>Ga0233425_10001356_pt1 | contig 55820 bp, 39 predicted proteins | sample Watercolumn_Towu_2_FD_181712 | JGI IMG/M metagenome (GOLD analysis project Ga0233425, IMG submission 181712) | Freshwater microbial communities from Lake Towuti, South Sulawesi, Indonesia - Watercolumn_Towuti2014_140_MG | ecosystem: Environmental > Aquatic > Freshwater > Lake | place... | reverse complement strand
CTCGTAGCGTTTCGATTCGGTGCAGGAGTTGCCGTGCGGGAAGCCGATGACGCAGCCGACGTTGACGCCGGTGCCTTTGAGCAGTTCGGCGGCGCGCTTGGCGGCGTACGGCTTGATGCAAACGGACGCGACACCATATTTCGCGGCGAGCTTGCAGCCGTCCTCCAACTCCTTATCCGTCATCGTCGGATGCAGGAGCGAGTGGTCAATCATCTTGGCGAGTTGTTCGTAGGAGTACTTCATGATCAGGCAAAAAAAGGTTGGAGCACATTGCGGGCGACTTTCACTGCTGCTTTACGGCCTTCGAGCGTCTTGCCGAAGGTGTCATCCTCGACTTCGATGCAGACGGGACCGTCGTAGCCGATGTTCATCAACGCCGCCATGAACCGCGCCCAGTTGATGTCGCCGTAGCCGGGGATGCGCGGCTGGTGCCATTCCACCGGAACCGCGAACACGCCGACATCGTTGATACGCTCGCAACGGATGCGGACATCTTTCGCGTGCAGGTGGAAGAGCTTGTCCTTGAACTCACACAACGGCGAGAGCGGATCCATGTGTTGCAGGATGAAATGCGACGGATCGTAGTTGAGGCCGAAGTTCTTGCTCGGGATGTCGCTGAACGCGCGCCGCCAGATGACCGGCGTCGTCATCAGGTTCTTTCCGCCCGGCCATTCGTCGCGCGTGAACAGCATCGGGCAATTTTCGATGCCGATCTTGATACCGTGGTCCTCCGCGAAAGCGATGAGCGGTTTCCACGTCTTCAGGAACTGCGGCCAGTTGTCGTCAACCGACTTCGTCCAGTCACGCCCGACGAAGGTGTTGACGTTTTTCAGGCCGAGCTTTTCCGCTGCGACGAAGACCTTTTTCAAATGCTCCACGGCCACCTTCGCGGCCTCGGGGTTGGGATCGAGCGGGTTCGGATAGTAACCGAGGCCGCTGATGCCGACGCTGTGCTTGGCGCAGAGCGCGTTGACATCGTCGGCTTGTGTTTTCGAGAAGCCGGTCACGTCAATGTGCGTGATGCCGGCGTATTTGCGCTCGGCCTTGCCGACGGGCCAGCACATGATCTCGACGCACGCGAGCCGCTCGGCGGCCGCGAACTTCAACACTTCCTCCAACGACAACTCCGGCAATATGGCGCTGACAAATCCTAGTTTCATGGTTCTCCTTTCGATTGTTTGTTAACAGGGAAGACGGGAAGGCGGGAAGAAATAAAAAACCTTAGCGGCTTCGCGCCTTCGCTGTTCATTTCCTAAACCTTTGTCCATTTCTGCGTCTTGTTGCTCTTCATGATCGCTTCGCAGACGGCGACCTCTTGATGGCCATCGGCGGCGGTGGCGAAGAAATGCTCCCCTTTGCCACCGGCGATGGCAGCGTAAATGTTTCGGAACAGCATCTTGAAGGTGTCGGGAAAACCCTCGACGTGGCCCGGCGGATAATCCATGAAGCCGGCGGCGCCGTCGCCAAAAGCGGGCGTGGCGCGGACGGCGGTTTCGTTCGCGCCGTCGCGATTTCCGAACCGGAGCATTTCCGGAACTTCGGAGCACCACCACGCCGACTTCTTGCTGCCGTAAATCTCGATGCGGATGCAGTTCTTCCGTCCGGCGGCGACCTGCGAGACGCCGAAATTGCCGCGCGCGCTGTTGGCAAATTGCAGCAGCACGCTGGCGAAGTCCTCGGTCTTCACCGGGTACGTCGCGTATTTCATCGCGGTGTCGGCCTTCGAGAACGTCTGCACTTCGCCGAGCGGACGCTTCCGTGTTTTGTGCCACGTCGCGAGGTCGGCGAACACCGATTTGATTTCGCTGCCGAGGATGAACGACACGGTGTCCATCCAATGCGTGCCGATGTCGGCGACGGCGCGGAGCTTGCCGCCTTCTTGCGGTAACAGGCGCCAGTTGTAGTCGGTCTCCTTGAATAGCCAGTCCTGCATGTACGAGCCGTTGACGTGAATGATGTCGCCAAGTTCACCGCGCGCGACCATCCGTCGGAGCGTGAGCACGGCAGGATAAAACCGGACGTTGTAGTTCACGGCAAACACCTTGCCGGAGGTGCGCGCCAGCTTCACGATCTGTGCCGTCTCGCGCGTGTTCATCGCGAGCGGTTTCTCGCAGACAACGTGTTTGCCGGCGCGCAACGCCGCCAGCGACATTTCACAGTGAAACCGGTTCGGCGACGTGATGTGGACAACGTCCACGTTCGGCGAGCGCAGCAACTCGCGATAATCGCCGAACGCTTCCGGAATGTCGAACTTGTCGGCGGCGGCGCGGACGCGGTCGGGGAGGTCGCAGAGCGCGGTGACGTTGACGCCGAGCCGTCGCAACGCTTCAAGGTGAACGGGGCCGATGAAGCCGGTGCCGATAATACCCGCTTTGATGTTGGTCATGCTTTGTCTCCTAAGCTCGCGTCAAGTGCTTAGCATGAGAATCACCGACAGCGCAAGATTCAACCTTTGCATCGCGAACAACTTCACTTGTTTGACGCTGTCTTGTCGCTACGCACCGCGAATCCAGTCCACCAAACGGTTCTTGATTCGCTTCAGCCGGCTCAACGGAATCTCGCCGATTGCGCCGAGTAGAACGCTCCCGTTCACCACAGCCAAACGGGCGACTCGAATCACGCTTTCCTCACGCAGCCCGGAAGATGAAAAGTCGCTGTCGGCAGTTCGCAGCACTTCATCGAAACCGGGGACGGCTTGATCCAGTTGCGTCGAGATCATGCAGACCAGCCAGTCGTTGTGCCGGCCCGGTGCTTGGCGCAACACAAGCGCCGGGCGCATTTTACCGGCGACTTGGTCGGCTTGGGGAAAACGGAACAGGACGATCTGTCCTTCCCGAATCACGAGAATACTTCCTTGAGGTCGGCCTCGGAGTACGGCGACGATTCGCCTTCGAGGCCGCGCATCGCGCTGTCGAGGGACAACTGGGACCAGTCGGCATCGTCCTTGAGGTTTTTCGCCTCCAGAAACTCGACGAACTCCAACACCTGTGTCTGCACCGACTCCGGCAGCACCTTCACATGCTCGACAATTTTCTCGGCGACACTCATCTGTTCTCCTCGTTTCTCGCGGAAAACTACCACCGTACCCGACCGAATGCCACCACAAAACCGGACGCACCCAACTCCACCAACCGGCTCATCGTTTTTCATCCGGACTCGTCCGCCGATCTGTCCGCCGTAGCCCACGCAGAGGCGGAAGCCTTAGCGAAGGCGGAGCCGAGCCGACGAAGGAGCGAGTGCAATCTGACGAGACGCTGATGGGTAATGGCAGCAAACGCCGCTGACGTGTGCGCCAAACACAACGCCGGGCCGCACTCGGTCGTCTGTACGATGAATACTGATGCCTAGTACTACGAGGTGCCGTTAGTTGTGACACGGAACCAGATGCATAGTAGTGCTAGACATCAGCAAAAACGCGCCGCAAAGTTAAACGAGAGGTTTGTCCAGAGTCAGGAGTTGAACTTGCCGAGTTGACCCTGCCGACCCTGCCGATGAGCTAGCGCGAGTGCAGGCGAGCGTTTAGCTCCATCGTATGATTATGCTTTCTCTTCATTTAACTTCGGAAACGCCGAAATCAGCTTCCACAAGAAGAAACCAACGAGTCCGGGTCAGCAGATAAGAAGCTTGAGATTGAAATTTTCTTCTTTCCGGCCACAGCAGAAAAACAGCTCGCGAGGGAAATCGTTTTCTTTCTCCCGCCAACGCGTGAGTACCGAAATCTGTTTTCGCTTCCCATGTCAGGTACAGTGGAACACCTTTTTCCAAACGCTCGGCGCAATAATAACACTCTCGGGTAAATTCAACTTCGTAATGATATTTCATTTCAAGAGCAGTGAATATGTGTGTTGGGCTGGCAGAGTCTGGCGTAGCATTTGTGACCAATGATGGCATGGATCGAATTCTCATTACCCTGGTTTCATCTGACGTTACGGATAGAAGACGAATCACTCCCGAGGACTCCTTGGAAATACGCGCGCCCAACTTATGTTCGATGTCGCTGGTATTTGGAGGAGGTGGAAGCGCCTTCTCGCAGCCAACTCCTAGAAAAACATAGCCGCAGGCCAATATGAAAAGCGCCTGAAATCCAATTTCATTACAATATCGGAGATACATAACAGTTACTTTATTGCGTGCCGCCTATTGTAATAGGGTTGTATTCCACTTCGCGCCCTTGTACGCCCGGCTCAGCGCGGAGTTCAATGGTCATTGTTGAGAGTCCTGTTTGGTGGTTGCGATTTGATCGGGGGATTCGCAGATGATGCGGAAGCCGACGTTGAAAACGCGCTGCCACGATGGATAGGAAAGGCGCGACTCGCTGGTGCAATGTTTCGGCGCGTCGAAGAACGAGCCGCCGCGCACGACCTTGTTCGGGCCGTCGTCGGAGAGCGTCCACTCAGCGGCGTTGCCGTGCATATCGTGGAGGCCCCACGTGTTCGGTTTGTAGATGCCGATGGGCGCGGTCACTATGGCGCGGTCGTCGAAACGTGCATCGGCCAGCGCGGCGCCCTCGACGATGAGATGGTCTAGTCCGCCGGTCATCTGGAAGATGCCGGCCACGGGCGACTTACCGGCGAACGATGCGTCGCCCATGTTGGCCCACGACGAGAAATCGGTGTCGAACGTACCGAACTTGAACGGTGTCGTGGCGCCGGCGCGGCAGGCATATTCCCATTGCGCCTCGGTTGGTAACGTCACTTTCAATCCCGTTCGCTCCGAGAGCCACCGGCAGAACTCCATCGCGCGCGTCCACGAGACGCGCACCGCCGGCTGACGCGGGTCGTTGAGCGTCAAGCCTTCGTCGTCGTTGCGGGCGTGACGCTTGGCATAGTAACGCGAGTCGTGCGCGGGATCGAATCGTCGGAACTGTTCGTTGCTGACTTCGCACGCGCCCATCCAGAAACCACGCTGGTGCGGAATCCAGACGAGTTTCATCGTGACACCGCTGCCGAGGTCGAGCGTGCGCTCGCGAACTGACGCGGCGTTGTTGTAGCCACGCCGCTCTGCCGGCGTGCCGGAAATGCGCGGCGACGGAGCGCCGCGGCTACAGGCCGGTTCAGCGGCGGTTTTCAAGATGGCAGGCTCAAGTTTGGCTTCGGCCTCGGTGTCTTCGGTCGGGCCGCCGTAAAGTTTGCGGAGTTCGAGGCGACGCTCGTGGACGCCGTCGGGAATCGGGAACACTTCGCTCCACGTGCCGTGACACGGTGCGTTGAGGTCAATCCACGTCACGAGCCGGTCCATCGCTTCGGTGTCGAGTCGGACGCCGTGGTGGCCGTTGCGGAGCATCTGAATCAACGGGCTGGTGCCGGCGTGAAATTCTCCCGGCACCAACATGCTGACATCGTCCTCGACGGCCGGCACGCGCACGTACGCCCGCAAGACTTCGTAGGCGGGCGTGTATTTCAACCGGCCACCGGTCGCGGCTCGCATCGTTGGATGCAGCCGGTCAATTGACATCTTGCTGACCATCGAGCCGGTGTAGTCGGGGCGTTGTGCCATCGGACGCAAATCAGGCTTGCCGGTGCTGCCGTCGTGGCAACCGGTGCAGTAACGATCCAGCACCGGCTGGACTTCGCGCGCGAAATCGAAGCCGCGCGCAGGACCGTGCCACGGTGTGATGTCGCGCGGCGTGAGTTTCGCGGCGGACGCGGTTCGCGGCTTCGTTGTGTCGCCGGGTGTTTCGTGGCAGCCGACGCACGAGACTTTCTCGCCGGGCATCGCGGTGAACCAGTTCCGCATCAACTGGACGGCTTGACCGTCGGCGTCGAGCGTTTGCAACGCGACCGGCGTGTTGGCCGGTAGGCGGAAGAAAACCGAGCCGTCGGACTCGACCGGCACCGTGCCGAGAATCCGCATGACTTCCCACGGGCCGTGGAAACCGATCTTGTCCGGGCCAGCGAGGCCGGGATAACCGAAGTCGTGCGCGAATACGCGGAGACTTTTCACCGTGCCGCGCGGCACGCCTTCGAGACCGCGGCCGGAATAGAGATCGTGAATATAGACGGTCGCGTCTTTGCGGCCCGGCTCGATCTTGTCGGGAAGAACCGGCGGCACCGGCTGCGGCGCGAGCGGGACCGGCTCCAGCAACGCGTAGCCCGGCTCCTCGCGCAACAACACGAGGTTGTCGAACACGTCCGCGAGATAAATGCCCCAGTTCGATTTCGCCGACGGCCAGCAGGCGACGAGGAAATGTTTGTCCGTCACCGGCCACGGCGTGAGGAATTTCGGCCAATCGTTGCCGAGCAGGTTGTCGCGCACCTCGCGTTTCGCCGGCTCGCCGCGACCGGAGACGCGGCACACGATGCCGTCGCCCTCGAAGAACCCGCGCGTGGTGTCGAGCACCGTCAACTGCCCCATCCGGTGCGGTCCGTGGTAGCCCGACAGGATGAACACGAACCGGGCCGAATCGCCCGGCAACGGTTTCGCGAAATAGATCGCGTTCGGGTAATACGAATTGCTGCCGTAGATGCCGCGCTGGCCGGTGCCGTCGGGGTTCATCACCATCAATGTGCGCTGATACATGTGCGCCACGGCGGTGTATTCCCAACGATTGTAGATCACCTGACCGTTCGGCAACACGTGCGGATGCAGGTCGTGGTCCTGGTCGAAACAAAGCTGCCGCACGCCTGAGCCGTCGGCGTTCATCTGGTACAGGTTCGTCACGCGACGCAGGCCGTGCCAGCACGGCACCGCTTGAATCGGCGCGGTGCTCCCGAAAATGATTCGCCCATCTGGCAGATAACACGGGTCCATGCAATCAACGTCCGCTGGCATCCGCGACACCTGGCGCAGCCCCAAACCATCGGCGTTGATCTCGCAAATCTTCCAGTTCTCCGCGTCGGCGCGCGTGAACATCAATCTCCGGCCGTCCCAGTGCAGTTTGATCTCGCCGACCCAACCACCGTCGGACGGGCGGAACACCGTCGTGAAGTTGTCGTCGGCACGTCTGAGGGACACCGACACAATCTCGTTGTCCCAACCCAGCTTCGTCATGGACTGATAACACTCGTGATTGGATGGCAGGCCGAGTTCCCGGCCTGCGGCCTCGCTCACCCAGCCTTGAGTCTTGTTGGCGTTCTTCTTGAAGTGGACGGGCTTGCGGCGGACGAGCAGGAGTTTCTCGAAGTTCAACGCCGGGTTCGCCAGCAACGCCTCGCGCCGCAGCACCTCGAACTGCTTCATCGCCTCCACGTCGCCGGTACGCACCGATGGTTCGATCTTGTCGAGCCGCGCGAGATACTCGCGTCCGTTCGGGTAGTTTGCGCCATGCGTCGTGATGAGGTCGTTAATGGCCAGCCGCAACGACTGGATGTTGTGGTCGGTGATTTGAGCCGACACCTCAGTCGTGACCAAGAGCGCGACAACTAAGACTGTTCTGAGCACGTTCATCCAGAGGTTGGACTTTACCATCATCTTTTTGTTCGGGTCAAATTGAAGATGCGCCGGGGTGCACAGTTCATTGTTTTGTGCAACACGAGGAACGCCGCCGTCCCGGCGGTCGAAGTCTGGTCCGCAACCGCCGGGACGGCGGCGTTCCTGCCCAAGGGTTTGAACTGCACCCATGCACCGGTTATTGACAGTGTTGCCCGGCACTTGGTAGCAATCTGCACAGTTATGCCACCAGTCGCCTTCAGGTTCGCGGTCGCGGTCGCGTTGTCGCTATCGGTTGTCACGGCCGCGCCGAACATCATCCTCATCAACTGCGACGACCTCGGCTATGGCGACCTCGGTTGTTACGGGGCGAAAGACATTCGCACGCCGCACCTCGACCGCATGGCGACGGAAGGAACGCGCTTCACCGATTTCTCCGTATCCTCCGCGCTCTGCACGCCGTCGCGCGCGGCGTTGATGACGGGCAAGTATCCGGGGCGCGTCGGACTGGCGACGGGCGTATTGCGTCCGGATGCGACGAACGGTCTCGCGAGCAGCGAAGTGACGCTGGCGGAGGTGTTGAAGCCGGCGGGCTATGCGACGGGTTGCATCGGCAAGTGGCATCTCGGTTTCGTCAAAGGCATGCGCCCGATGGATCAAGGTTTCGACAGTTACTACGGCGTGATGCACAACCTCGACCGCTGGGAGACCGTGTGCTTCGAGAAAGAGGGCGGTATGCCGGTGTTGCGTGGCGATGTCGTGGAGAAACGCCCGGCGGTGCCGGCGAAAATGACCGGACTCTACACGGCGGAGGCGTTGAAGTTCATCGAGCAACATCGCGCGCAACCGTTCTTCCTCTACCTCGGCCACGCGATGCCGCACATGCCGTTCGATGCCTCGCCGAAGTTCAAAGGCAAATCCGCGCGCGGATTGTACGGCGACGTCGTGGAGGAACTCGACGACAGCACCGGCCAGATTCTCGACAAGTTGCGCGCCCTCGGCCTCGCGGAACGCACGCTCGTCATTTTCACGAGCGACAACGGTCCCGAGCGCAACACGCCCGGCCGCGCGGGGCTGTTCAGCGGCACGAAACACACGGTGTTCGAGGGCGGCCTGCGCGTGCCCTGCCTCGCGTGGTGGCCCGGCAACGTGCCGGCGGGTCGCGTCTGCGACGAGTTCATCGCCACGCTCGACGTGCTGCCTACTTTTGCACGGATCGCCGGGACAACGCCGCCCGCCAATCTCGACGGCTTCGACCAGCTTGACGTTCTCCTCGGTCGTCCCGGCGCGAAATCGCCGCGCACCGCGCTCTACTCGCTCTACGGCTTCAAGGAGCGCCGGCTCGAATCCATGCGCGAAGGCCACTGGAAACTGCATCTTGGCACACCGCCGAAACTCTACAACCTTCGCATCGACATCGCCGAGAGCAACGACGTGGCCGCACAACATCCTGAGATTGTGCAGCGCCTGTTGAAGCTCGCCGACAAAGTCCGTGCTGCAAGTTCATTCCCAACTAAGTGACCGGGGGTCGCGTTTCTCATCCGGAACACAACGCCGATGCCTAGCAGTGCTAGGCATCGGTAGAAATATGCCACAAGGTAGACTGAGAGATTTGTCTAGAGTCAGGAGTTAACAACTTTTGACTGGATTGAAAATGTTGAAATGACAAAATGCGACGCCCTTCCTCGGCTGCGCGACGGAAGGTTTGCAGGAAAGTCACGGTACGACACGTACTCGGTAATAACGCGCTTTGTTGGTTGCGGCGCCGACATCGCTATAGTTGATCACCGGGGCGGCTGTGTTGGTAACTGTGTAGATGTCGACAAAATTGTTGGAGTAACTGCCGTTTGCTATGCCGGCAGCCCTCTGTAAGGCATTGGTTTTGCCGATACCGGTTGACCAAGTGATGAGCACATCGTTATTCGAAAGCACAAAGGACGTGATGCGAAAACTGGGGTCAGTTTCATAAGCCCCAATGTCGCTGCCATCGCCGCCGCTCGCGTTGGCAACGGAGGGATCGTCAACTGGCCGCGCTGAACCACGTTGGTCGGTGCCGAGTCCACCACCATTTCCAGCGTCAATCGCAGGACTGTCGAACCTCAAACCATGTGTCACCGTCGGGCCTCCGTTGTTCCGTAGTGGACCAAGTTTAGCATCAACAGGTGAAGCCTTCGTTCCCACCAAGTCTTGGAGCACACCATTGGCGAATCCAGTGCTGCCGTCGCTTTCGCCAATCAGGTTATAGCCGTCAGAAACGAAACTGCCCGCAAGATCCGAGTCGGGACCGTTAACGCTAAGAAACTTGTTGCTGGCAACTATGGTGTTTCGGATGTGGAAAGTCCCGTTTACGTTATATAGTCCGCGTCCTTGGTTCCATGTTCCATTTCCAGCCACCGTGCAACTGTCGAGAAGGATAGTACCACGGTAGTTCTGAATACCTCCTCCTGTGTCGGATCGGTTCCCCGAAATTGTGCAATTCACGAGGTTGACGATACCGGTAGAAACATAAAAACCCCCTCCGGCATTACAATTCTGGCAGACGTTGCTGACGATCGCACACCCCACCATCGTGAGTTGCCCATTCCAGTTCAAGATGCCCTGACCAACGTAAAAGGCTTTGTTCTTCTCCACGGTGCTTCTCAGAATCAGAAAATTCGCGTAATTGCAGATGCCTCCCCCGCCACTAGCAGAGTTCCCTGTAACCCGTGAATCAACCATTTGACAACTGCCACGGTTGTTTATCGCGCCACCGCCCGGATCCCCGTTTGATGAACCACCAGCAACGACGCAATTGGTGATCGTCATTGTGCCGAAGTTGCAGATGGCACTGCCAGACCCAGAGATGGCTACGTTGCCGGCGAAGCTACAGTCGGCAACGAGCATCTGTCCCCAATTCTCGATTGCACCTCCATTCGCGTCTGCATCTGTACTGTTCGCTGCCATAACTGTTCGCCTGACCTCTCCTGTTGCTCCGGCTGCCAAGTGGATGCCACCACCCCCAACTGCGAGACAGTCTTGAATTGTGCAATCGGCCACGTAAAGCCACCCCGCGCTGAAAATGGCCCCGCCGTCTCCCAGATCAAACAATGTCGCGTCATTTGTGAAAATGCACTGGTTCACTGACAAGTTGCCCACATTGAAAATAGCGCCACCGTGACCTGGGACCGTAAAGTTGTTCGACAGGACGCATTGGGTCATCGTGAGCACACCGGCGTTGGATACCGCTCCCCCATGGCCGGCAACTGATCCGTTGATGAGGGATATGCCCACCATGCTGACTGTTCCTGTATGCACTTGGAATATACGGTTTGCCAAATTCGCGTTGAGCACCAGATTTGTAGCGCCGGGTCCTTGAATCGTCAGATCCTTACCGATGACCAGAGCGCCATTGGTTACCAAAATCGTGCCCACAATGGCAAAGTCTATGGTGTCACCGGGGGCGGCATCGGCGATGGCTTGCCGTAGTGAACCCGACCCGCTGTCGTCCAGATTCACCACCGTAATTGTTCCCGCCGTCAAGGGGTAGGGCAACACAAGTGCACACGATGCAAGCAGCCCTCTCATGGCAGCAGCCCAGCGGCCACAAATTGGCAAACGCGACTTTGTCCGTGAGGCTCTTTCTAACAATGTAAACAAACTAGACAAGAATACACAGGTTAGCGATCTCACAATACGCCTGCTTTCTTCTGTTCGCGGCGACAGACATGCCAAACGAAAGGGGGCGCGCTTCCAAGCGCCGTCCTGTGTGCGAAATTTCCACGTTTCGTGACGGACAGGCTGAAGCTACGCGAATTGGTTTTGGTTTATTGGTTCAGTTCGTTACGACTTCCTTTCATCGGCGGCAGAATACGCCCGGCAAGGTGAATGTGACAAGCGCGGAATTGTTGTTGAAAACGCTGGGGGAAACCAGCCGCTCGGTCTCGGCAGATAGTAGTCCTCTCGCTCCGCGAGAGGTCATTCTGACAAACACCGTCTCGTGTGGGCACTTTTCGACACCGCCGCCACAAGTTGCACGGATGTGTAACACCTGTTACATCTCCATGCAAACGGGTGTTTGTGCTTGGTGGAGGCGTCCTCCAATGAACTCACGGCGGTACTTGTGAGGCAGCGTCTGGAGAGTTGCGCCACTTGGCAAGCATCGTCTCGCGGAGCGAGACGACTACTCTGTCAGAAGAAATTATGGTATGAGTAGTAATATGAACATTTCACGACGTGAGTTTTTGGCAACTGCCGGAATGATGACCGGCGGGTTGGTTATGCTTGGCAAAGTCCGGATGGCGGACGCGGCGGTGCAAACGCCGCACGCCGACATGCTGGCGTTGCGGAAGGCGATGATGGATTCGCCGCTCGACGTGGCACTGCACCGGGCGAAAGTGTTCACGAGAGTTTTCCAACAGCATGAAAGCGAGCCGTGGATTGTGCGGAAGGCGATGGCGTTGCGCGAGTATTTCGAGACGGTGCCGCTCTACTTGCGTCCGTACGACCGGATCGCCGGCTCGATCAGCGAGAAACCGGGCGCGATGCCGTTGATGGTTGAGCTGGGCATTGCGAAAAACAACATCTACACCGGCGAACGTCCCGACCGCGACGATTACCTCAAGGGCAAGGTGCCGGCGGACATCCGCGAGTATTGGGCGAACCGGAACATGTGGGGACTGTTCCGCACCCGGATTGCCGGACAGCAACCGGTCAAGAACCACGACGAGTTGAAACAGAATCCCGGCTACAAGTTCATCTCGAACCAAGGCCATCTCTGTCCGAGCTACGAGGAGTTGCTGCGTATCGGCATCGGCGGTTTGCGGAAGAAGGTCGCCGCCCGCCGGGAGAGTGTGACCAACGGCGACAAGCTCGCGTTTCTCACAGCGGCGGAGCACACGCTGGCCGGGCTATCGGCGTGGGCGACACGGTACAGCAAGTTTGTCAAGGACCGCGAAATATCGCGGATCTGCGCGAAGATTGCGACGCAACCGCCGGAGACATTCCGCGAGGCGTTGCAACTCGTCTGGCTCGCGCACCAAGCGATTCACATCGAAGGGCACGGATACTCGTGCACGCCGGACCGGCTCGATCAGTTGTTGCTGCCGTTCTACAAAGCGGACAAGCTCGACGACGCCGAGGTCATCCGGCTCGTCGAGAATTTCGTGCTGAAGATGTTCGACAACACCTACTGGGGACCGGAGCATCATTTGACGCAGGGCTTTGTCGTGGGCGGCTCGACGCCGGACGGACGCGACCTGACGAACAAGTTGAGTTGGCTGATGCTCGAAGGCGCGACGAACATGGCGTTGCCGGAGCCGTTGGTCTGGATGCGGTGGCACCCGAACATTGACCAGAAGTTTTTCGACTTCGGCCTGTCGCGACTGGCGCGCACGACCTGTTTCCCGATGTTTTGGAACGACAAGGTCGTGCCGGAAGGATTGATGGCGCTCGGCGTGAACCGCGAGGACGCGTTCGATTACGTGCCCGTCGGCTGCAACGAACTCGCCGTGCCCGGTCGTTGCTATTACAACCCCGGCGCGAACGTCAATTACCTCCAAGCCATCGAGGCCGCGCTCACCAGCGGCAAGGGCTACAAGAAACAATGGAAGTGGAACAAGGTCGCCCCGGCAGTGAGTGACCTGAAGACGTTCGATCATTTTGCCGCCGCTGTGGGCGCGTACATGTTTCGTCAGCTTGAGCAGTCGTACGCCAACGAGATGAAGGTGCTCAAGGCGCAGATGGAGTGGGGCGTGACGCCGTTGACCTCCTGTTTCTTCCACGGCTGCATCGAGCACGGACGCGACATGGCGCAGGGCACGAAATACAACATCCTCTCCTGCGGCGGCATCGGATTCGCCAACGCCGTGGACTCGATGGCCGCGGTGCGCGAGATCGTCTATCAGAAGAAACTCGCCACACTCGACGAGGTCGCGACGGCTTGCGCCGCCAATTTCGAGGGCCACGAACGGCTCCGGGCGAAGTTGACGACGGCCTTCAAGCATGGCAACGACGCTCCGCAATTGGATGACATCGTCACGTTGGTCGAGCGGTTGCGCGACGAGCCGGTGAAGGCAATCTGCCGCGATCCGCGCGACGGCAGCCAGTTCGGCAACAGCCACGTCGTCCGCAGCGGCGCGGTCAAGCAAGGCCGCGTCACGCCCGCCACGCCCGATGGCCGGCTGGCGGGCACGCCGCTGGCCAGTTCCGTCGCGGCCTCAGTCGGCTGCGAGCGCACCGGCCCGACGGCGGTGTTGAACTCGGTCTGTAAACTCAATCCCGCAAAAAGCTGGCAGTGCGCGTATCAAGTCAACATTCGTTTCCACGCCGGCATGATTGCCGACAAAGGCCAGCGCGAGAAACTGCGCGCCATGTTGAACGTTTATTTTCAGAATGGCGGCCAGGAATTGCAGATCAACGTCGTGGACAGCGCGACGTTGCGCGCCGCGCAGAAGAATCCGGAACAATTCCGTGACCTCGTCGTGCGAGTCGCTGGGTTTAGCGAATTCTTCGTCAACCTAACACCTGACATGCAGGAAGAAATCATCGCACGAACGGAGCACATGTGAAAAACACCATACAAATCAACTACTGGACTGTGGGAGGTTTTGAAGGAAAGAAGCCAATCTCTCAGGCATTGAGAGAAGTGAAGGAGATGGGCTACGACGGTTTGGAATTGGCCTTCGGCGCCGGCGTCTTCAACGTGGGAATCACAAAGCAAGAGTGCGTGGCGATCCGCAAAGAGGCCAGGGCGCTGGGTGTTCGCATCGCCAGCATGGCGACCGGAAATTTCTGGGGATGTGTGCTCTCATCGCCGGACAAGGAAGAACGCGAGCGGGCCATCGCATTCACGAAAGAATATCTTCAAGTCGCCAACTGGCTCGGCGTGAAGGTGGTGCTCGTCATTCCCGGCGCGGTGGACGTGGCGTGGGACCCATCGAAACCCGTCGTGTCGTACCAGCAGGTCTGGAAGACTGCCACAAACTCGTTGCGCCAGCTTGTGCCGGTGGCCCGCAAACTCGGCGTCTGCATGGCGCTTGAAAATGTCTGGAACAAGTTCCTCATTGGGCCGGTCGAGATGAAGATGTTCGTGGACCAGTTCAAGTCACCGTTCGTGAAATGCTACTTCGATGTCGCCAACTGCGTCATCAACGGTTACCCCGAACACTGGATCGAGATTTTCGGCAACCGCATCGGCGGGGTACACTTCAAGAACTTCGCCCGCAACGATTGCGCCGGCACGCTCCACGGTTTCGGTGACGATTTGCTCAAAGGCGATGTGAACTGGCCGAACGTCGTGAGCGCGTTGAAGAAAGTCGGTTACAAGGGGCCGATCACAGCGGAGATGATTCCGTTCTCGCGTCTGCCCGACCTCGTCCTCCCCGACATGGATTTGGCGCGCGATACCGCGGTGAAGATGAGGAATATCCTCGCTTGAGCTTGGGTCGGCTGTGCGCCAATGCAGTGCTGGCGGGACTGTTGAGTTCCGTTTGTGCGTCCGCCGAACCGATGAAGACAACACCGATGCGCGGGGCCGAGTATCCGAAGGGCACGACGCGAATCACCTTCACCAGCGTATTTGATGGCGCGGAGGACTGGGCGCTATTCCTGCCCGGTGATCCGAACAGGAACACGGTCGTTTATCTGCACGGGTCGTTCTCCTATGCCGACCAGATTTTCACCCGCAAGGATGTCCGCGAGTTCTGGTTGAGCCGGATTCTGGAGGGACAACATTCGTTGTTGTCGGTCAACACGCGCGGCACGTCCTACATGAGCCCGGCGGCGACGGCGGACTTGACGGGTTTGCTCGATCATTGCCGAGACAAACTCGGATGCAAACGGTTCGTGTTGCTGGGTGGATCGGGCGGAGCGTCCAGCGCAATGGCCTACGCGGTGTTGCATCCGGAGAAGATTCACGGGGTCGTCGCGATGGGGATGTGCGATATCGTCGCGCGGCTGGAGTTCGCGCGGAAGAGCAGTCAACCGGTGCTTCAGAAACTCGTCCAAACGGTGTTCGTCGCGTATGGCGGATCGCCGGACGAGAAACCGGAACTCTATCGGGCGCGCTCCGTGTTGGCGCACGCCGACAAGTTGACGATGCCGGTCATTTTGACGATGGGCGAGAACGATCCGCTGATTCCCGTGGCGGAGACGCGGAAGATCGCGGCGGCGATGAAAGGGAAGAAGAATTTTGTGTATCACGAAATCCCGAAGGGTAACCACGACGCGGCATTGTGGGTGGACGTTGATCTCGAAACGCTTCAAATAAGGTAGAAGTAGATGCTTTTTCGACTTCTCATCCTCCTGTTCATCTGCCTGATTGGTGAAGCTGCGACACCGGTGCCCACGCTTCATGTTTCCGATTTGTTCCGGCCGCACAATGATCCGGACGACCACTGGGATTTGGCGACGCAATATGCGCTGGCGTGGCAGGGCAAGGTGGATTTGCGCGGCGTGATGATTGATTATCCACAGCCTGCTCGGAGCAACGCGCCCGACATCTGTGCCGTGGCGCAGATGAATCACATCACCGGCAGGGCAGTGCCCGTGGTTGTCGGTTCGCCTCGCGTGCCGCCGGAGAACGAATTGCGAACGGATGCGGCCGCTGCCGATATGGCGGGAGTGCGCGCGTTTCTGGAACTGATGCGTCACTCGCCGCGGCCTGTGACCGTTCATGTGATTGGTTCGTGCCGCGACGTGGCGTTAGCGGTGCGACTTGAGCCGTCGCTTTTTGCGCGGCAATGTGCTGCCATCTATCTCAACGCCGGCTCCGGCACGCCTGACCCGGCGAAAGCGAAGCAGTTGGAATGGAACGTGAAACTTGATCCTGCCAGCTATGCCGCCATGTTCGACGCGCCGTGTCCCGTGTATTGGCTGCCGTGTTTTGAGACTGTCGGTACGTCACCCCACGTGGCGGAATACGGGTCGTTCTATCGTTTCCGGCAGAGTGAGGTTCTCGCCTTTCTATCGGATCGTGTGCAGAACTTCTTCATGTTCATGTACGCCAGAGGGAAAATCCCCGACGCTCTTTGGCTCCAACAATTAAACATGCCAGACGATGTCCCGGGCCTTACCGCGCAGGGCAATCGCGACCGGAACATGTGGTGCACGGCGGGATTCCTCCATGCCGCCGGGCTGACCGTCATGAAGAGCGGCGAGATCGCGCTGTTGGAATCCAAGCGCGAGTCGGTGTTTGTCTTTGAACCCATCCGCGTGAAATGTTCCGCCGCCGGCGTGACCGAGTGGACGAAAGATCCGCAGTCGAAGAACCGGTTCATCCTGCGTGTGACAGATGTTGAGCGCTATCAAGCCGCCATGACAGCCGCCTTGAAATCGTTGCTGACAAAATTGCCATGAGTACCGGCCGCATCTTCGACATCCAACGGTTTTCGATTCACGACGGACCGGGCATCCGCACGACCGTGTTCCTCAAAGGTTGTCCGTTGCGTTGCTGGTGGTGCAGCAACCCGGAGAGCATTGACCCGAAACCGCAACTCTCCTACGTCGCCGACCGCTGTATCGCGTGCGGCGAGTGTTTCAAGGTTTGCAAGCCGAACGCGCTCACCAAAGATTCCGCCGGCAAGGCGGTCATCAACCGCGCTCGTTGCACCAACACCGGCGACTGCGCACCCGTGTGCGACCCGAAAGCGCTGGAGATGGTTGGACGCGATGTTACCGTGGACGAAGTGCTCGAAGTCGTGCTGCGCGACAACGACTACTACACGCAATCCGGCGGCGGCCTGACATTGTCCGGCGGCGAGCCATTGTTCCAACCGGAGTTTATCGAAGACCTGCTGCACGCGGCGAAGAACCGCGGCCTCCACTGTTGTGTTGAGACATCGGGCTACGCCGCGTGGGATGTCCTCGACCGGCTCCGTCTGGTGGTTGATCTCTGGCTGTTCGATCTGAAGGAAACCGATGCCGATCGCCACGCCAAGTTTACGGGCCGCGAACTCCAGACTGTGCTGGAACGGCTCCGCCAGTTGCACGACACCGGCGCGAAGATTCTGCTGCGCTGCCCGATGATTCCGCAGATCAACGCCCGGCGCGAACATCTCGACGGCATTGTGGCGCTCTCGCGCAAACTACCGAAGCTCGTTGGCGTCGAGTTGCTGCCGTATTTCGATCTCTGGCGTGGAAAGCTCAAGCGTTTCGGCCTGACCAGCGCATTGCCCGACACCGTGAAACCGTCCTCGCGCGAGACGATGAAGTCGTGGAACGATTACCTGCGCGAGCGCGGCGTCCGCATTGTGGCGTGAAGTGGCGACCGCGCCATGTCCAGTTTAGTCGGAACAAGACCGGAACACGGCGAATGGCAACCACGGAAGACACGGAAGACACGGAATCCAGCAGCGAATCCGTTTTCAGTGTGTTCCGTGTGTTCCGTGGTTTGATTTTGGACGCCGAGTAGTCGCGACTTGACTCGCTGGGTCGCGTCGCTAGAGTCGGGTCCGCAATGAACCTTCTTGTCAGCTTGGCGGCTGCGGCGTTGGTGTCGAACGCCGCGATGATTGAGGATTGCCGATACGCGAACGACGCGGCGGCGCAGGCGAACTGGTCGCCAATGAAAGGGACGGCACCGGTGACAGTAACGAATCTGGCCGGGCAGACGGCGTTGCGATTGCCTTGCAACTTTGTGGGGACAACCATCGAACGGGCATCGTGGGATCGGAAGGTGAAGCTCGACTTGACGGCGTGCCGGGGGATCAAGTTCAAGCTCTGGTGCGGGAACGTTTCGCCGGTGTCACATTTCAGTTTGTATTTCGAGAGCGGCACGGGCTGGTATAGCGCCTCGTTCTTTCCGGAACAGACCAACGCTTGGAACGTCATCATGATTGACAAGACCTCAACGAAAACGGAAGGCAAGCCTGCCGGTTGGGGACAGATCAAGACAATCCGGATTTCGGCGTGGCGCGGCAAGGACGTGAACACGGAACTGTTGCTCGGCGAGATGAGTCTGACCGACGCGCTCGGCAGCGACGCGATGGTGGCCGTCATCCGCGGCGAGTCGGCGACGCGCGACGCGGACACTGTCAGCCAGTTCACCGAAGCTGTCACGGAGCAGTTGCGAGCGCTGGACATCGGCTGCGCGGTGATCAGCGATCTCGACGTGACGGCGGAACGGTTGAAGGCGGCGAAGCTGGTCGTGTTGCCGCACAACCCTCAGATGCCGGAGAACGTGGCCGACGAACTGGTGAAGTTCGCCGGCGCGGGCGGAAAGCTGCTGGTGTTCTACACGGTGCCGGGCAAGCTGCGCAGCGTGTTGCACGTGGAAGGCGGCGATCACGTGCGCGCGCAGTACACAGGCAACTTCTCGACCATGCGATTCGCGGCGAACGCGTTGCCGGGCGCGCCGGCGATGGTGGGGCAGCGTTCGTGGAACATCCATGCGCTGAAGCCGGTGGCGGGCGAGAGCCGGGTGTTCGCCGAGTGGCTCGACGTGAACGGGCAACCGACGGGTCACGCAGCGGTGCTCGGTTCGGCGAACGGGTTGGTGATGACGCACGTGTTGTTGCCCGACGATGCTGCGAACAAACGACGGATGTTGCTGGCGATGGTCGGTTACCTCGTGCCGGATGTCTGGCGCAAGGCGGTTGACGCGAGCATCGCGCGGATCGGGTCGCCAACTGACGACACAGCGCGGACGTTGCGTGCATCGGCATTGAAGCTGGCAGCGGACGGGAAGTTTGCGGAGGCGATGGACAAAGCGGCGGCCGCCCAGAAAGCAGTCGAACGGGCTTTCTGCGCGGCGCAACGTCCGGAGCCGGGCGAGTTCCGGGCGTTCTGGTGCCACAGCGCGTTCGGCGTCGAAGGCATGGAATGGGACGAGGCGATCCGACGGCTGGCTGACAACGGTTTCACGGCGATCCTGCCGAACATGCTCTGGGGCGGCGTGGCGTATTACGACAGCAAGGTCTTGCCGGTTGTCGCGGCGGACAAGGGCGACCAGATCGCGAAGTGTCTTGCGGCGTGCAAGAAATACGGCGTGCAGGTTCACGTCTGGAAGGTGAACTGGAACCTCGGCCACGCCGTGCCGGCGGCGTTCGCGGAGAAGATGCGGAGCGAGAAACGCTTGCAGGTGAGTTCGCGCGGCAAGCAGGAGAAGTGGCTCTGTCCGTCGCATCCCGACAACCAGAAACTGGAGATTGACGCGATGGTCGAGGTCGCGCGCAAATACGACGTGGATGGAATCCACTTCGATTACATTCGCTATCCGAACAACGATCACTGCTTTTGCGATGGCTGCCGGGAACGGTTCGAGCGGGCAGTCGGGGCCGCGGTTCCGAGTTGGCCGAACATCGCGACGGTGCGCCAGCAGTGGTTGGATTGGCGGCGCAGCAACATCACGACAGTTGTGCAGGCGGTGAGCGAACAGGCGCGTGCAATCAAACCGAAGATCAAAATCTCCGCGGCAGTCTTTCGCCAGTGGAACACCGACCGCGACAACGTCGGGCAGGACTGGAAACTCTGGTGCGACAAGGGTTGGCTCGATTTTGTCTGTCCGATGGACTACACGCCGAGCAATAGCAACTTCGAGAACTGGGTCGCCCAGCAAGTCCAGTGGGCTGGTCGCGCGCGATGTTATCCCGGCATCGGCGTCAGCGCGTCGCGGTCGAAGTTCGGCGTGGAGAAACTAATCGAGCAGATCAAGATCACCCGCAAACACCAGACGCACGGCTTCACCATCTTCAACTACAGCGTCACCGAGAGCCGTGAGTTGCTCCCGTTGCTCGGACTCGGCATCACCGCCCCGCAGAAATGAACACCGTTCTTGCGACGATCACAATCATCGCAGCTCTGGCCGGCCCCGCAGAGCGGCGCGACGCCGTGCTGCGCGCGCAATTGGAGCGACCGTATCCGGGAGAAGGCTGCTGGCATTACGAAGACCTCGCGTTGGCCGCCTACTGGCTCAACGAGCGCACAAAAGGCGACCAAGCGATCCTCACCGAGCGCCAGAAGGAATTTCCTGAATCGCTCAAGGATGGCAACTTTCACTGGCACGCCTACATTTTGGAGCGAATCTACTTTCTCTTCGCCCGAGACAACAGGCGTATGAGCGCGGAGGCCGAGGCGGCGTTGCTCGACATGCTCTGGCAATGGGCCGGGCCGCGTTGCCGGCTGGAGATGACGTTGCTGGAACGCGACTGGTGGAAATGGGGCAGCGAGAACCATCACGCGCAAGCGTGGTCGAGTTTCTGGGGCGCAGCGCAGATTTTCGCAAAACATCCAGACTACAAAAATCGCCGGTACGACGACGGCACAACGCCGGCGCAGATGGCGACGGCGTTCAGCGAGTACTTCAAGCGTCACGCCCGCGAGCGCGCCGCGAAGGGGTTGCTCGTCGAGTGCAACTCCGGCTACAACAAATACACGCTCGGCGGCTGGTATAACCTCGCCGTTGGTGGACGGCCAACCCGTGAACTATGCGCCGCAACGCGTCTATGACAGCCCGTTCATTCAAGGTGACTTTGGAAACGGCGTCGTGACGATTCAAAAAGGAACCCAGAAACTCGTTTTGGATTTTGACCGATGAAACCAACAGCCATTTCCGTTTTGTCCCGCCGACAATTCCTCGTCGCTGGCGGAATGGCGGCGTTCGCCTTCAACATCAGGTCTGTCCGTGCCGCAACACAACGTTACTTCTCTGTCAGCCAGCGAAATGGACGCTGGTGGTTCATCACGCCGGAAGGGAAGCCGTTCTTCTCGATTGGCTTGAACCACATTGACCCGTCACCGCTGCGCTACACGGCGAACGGCGATCTCTGGGAGCGGAAGTATGGCAACTCGATCGAACGCTGGTTGAAGGAATCGGTCGCACCCGACTTGCGCGCGTGGGGATTCAACAGCGTCGGCTGGACGCAGGAGGTCGTCACGCGCGGGCCGACGAATCACCGTCACTCGCGCGGGTTCACGTTCGAGGAATATCAATGGCTCGGCGTACCGTACTGCCATCAACTGCCGTTCGCCGATTTCCACCAGTGGGAGGCGGAGACGCGGCATCCCAGCTTCGCCAGCCCGGAATTTGCCGAGTGGTGCGACTACGTCGCGCGCGAGCATTGCGCGCGGATGAAAGACGACCCAAAGCTGATCGGCTACTTCTACATTGATTGCCCGACGTGGATTCACACGACACAGTTCACAGCGTGGAAAGGCCCGCTCTTCGACACGGAGAAACTCAAGACCGAATCCGGTCGCAAGGAACTGTTTGATCTCGCGACGCAGTATTATCGGGTCACGCACGACGCGATTCGCCGGTACGACAAGAACCATCTTATCCTCGGCGACCGTTACGAGGCCAAACGTCCCATCGCCGATGAAGTCATGGAAGCCGCCAAGCCATTTGTGGACGTGTTCTGCTTCCAAGACTTCTCGAAACCGGAAGCGGCCGCCAAGAATCTCGCGCTCTGGCACCAGAAAACCGGCAAACCCGTGTTGCTTGCCGATTACGCGGTGACGGTCAAAGCGGCTGATGGCGACCAACATCACAGCGGCGCGGGGTACGCGGAGATGTTGCGCCGGCTGCGCGAATTGCCCGGGTGCGTCGGCGCGCACTTGTGCGGTGCTTACCTCCGCAACGAAGCCCGCAAACGCGCGCTGCGTGATGCCGCCGAGCGGCCTGATAAAGAAGCGTTACGAGGAATCATTGAAGCCAACCGTGAAACTGTTGTATGGATGAACACACTATGAAGCTCAACAAGACGACCGCAGTCCATTGTAGCCGCGGCGCTCCGTCGCCGCGCCGCCTCGATTCCACGATGGCGCACCCGCACGCCGGCAGAGCGGCGTGGCTACAACAACTTCTCCCGTTTCTTCTTCTGTGTATTCTGTGTGTTCCGTGGTTTCATTCCGTTGCCGCACCAGCAAAGCCTAATGCCATCTTCATCCTTGCCGACGATCTCGGCTACACCGACCTCGCCTGTTTCGGCAGCAAGTACTACGAGACGCCGAACATTGACCGGATGGCCGCGCAGGGAATGAAGTTCACCAGCGGCTACACCTGCGGCCCGAATTGCCAGCCGACCCGCGCCGCGCTGATGAGCGGCCAGTACGCCCCGCGCACCGGCGTCTATACCGTCGGCGGCATCGGACGGTTCGGCTGGGAAACACGCCCACTCCGCCCCGTTGACAACGTCACCGAACTGCCGCTGGAGAAGATCACCGTTGCCCAAGCCCTCAAGAAAGCCGGCTACGCCACCGGCATGTTCGGCAAATGGCACCTCGGCGAGGACGCCGAACATCATCCGGCCAAGCGCGGTTTCGACGAAGCCATCGTCTCGATGGGCAAACACTTCGATTTCGCCACCAAACCGAAGATGGAATATCCGAAAGGCATTTACCTTGCCGACTGGCTCACCGGCAAAGCCAGCGATTTCATCCGCCGGCACAAAGATGGGCCGCTCTTCCTCTACCTGACGCATTTCGCCGTCCACTCGCCGCACCACGCGAAGCAGAACTGGATTGATCACTTCAAACCCAAGTCACCCGTCGCCGGCCACCACGACCCGACCTACGCCGGCATGATCGCCAGCGTTGACGAAAGCGTCGGGCGGATCATGGCGTTGCTCGACGAACTCAAACTCAGCGACAACACGCTGTTGATTTTCTCCAGCGACAACGGCGGCGTCGGCGGCTACGAGCGCGAAGGCATCCAAGGCGGCAGCATCACCGACAACGCGCCGTTACGCGGCGGCAAAGGAATGCTCTACGAAGGCGGCGTCCGTATCCCGTACATCTTCCGCTGGCCCGGCAAGATCAAACCCGGCGCTGTGTGCGAAGAACCGATCAACAGCGTTGACCTCTACCCGACGTTGCTCGACGTCGCCGGAACAAAACCGGAGCCCGGCTATCCGCTCGACGGCACCAGTTACCTCAATCTGCTGACCGGCTCCGGCAAGATGAAACGCAATCCGCTCTACTGGCATTTCCCCGGCTACCTCGGCGCCGGCAACAACACTTGGCGCACGACCCCGGCGGGTAGCATTCGCGACGGCGATTGGAAGCTGCAGGAGTTCTTCGAGACCGGCAAACGCGAACTCTACAATCTCAAGGACGACATCGGTGAGAAACACGACCTCGCCGCCGCCCAGCCCGATAAGCTCAAGGAACTTCACGACAAACTTCTCGCGTGGCGCAAACAAATCAGCGCCCCGATGCCGACTCCCAACACTCCCACTTCCACACCGAACAAAGGCAAAGGAAAAGGGAAAGGCAAGAAGCGTCAGAACCAAGACACCGACGGCGAATCATTCTGAACCCGAACGCTCACTTCGGGCGGATGCGATTGGGCGCACGGCGCTGGATGTTGGTTACGCTGCCGTGGATCACGAGGTGGGTTAGTTTGTAGCAGCTAGAGAACGCATTGGTACTAACGCTAGTGACGGCGTTTGAGATCGTGACACTCGTCAGACGGTGGGAGTTCGCGAACGCCCTGTCCTCGATCCTAGTGACGCTGTTGGGGATTGTCACCTTGGTCAGTTCGTAGCAGTCAGCGAACGCCTCCTTCCCAATGCTGGTAACACAGTCGGGGATCGTGATGTCGGTCAGTTTGATGCAGTGGTAGAACGCCCTATCCTCGACTCTGGTGACACTGCCAGGAATCGTGATACTGGTCAGGCTGGTACAGCCGTGGAACGCGTCAGCACCGATGCGGGCAACACAGTCGGGGATCGTGATGTTGGCCAGTCTGTTGCAGCGATAGAATGCCTTGTCCTCAATTCGAGTGACACAGTCGGGAATCCTGACGTTGTTCAGGAGGCAGTATGCGAATGCTGCATTCCCGATCTTGATGACGTTGCCGGGAATTGCATACCTCCCAGATACGTTACGGGGAAATCGAACTAGTGTGGTCTGATCTTTGTCGAACAAGATGCCATCCCGGCTGCTGTAGGACGGATTTCTCGCGTCCACACTGATATTCGTCAGTCCAACACACAGATCAGACACCAAGTCCCCGATGTTGGTGACACTGGCGGCAATCGTGACACTTCTCAATCGGTTGCAGCGATTAAACGCAGAGTTCCTCCTGCTGATGACGCAGGCGGGGATGGTGGCGCTGGTTAGGTTGGTGCACTCACTGAACGCGTAGAACCCGATGTTGGTAACGCTTCCGGGGATCGCGATGCTGCTCAATCTCTGGCAGCCAGCGAATGCGTACTGCCCGATGCTAATGACGCTATCGGGAATTGTGATAGTGGTCAGGTCGCATTTTGCGAACGTAGAATCACCGATACTAGTGACGCTGCTGGGGATCGCGATGCTACTCAATCTCTGGCAGCCAGCGAATGCGAACCGCCCAATGCGAGTGACACTGTCAGGAATCGTGATGCTGGTCAAGCGGTCACATTCCCAGAACTCAAAGTCTCCGATGACAGTGGCTCCCTTGAGGATAGTGACGTTTGTCAGACCGGTACAAGCGCGGAACGCCTCGGCCCCGATGTCGGTGACGCTGCCGGGGATCGTGACGCTGGTAAGATGGCGGCATTCTCGGAACGCAGATTTCCCAATGCTAGCGACGCTGTTGGAGATCGTGGCGTTTGTTAGGCTGGTACAGCCATTGAATGCACCGGCCCCAATGCAGGTGACGCTACCGGGGATCGTGACATTGGTTAGTTTGGTGCATTGATAGAAGGCGCCGTCCTCGATCTTGGTGACGCTGCCGGGGATCGTGTAGCTTCCTTGTTTACCCCGAGGACAGAGTATGAGCGTGGTCTGATTCTTGTTGAACAAGACGCCATCCCGGCTGCTGTAGGAAGGATTTCCCGCGGCTACACCAATATTTGTCAGACTAATGCACTCATAGAACGAGTAGTCTTCGATGTTGGTAACATCACTGGGAATCGTGAAGCTGGTCATCAGCCTCCAAGACTCATCACCGAAACGCGAATATCCGAAGCCACGAATCCTGACAGGGATCAAATCCGAGATTGGGATGACAGGAATCGAGTCGCTGGAGATTACGATGTTGGTCGTGCGGGAGCCAGAACAGAACGTGAAGTAGCCAATGTTGCTGACGCTTCCGGGGATCGCGAGGTTGGTCATGCTGGCGACGGACACAAACGCATTGGTCCACGCGAACGGATAAGCTCTAGTGTTTGCGGCCGGACGGTCAGTGCTATGGGCACGGAAGGTAACGACAGCGCCGGTGGGAGTGTGCCGGGCGTCTCCATTCTCGCGAACCTCTATCGGGAGGAACGTAATGACAGCACCGGTGGGGGTGTGCTGGGTGATGGGAGGGTTAATGGTCAAGCAAGTGTAATCGTCAGTTTGCGCCGCAACGGGAAGCGCCAGCGCCAACAGCACCAAGCTGAGGAGCATTCTCACAGCGCACAGCTTATCGGTCTGAGCGCGGCAAGTCAATGGCGGGAAAGCACACTCTGCCGGCGACGGCTGTTCGCGACAGGCACATCTGGACATTTCCACCAAATCATAAATGTTTCATTTCGAGCTAAGCGAGAAATCTCTGGAGGCATTTCGAAGGGAAGTTTGAGATTCTTCGCTGCGCTCTGAATGACAACAGGAGGAAGATGTCCGTCAACGATGAGAAAAAGAGAAGTTTGTCTCAGGGTCGTTGTAATGTTCACACTTTGCAAAGTCTGAACAAAACCCGGTGTAGCGGCGTTCTTGCCCACCGCAGGCGGGTAAATGCCAAACGCCGAATCTTGCACCGTCTCCCAAACACGCCGTGACTGAATAACCTGAATCGGAACGATACGGTTGCAGGAAAGTAGTCATCACGCTCCGCGTGATGGTTTCGAGGACGATCCTCCCGCGGAGCGTGAGGGCTACTTTGATGAGGCGGTTGAAAACCACAGCAACCGGAACTTCACGCCGGCGTTTGATTTTGCTACAACACAACCATGAAACCGTTGCTTCCCTTCCTGCTTCCGTGTCTTCTGTGTATTCCGTGGTTCCCTGCTGCCGCCGCGCCGGTGAGACCAAACGTCATCTTCATCCTCACCGATGACCAAGGCTGGGGCGACGCGCATTTTGCCGGGCATCCGTACGTCAAGACACCGAACCTCGACCGGCTCGCCAAGCAGGGAACTTGGTTCAAACAGTTCTACGTCGCCGCGACCGTCTGTTCGCCGAGCCGGTGCGCGTTCATGACCTCGCACTTCCCGGCTCGCCACGAGATTCACGGCCATTTCTCGACACACGAGCAGAACGTCGCGCGTTACATGCCGGACTGGCTCGACCCGAAGACGCCGACCATCACCTCGCTGCTCAAACAAGCCGGCTACGCGACCGGTCATTTCGGCAAGTGGCACCTTGGCCACAACGACAACGCGCCGACACCGGACGCGTACGGCATTGACGACGTGCGCGCGACCGTTTGCCGCGACCCCGCGTGGACCGAGCCGGCGACGACGTTCTGGGCGAAATCCACGCGCATCATCGTGGACGAGGCGATCCGGTTCATCAAAACCAACAAAGACCGTCCGTTCTACGCCAACGTCTGGACGCTGTTGCCGCACGCGCCGCTGAACCCGACGCCGGAACAACTCGCCGTCTATGACAAGCTCGCGCCGTCGCCGGACGCGTTCACCGGCTGGATGCGCCGTTACGCGGCTGACGCGAAAGACCTGCGCAGCCAGATGAAGATTCACTGCGCGTCGTTGACCGATCTCGATACGCAGATCGGACGTTTGCTACAGACGCTCGACGAACTCAAACTTGCCGACAACACGATCATCCTTTTCTCCAGCGACAACGGTCCTGAAGACTACCGCATCGGCAACGCTGCCAACGCCGGCGTCGGCTCGCCGGGGCCGTTGCGCGCCCGCAAGCGCAGCATGTATGAGGGCGGCATTCGCACCTTCGGCCTCGTCCGTTGGCCGGGCAAAGTGGCGGCGGGACGCGTGGACGAAACGAGCGTCCTCGGCGGCGTGGACTGGTTGCCGACGATTTGCAAACTCACCGGCGTCAACGTGCCAGCGTCAGTGCAGCCCGACGGCGAGGACGTGAGCGACATCTGGCTCGGCAAATCGCGTCCTCGCAGGAAGCCGTTGCACTGGGAATGGCTGTTCCGCGTCTGGGGTGACGAGTACACACCGCCGGTTCTGGCGATCCGCGACGGCAACTGGAAGCTGTTCGTGAACCACAACGGCAGCCGCGCTGAGTTGTACGACATTCCGAAGGACATCGCCGAGCGGCGCAACATCGCCGCCGATCATCCCGACGTGGTGAAGGAACTCACCGCGAAAGCGTTGGCGTGGGCGAAGTCGCTTCCGCCGAGCAAAGCGCGCGACAAAGTCGCCGCCGGCGAATCGCTCGACGCGCCGCGCAAACCGGCCAAAGGCAAGCCGACCGCCGACCGTGCCGCGATTTTCAAGGCGTGGGACACCAACCACGACGGCAAGATGACGCTGGAAGAATATCTCGCCAAGTTCCCGGACAAAGCCGAAGGCCGCAAGCGGTACCCGACGTTCGACGCGAACAAGGACGGCGTGTTGAGCGAAGAAGAATTTGTGAAGATGGGCAGGCCATGAACCGGCAAGTTGTTTGTCGTGTTGTGGCGGGAATCGAAGTTGTTCACCGTCGAACGGCAGACACCCTACAATACGCGCGCGGGCAAGGTGCTGCATTTCCACCTGCTGCGAGCAAATTGTCCTTCAATTGATCGTCAGTAACTGCGTTTTCTCTTCTTGTGCTCCCCCAAACGCGATCGGCGGATGGGACAGCCGGGTTTGAGAAGTGCGCCGCCACGAGCTGCGGATTCGTACAGCGCCGTCAGAATCTGCACGTTCTTCTTGCCTTCGTGGCCTTCGACCAGGCCGGGTTTCTTGTGGAGAATCGCCTCGATGACGCTCGCCAGATACGGCGTGTGGCCGCGTCCATAGACGTTCGGCACGTCCTGCGAAAACTGTTGTTGAATCTCCGCGTCTTCGGGGCGCGGCTCGTTGAAGCCCCAGTAGAGAATCTTGTTCACCGCGTGGCCGCCGAGCACGACGCTGCCTTTCTCGCCGAGCAAACTCAACGAGCCTTCGAGGTCTTGCGGACGCGTCGCCACGGTCGCCTCGAACGCGCCGAGCGCGCCGTTCTTGAACTGGAACGTCGCCACCGCCGTGTCCTCGACCTCGATGTCGAGCAACCGCGTCGCCGTCCGGCAGTGCAGGCTCTTGATCGGACCGAGGAACCACTGGAGCAAATCAAGATGATGGCTCGCCTGTTGCGACATCACGCCGCCATCGAGCGCCCACGTGCCGTGCCAATCGTCCTGTTCGTAATACTCCTGCGTCCGACGCCAGCGGACGCGCACCGTCCCCATCACCAGCTTGCCGAACCGGCCTTCGTCGAGCGCCTTGCGCGCGGCGACGACGGCGGGGTTGAACCGGTTCTGTTTCACGACAAACAACCGGCAGCGGCTCTTCTGGCACGCCTTGATCATCCGGTCGCAGTCCGCGACCCGCAACGCCATCGGTTTCTCGACAACGATGTGTTTACCGTGGCGCGAGAGATCAATCACGTGCTCGGCGTGGTAGCCGGTCGGCGTGGCGACGTTGATCACGTCCGCGTCGGCGTGCGCCACCAGCATCGCATGGTAGTCGGTGTAGAACGGCAGCTTGTATTTCTCGCCCTTGGCGCGCGCCTTCGCTTCGTCCTTGTCGCACACCGCCATCAACTCCGTCGGCAACTGGCCGCACGTCAGCGCGCCGAGGTGGTTCTCCGACACGCGCCCGCAGCCGATCAACACGAATTTCAGTTTTCTGTCCATGAACGCGGACTCTCTCAGAAATCGCCTCCCGATTCAAGGTTGATAGCAGCGCGTTCTTGAGGCAGAGTAGCCGCAAAAGGAGACGACGATGTTGAACCGAATACTGACTGCCGCTGCCATCCTCACCGCCACCACGCTTTCCGCCGCGGACTGGCCGAACTTCCTCGGCCCCAACCGCGACAGCATCTCCACCGAAACCGGCCTCAACAAGAACTGGAACGCCCAGCCACCGCGCGAACTCTGGCGCGTCCCGATGAGCGACGACGGCTACGCCGGGCCGAGCGTCGCCAACGGAAAAGTCTTCATCATCAACCACGCCGGCGACAAGGACATCGTCCGCGCCCTCGACCTCAAGACCGGCAAAGACATCTGGACCTACACCTACGCCGACAAATCAAAACCCAACTACGGTTTCGCCCGCGCCACGCCGACCGTCGAGAACGGCAAGGTCTATACCGTCAGTCGCTTCGGCGTCGTCAACTGTCTCGACGAGAAGACTGGCAAGCCGATCTGGACCAAAGATGTCGTGAAAGAGTCCAAAGGCGAAGTCCCACGCTGGGAAATGGCGTGGTCGCCGTTCATTGACGGCGACAAAATCATCGTCCAGCCCGGCGGCTCGGGTGCGACCGTCGCCGCCCTCAACAAAAACACCGGCGCCACCCTCTGGAAAGGCGGCGGCAGCGACGCCCCCGGCTATGGCACCGCCGTCATCGCCACGCTCGCCGGCAAGAAACAGTATCTCGTCTTCACCGCCAAGCACCTCATCGGCGTTGACGCCGCCGACGGCAAACTCCTCTGGAAGGTCGCGTGGGAAACCAAGTACGACGTCAACGCCGCCACGCCGCTTGTCGTCGGCCCAAACAAGGTTTTCATCTCCAGCAACTACGCCCGCGGCTGCGCCATGGTCACCGTCACCGGCAACAACGCCTCCATCGCGTGGGAGAACAAGGAACTCCAGTGCCACTTCAACTCCCCGATCCTCTTCGGCAACCACATCTACGGCATCAGCAACGAACTCGCCTGTCTCGACCCGCAAACCGGCAAGGCGCTCTGGAAACAACCCGGCTTCGAGAAAGGCGGCCTCGTCATCGCCGACGGCGTCATCATCGCCATGGACGGCAAAGCGGGCGACGTTGTCATGGCGGAGGCCAGCCCGCGTGCCTACCGCGAACTCGGCCGCATCAAACCGCTCGGCGGCCAAAGCTGGACCGCCCCCATCATCGCCGACGGCAAACTCATCATCCGCAACAAAAACACACTCGCCTGCCTCGCGCTGAAATAGAATGCTCCTCCCGCTTCTACTGGCCGCCGCCGTTTTCCGTGGCGACCCCGCGCTCACCGGCGTCACCACCAACGCGCTTCCATCGTCGCTCGCGTTGCGCTGGACGTTCAAGACCGGCGACGCGATCAAGTCCTCGCCCGTCATCTGCGGCGACCGCGTCTTCATCGGCTCCGACGATGGCAAGGTGTACGCGCTCTCGCTGAAAACCGGCGACCTCGCCTGGTCGTTCGTCACCAGCAACGCCGTCGAAGCGGCTCCGCTCGTCCTCAACGGCACCGTCTTCGTCGGCTCCACCGACGACAACCTCTACGCCCTCAACGCCGCCACCGGCAAATTGAAATGGAAGCACACCACCGACGCCAAGATTCCCGGCGCCGCGAACTACTTCCGCACCGGCAAATCGCTTCGCATCCTCGTCGGCAGCCACGACAACAAACTCTACTGCCTCGACGCCACCACCGGCAAACCCGCGTGGACGTTCGACACCTCCAACTACATCAACGGCGCCCCTGCCGTCGCCGGCGGCAAGATCGTCTTCGGCGGTTGCGACGGCCTCCTTCACGTCCTCGACCTCGCCGGCAAAGAACTCGCCGCCATCGAAGCCGGCGCCTACGTCCCCGGCTCCGCCGCCATCGCCGGCGGACAAGCCTTTGTCGGCCACTATGGCGGCGAAGTCATCTGCGCCGACCTCACCCGCACCAACGTCCTCTGGCAATACAAAGGCCGGGACGCCTTTTTCTCCTCGCCCGCCGTCACTGACAAACTCGTCCTCATCGGCGGTCGCGACAAACGTCTCCACTGCCTCGACCGCGCCACCGGCGCAAAACTCTGGGCCTTCCAGACCCGCGACGAGGTTGATTGCTCGCCGGTTGTTTCCGCCGACAAAGTCATCTTCGGTTCCGGCGACGGCCGCCTCTACCTCGTCAGCCTCGCCACCGGCAAAGAACTCTGGAGCTACGACATCGGCAAACCGATCACCGCCTCGCCCGCCGTCGCCAGCGGCCTCGTCGTCATCGGCGCCGAGGACGGCGTCGTGTATGCCTTCGGCGGAAAAGCTCTAAGCACTAAACCCTAAATCCTAAACAAGCACGAATGACAAGAATTGGAAAATTAGAATTTGGAGATTGTTTAGGATTTAGAACTTAGGATTTAGGATTTTCCCGTGCGCATCCTCCAACTCACTCCCGGTACCGGCAATTTCCATTGCGGCGGCTGCCTCCGCGACAACACGCTCGTCCGCGCCCTCCGCGCCTGCGGCCACGACGTGACGATGGTGCCACTCTACCTTCCGATGGTCTCCGAAGCGCCACCCGAAACCGCCAACGCGCCGATCTTCCTCAGCGGCGTCAGCGTCTTCCTCGAACGCAAATTCCGCGTCCCGCGCTGGCTCGACCGCGCGTTCAGTGCCCCCGCCATGCTCCGGTTCTGTTCCGGCTTCGCCCACCTCACGACCGCCAGGGACCTCGGCGAATCCGCCGTCGCCATGCTCACCGGCGCGCCGCCCGAACTCGACCGCCTCCTCGACTGGCTCCGCACCGAGCCGCGCTACGATGTGATCTGCCTCTCCAACTCGTTGCTCACCGGCATGGCGCGCCGGCTCAAGGAAGAACTGCGCGCCCCGGTCGTCGCCACGCTCCAAGGCGAAGACACGTTTCTCGACGGCCTCACCGAGCCGTATCGCGCTCAATCGTGGGAACTGCTCGCCCGGCGTTGCGCCGACGTTGACCGTTTCATCGCCGTCAGCCGTTACTTCGCCGACGCGATGCGGGCGCGGCTCAACCTCCCCGCCGACCGTGTCACCGTCGTCCACAACGGCATCGCGCTCGAAGGCTTCGCCCCCGCCGCCACGCCGCCCGCCGTGCCAACGGTTGGTTTCCTGGCCCGCATGTCGCAAGGCAAAGGACTCGGGTTGCTGGCCGACGCATTTTCCCAACTCGACATCCCCAACGCCCGCCTCTGCGTCGCCGGCGCGATGACCAGCGCCGACAAACCACTCGTCGCCAGCGTGCGCCGCAAACTCGGCGACCGCGTCGAGTTCCTTCCCAACATCGAGCGCGACGCCAAGATCGCCTTTCTCCAAAGCCTCAGCGTCCTCTCCGTTCCGACGCTCTACGCCGAAGCGTTCGGCCTCTACGTCATCGAGGCATTGGCGTGTGCCGTTCCCGTCGTCCAACCGCGCCACGGCGCGTTCCCCGAACTGATCGAGGCCACCGGCGGCGGTCTCCTCTGCGAACCCAACGACGCCCATTCACTCGCCGTTGCGCTCCGCGAACTCCTCACCGACCCGCCACGCGCCCTCCAGTTCGGCCAAACCGGCCGCGCCGCCGTTCAAGAGAGATTCCGTGTCGAGAAGATGGCGCGGGCCATCGAAATCGTTCTCCTCTCCACGCGATAGCATCCCATCACTCCACGACTCCCATGCCACATCAATGTAATAGCTATTACATTGATGTGGCAAAGGAGGAAACACTGGCGAGCGGCGATGCTTCTGTGTCAGAATGCCATCCGATGAGCGAGTACAGCCAGTGGGGACCACGACCAGACCCGATGTTCGGCAACCCGGACTTCGCGGCAGCGCCGTTGCACGTGCTTATCGTGCGGCTCTCGCCGTTCCGCGACGTTGACCGCTCGACTTCGCACCTGTTCCTCTTCGATGCCGTCCGACGAGCCGATCCGCGCGCCTTCATTGATTTTTCGTTCTTCCCACTTCTCACCGGCATCCAGTCGTCGCGTCCCGCTGCTGATTTCGATTTGGTTCTCGTCTCGAATTCCTTCGTTCTGGAGATGCTGAACCTGCCGTACATGCTCCGTCACTCCGGTTGGCCGGTGCTCGCCAGCGAACGCGCGGGCAAATTCCCGCCACTCATCCTTGGCGGCTCCAACGCCAGCGCCGCGCAATCCCTCGCTCCATTCGTGGACGGCATCTTCGTTGGCGAAGCCGAGGAAGCCATCGCCGACATCGTGCGAACTCGCAGCGTGAAACCCGGCCGTGTGAAACTCATGCGCCCGCGCGCCGACCTCCTGCCGCTACGCTACCCGATCCTCAACAGCCCCGAAGCCGGCACCGCGCGCCTCCAGATCACCTACGGCTGCCCGTCCACCTGCTCGTTCTGCTTCGAGGGCTTCGACCGTAAACCGTACCGCGAGATTCCCGCCGACGATCTCATCGCCCACGCCCGACGCCTGAAACAACAAGTCGGCTGCGAGGAGATTGACCTCTCCAGTTTCAACTTCAACACCCACACCGACATCGCGCGGCTCATCATCGAGTTGAATCACGTGTTCGACCGCGTCACCTTCAAGAGCCAGCGTGTGGACATCCTCGCGCAAACGCCGTGGCTGTTGCCGCTGGAGATCGCCGCCGACAAACGCAGCTTCACGCTCGGCATCGAGGGCATCAGCGAGCGCCTCCGCGCCTTCCTCAACAAATCGCTCCCCACCGCCGATATCCGCAACGTGCTCCAAACCCTATTGCGCGAACGCATCCGCGAGATCAAACTCTTCTACATCCTCACCGGCCATGAGACCGACGCCGACCTCGCTGAGTTCCGGGAGTTCGTTCGCTGGCTGAAAGAGAAACGCCGTGCCGCCAATCCATCGTTGCGAGTCGTCTTCAGCGCCGGCTTCCTCGTTCGGATGCCGGGCACGCCGTTGGAGCACGATCGTCTTTTCCTCGACGAAGCCGACTTCAAGCTGATTCTCGGCCCGGTCAAGTCCGCATGCGAGACCAACAACTTCGAGTTCCGCCTCGCCGCGTCGTGGACTGACTACGCGGCAACACAAGTGTTGGCGTTGGGCGGCAAGATCAATCCCGACGCGGACATCTGTTACGACACCGCACTGCCGCCGTCCGCGTGGGAACAGATCAAGACGTGGCGACAACCTCACGTTGCACGCCTCAAACCTCTTCGTCCCACAAAATCCATTCCACGGAAACTTCGTCCGCCGGAAAACTTGCCGGCGTTCCGCGAGCTGATGGCGCGCAAGGCCCGGCTGAAACCGTTCTTCGTCCGCCTTCGCGTCCCACTCGAATGGTCCGGTTCTGTTCCGGAGCGTTTGAACGCGCTGATGTTCGCGCGGTTGTTGCAGCAAAGCCCTGAACTCACCGACAACCTCCTCTCCGTTCGCGAAGCTGCGTTTACGCCGCGCGGCTGGCAAGTCACCGGCGAGACCGTGTTCGCGCTCAAAGCGTGGAACAACTTCGGCGATGCCATCACGACCAACGAATTCCGCCAAGCCACCATCGAGCTTCGCCAGCCCGGCATCGGCGCGCGCGTGCAGGAATGGCTGCGCGCCGAGCGGCTCGCGTTCAGCGCGCACCGCGACGGCAACGGTTACCGGCTCGAACTCTCCGCCGAGGCCCGCAAGAAACGAATCGTGTTTGACGCCCACGTCGAAACTGATTTCGCCCGGCTCACCATCGGCCCAAAGTGCCGACTTGACCTCGGGCAAATCCACGTCACGGCACTGGAACTACAATTCAACTCAGAGGACGGCAAACGAGTTCGTCGAATTGACGAACCGAGATGATTTTCGTGCGCCCAATCTGGCGGGCTTCAGTGAAATCCTGGTCTCCCGTCACCAGAAAGTCTGCATCGGATGCCAAGGCACAAGCGAGGAACCGCGCGTCCTTGTGATCGCGGGGAAAAGAAACCGCTGCGGGAACCGGCCATTCGGCTATCGCCAATCGAAACCGTTCTTCCCATTCGGACAACAGGGTGGCGGGCAAGGCGAACTTCGGCCGGTGCAACACTTCGCGGTATTCGGTCAGAATCTCTGGGGAGGCCACCCATTCAAAGTCCGGACGGGAGAGGATGAACAACAATACCTTTTCCGGTAACCGATCTCGCAGAATCGCGGAAACCACGACATTTGTGTCAACGACGACTCTCATTGGCCTGCGCGATAAGCCGCGATCTCAGCGGCGATATCATCGTCGGTGAGACGTCGGCTCGTGGACAAGCCTTGCGTGTCGCGCATGAGCCGCTGCCACTCGTCCGCCTCGGCCTGTGCTACCCGGCGCCGGCTGAGATACTCGACAAAACTCAGCGCCTCCGACTGCAGTCGGCCCGGCAACTCCTTGGTCTTCTCGTAAATCAACTCGGCAGTGCTCATGGTCGAACCTTATGCCGTGAATCAGTCGGAATCAAGCATGGAGAACCGTTATTTCCGCATGTCCTCTGCCAAGTCCATTCTGATCCCGGCGAAATCTGCGGAAGATGATCCGCAGAAGTTTGTCGCCGCGCTGGAACTCTGAGCGGCGACAGGTTATTCTGCCGCCATGTTCCTCGAACTCCAACAAGTTCACAAGAGTTACGCGTCGCCGCCGGTCGAAGTGCTGCGCGACATCAACTTTCAGCTTGCTGACGGTGAAGCCGTCGCCATCGTCGGACCGAGCGGCTCCGGCAAGAGCACCTTGCTGAACATTCTCGGTGCACTCGACAAGCCGACGCAAGGCAAGGCACTCTTCGACGGACGTGACCTTGCCACGTTGACCGAGCCGGAACTCGCTGCGATTCGCAACCGTCAGATCGGTTTCATCTTTCAGCTTCACCATCTTCTTCCGCAATGCACCGTGCTGGAGAACGTCTTGATTCCAACGCTTGCCGGAACGCCCGACGCCACCGCGTGCGAACGCGCTGAACGATTGCTGGAACGCGTCGGACTGAAGCCGCGTCTCGCTCATCGTCCCGGCCAACTCTCCGGCGGCGAATGCCAGCGCGTCGCTGTCGCCCGCGCTTTGATCAACCAGCCGAAACTTCTACTCGCCGACGAACCAACCGGCGCGCTCGACCACGCCAACGCCACCAGCCTCGGTCAGTTGCTCATCGAACTGAACAAGGAACAAGGTGTCGCATTGGTGGTGGTCACTCATTCCTTGGAATTGGCGAAACGACTACCGAAAGTTGTGGAGTTGCGAGATGGTGTATTGGTGAAGTAAATCCGAATCTCGAAATCCGAAATCCGAAACAAGCACGAATCTCAAATGACCAAGACAACGGCAAACAACAGGACAATGGAGTTTGAGATTTTTGAATTTCGGTCATTCGGAATTGATTCGGATTTCGACATTCGGATTTCGGATTTATGAGTCTAGTCATCCTCATTCTCCGCAGTCTCCGCTTCTACTGGCGGACGCACCTCGGCGTCCTCGCCGGTGTGGCGGTGACGTGTGCAATCCTCACCGGCGCGCTCGTCGTCGGCGACTCGGTGCGGTTCAGCCTCCGCCAACTCGCGCTCGCGCGGCTCGGCCGTGTGACACACGCCCTCGCGACGGGCGACCGCTTCTTCCGCGAGAAACTCGCCGATGAAACCGGTACGGTGCCGGTCTTGATGGTGCGTGGCACGGTGTCGGGGCGCGCCAATGACGTTCAGATCGTCGGCGTGGATGAGCGATTCTGGCGTCTCGGTGCAACGAAGGCATTCGATGGTTTTGTTCTGAACAAACGGTTGGCGACGCAGCTTGGCGCGAAGGTCGGCGATGACATCGTGGTGCGCGTGGAACCGCCGTCGTGGGTGCCGCGCGACGCCCCGCTCTCCGGCAAGGCCGACAAGACGGTGGCGATTCGCGGGCGCGTAAGCGCGATTGCCGGTGGCCGGGATTTTGGGCGATTCAGTTTGCAGGCGAATCAGGTGCCGCCGTACACCGTGTTCGTTCCGCTGGCGGTTCTCCAGAAGGAACTCAAGCGCGTCGGGCAGGTCAACGTCTTGCTCGTGTCGGGAAATGCCACGGACTTGTCGCGCGTGTGGACGCTGGCGGACTCCGAAATGGTCTTCTCCAACGGCTTGCTCAGCACGTCGCGGGTTTTCCTCGATTCGAGCATCAAGGTGGCAGGCGACGGCGTGTTGACGTACTTCGCGAACGAAATCCGGCTTGGCGACAAGACGACACCGTATTCTTTTGTCACTGCGTTCGGCAACGAGGATGGCATCGCGATCAACTCATGGCTCGCCGACGATCTCGGCGCGAAGGTCGGCGATGAGTTGACGTTGCGGTATTACGTCATCGGCGACCGGCGTGAGTTGCGCGAGGAGTCGGCGAAGTTCCGTGTCAGCCGCATCATCCCGACGGAGAAGGACGACTTGTGGATGCCGCCGTTTCCAGGGCTGGCGGACGTGGAGGATTGCCGGAAGTGGGAACCGGGAATCCCGATTGCGTTGGACCGGATTCGCCCAAAGGACGAGGCGTATTGGAAAGAGTACCGTGGCACGCCGAAAGCGTTCATCTCGCTGGCGGCGGGACAGAAGCTCTGGTCGAACCGGTTCGGGAACCTGACGGCGATTCGTCTTTCTGAACCAGTTGAGAAGCTGAAGTTGGAGCCGCCGGCGTGGGTGCCGGTGCGGGAACAGGCGTTGCGGGCAAGCGCGGAGTCGCAGGATTTCGGGCAACTGTTCATCGGGTTCAGTTTCTTCCTGATTGTGGCGGCGCTGTTGCTGACGGCGATGCTGTTCGTGTTCAACCTCGAACAGCGTCGCGAAGAAGTCGGCTTGCTGCGCGCGCTTGGTTTCGGGCCGAGGCTGGTGCGATGGCTCGCGCTGGCGGAGGGCGGCGCGCTGGCGTTGCTCGGTACGGTCATCGGCGTTGGTGCGGGCGTGGCATACACGAAATTGACGCTGCTTGGTTTGCAGACGGTCTGGCGCGGCGCAGTCGGCACGATGAGTTTCCAATATCACGCCGAGCTTGCGGCGTTGGCTATCGGCGTGGGGTCAAGCTTGGCGGTCGCGTTCGGCGCGATGTGGCTGGCGCAACGGCGTCAGATGCGGAACGCGCCGGTGGAGTTGCTTGGCGAACAACGGCGGACGAGCCGGCGGCTCGTCCCTACCATCGCGGTCGTTAGCTTGGTGGGAGCGGTGGTGTTACTGACGCTGCGAAATACCGGAGCGTTCTTTGGCGCGGGAGCATGTTTGTTGGTGGCGGGCATCGGATTCAGCGATTGGTTGCTGCGGCGGTCGGAGAACGCTGCGAGTCTCGGTCTGCGCAACGCAGCACGGAGCCGGGGCCGGAGTTTGACGATTGTGGCGGTGCTGGCAAGCGGTGTGTTTCTGTTGGTGGCGGTGAATGCGTTTCACCAAGACCCGCAGCAGAACGCGCCGGGGACAGGCGGGTTCGCGTGGTACGCGGAAACGACAGCACCGGTGTACGAAGGATTGCCCGGCACGGTGCCGATGCGGGTGCGCGAGGGCGATGACGCGAGTTGCCTGAACTTGAACCGGGCGCAACAGCCTCGCTTGCTCGGCGTGAGGCCGGAGGAGTTGGCCAAGCGCGGGGCGTTCGGGTTTGTAGGGCAAGCTTCCAGCTTGCCCGCTCAACATGGAGGGACAACCAAGATGGTTGTCCCACAATGGGAGTTACTCAATCAGTCCGGCGACGCCGTGCCGGCGATTGGGGACGAGGCGACCGTGCGTTGGGCGCTCGGCAAGAAAGTCGGCGACACTTTGCCGTACACGGACGAACATGGACGAACATTTCAACTGCGAATTGTTGGTGTATTGCCGAATTCGATCCTGCAGGGCAGTCTGGTGATCTCAGAGCGGAACTTCATCGAGAAGTTCCCATCAGCGTCGGGATACCGGGTGTTCCTGATGGACGCGATACCGGAGGGTTTGGCGCGAACTCTGGAGGACAAAGGCTTCGAGGCGGTGCCGGCGTGGCGTCGGCTGGCGGAGTTTTCTCAGGTGGAGAACACCTACCTCGGAATTTTTCAGGCGCTCGGCGGACTGGGGTTACTGCTCGGCAGCGTCGGGTTGGCGATTGTGGTGTTGCGAAACGTAATGGAGCGACGCGACGAACTGGCATTGCTGCAGGCGGTCGGGTTCGAGCGGCGCAAGCTGCGATGGCTGGTGCTCAGTGAACACTGGTTGCTGGTGTTGCTCGGCGTCGGGTTGGGCACGGGCGCGGCGCTGGTAGCCGTCTGGCCGCAACGCGCGCACGGCGTACCGGTATTGACGCTGGCACTTTTGATGGTGGGCGGGTTATTCTGGAGTTGGCTGGCGGCGTGGATCGCATTGCGCGGACCGTTGTTGCCGGCATTGCGGAATGAGTAAATGATCGTCCAGATGGCCAAACGAACGCTGTCCAACACCGACCTCCGGTTGTTGTGGAAGTTTTCTGTCAACTTCGGCCTGAAAGGCATGATCTCGGTGCAGCGGTTCAAGCGACGGATCAAACGCGGCATCTGGTTCCCTCCGTTCCTCTACATCTCGATCACCAACGCCTGCAATTTGCGCTGCACGGGCTGTTGGGCCGACGTGTTCGCGCCGGCGCGACATCTCGACCTCGACGACTTGAACCGGCTGATCGCCAGCGCCCGGCAGCACGGCAACAGTTTCTTCGGCATCCTTGGCGGCGAACCGTTCATGCACCCGCAACTGTTCGACCTGCTCGCCGCACACCCGGGTTGTTACTTCCAAGTGTTTACCAACGCTCAGTTCATCACCGACGAAGTCGCCGCCCGACTCCGTGCGCTCGGCAATGTGACGCCGTTGATCAGCATCGAAGGTAACGAAATCGTCAGCGACGAACGCCGCGGTCGCGCGAAAGTCTATTCGCACACCATGCGCGGACTGGAAACGTGTGTGCAACATCGTCTGATCACCGGCGTGGCGACCAGTCTTTGCCAGAGCAACATCGCCGACCTGCTCACCGAGTCGTGGCTCGATGAGTTGATCCGGCGCGGCGTGACGTACGTTTGGTTCTACACCTACCGGCCCGTGGGCCCGCAACCCGCGCCGGAACTGGCGTTGACGCCGGAGCAGGTGTTGCAGGTCCGACGATTCTGCGTCGAGATGCGCAAGCGCAAACCGATTGGTATCGTGGACGCTTACTGGGACGACCAAGGCCACGCGCTCTGCCCAGCCGTGACCGGCATCAGCCATCACATCGGCCCCGGCGGCGACATCGAGCCGTGCCCGATCATCCAGTTTGCCGGCGCGAAAATCACCGACAACGCCGGCGACATCTTCAAGACGATGACTGAGGCGGCGTATCTCGCCGACTTCCGCAAGACGGTCGCGGACGCGACGCGCGGTTGCGTCGTGCTGGAGCGGCCGGACCTGCTGCGCGCGTTCGTGGCGAAACACAATCTGCGCGACACGACGGCGCGGCAAACAGCGTTGGCAGAGTTGTCGGCGATGAAGCCGCGCACCAGCCAGCACAATCCCAGTAACGAGATTCCCGAAGAACACTGGGCTTACCGGTTCGCCAAGAAACACTGGTTCTTCGGCTTCGGAGCCTACTCGTGACCGAGAATCCACAAGGCGTCGTGACCGATCTTGGCGACTCGCTGTCGTACAGCCGCTGCAAGTTCTCGACCACGCTGCCGAAAGCCTACCGCTACACCGCGGGTCACTACTGGCTCGCCCCGGCGGCGCCGGGCGTTTGGCGGGTTGGGTTCACGCGGTTCGCGTTGCGGATGCCCGGCGACTTCGTCGAGATGCAGCTCGACGCGAAGCCCGAAACGCCCGTGCAGGTCGGCGACGAGATCGGCTGGTACGAAGGATTGAAGGCGCGGACGGACTTGTTCTGCGTCGTGGCCGGGGTGTTCGAGCGGGTCAATCCGGCGTTGGCCGATCCGCGCGACGACCCGTACGGCGTAGGTTGGCTGTACGAAGTGCGCGGTACGCCCGACCCGCAAAGCGTGGAAGTGCACGGCTACATCGGCGTGTTGAATGCGACCATTGACAAGCTGCAGGCGGAGGACTAGAGGAGATGGCGATGAGTGGAAAGAAACCCAAAGCGTTCGATTTTGAGGAGTGCGCTTGTTCCGGGCGGACGTTGGGCAAGCTGGTGCGGCCCTACATTCTGGCGTTGCTGGCCGGCGGCCCGGCGCACGGTTACGCGTTGTTGGAGCAATTGTCCGAGGCCGGCATCGAGCCGAACCACTCCGTCGTGTATCGCGCGCTCAACGGCATGGAGAAGGAAGGCTTGGTGATCTCGCGGCGGGCCGCCGGCAGCGGTGGCCCGACCCGGTGGGAATACGAACTGACTCCCACGGGCCGCGCCTGTCTTCGCCGCTGGCAGAACTCGCTCACCCGCTACCGGGCCGCCATTGACGGCCTGCTCAAGTTGATTCGTGCTTGACGGCGGCTTCCTCTGTCTGCTATGTGCATTGGACACATAGCTATGAAGCAATCGCAACCACGCTACATCATGGTCGGCGGCTTTCTGGGCGCCGGCAAGACGACGGCGATCCTGAAACTGGCCGAACACCTCAAGCGACAGGGACAAACCGTCGGGCTGATCACCAACGATCAGGGCACCGGGCTGGTGGACACCGCGATGGCGCGGGCCAGTGAGTTTCCAGTCGAAGAAATCTCCGGCGGCTGTTTCTGTTGCCGGTTCAACTCGCTCGTGGACGCCACCCGTAAATTGACGGAGACAACGCGGCCGGATGTGTTCATCGCGGAACCGGTGGGCAGTTGCACCGACTTGATGGCGACGGTGACCCTGCCGATGAAGCAATTATACGGCGACAACTGCCGGATCGCGCCGTTGAGCGTGTTGGTGGATCCGATCCGCGCGATGCGCGTGCTCGGCATCGGCGACGGACGCCAGTTCGCGCCGAAGGTGACGTACATCTACCGCAAACAACTGGAAGAGGCGAACCTCCTCGTCATCAACAAGTGCGACCTGCTCGACGCGACACAGACAGCGAAGCTGGTGGCCGCACTGAAACAGAATTTCCCGAAGGCCGAGGTGTTCGTCGTCTCTGCGCGGACGGGTGCCGGGTTGCCGGCGTGGTTTGAGCGGTGCCTGACAGGTGAACTCAGCACGACCGGCATCATGGATGTGGACTACATCACCTACGGCGTCGGAGAAGCCATGCTCGGTTGGCTGAACGCGACAGCGCGTCTGGCCGGTCCGTCTGTGGACGGCAACGAGTTGTTGCTGCGCATTGGGTGCGCGCTGCGTGACCGTCTCGCCAAGGCCGACGCGGAAGTCGCGCATCTCAAGATGACGCTCACCGCGGCCGGTGACGGACTCGACATCGCAGTGGCGAACCTTGTCCGCACCGACGCGACGCCGGAGTTGTCGTTCCGTCTGGCAGAACCGTTCACGGAAGGCGAATTGACCGTGAACCTGCGCGCGCAAGCCGAGCCGGCGTTGCTGGAACGCATCGTGCGCGAAGTGGCTGCTGAGTTTGGCGCGACGTTAGGAAGCCTCGCCAGCTTCAAGCCCGGCCAGCCGAACCCGACACACCGCGTTGATGCCGCCGGTGTGGAGCACCGGCCGTTGTTGCCATGAAGCCGGCCCGTTGGGTGGTTGGCGAGTTTTTTGGGACGTTCCTGCTGGTGTTCTTCGGCTGCGGCAGCGTGTGCGCCGCCGTCACGACCGGCGCGCAGGTGGGCGTGTTTCAAGTGGCCATCGTCTGGGGCTTGGGCATCGCAACAGCGATCTATCTGACCGGGGCGCTCAGCGGCGCGCACTTGAACCCGGCGGTGACGATCAGCATGGCAGCGTGGGGCGGGTTTCCGAAGCGGCGCGTGTTGCCGTATATGGTCGTGCAGATGATTGGCTCGTTTGCGGCGGCGGCGGTGCTGTTCGTCCTGTTCGGCGACGCGCTGCGGACATTTGAGAAATCGCAAGGCATCGTCCGCGGCCAGCCCGGCAGCGAGGCGAGCGCAATGGTGTTCGGCGAGTACTACCCGAATCCCGGCGGCAAACCGCTGACCGCCGAGACCCGGCAGCGGATCGGCACCATACCGGCATTTGCCGCGGAAGTCGTCGGCACTGCAGTAATGCTGTTGGTGATTTTCTGTGTCACCGACAGCCGGAACAAATCCGGACCACAAATCCTAACCGCCGCGACCATCGGCCTGACGGTGACGTTGCTGATCTCGTTGCTCGGTCCGCTGACGATGGCCTGTTTCAACCCAGCCCGCGATCTCGCGCCGCGCTTGTTCTCCGCGCTGGCCGGCTGGGGCGCGGTGCCGTTTCAGGTGAACGGCATCGGCTGGTTGACGGTGTATGTTGTCGCGCCGGTTCTCGGCGGATTGCTCGGCGGCGCAATCTACCGGCTGTTCTTCCGCAACGCATACGCCGATTAAAGCCCGTCGGGCCGCTTGACAGATGCGCCGTCTTTCCGTATTGGCAGTGGTGAAACGCATGGCGACCCTCTTTTGCAACTGTGCCAACGCCCGGATTTTGTCTCCGGACGCGCAAGCCGCGGCCTTGGACAAGCTCCGCGCATCGGGCGCGCCGTTCGAGTTGATCGCCGACCTCTGCGAACACGTCGCGCGCGGACGCTTCACTGCCAACGGCCCGTTGAAAGTCTATGCCTGTCATCCGCGCGCGGTAAAAAGTCTTGTGGGCGAAGCCGAGGTCGTGGATTTGCGAGCCAAGACCGCGCCAGCGAGCACGACGCCGGGGGCGTGGTTCCCGGTGGTTGATTTCGACCGGTGCAACCATTGTATGCAGTGCCTGAGCTTTTGCTTGTTCGGCGTGTTCGCGGCGAAGGACGGCAAGATTCGCGTCGCGCAGCCTGATAACTGCAAGCCGAACTGCCCGGCCTGCGCGCGGGTTTGTCCCGAAGCGGCGATCATCTTCCCGAAACATCCCGAACCGATTATCCACGGCGGCGATGGGCAACGCGCGAAAGTGGACGTGTCGGCGTTGCTCGGTGGCGACGTTTACCAGACGTTGCGCAAGCGGTCGCGCTTCGACAAGGACCGCGACGCCGCGACGGCGCTCGCCGAGCGCCGGCAACATCTCGCCCGGCTCCAGAAAGAACTTGGCATCCCGCCGGAGGTCTTGCGCGACCTGTGAAACTGCCGCGTCCAGCGCCGCCGATGCGGTTCCGTCTGCCGCAGCCGAACATTCCGCCGACGCTCCAACAGCGCGAGGAACTAGTGCAGTTCGCGCGGTGCTGGGTCAAGGAATGGGCGCCGGTGCCGCCGGTGCCGTTGGTGGACTTGCGTCAGCTTGCCGACAAAGTTCTCGCCGAGACCGGCACCGACGCGCAGTTCCGCGATTACGTCGCCGTGCTCATCAACAACGAACTCTGGCGCGAGACCCTCGCGGCGATTCCGTACGACCGCCGTCTGCTATTGCTTCCAAAATGCCTCCGCGCCGAGGACAAATGCCGGGCGGCGATGGACGAGTTCGGGTTGCTCTGCAAACAGTGCGGCCAGTGCACGATTCAGGATTTGCAGGCCGAGGCGGAGCGCCTCGGTTACGCCGTGCTCGTCGCCGAAGGCTCGGCGATGGTCACGTCGTTGATCCAGGCCGGCAAGATTGACGCCATCGTCGGCGTCTCGTGCCTCAACGTGCTGGAGAAAGCTTTCCCGTACATGGAAGCCGCGGCGATTCCCGGCATCGGCATTCCGCTGTTGCAGGGCGACTGCGCCAACACGACCGTGGACCTCGATTGGGTCTGGGACATCATCAACCTCACCAGCGCCGACACCACGCGCCGGCTCGATCTGACGGCGTTGCGCGACGAAGTCGAGACGTGGTTCACGCCCGACGCGCTCGCCCGCGTGCTCGGTCCCTCCGAGGGCCAGACCGATGCGCTCGCCCGCGAATGGCTCGCCCGCGCCGGCAAACGCTGGCGTCCGTTCCTGACCGTGGCGACCTATCAGGCGTTGCGCGACCGACCCGGCGACGAATTGCCCGATGATCTCCGCAAGCTCGCCGTCGCGGTCGAATGTTTCCACAAAGCGTCGCTCATCCACGACGACATCGAGGACAACGACGCGCTCCGCTATGACGACCCGACGTTGCACGAGCAACACGGCGTCGCCATCGCGCTCAACGTCGGTGATCTCCTCGTCGGCGAAGGCTACCGGCTGATCCGCGCCGCGCAGGTTTCCCCGCTCCAGACCGCCGCGTTGTTGCACGCCGCCGCCGAAGGCCACCGGCGTTTGTGCCTCGGCCAGGGCGAAGAACTTTTCTGGCGCCGTCACCCGTCGCCGTTGAGCGCGCGCCAGGTGTTGAACATTTTCCGCCAGAAAACCGCGCCGGCGTTCGAGGTGGCGTTGCGGCTCGGCGCGATTTACGCGGGCCGGCACGAGCCGGTCAGCGAGGCGCTCGGCGCCTACAGCGAAGCGCTCGGCATCGCCTACCAGATTCGCGACGACCTCGAAGACTTTACCGCCGGCAAACTGGACAAGACGGAGCCGAATTTGTTGGTGGCGCTCAAGCACGAGAAGGTCAAAGATCCCGAGACGCGGGCGCGGGTGTTGTTGGAGAGCTACAAACAGGAGGCGATCCGGTCGTTGCGCGACGTGCCCAGCGCGAACCTCAAAGGCCTGTTGCGCCGCGTTGTCGGCCGCATTTTCAACCAAGCGGAAATCAAAGGCTGGTGCCATGAGTTTCAGGCTCGAAATGCTGCAAGCCGCGCGACGAGCGCCGGCGCGGCTGGGTGAGTCAGCGGGCCTCGTCGCGAAATTCGTCCGCGGCCAGCAACTTCCCGACGGCAGTTTCCGCGACCGCAGCGGACGCAGCGACCTCTACTACACCGTCTTCGGACTCGATTGCCTCGTCGCGCTGAATGAACCGCTCCCGCCCGGCCTGGAGAACTATCTCCGCAGTTTCGGCGACGGCGCGCAACTCGACTTCGTCCATTTCACCTGCCTTGCTCGTTGCTGGTCGGTTCTACAGACGCCCGCTTCACTAACTCTCAGTGCATTACCGACACCGCAGACCGTGTACGATTGTTATCTCGCCTTCGGCGCGTATCAGGATTTGCGCGTGCCGCTGCCCGACACCGGCCCGTGGCTGCGTTGTCTCGACTCGCTCCGTTCGCTCGACGGCGCCTACGGCAACGCGCCGGGCCTGCCGCTCGGTTCGACGACTGCGACCGCTGCCGCCGCGACGTTGTTACGGCACATCGGCGCGCCGGTTCCGTCCGAAATCGGACCGTGGCTGCTCGCCCAGTGCCGGCCGCAAGGTGGTTTCACCGCGATGCCAACCGCACCGGCACCGGATTTGTTGTCCACGGCCACGGCGTTGCACGCACTGACCGGGTTGCGCGTTCCGTTCGACCACATCAAGGAACCGTGCCTCGATTTCCTCGACTCGCTCTGGAGCAACGAAGGCGGCTTCCACGGCCACTGGGCCGACGACCATCTCGACGTCGAATACACCAGCTACGCCCTGTTGGCGCTCGGACACTTGACATGATTGTCGAGACCCTCACTCGCGTTCGCGAACAACTCCTCGCCTCGCGCGGTCCGCACGGCCATTGGGAAGGCGAACTTTCCGCCAGCGCGTTGTCCACGGCCACCGCTGTCGTCGCGCTCGCGCTCGTGGATCGAGAGCGGCATCGCGACTTGATCACGCGCGGCCTCGACTGGCTCGAAAAACACGCCAACGCCGACGACGGCTGGGGCGACACTGTTCTGAGCGTCAGCAACATCAGCACGACCACGTTGGTCTGGGCAGCGTTCGGCCTCGCCGGTAGACTGGCACCGCGCGCCGAAGCGTGGCTCGCCAAGCACGACGACGGCGATTTGGTGAAAGCAATCATCGCCCGCTACGGCAAAGACCGGACATTCTCCGTGCCGATTCTGACGACGTGCGCGTTGACGGGCCGGTGCGATTGGGAACACGTCATTCCATTGCCGTTCGAGTTGGCTGTCCTGCCACCGGAACTTTTCAAATGGCTGCGCTTGCCGGTCGTCAGCTACGCCCTGCCGGCATTGATCGCCATCGGACAAGTGCGGCACCATCACCGGCCTGCTTTCCGCTTGCTGCGTAATCCCGCTCGCCAAGCTTCGCTCCGCGTGTTGGAGAACATCCAGCCGTCGAGCGGCGGTTTTCTCGAAGCGATTCCGCTGACCAGTTTCGTCACGATGTCGCTGGCCGGGATGGGGCTGGCCCGTCACCCGGTCGCCGAGCGCGGCGTGAAGTTCCTCGTTGCCGCCGCGCGCCCCGATGGCAGTTGGCCGATTGACATCAATCTTGCCACGTGGGTCACGACGCTTGCGGTCAACGCACTCGGCGACAGTCTGCCGGAATCCGAGCGCACGCCAATTCGCGACTGGCTGCTCGCCCAGCAGCACCGCGAGTTCCACCCGTACACCAACGCCGCCCCTGGCGGCTGGGCGTGGACCGACCTCCCCGGCGGCGTGCCCGATGCCGACGACACGGCAGGCGCGCTGCTTGCGCTGAAAACGCTCGGCGTGACGGCCTCGCCGGCGATTGACGCCGGCGTTCGCTGGCTGCTTGGTTTGCAGAACAGCGACGGTGGCATCCCGACGTTCTGCAAGGGCTGGGGCGCATTGCCGTTCGACCGGAGCAGTCCCGACCTGACCGCGCACGCGCTGCGCGTATTCCCCGAAGGTTCCCGCCGGCAACGCGCGTTGAAGTATCTGGCGCACACGCAGCGTCCTGACGGTGCGTGGTCGCCGTTGTGGTTCGGCAACCAACACGCGTCCGACGACGAGAACCTGACCTACGGCACCGCCAATGTCGTGCGCGCGTTGCCGGTAGGCCCGATGCGCGATGCCGGCGTCCGCTGGCTGCTGTCGGCGCAGAACGACGACGGCAGTTGGGGCGGCGGCATCCGCACAGCGCCGTCCATTGAGGAGACCGCGCTGGCCGTCGCCGCGCTGGATGGAGAACCCGCGAAACGCGGCGCCGAATGGCTCGTGCACGCCACCGATGCCGGTCGCGTCTTCCCGCCGTCGCCGATTGGTTTTTACTTCGCCAAGCTCTGGTACTACGAAAAGCTCTATCCGCTGATCTTCACCGCCGCGGCGCTGAAACAAGTCGTTTCCCCACCCGCATAAACCATTCGCCATCCCCACTACTTTCTCCATTTGATTTACCCGTTTTGCATGAAACAATTGTTTCACTTAAAACGGAAATTTAGACACAGGCAAGTTCTCGGAGACGGCGGCGCAGGCAGGCGCGAAACGCGGCGTGCCGTTCTTCAACGGCGGGGCCGCGATAGGATTTCGGCCAGAGGGGACGCGGCAACAACGGGTCGAACGAGAACGCATACTGGTAAGCGTCGTGCTCGATTCGCGCGATGCGGGCCAACTCTTGAAGGTTGGCGGCGCGATTGAGCGAAGCGGTGTTGGCCACCGCGTGTTGGAGACAGCTTTGATGCTGGCGGTTGATCTCGTCAAAGTCCCAGGCGGTGACAACCAGTTCCTTGTCGTCACAGAGAAACAGGCGGCTGACCTCAAAGCCGCAGAAGCATTCGGGAATCCCGCGCGCTTGGATGATGTCCCGCAGAATCGGCTCCACCTCGTGCGGCCAAACCCACACGCTGCGCTGTAACAGGCCGAATTTGGCGGCTCGCAACGCCCGCCACAAGTTGCTGCGGTCCCGTCGCCGTGAGGTGGGCAAATCGAAGCTGAACACGCGCCACTTTCCGTCCCACGCCAAATCCCAGTGCCGCCCCGGTTCCGACACCGGCAGTCTTTTCCGACCCGCGTCGGTGATGCTGAAGCGTGCCGTCTTTCCGCGTCCGTGCTGTTGGACGAGGCGTTGTTCCCGCCAGCGTTCGAGCAGCCTGTCGAGTTCCCGCTCGTTGCTACAGGAGCGGAAGCCCGCCAGGATCAATCCGCAATCCCGCCGCGAGAACACCTCCAGCCCCCACAGAAAAAATTCCAGCGCAATCTCGATCTCCAATTTCATCGTTCAGTCCTCCGCATGTTTGTTCGTCCACCACTCTGCAAACCAATTTCCGTTTATCATGAAACAATTGTTTCAGTCAAAACGGAAATTAGTTGAACGGCTGGAGTGTCCACACGCTGAGGACAAGACGTCGCTGTTGTCCGGCGCAGAACAGCGGAGCGGGAACATTGAGCTACTTGACCTCCAGCGCGAAGCTTCCCGAATGGCTGTTGAATTCGGGGGCGTACATGCACTGGATCTCGGCGATGCCGGTCTGGTACTTGCCTTTGAGTTGGATGCGCGTCGAGTACTCGAACACATAAACGCCCTTCGGCAGGTAATCTATGAAGAAGTGGCTGGCGGTGTCGCGGGTGCTCTCGTAGTAGGCGAGGCCGTCCTGATACTTGTAGTGGCTCAGCACATTCACCGGCTCGGTGCCGCTGCCCCGCTGGTCTTTCATGTGGACGTATTCCATGTCACGGTCGGTACGCAGTTCGATGCGGACCACCAATTCATCGCCGACTGACAACGCACCGGTCACGGGCTTCAGCACTTGGCCTTTCTTGGTCGTGTCCTTAATCCAGAGAGTCTTCTTCAACTTCAACGGAGTGCCTTCGTGCGGCGTGACCTTGGTCATGTCTTCAAGGTACTGCCAGTGGACACTACCCCAACTGACACCTTCATCCACTTTCTTCACCGTGATTTCGCCCATCGCGGGCTTGATCTCGTTGCGGACAAACTTCTGCTCGTAGAAACCAGTTCCCGCTTCGACTTTCTCTGGCTTGATCCAGTCACCGGCAAGGGCGACCTCGACGAGGGCGTCACTGGCGAGTTTGTTCGAGCCGCGGAGCAACAACGCATACACGGCGTCAGCAGTGGCTTTAGTCGTCTTCCAGTCTTGCGTCTGTTTCTGTTTCAACAACCAGACTTGGCAATCGTCCACGGCCTGTGCGTCGTTGGCGACCTCGGCAAACATTTCGATCATCATCGCCTGCGTCTCGATGGGCGCGCGATACCACCACCAACTCAGTTCGAGTTCGCGCCAGAACATGCCGAGTTCCTCGTTGCTGACGCTGCGTTCCTTGATGGACTTCACGATGTCCTGCGGCGTCTGTTTGTCGCCGAACCGCTGCAACGCAATGGCAAGATGCGCCTGGCTCTGCCGGCAGTTCACCTTCAGCCAGAACTTGCGCGACTGCCGCAGGAAGAAGTCAACGGCTTCCTGGTGCTGCTTCGCAACGGGTTTGTCCTTGAGGAAGAAGCTGCGACCGTAGAGGTAGAACGCGTCGGTGTAGCTGGGCACGTACAACTCTTTGTTGATGATGTGCCGGTAATGGTTGTCCATCCACGCGTCGAGCGCGGTGAGCGATTTGATGGCGGGCTTCACGTCAACTTCCACGTCGAGATGGCGTAAACGTCCGAAGCCGGTCGTGATGTAAAGGCTGATGTATTCGCTGGGGCGACCGCCGGGGAACCACGGCCACAAGCCTTCGCTCAACTGCATCTCCGTGAGCTTGCGAAGCGTGCGCGCGGATTCTTCATCGAGCCGGTTGGCGTCGAAAAGAATGCCGACGTTCTTGCGGGCCTGGCTTTCCTTCATCGCTTGCCGGAGCCATGGCGTTTCTTCGAGCATCACCGACTTGAGGTCTTGGTTCTTCTCCAACGGACTGTCGAGCGCGGGCGTGCCTTTCCAGAGATCGAAAATCCGGCGGATCTTCGGGTCGGAGTTGGCGATGTGCCGGGCGAGCGTGTTGGCGTAGAGCCGGTTGAAAACTTGCTCGCTGCATTCGTAGGGGAACTCCATCAAATACGGCAACGCCATCACCGCGTACCACGCGGGCTGAGAGACCATCTGCACCGTCAACGACTGGTTACGGAGCGTGTCGGACTTGCCGGACTCCAACAGTTTCTTGAAGTCGAACTGCTTCGTCGCCTTGCCGCGAATCGGCAACGGCAACGACTCCGTCACCAGAATCCGCCGGCTCAGCACCGGCAGGAAACCTTCCTCGCCGTCGCTGGCCGACGTGGTCGCGCCGACGGCTTTGTAGGTGAGGAAGCCCATGCCGTCGGGCACGGCGATGCGCCAGAAATAGCTCCGCGACTGTTTCGCGGGCACGTCGAAGCTCTGCTCGGTCGCGCGATTACCGAGCGCGGCGTCAACGGGCTTCAGCGTCGCGGCGTCGGCGAACGTGAGCTTGACCTTGCCGGCCTGCGGTTTGTCGGTCTGGTTGCTGACTTTGACGGTGAACTCGATCGCGTCGCCTTCGCGCACGAATCGCGGCGGGTTCGGCTCGACCATCAGGTCTTTCGCCGTCACCGTCTTGTCGGTGAGGAACCCGGCACGGAGTTGTTTGTCGTGAGCGAAGCCGAGGAACTTCCATTCTGTCAACGCCTCCGGCATCGTGAACTGCATCTTCACGACGCCATCGTCGCCGGCGAGCAAGTGTGGGAAGAAGAACGCGGTCTCGTTGAGGTTCTTGCGGGCGGTGACTTTGCTGAGGTCGGGCGCGGGCGCGGCACTGCCGACCCCCGCTTGGTCTTTGTCAGCCCGTTTCTCCCTCTCCAGACCGAGCGACTCCGCTGCTGGCGCGGGAGCGGCAGCGGCTGTCATCGGTGCGGCTGCGTCCATCATCATGGCTTCCCCTTTCGCTGCTCTGCTCTTGAAGGCAAAGTAACCGTAGCCCCAGAGGTTGGCGATGATGTCGGGCGGGAACGCGCGATACTCCCAAACCACGTTGCGATGCGACGTTTGCCACCAGCCTTGGATGTGCTGGAAATCGAGCTTGGCGTTCTGAAACTCGGCATTGACCCGGTCGAACTCGTGCCGGAACACCCCGAACGCCTGCGGCCAGTAATGCGGCCGGTATTGGTCGAGCGATGCGTCGTAGAGTGCCGCGACCATCTCGGCAGCGGTACGCTTGGCGTCGGGGCTGGTGACGATGGCGGTCCACGTCTCCTTCTGGCCGGGCATGAGCTTCGAGCGGAAACTCTCCCATTTCAAAGTGAGTTGTTTGTTCGACCACGGCACTTGCACAACGCGCTCGTTGAGATAGGCGCGGTTCTCGCGGACAAACGTGACGCGCAACGTGAATCCGCCGCGCATCCCCTCGGTGACGGACTGCTCGATGAGTTCCTGTGTCCGGTTGCTGGCGGTCCAGTAACTCTTCAACGGTTTGCCTTCGCACTCCAACTCGACGAACGCGCGCCCCGCGTCGTAGCCGGTGCCCCAGAGCGCGGTGAATTTCTCGCCCGGCTCGACCGACCATTTTCGGGCCGTGAAACGGTTCGCCAGTTTCACCGGGTAATGCCGTTCGCGCGGGTCAACCACCTGCACGGTCAGTCGCGCCGTGACCTTCTTTCCGAACCGGTCTTTCGTCTCCAGCGACGCGCGGTAGATGCCCGCCTTCAACTTTACGCTGACCTGCGTCTTGCCGGTGGAGGCGTCTGTCTTGAACGTTTGTTCGGCGACGGCTTTGCCGAGTTCCCACGAATCGGGATTTGCCGGGTCGGTTTTCGGTTCCTCGCCGCCCCACCACCAATATTCGCGCTGCAATGCCGCACGCTGAACTTTCGCAGGCTGCTTGAGCGCATAGAGCGTGACGGTTCCATTGGCAGCTTGCGCGACTCCGTCGAGCGACTTCGTTTCGATGGTGAACGCGACCGGTTTGTCCGGCTGCTGCCAGTCGTCAGCGGCCAGTGATGCCTGTAACGCCGTGTACGCGGCGCGCACGGTCTGCTGGTCGGAACGCGTTTCGCCGGTGGTGTCGGTCACGTCGGCGTTGATCGTGAAGACGAACACGGGTTCATTCTTTTCCGGTACGCTGCGGTCAGGCTCAGCGGTGAACGCGATCTTGAACGTGCCGTCAGCCTCGGTAACGGCAGTGCCGTGCGCGATGGCCTTGACGGCGGGCGGCTGCCACCACCAACACCAATACGGGAACTGCACGCCGCGGCTGACGCGCCACTTCACTTTCGCGCCGCCGATGGCCGCGCCGGTGTAGGCGGTCGCTTTGCCGGTGAGGTTCACTTGGGCGCCGAGCTTGGCAGCTTCGGCCGGAGGGGTAAGCTCCACTTGGAACTTCGGGCGTTTGTATTCCTCGACGCTGATCGTAGTGGACCCATTGGGACATATAAGACTCATACGACCCATGACCCGGTCGCGTGGCGCCGTGAAACTTCCGCTAAACGCGCCGTAGTCGTTGCAGGCAAGATCGGCTTTGGCGATCTCCTTGTTGTTCGGGTCGCGGAAAGTCACGGTCAACTTCTGTCCGGCGACAGCCTCGTAGCTCGCGGCGCCGCGGTCGTACTTCAGGCAGATGCCCTTGAAGCTGATCGTCTGGCCGGGACGATAGAGGGCGCGGTCGGTGAAGAAAATGGTTTGTGTTCCGGTTTTGTTCCGGTCGTAGTTGCCTTGGCCCCAGAACTCGCGGTTGCTGGAAACGGCCTGGCCTTTGTGCTCGGCGAGCACGATGATGTTCTGGTTCTTGATCGAGAACTCGAACCGTCCATTCTCGTCGGTCTTGACCGGCTCGACGGGTTTGAACCAGCCTTCGCGGTCGCGCTGCCAGATGCGGACGGTCGCGCCGGCGACCGGCTCGCCGCTGTTGGCCTTGAGGACGAAGCCGTTGTGCGGTTTGTTGTCGTTGCGGAGTTGGACGACGAGCGCGAGCTCAGTGACCCAGACGGCGGCGACACTGACTTGGTTCTCCTTGTCACTGAAATTTTGGTCGTGGCTGGCGACGATGAAGTAAAATCCCGGCTTCAGTTTCGTCGGCGCGGGAAGTTTTTCGGTGCGCTGCTTGTAGTCCTTGGTCGGCGGCAAGTCGGCGTTCCATTCGAGAACGGGCGCGGCGGCGAGCAGTTTCTTGCGCTGGTTGTCGTCGAAGCGGCCGAAATACAAATCCCAGCGGGCGCGCGTGACGTGCTCGTCGAAATCGGCGGGGACGGCTCGGAAATAGACTTTCGTGATGTTGCGGTAGGTGACGTTTAATGTGGGGCAGGTTTGTAACCTGCCATCATCACCGTTCGCAGGTTGAAAACCTGCGCCACAATTCCAAACGCGCTCGGTGTCGAGGCGCGCTGACTTCGCTTCGATCTGCTGGATGAGGTTGAAACACATCGCGCCACCGGCGGTGTTCGGAAAGGCGTCGAGGCCGCGCTGGGCAAGTTCACGGGCTTTCACGGCGTCGCCGTCTTCGTTGACTTGCGCGGCAAGCGCGGCAAGAGTGCGAGCGTAGATTTCGTGTTTGGTCGTGACATCAATCAGTCGTTGGAGCGCAGCCTTGTAGCGGTCAGCCTTATTTTCGCCAACGGATTTGTTGTGGCCGTAAATGAGGCGCGCAAGGTCGGCGTCGTAGTAGGCGGAACGGTCGGCGTCCTTCTCGTGGAACTTCAGGAGGTTCTGGAACAGCCGGATGGCTTTCGACTCTCCAGCCGACCAATTTATGAATTCTGCGGCATCCGCGAAGATCGGACTGGTGGCGTCGAGTTCAAACTCGTCCTCGGCCTTGACCGCGCCGTGCTCGCCGGCTTGGTAGAACTGGAGCGCTTCGTAGGCGAGGAAGTCAAACATCGTCGGGCGATAGCTGTCGGGCACGTTGCCCTTGGTGAGGAGGTCGGCATAGTCGGCGACGGGCGTGGCCTTGAGGACTTTTTCGTTGGCGAGCGCGGCGGTGAAATGCTTGTCAATCTCGGCGAGGATGCGGGCGAGGTCCCACGTCTGGATATCGTTGCCCGGCGCGGTGGCAGTCTGGGTGCGTTGGAGGAAGCGCCAGCGGTTGTGCTGGAAATACTGCCAGTACCAGTGAGCGATGATCGCTTCCATTGCTGGCTTCATCTCGGCGGGGTACTTCGCGATTTCATTCTGAAGCCGGAAGATTTTTTCTTCGGGCTTGTTGCCTTGGATGTTGCCTTCGTAGGCGATCTTCTTGGCGATGGCCTTGATCGCCTCGGCGTAGGCTTTGTCGGCGAGCGCGCTCTTGATGATCGGCTCCAGTTCCTCGATGGCGGTCTTCGGGAGGCCTTTGTTGACGGCGTCGTCAACCTTTTTCCATTGTGCGTCGCGGGATCCGGTGACAATGGCGGCGAGAAAACTCAGGCTAAGAAGGGCGTATTTCATGATGTTGTCTCCATGCTTCCGACACCGAGGACTGCGGTTTGTTCCGCGCAAAGTTTACCAAAATCGGGGTTGAATGAAAACAATCCATGTCATAAAACTTGTATCCACTATGGCTAAGCGAAACGATATCCACAAGGTTCTCATCATTGGTTCTGGTCCCATTATCATCGGTCAAGCGTGCGAGTTTGATTACTCCGGCACCCAGGCCTGCAAGGCACTCAAGAGCCTCGGCTATAAGATCGTGCTGGTGAACTCCAATCCCGCCACGATCATGACCGATCCTGGCATGGCTGACGCCACCTACATCGAGCCGTTGAACCTCGAACGGCTCACGCAAATCATCGAGAAGGAACGCCCCGACGCGTTGCTGCCGAACCTCGGCGGCCAGACCGGGTTGAATCTTTCTTCGGAGCTGAACAAGGCCGGTGTGCTCGCCAAGTACAACGTCCAGATCATCGGCGTGCAAGCCGACGCGATTGAACGCGGCGAGGACCGGCTGGCGTTCAAGCAGACAATGAAGAAGCTTGGGATTGATCTGCCGCAAAGCGAACTCGCCTATAACGTCGAGGAAGCGGAAGCCATCGCGGCGAAGCTCGGTTACCCGGTCGTGATCCGTCCCGCGTACACGATGGGTGGCACCGGCGGCGGCTTGGTGTTCAACATCGAAGAACTCCGCACCATCGCGGCCCGCGGCATCACAGCAAGCTTGATCGGCCAGATTCTCGTCGAGGAATCAGTGCTCGGTTGGGAAGAACTCGAACTCGAAGTCGTTCGCGACGCCAAGAACCAGATG
>Ga0233425_10001355_pt1 | contig 55884 bp, 42 predicted proteins | sample Watercolumn_Towu_2_FD_181712 | JGI IMG/M metagenome (GOLD analysis project Ga0233425, IMG submission 181712) | Freshwater microbial communities from Lake Towuti, South Sulawesi, Indonesia - Watercolumn_Towuti2014_140_MG | ecosystem: Environmental > Aquatic > Freshwater > Lake | place... | reverse complement strand
GAGCGCGAAGAGGCCTGGAAGGCCAAGCTCCTCGAGATCCGCACCGGCCCCTGCCAGACCGCTCCGTAGACCCCTCCGGCCAGATCGCTACCGGACCCACCCCTGCTCTCGATACCACCGCATGGTCTGTGCAAGGCCATCCTGCAGGGGCACGCGCGCACGCCAGCCCGTTGCGGCGGTGAGGTCCGCGGCGCTGGCGGTCCAGTCGGGGCAGGACATCTCCCGCACCTTGTCCAGCCCGAAGACGGCGGGCCGCCGAGCGATCCGTGAAAACGCGGTGGCGCACGCAGCAGCGGTCCAGAACAGGGCCGGCGGCAGCGGGATGCGACGAGCCCTCCGGCCCGCTGCCGCTTCGAACGCGCTGGCAAGCTCGCTCCACGACGGGTTGGACCCGTCCTCGGGGTAGTAGGGCCCCACCGGCACCGGGGCCGGCGCCAGAACGAGGGACAGGATGGCCCCGACCACGTCGGACACGTGCACCATGGCGACTCGCGACCGGCCCCGTCCGTACAGCGGGAACACGCCCGCCGCCGCGGCCTTGAACACCGCCAGCATGCCGAGGTCGCGGGGCCCGTAGACCGGCGGAGGCCGCGTGAAGGTCACCTCCACCGGCCCCGCTGCCTGGAGCACCAGGCCCTCGCCCTCGCGCTTGGACCGGCCGTAGTGCGACACGGGCGGGGCGCACTGGCCCGGGCCGGTGATGGGGCCTCGGGCAGCGATGCTCGACACCATGTGAAACCGCCTCACTCCCGCCATCCGTGCGGCTTTCACCGCGGTCTCGGATCCGCCGGCATTGACCGCGAAGAACCCCTCCGGAGCCAGCGCCTTGATGGCTCCGGCGCAGTGGATCACCGCGTCGCAGCCGTCCATGAGCCGCGCCATCCGGTCCGCGTCAAAGAGCGTCCCTTCCGCGAGCGACACGCGGCCCCCGGGCGAAGAGGGAGCGCCCCCGCTCCTGTCAGATATTTCATTGCTTTCGCGTTTTCCGGATATCTCGCTGGCACATGCGGCATCGCAGCCCGGGGCAACGAGGCCGCTGGTGTCCGACCCGTGGCGCACCAGGGCCACCACGTCGTCCCCCCGCGCGGCCAGAGCGCGTGCCATGTGGTGGCCTACAAAGCCCGTTCCGCCCGTAAGAAACACTCGCATGGCATCACTCCTCATCCCGCGGATGGCCAGGGGTCAGATCCGGACCTGGTTGGCCGATGAGGCGCATTGCGGCCCCTCCCTTGCGGTCGGGGTAGCGTTACTTCTTCTTGCGCATCTCGACCGCGTAGACCCTGCCGCCTTCGCGCACGCCGGCCAGGGACAGGCGGAACATGGACATCAGGAGCTCCGCGATGCGGCCGCTCTGCAGCTTGACCTTGATGCGCTCGGCCCCGTCGTAGCTGATGACGTAGCACTGCCCGAGCCGGGGATGGTCCAGCCAGTCGCCGGGCCTGAGGGACGGCTCCTCCTCGCCAAGCTCCACCTCCTCCTCGCGCTGGCGGATGAGCTCCTCCTGGAAGCCGCCCCGCTCGATGGCGGTGGGCGGCGGGCTTCCGGTCAGGCCCGTGGGCAGGGCCTGGAGCCAAAGCTCGAGGCCGGTGCGCGGCTCCCGCACGCGCTTCAGGAGCAGGTTGTCCACGGTCTGGATGAGGAACTCGAACTGCCGCACGGTGGCGGACGCGATCTGCCCTGCGATGGTCTTCATCCTTCCCTTCTCGGATGCGCTGGCCTGGCAGAAGAGCACGACCTCGGGCTTGCCGCTGTTCCCGAGGGAGACGGACCCGGTGACCGCGGACGTGATGTAGAGCCCCTCGTTGACCTGGGCAGCGGTGTACTTCTTCTCGGATCGGGAGTGGACGAAGAGAGCCGGGTCCTCGATGTAGCCATACCCCACGATGAACGCGCTTTCGATCCCCTTTTCCGCGCACAGGGCCGCGATGGATCCGACCAGCTCGCTCCTGAAATCCGCGCTGCCGACAAAGGTCCTGCTGGTATTGAGTTGAGCAAAAATCATGGTCTCACCGCACCTCGAGGTTTCTAGAAAGGTTCTATGCCGCGGGATTCCCCCTGGGAGACCAGGAGGAACGCCTTGTAGGATCCGTCCCGCTGTACCACCACGAACAACTCCTCGCCCGGTCCGGACTCGAGGCCCATGTCCGGCGGAGGCGTGATGAGGTGATGGGGATGCTTGCCCACCAGCAGCTCGACCCAGTCACAGGGCTCGAGCCTGCCGCCGTTCTCGCGTTTGCCGTCGCAGAACTCGGAGCGCGCGGCGTCCGCACCGCCGGAGGCTGCTTCCATGCGGCTGCGGTAGCGCAGCGACAGCATCTCGAAGCTGCGCTCGCAGCGCCCCTCGTCCAGGGAGGAGACGAACTCCTCGACCATGGCACGGGCAGCTTCTATGCGGTCCGCATCGTCGTAGGACGCGACGATCGTCTTCACCTCGGACTGCCCTTCGAGCAGCAGGGGCTCCACGCGCACCGAGTCGCTGCACGCTGCTGCCGCACACGCCACGACTGCTGCCACACACGCCGAAACGGCTGTCACTGCCTGCGATCGCATCCTGCTCCCTGCACTCACGCGTCTGACACTGCCGGATTCCCTGTGCACGTTGCCCACAGCGGTGCCGGGCCCGCACTACTGGCCCGGATACTGGGCCTTCTCCGCAGTGAAATCGCCCTCGAACTCAGATCCTTCTTCTCCGCTGATCACCACGTGGCCCCACCAGAGCCCTTCGAAGAGCTTGTCCACGATGAGGTCGTCGTTCTCGTCCAGCATGCGGCACTTGCCGTGCACCCGCAGCTTGGAGTCGAGAGCCAGCCCCCCGATCATCTCCTCGATGGGCCCGATGATGAAGCCCACGGCCTGGGTGCAGACGTTCTTCACCTGGTCCTTGTCTACGCCTATGGCCTCCAGGACGTCGCCCACGAACCCGTCTGCAACGGCCTGGCAGTCGATGATCGAGTAGAGCAGGTCCTCGATGCTGTTGAAGTCCGACACCGCGGGAAGCAGCATCTCGTTGATGACGAAGAGGATGAGCTTGCCGTAGTTCAGATCGATCTTGTGCTCGTCGATGATGAGGTTGTCGTAGTTGGCGATCATGCCGGTGAACTGGCCGGTGATGAGATCCAGCGGGAAATCGGTATCGGCCAGGTCCTGCAGGGAGAACTCGTGGATGCCGCACTTGGGATCGTAGCCCGGCTCGCCCTCCTTGGCACACCCGAGCTTCCAGTAGAGGTTGATGCCCAGCCAGGACTGGATGCCCTGGAAGTAGTAGTCGTTGGTGAGCTTGGAGAGCTTGAGCTGCGACGTGAGCTCCACGTTGTTGACGATCTGGACGATGTCCTGGCCGATGACGAAGAAGTCCTGGATGAAGTCCGGCGAGTTGTTGAGCAGCCAGTCGGTGACGATGTCGGCCAGCGCATCCTCGAATATCCCGAAGAGGATGTCCGTGACCCAGGAGCCGATGTACTGGGAGATGAGCTCCTTGACCAGATCGATGATGATCTTGCCCGGGTCGGTGAACACATCGACGATGAGGTTGATGATCTCGCCCACCTGCCCCGGGATCGCATCGGTGAAGTCGAAGTGGTTGATGGAGTCGTACGTGCCCGCGGGGTTCAGCGTCAGCACGTAGAGCTTCAGCGTGACGTCGCTGACCCCCTCCTCGATGGGCAGGACGTGGATCGCATCGGTGCAGCCCGCGGCCGCCAGGTGCCCGCCGGCCTTGGTCTTGGCGGTAGCGAAGACCAGGTAGGTTTCGGAGACGAGCAGGCCTTCGGCCTTGGGCACCGACGAGATGCCCGGCACGGTCTTCTGGTAGCTCTGATCGTCCGGGTTGTTCCACGGTGCCACCGGGACGAAGTTCGCGCAGGCGAAGGGCCCGTGCAGGACGCGGACGTTGATGTCGGTGATCTCCACCGGGCCGTCGTACTGCAGGTGAACCTGGAGGGTGCCTGTGGGCGGGTCGTGGACCTCGATGTCCGCAGTCACCGGCGGCGCCTGCTCCCCCAGCAGCTCGATGGTGTAGAGCACTTCCCCGACGGTACCGGCCTCGAAGGTGACGGACACGTTGCCCATCGCGTCGGTCGTGCCCTCCTTTACGAGGAACCGCCCGCAAGGCGGCGCGTCCTTGCACTCCGGGTTGGAGCCCGCGACGGTATAGAGCACGGGGTAGAAAGCTGCCGGCTGGTTGAGCACGTAGTCGATGACCTTGGCCTTGATGGGCACGTGGTCTCCGACGAACAGCGGAAGCGGCACGGTGGTGTCGTGCAGCAGGATGATCTCGTAGCGGTCGCCGGTGGCGATGGTGTCCTTGTTGGGCTTGGTGTGGCCATCGCCGCCCAGGATGTCGGCTTGCCCGCGGGAGTCTCCCTGCGTGTTCCCGGGCTGGTCTGACGCCGCATCGTACCCGTCGAAGTCGTACCGGACCACCTGGTTCTCGCCGCAGGACAGCGCGGTCGCACCGACGATCGCCAGCAGGATTGCGGGAAGGGAGGAGCGCAGGACAACCCGAGCCATGTGACACCTCACGGCGGGTACTATATCGCGTATGCGCGGGACTTACAAGGATCAACGACATCACCCGGAGCGTGAGCAGCCTGCCACGCCGTAGCTTTGGCGGAGGCGGGCCGGACGGGGTTAAATGCCAGAGCCCGACCTTTTGGGCCGGGCTCTGGCTGGTGTTGCTCCGGGCGGCGACCTACTCTCCCACACCTGCTGTGGTGCAGTACCATCGGCGCAAGAGGGCTTAACTTCCGAGTTCGGGATGGGATCGGGTGTGGCCCCTCCGCCATGGCCACCCGGAAATCGAGATTTCCGGTATAGCAATCAGGTTCCCGATTCAGCGGGTGAATTCTGGCGTTGACCTGGAATCCATTCCAGTGATCAAGCCGCACGACCGATTAGTACCGGTCAGCTCAGCACATCGCTGTGCGTACACCTCCGGCCTATCAACCTCGTAGTCTCCGAGGAGTCTTTAGTGCCTTTCGGCAGGGATACCTAATCTTGGGGCAGGCTTCCCGCTTAGATGCTTTCAGCGGTTATCCTTCCCGGACATAGCTACCCAGCTGTGCCGCTGGCGCGACAACTGGCTCACCAGAGGTCCGTCCACCACAGTTCCTTTCGTACTTGGGCAGGCCCCCTCAAGTATCCTACGCCCACAGCAGATAGGGACCGAACTGTCTCACGACGTTCTAAACCCAACTCGCGTACCGCTTTAATTGGCGAACAGCCAAACCCTTGGGACCGACTCCAGCCCCAGGATGCGATGAGTCGACATCGAGGTGCCAAACCTCCCCGTCGATGTGAACTCTTGGGGGAGATCAGCCTGTTATCCCCGGAGTACCTTTTATCCGTTGAGCGACGGCCCTTCCATTCGGGACCGCCGGATCACTAAGACCTGCTTTCGCATCTGCTCGACCCGTCGGTCTTGCAGTCAAGCTCCCTTGTGCCTTTACACTCTACAGCTGGTTTCCAATCAGCCTGAGGGAACCTTTGTGCGCCTCCGTTAATGTTTGGGAGGCGACCGCCCCAGTCAAACTACCCGCCAGACACTGTCCCCGCCGAGGATGACTCGACCAGGTTAGGGTTCCAGATTAGCCAGGGTGGTATTTCAACGTTGGCTCCACCGAGGCTAGCGCCCCGGCTTCAAAGCCTCCCACCTATCCTACACAGACGAATCCGAAACTCAATGCCAAGCTGTAGTAAAGGTTCACGGGGTCTTTCCGTCCCACTGTGGGTACCCGGCATCTTCACCGAGAATTCAATTTCGCTGAGCCCCTGGTTGAGACAGAGGGGAAGTCGTTACGCCATTCATGCAGGTCGGAACTTACCCGACAAGGAATTTCGCTACCTTAGGACCGTTATAGTTACGGCCGCCGTTTACTGGGGCTTCGGTTCAGAGCTTTGCCTTGCGGCTAACCCCTCCCCTTAACCTTCCAGCACCGGGCAGGCGTCAGACCCTATACATCCTCTTACGAGTTAGCAGAGTCCTGTGTTTTTAGTAAACAGTCGCTACCCCCGCTTCGCTGCGACCCGTTTCGGCTTGGAGGGCGAACCTCCGCACCTGATACGGGTACACCTTATCCCGAAGTTACGGTGTCAAATTGCCGAGTTCCTTAACCAGGGATCACTCAAGGCCTTAGGATTCTCTCCCCGCCCACCTGTGTCGGTTTAGAGTACGGTCAACTCGATGGCTCCACACGCGGCTTTTCTCGGGAGCATGGGATCAACCAGTTACGCGTCAGCCGAAGCGTCAGCGCCCCATCACCTCTCAGAGTATTGGTATCCCGTTTGTGGCCTATGGCCTCCTAGGACACCCTCCTACGGGCTTAGACCTGCACATCCAGTCGCAGGCTGGTCTGCCCTCCTCCGTCCCCGCTTGCTTCAATGCCATCGAGCTGGTGCAGGACTATTAACCTGCTTCCCATCAGCTACGCTTTGCAGCCTCGCCTTAGGAGCCGACTAACCCCGGGCAGATTGACTTTACCCGGGAAACCTTGGGCTTTCGGCCAGCTCGGATTCTCACCGGCTTTATCGCTACTCATGCCAACATGCTCTCTTCCAGTCCCTCCAGTCGCCCTTACGGGCCGGCCTTCGCAGGTATCTGGAATGCTCCTCTACCGATCCGCATTGCTGCGGATCCCGCGGCTTCGGTGCCAAGCTTGAGCCCCGTTGGATTTTCGGCGCAGGAGCACTCGCCCAGTGAGCTATTACGCTTTCTTTAAAGGATGGCTGCTTCTAAGCCAACCTCCTGGCTGTCTGTGCACCCCCACCTCCTTTCCCACTTAGCTTGGTCTTAGGGACCTTAGCCGACGATCTGGGTTCTTTCCCTTTCGTCCACGGACCTTATCGCCCGTAGGCTGACTCCCACGCTGAAGATAACCGGCATTCGGAGTTTGGTTGGGTTTGGTAGGCTGGTAGGCCCCCTAGTCCATCCAGTGCTCTACCTCCGGTATCCATACGTGAGGCCCTACCTAAATAGGTTTCGAGGAGAACCAGCTATTTCCGAGTTTGATTGGTCTTTCGCTCCTATCCACAGGTCATCCGAAGAATTTTCAACTTCAACCGGTTCGGGCCTCCACGCGATTTTACCCGCGCTTCACCCTGCCCATGGATAGATCACTCGGTTTCGGGTCTGCCTACCGCAACTGATCGCCCGTTTCGGACTCGCTTTCGCTACGGCTACGCCTATCGGCTTAACCTTGCTACGATAGACAACTCGTTGGCCCATTATGCAAAAGGTACGAGGTTACCTGGCCAGTCCGAAGACCGGTCCCGGCTTCCTCTGCTTGTAGGCATACGGTTTCAGGTGCTATTTCACTCCGCTAGCAGCGGTGCTTTTCACCTTTCCCTCGCGGTACTTGTCCACTATCGGTCGACGGTTAGTACTTAGCCTTGGAAGATGGTCCTCCCGGATTCCCACAGGGTTTCTCGAGCCCCGTGGTACTCGGGTACCTTTTTCAGAGAGTCCTCATCGATTTCGCCTACAGGACTATCACCCTCTATGGTTCGGTTTTCCAAAGGAATTCGGCTACCGAGAGGATTGGTAACTCTCCGAGGAGCGTGGCTGCTCCTCCAAAAAGGCCCCACAACACCGGCCATGCAAGAAGCCACTCTTAACGCATGGACCGGTTTGGGCTGGTCCCCTTTCGCTCGCCGCTACTCGGGGAGTCTCGGTTGATTTCTTCTCCTCGGGGTACTGAGATGTTTCAGTTCCCCCGGTTCGCCTCCCTTTCGGGATACATGGCTTTTGGCCATGTGGGTTGCCCCATTCGGGAATCTGCGGTTCAATTGCCTGTTAGCAGCTTACCGCAGCTTATCGCAGCTTACCACGCCCTTCATCGCCTACCGTCACCAAGGCATCCACCATATGCCCTTAGTAGCTTGATCGCCGGAATGAATTCTCATGTCAACGCCAGAACACACCCGTTGAATCTATCTACTTTGCCTGAAAATGGGGAACCTGATTGTCAAAGAGCAACCGCGCCGGCTTTTCGCCGGGGTCCGCCGCCTTCCGGCGTCGAACAGTACCGCCCGGAGGGCATCGGCTCAAAGTGGAGCTGAGCAGGCTCGAACTGCCAACCTCAGGCTTGCAAAGCCCGCGCTCTCCCAATTGAGCTACAGCCCCCTGGGCGGAACCCGTTTCTAGTGGGCCTAGTTAGAGTTGAACTAACGACCTCACGCTTATCAGGCGTGCGCTCTTACCAACTGAGCTATAGGCCCACCGGGTTACCTCTGAAAGCTGGAAGGCAAGTTAAGGTCGTCTGACCTCAGGATGCCAGCGGTCGGGTCAGAGGTCGCTGTCGCGTTCGCCGGTGCCGTGCCTTTCGGCTGGCGCCGGTTACTGACCGCGTGCCTGCTGCCCCTTCCGCCTGCCCCGTGAGGGGCGGGCACTCCCTGAAAGGAGGTGATCCAGCCGCTGGTTCCCCAACGGCTACCTTGTTACGACTTCACCCCAGTCGCTACCGTGCCCTCGGCGCCTGCCTCCTTGCGGTTAGCCTGGCGACTTCGGGTCACGGCACACTCCCATGGTGTGACGGGCGGTGTGTACAAGGCCCGGGAACGTATTCACCGCAGCGTGCTGATCTGCGATTACTAGCGATTCCACCTTCATGCAGTCGAGTTGCAGACTGCAATCTGAACTGAGGCCGCTTTTTTGGGGTTTGCTCCGTCTTGCGACTTGGCTTCCCTCTGTGGCGACCATTGTAGTACGTGTGTAGCCCCAGACATAAGGGCCATGAGGACTTGACGTCATCCCCACCTTCCTCCGATTTAACACCGGCAGTCCCTCTAGAGTCCCCAACTGAATGGTGGTAACTAGAGGCAAGGGTTGCGCTCGTTGCGGGACTTAACCCAACATCTCACGACACGAGCTGACGACAGCCATGCAGCACCTGTCTCCGGGTTCCCCGAAGGGCACTCCTGCGTCTCTGCAGGATTCCCGGGATGTCAAGCCTGGGTAAGGTTCTTCGCGTTGCGTCGAATTAAACCACATACTCCACCGCTTGTGCGGGCCCCCGTCAATTCCTTTGAGTTTCAACCTTGCGGCCGTACTCCCCAGGCGGGGTACTTAACGCGTTAGCTACGGCACAGCAGGGGTCAGACACCCGCTGCACCCAGTACCCACCGTTGACAGCGTGGACTACCAGGGTATCTAATCCTGTTTGCTCCCCACGCTTTCGAGTCAGAGCGTCAGTATCGGTCCAGGAAGCCGCCTTCGCCACTGGTGTTCCTCCCGATATCTACGAATTTCACTTCTACACCGGGAATTCCGCTTCCCTCTCCCGAACTCAAGCCAAGCAGTATCGGATGCACTTCCGGAGTTGGGCCCCGGGCTTTCACAGTCCGACTTGCAAGGCCGCCTACACTCGCTTTACGCCCAGTAATTCCGAACAACGCTGGCACTCTCCGTATTACCGCGGCTGCTGGCACGGAGTTAGCCAGTGCTTTCTCACGGGGTACCGTCGCAGCCCGGGGTTAACCGGGACTGTTTCTTCCCCCGCGACAGGATTTTACAACCCGAAGGCCTTCTTCATCCACGCGGCGTCGCTGCGTCAGGGTTGCCCCCATTGCGCAAGATTCCCCACTGCTGCCTCCCGTAGGAGTCTGGACCGTGTTCCAGTTCCAGTGTGGCTGACCACCCTCTCAGGCCAGCTACCCGTCGAAGCCTTGGTGGGCCGTTACCTCACCAACTAGCTGATGGGCCGCGGGCCCATCCTGAAGCGAGACATTGCTGCCCCTTTCACCCCAGGACCGTGGTCCCGGGGGCGTATGCGGTATTAGCCCCGCTTTCGCGAGGTTGTCCCCCACTTCAGGGTAGGTTACCCACGTGTTACTCACCCGTGCGCCGCTTTACTCAGGGCCGAAGCCCCTTTCTCGCTCGACTTGCATGTGTTAAGCGCGCCGCCAGCGTTCGTTCTGAGCCAGGATCAAACCCTCCAGTAAATGTGCTTTCCGCCCGGCGAACCGGACGGGATGCTCACTGGATTGTAAAGAAATCGTCGTTGACCTACACTTGCCTTCCAGTTGTCAAAGAGCAACCCGTCTTCCAGGGGCCGCTCTGCGGCCGAGCACACCCTTTTAGTCATCCAGTCGCCCGGAGTCAAGAACTTTCCGCTCCCGCCTCCGTTGCTCCCTTCCGATTTTCAACCACCGCCGAGGGCTAACGGCGTTGGTGAGTGCGACTTATACTCGCCTGTCCAGGGCGTGTCAACATTTTTTTTCAGATTTTTTTCTGGGCCTGTCGGACTGGGCTGCCGGCCGCTTGCCACGGGCCTGCGGGCCGCTTGCGATGGGGCTCGAGGGGCTTCAGCGCGGGAGTGCGTGGCAGCGGGATCTCCAGGCCCACAGAGGCACCACCGCGGCGAGCACGGCCAGGGCCAGGAACTGCGACGTGGAGAGGGGCAGCCCCAGGGTCTGCGTGCCCCGTATGGCGTCGCCCCGCAGGAACTCGATGAGGAAGCGGGCAGCGGCGTACCAGGCCAGGAAGGCCAGCAGCACCTGGCCGGAGAAGCGCCGCCGCGGGAGCAGAATCATGAGAAACGCGAAACCTATGAATCCTTTGAGAGACATCAAAATCTGCGTAGGCTCCACGGACAGCGACAGGACGTGGGCAGCGCTGTGCAGGCGGCCGGGGAAGTGCTGCGAGAAGGCCGGAGCGCCCGACGGGATCCACAGTGCGACACCCGGGTTCGACCAGTGGGGAAACGCGAGGCCCCAGGCAGCGTCCGTGGTGCGGCCGAAGTCGCAGCCGAACAGGAAGCAGCCCAGGCGCACGATGCCCGTGCCCAGGGCGAGACACGGCGCCACCGCGTCGCCGGTGGTCCACCACTCCGCCTTTCTCACGATCGCAACGATCGCAGACAGGGCCAGTGCGCCCAGGAATCCGCCGTAGGCCACGAGCCCGCCCTCCTCGAACCGGAAGAAGCTCCTGATGGAGAGCTGTCCCGGAGCGCTTGCTATGAAGTAGAGCAGCCGGGCTCCGATGATGGCTCCGATGGTAGCGGACAGGAACAGGGCATTGGTGTTGCGGCGGCTTTCCACCATCCGCTCGGTGGTGTAGTACGAGAAGAGCGCTCCCAGGGCAAATGCGAGGGCCAGCATGGCCCCGTACGCGTAGAGCGGCCGGCCGCCGATCTGCGTGCCGCCGATGAGCGGGACCCAGTCCGGAACCGCGCCGAGCCACTCGGGCAGGCGAAGGATGTAGGGATGCATGGGCGTCACCTCCGGGCCAGCGGGTCAGTCGCCCGCGGCGAACCCTCTCGGAACGCGCAGGTTGAACACCGCGCCCCCGCCCGGCGCATCGTCCACCCAGGCGTCTCCGGAATGGGAGTTGGCCACCATCTTCACGAGGGTGAGCCCGATCCCGATGCCGCCGAAGCGCCGTGTCAGCACGGGCTCCCCCTGGACGAAGGGCTCGAAGATCTTCTTCTTGAGGTCGTCGGGCACGCCGGGGCCGCTGTCCACCACGCGCACCAGCAGGGAGTCGGGGCTGGGCGTCATCTCGAGGCGCACCGTGGCGCCCTCCGGGCTGAAGCGGACCGCGTTGGAGAGCATTGCGTTGATGGCCCGGCGCAGCGCGGCGCCGTCGGCTTCCACGACGCCCAGGCCGCTGCCTGCGTCGACCACCACGGTGACCCGCCTCTCCTGTGCGATCTCCCGGGCCCAGGCCGCGCAGTCCTCCGCGATGGAGCGGGGGTCGCAGTGGTAGCGGCGCCAGCCGTCCAGCCGTGCGTCGAGCCGCGTCAGCGTCAGCAGGTCCTCGATGAGGTCGCGCAGCCTGCGCGCACCGGAGCCGATCCGGGACACCATGTCGTGGAACTCGGGCCGCAGCTCGGACCGGGCCTCCTCCATGATCTGGGTGAAGCCGATGAGGGGATTGAGCGGCGTGCGCAGCTCGTGGGAGAGCAACGCGATGAAGTCCGATCGGGCGCGGCCCGCGGCTTCCACCTGCCCCCGGGCCTCTTCCAGCAGGCGCGCGCCATCCAGCCGGACGAGCCACGACGAGACGAGCTGCGCGCCTGCCAGCGCGGACTTCGTGTCGTCCAGGGACCACTCCCTGTCCGGGTCGTTCTCCTCCAGCACCAGGATGCCGTGGCGGTGGCCGCCGCCGATGACGGGCACCAGCACGAGCCGCACGATGAACCGCTGGGCCATCGCTGCCACCACGAGATCGGGGAGCGCATTGGACTCCACATCCTGGACGCCGAGCCCCGCGGCCAGGGCCAGCTCCTGTTGTGCGAAGCAGGAGAGCACTTCCCGCTGCGGGTCCTTGAGCTCGTGCTTGCGGCTCACGGTGAACTGCGCGGCCGGGGCCAGGCGGTTTCCCGGTGCGGGGAAGAACGTCACGGACGCCACGTCGAGCCCCAGGCAGAAGATGCGGCACAGGGCCGCCATGGCGTCGGGCGAGGCCGTGTCCCCGATCACCGCGCCCGCCAGGTTCCTCAGGAACAGCTCCAGCCGTCGCTCCCGGTGGAGGTCCTCCCGGATGGCGAATTCCCGGTTCGCGTTCCGGAAGGTCCAGAGACGGCCGAGATAGGCGCCGTCCGAGTCCAGCAGGGGCACGGTGAACCGCTCCACCGGGAGGATCTGCGGCCGGACGAAGCGCAGCACGTCGGTGCGCACTTCGGTCCTGCTGCGGCTGATGCGGACGAGGTCTTCCCGGACCGAGGCCGGGTGCTCCACCTTGGCGAGGAGGTCATCCCAGAAGACCCACGGGTCCTTGCCCAGGAGCTTGTCCGGAGCAATCCAGCAGATATCCGACAGGCGCTTTGAAGCCAGGACCACGGTCTCCTGCCCGTCCTCCGGGCCCGGAGCGACGATGAGCGTGCCGTGTGGGATGGAATCGATGGCCGCGGAGAACACCTTCTCCCGGTTCGCCTTTGGCCGTCGCTTCCCCTTGGGCTGGTCCATCCGGACTCCGTTCCGACGCACTGGTATCAGTTATAGGGGCGATCCGCGGCGATGTCCAGAATCAATGGGGGCCGTGAGGCGCCGGCGTGTCCGGGCCGGAAGCCGGCGTTTCGAGGACCGCGGCCGCTGCCTTGGCCCCCTGGGATCGGGCCAGGACCAGCGGGGTGGCGCCGGCAGCATCCTTGGCCTCGCGGTCTGCGCCTGCGGCCAGCAGGAGCCTGCAGATCTCGGCCCGGTCGTTGAATGCCGCGGCATGCAGCGGCGTGGTGCCGTTGGCGTCGCGGATGTCCACGGACGCCTTTCGGTCCAGGAGGAGGACCACCATGTCCTTGTGGCCGAACGCCGCGGCCAGGTGCAGTGCGGCCACGCCGTTTGCCTTCTTTGCATTGGGGCTGGCGTGGCCGTCGAGCAGTGCGGCCGCGGACACGAGATCGCCGCGCCTGGCGACCAGATGCAGTGCGGCCGCGGCGGTGGCATCGTCGGCAGCGTCGGGGGACGCGCCGCTTCGCAGCAGGGCCTCGATCACGCGGACGTGTCCGTTCTGAGCGGCCCACAGCAGCGGGGTCCAGCCCTCCTTGTTGCGCTGGTCCGGCTTTGCCTCCCTCTCGAGCAGCAGGGACGCGACGTCCGTGTGCCCGGCCTCGGCCGCGAGATGGAGGGGCGTATTGCCCTCCATGTCCGCGGCGTTGGGGTCCGCTTTCTTGTCGAGGAGGATCCTGGCGACGGCCCCGCGGCCGCCGACCGCGGCGAAGTGCAACGCGGTGGAGCCCGTGCCGTTTGCGGCCCTGGGGTCGCTTCCCACCTCGAGCAGGGCCAGGACCACGGAGGGGCTGTCGTCTTCCACCGCGACGTCCAGCGGCCTGCGGCCGTCCGCGTTGCGGGCCTCGACCCCGGCTCCCTTTTCGACCAGCAGCTTCACGGCCTCGACGCTGCCTGCGTGTACGGCCAGGGAGAGCGGCGTGTTGCCATCCACGTCCGCGGAATCGACCTGGGCCCCGCGGTCGAGCAGCATCTTCAGTATTAAGGAATCACCTGCGCCCGCGGCCGCGTGCACGGGCGTGAGGCCGTCCTTGTTCTTTGCGTCTGCCGCGGCCCCGTGCTCGAGGAGGAACTTCGCGGCATCGGCCTTGCGTGCAAAGGCAGCGAAGTGGAGCGGCGTGGAATCGTTTTCGTCGCGGGCGTCCACCTTCTGGCCGTTGGCCAGGAGCTGTTCGAGGATCTCCACGTTTCCGTTCTGCGCTGCCTTGTGCACGGGCAGCGGGTCGAGCCCGAAGCGGGGCTGGGCCAGGGCTGGGGGTGCGGCCAGGGAGGCGATCAACGCCAGTGCGAGCGCCACGGCCGGCAGGTGGGGCAGGCGCCATGGGCCGCGGATCCGGGGCTGGTGCGCCGGGGGCAGGCCTTCGACCTGGGGTTGGCGCCACGGGTCATGGACTTGGCTGGCATCGGGTCGTCCAAGGTTCATGAGATTACCTCCACGTGCTCGAGTCTGGCGACCTGGGCCTGCCTCCGGTCCAGGGTCCACAGCGGAAGGCCTCGGGCCCGGGCCTGGGCGATGTACGCTGCGTCGTAGAAGGGCAGCTGGTGCGTCCTGGCCAGGCGCATGGACAGGGTGGACACTTCCGGCAGGAATGCGTCGTCCACCGGGAAATCGAACACCATGTACGCCAGGGTCGGCGCCTGCGAGTCCGGGATCTCCGGCCGCTTCCACACCGCGTTGGCGACCTCGAAGCGGAAGAAGGGCACCGAGCAAACCTGGGTCAGCGCGTCCAGGCGTGCGGAGATCTCCTGCCAACCGGCCTCGCGCAGGAAGAGCGCGGCCAGAACGCTGGCATCGACCACGGCCCTATCCCGCATCGCGGTCCTCACGCACGGACCGGACCCCGGTCCCCGCGGCCATGGGCCTGCGCGTTCCGGGCAGCTTCGCGAGGCGGTCGAGCACGCTTCTTCGCGACAGCTGGTCGAGCTTCCAGCGGATGGCGGTTCGGATGAACTCGCTCCAATTCGTCCCGGCCGCGTCCATGGACGACTTCCACTCGTCGGGCACGCGCACGGATATCATTCCCATCGGTCCCTCCGACACACACGCCGAGTATACATCGCGTATGACGCCGCGTCAAACACAGCCGGAAGCCGGGCCTCTCCTACTGGCATTCCACGGACAGCAGCACATCGTCCAGGAACGCTGGCTGGTACGGGGTGTTCCCGGCGAACAGTTGCAGCCGGATCTCCACCTCCTTTCCCTTCCACGGACCGAGGTCCACCGACACCAGCGTCCAGTCTGACAGCACCGCGTACACCTTGTGCGCCAGCGACCCGTTCACGATCACGTCCATGTGCGCACCGTCGATCTTCCCCTGCCAGTTCTGGTTCCGCATCCAGAACGACAGCGACACCTGCTTCCCGACAGGCACCTCCGCGGCTGGAAGCACCACCTCCGCGAACCGGTTGGTCGCCACGAGCACCGCCCTCCACGTCCAGAGGGGTTGCGGGCCTGCCGCTGTCGACCGAGCAACTGCCCACCAGCAGGAGGACTACCCAGCAGGACATCTCAACGGGCCTCATCTTCCCCTCCACTGTCCATCCATGAGAATCGAGCATAGAGCGCGGTCGAGGGGAAATCAAACAGACGTCTCCAGAGGCGACTCTGGGGCCGGTCTATGCGAAGGCCTTGTCCAGGCTGCGGCGGATGGAGTCCTCGATCTGGCCGGCCAGCGGGCGCAGGAAGATGCCGAACTCCACGGTGATGGAGACCGTGTTCGAGCGGACGTCGAAGGCCGCGTCGAACCCCTTGCCCACCGCCTTTCCCTTGGTGCCGTCCGGGGACCAGGTCAGCTCCTTGATGGGAAGCTTGGTCTTGAACTTCTCGGCCAGCTCCTGCGCGCGCTTCTTGGCCTCGTCCAGCGGCAACGTGTGCTTCTTCTCCACCGTCAGTGCCATGTTCCTCTCCTTTTCAAGGTCCCGGGCACGGGGTGCCGGGGCCGGCATTCCCTCTTAGAGCCCGCGCAGATACTCCGGCTTGAGCACGGTCTCGTCCTTGTTCTCCAGCACCTTCTGCAGCCGTGCCACGGCTTCCTCCCGCTGGTAGGGGAACACCACCCGCAGCGGCAGGTAGTTGGAGGAGTGGTTCGACGTCAGCAGCCCCTTCTTGATCCGCAGGTTCTCGAGCAGCACCTTGAGCTCCTCCAGCAGCCCCAGGCGGGACGGGAGAACGAACTTGCGGGATTGCGCAGCGTTGGCCAGCGGCGTGCCGTCACACACCATGGTCGTGAGCACGCCGATGAAGTCCGGCTGTATCGCGTTGAGCACCTTTGCCGTCTCCTCGGCGTGCCGGAGGCCGCCATCCCGGCCGGCAATGCCCAGCAGCACGATGGCCGAATACAGGATGCCGGCTTCCTTGACCCGCAGCCCGGCCTCGATGGTCTGCGCGGCGGTGGAGCCCTTCTTGATGGCCTTGAGCACCGCGTCGTCGCCGCTCTCGATGCCGTGGTAGATGATGCCGAGCTTCAGGCCCGCGAGGCGCTTCAAGTCCTCGGGCTTCTTCTTGAGGATGGAGCGGCAGTCCCCGTAGGTTCCCACACGGTCCACGAAGGGCATCTTCTCCTGCATGCAGGAGAGCACGTCCACGAGGAAGGGCTGCGGCGCGACGAGCGCGTCGCCGTCGCAGAGGAACACGCGGCGGAAGCGATAGTTTGCCGCTTCCTCGATGTCCTTGCGGACCTCCTCGAGGTCCTTCACGCGAAACTGCTTGTCCCGGTACATGTCGCAGAAGGTGCACCGGTTGTAGCTGCACCCGACCGTGACCTGGAGCAGCAGACTCTGGGCTTCACTGGGCGGCCGGTACAGGACTCCGTCATAGCGCATCGCGCTCACCTCCCCTGCTGTGCTTTCTTTACACCCGGATCAATGCAAGGGCAATGGGAATGAGTTGGTTATAATATATTCACCGACGCGCTTGCATCGCCGGATCGCCGGGCGTATAGTGGGTTTGCTCCGTGCCGGGGGCGGGTGTTCATGGCTGAGTTGCCACTAAAGCTGCAGGAAATCATCGACAGGGTTCAGTCCTACCACCCGACTGCCGATGTCGACCTGGTCAAGAAGGCCTACCTGTATGCGGCCCAGCACCACGAAGGGCAGGTCCGGGCGTCGGGAGAGGACTATATTATTCACCCGCTCAACGTGGCCCGCACCGTGGCTGAGCTGCGGCTGGACGAGGTCGCCATCGCTGCCGCGCTGCTGCACGACACCATCGAGGACACGCAGGCCAGCTACGGCGAGATCGTGGAGCTGTTCGGCAAGCCGGTGGCGGACATCGTGCAAGGGGTCACGAAACTGACCCAGATGAACTTCGCTTCCCGCGAGGAGAAGCAGGCGGAGAACTTCCGCAAGATGCTCCTTGCCATGTCCAAGGACATCCGGGTCATCCTGGTCAAGCTCGCGGACCGGGTGCACAACATGCGCACCCTCCAGTACACGAGCCAGGAGAAGCGGGAACGGAAGGCGCAGGAGACCATCGAGATCTACGCGCCGCTGGCCAACCGGCTCGGCCTCCACTCCCTGAAGTCCGAGCTGGAGGACCTGTCGTTCATGTACCTCAACCCGGACGTCTACGCGGACCTGGAGAAGAAGCTGGCCGCGGGAGCGTCCGAGCGGCGCAAGTTCCTGGAGCAGATGAAGGCGCTGCTGGAGAAGGAAGCGGCAGCCGCGGGGATCCGGGCCGAAGTGGCGGGCCGGGAGAAGATGAAGTACAGCATCCATCGGAAGATGGTGCGCCAGGGGGTGCCGTTCGAGCAGGTGTTCGACCTCGTGGCGTTCCGGGTGGTGGTGGACTCGCTGGAGCAGTGCTGGCAGGTGCTGGGCATGGTCCACGCTCTCTGGAAGCCGCTGCCCGGCCGGTTCCGCGACTACGTGTCGCTTCCCAAGCCGAACGGGTACCGGTCTCTGCACACCACGGTGGTGGGCCCGCGGGGCCAGCAGATGGAGGTGCAGATCCGGACGGTGGAGATGCACGATTTCGCGGAGCGCGGCATCGCGGCGCACTGGAAGTACAAGGAAGGCAAGGTCATCAGCCCCGCGGACGAAGCCAAGATCCGCTACATCAAGCAGCTCATCGAGGAGCTCCTTGACCTGAACGACACGGTCAAGGACTCCGTGGAGCTCTACTCCGCGATCAAGGAAGGGCTGTCGTTCGACGAGATCTTTGTGTTCACGCCCAAGGGGGACGTGAAGAACCTGCCGCGTGGGTCCACGCCTGTGGACTTCGCCTTCACGGTGCACTCGCAGGTGGGGTACCGGTGTGCGGGGGCGCGGGTCAACGGCGTGATGGTGCCGCTGACGCACCAGCTCAAGAGCGGAGACGTGGTGGAGATCATCACGAGCACGACGCAGCACCCGTCGCAGGACTGGCTGCGCTTCCTGCGCTCGAGCAGCGCCAAGGCCAAGGTGCGCCGCGTGGTGCGCAGCGAGGCCCGGGAGCGGTTCATCCAGATCGGGAAGGTGCTGCTGGAGAAGGAGCTCAAGAAGCTGTCCGTGTCGCTGGCCAAGGTGCTCAAGGGCGGTCAGCTCATGGATGCTGCCCGCAAGCTCGGGGTGGACAACGAGGAGAAGGTGTACTTCCTCATCGGCTCGGGCAAGCTGGAGACTTCGGAGCTGTCGGAGAAGCTGGCCGAGATCATGAACATCAAGGTCAAGGCCGAGGAAGCTGCCAAGCCGGCCAGCGGCATCTGGGAGATGCTCAAGTTCTCCGGCCGCGGCAAGGTGGTGGTGGGCGGCCAGGACGACGTGGTGACCAAGTTCGGCAAGTGCTGCATGCCGCTGAGGGGCGAGCGCATCGTCGGATTCGTGACGCGGGGCCGCGGGATCACGGTCCACGCGGCAGACTGCCCGTACGTGCAGGTCATGGACCAGGAGCGGCTGGTGGACGTGGAGTGGGACCGCTCGGGCGCAGGGGGCCAGGAGGTCACGATCAAGCTCACTTCCCGGGACACGCCCGGGCTGCTCACCAAGATGTCACAGGTCTTCTCGGACCTGGGCGTCAACATCTGCCAGGCCATTGTCAAGACCTCGGACCAGACGGCCGAGACGCTGTTCAAGGTGCAGGTCAAGAACCTCACGCAACTCCAGAACATCCAGCGTGCGCTCCAACGGATCGGCGGCGTGGAGAAGGTGGAGCGGATCAAGGGGAACTAGGCGCGTGCCCCTCCCGCGTGGTCGGGGCTCCCGCGTGGTCGGGGCTATTCCAGTTTGCGGACGGCCTCGTCCGGGATCTTGCCGTAGTACACGGTGCCGTCGATGACGAACGCGGGGGTTCCCTTGATCCCGAGCAGGATCCCTTCCTCCACGTCGGCCTTGACCGGGTCCATGGTGGTCTTGTCCGCCAGGCAGCAGTCGAACTGGTTCAGGTCGAGCTCGAGGCGCTGTGCGATCTGGCGTGCGGTGAGGCTCTGCTCGCGTATCTCCTGCGCGTGCTGGAACAGGAAGTCGTTCATCTCGAAGAAACGTCCCTGCTTGCCTGCGCACGCTGCGACCGCGCACAACTCGCACGCGCGCCGGTGGAACTCCGACTGGATGCTGCTGTTGCAGGTGGACGAGAGGGGGAAGTAGCGGTGGACGACGCGGATCCTGTCCGCGTACTTGGACAGGAGCTTGCGCACCATGAGGTGGGCCTTGCGGCAGTGGGGGCACTCGTAGTCGGTGAACTCGTGGATGACGATGCGCGGCTGGCTGCCGCCGACCCACGGGTGGCCCCTGTCGTCCGTGCCCATCTGGAGGGTGTGGGAACCCTTCTTCTCGTCCTTGCAGCCGCACTGGTCGTCGCAGTTGCTGTGGAGAGCGCTGGTCCACTGGGCGGGCTCCTCCGGCGACTTTCCGGCAGGGCCGTCGGCCCTGACGCCGGGCGCCAGGTCCGCGCGGTCGGACGCGGCAGCGACCCGGGCACCGTAGAGGTGCGCGGCAACCAGCAGGGCCGCGCCGGGGACCACGACGCTTGCTCCGAAGGCCGGCCGGGTCACCAGCCCCTTGAAGTCGCGGGCGACGCAGCCAAGGACATTCATGCCCGACTGGCGGCATGCGAGGAACGCCATGACCAGCAGGCCGATGTTCACCGCGTCCAGGGCGAGGCACAGGACGCAGAACGACTTGATGAACGCGTACATGACGTAGACGAGGACGGCGGAGGCCACGTTGGAAGCCAGGGCAAACAGCAGGAGGAACGCCCTTCCGAGACCGGAGGCCAGCGTGAACAGGGTCACGAGGCAGACGGCCGCACCGAACAGGTAGCCGGCCATGGCCCACACCGAATTGGGAGCGCCGAGAAACGTGGCATAGCCGGACAGGGCCACGGTCTCGCAGTTCATCCCTTCGCTGACCGCGCAGAAGCTCTGGTAGTCCGGGTCGATGCGCGCGCGCTGGTACACGTCGGTCAGCTCGTACGCGATGACGGTCCCAACCAGGCACAGCACCAGGTACGCGATGATCGCTGCCAGTCCCCTGCGGCCCGCCAAGCCGTCCGTCATGGCTCACCTCCGTCGCGGGCGGATTATAGGGGAACTCCGCCCAAAGTAAATACCGGGTCGGTGTTTACAAGCAGGGTGCGGGCGGGTAAACTCAGCGCCGGCAACAGGGGGGAGAGACATGATTGCTCGGCACGCACCGTTGTTCGCGCTGGGACTGGCCCTCGTGGCCACGGGCTGCTCGTCGGAAGGAGCGTCCTCCGCGGCGGCCCCGGTGGCAGGGCAGGACTGCCCGGCCGCAGGCGTCACCGCGTGCGGGACCACGGGGGACGGGGCGCCCGCGGTCCTCGCCTGCTCCAACGTCCTCCTCTGGACGGTCCAGGCCGAGTGCGCGCTCGAATGCCTCGTCAACCCCGATACCGGTGCTGCGTGCAACGGCGACGCGCCGGACACCGTGGGGCCCGAGCCTTCGGACACCGTGACGGATACCGGAGCGGACGTGGGAGCAGAGGACCAGGGCCGCGGCACGGACGAGAACCTGGACGACACGCAGGTCGACACCGAGGAGGACCTGGAGCCCGAGGAAGTCCACTTCGTGGACCTGATGCCCGACTTCACCCCTCCGTGGGTCAAGGCCACCAACCCGTCGGCGGGCCAGATGGACGTACCCCTTCCGCAGCAGGGTGAGCCGCTCGAGATCGTGATCACATTCACCGAGAAGATGTTCGAGCCCACGCTGGGCGACAAGACCATCGAGGTGTTCGACCCCGCGGGCAAGAACATGGCGTTTTCCTGGGAATTCACCGGCGAGCAGAAGGACGAGATCCGTCTCAAGGTGGCCGGAGCGATCTTCCCTTCGTCACCGTACTCCGTGGAGCTGTCTCCCGACATCCGCGACCTTGCGGGCAACCCGATGGGCAACACGTACCAGCTCACGTTCTACATGGCCAGCTCCGGCATGCAGCAGGTCTACCGGGATCTCGCTGCCCAGTTCGCTCCCGTCTTCTACCAGGAAGTGGCGGCCGAGCTTCCGCAGGCGGACTACCCCACCCGGTTCGACCTGGACGGCAACTGGGTGGCGGAGGACAACGTCACGTTCATCACGTCCAAGGCATCCAGCGTGGAGCCGTACGTCCACTTCATGGTCACTGAGACCAAGAGCCATTTCTTCATCTACTACGTCCTGTTCTATCCGTACCGCTACACGGTCGATGAGTACAACCGCTTCGGCAACGACACCGCGGGCGTCACGGTGGTGGTGCGCAAGTCGGACTCGGCCCCGGTGGTGTTGGAGACGTACTTCAAGGCGTCGGGCGACGACGAGCGCTCCTTCTCGTTCATCACCAACGAGGCAGCGCTCATTCCGGGCGGCGAGTCGCCTTACACGTACAAGTTCGACGAGGTGTATCCGCAGACCACGCTGTTCCCCAACGGTCACGCCACGGTCTACATCAGCAAGCAGAAGCACGAGTCGTGCTCGTGGCTCAAGGAGAGCAACGGGTTCCTCGACGGCTGCATCCTCAACCCGGGGATCAAGGCCGGCATGCAGAAGATAGAGCTTGTGTACAAGGGCGGTGCGGTCACGCCGCTGCCCAACTCCGGCGGCACGTTCCCGACCACCGCGTCCGACGTGGGCTTCGGGCTCATCCACATCATGGAGAGCTGGTGGCCCCACCGGGGCGAGATGGACATCGGAACGGCCAAGATGTGGGCCGAGACATATGCGTACAAGCCGTACACCAGCACGATCTTCCCCAACCGTCCGACCCTCTCCGGCGACCTGCCGTCTGCGTTTGTGGACCCCGTGGGCAATGACAACGGCCGCCCGATCTGGGCCTGGAAGTACAACCCGCAGAACGGCACGTCGTTCTACGACATGCCGCGGGGCGTGCTGACGCTGGATCCCGCGGTGCACTTCAAGCAGCGGCACGACCAGGGCAACAAGTGGGCCGACTGGAACGGCACTGCGGGCTGGTCCCTGGACTACTGCTACAACGCGTACTTCAACATCGACTACCGCGGCCTGTGGCCGGAGTGCAGTCTCAAGCAATGAAGAAGTGGGCCTGGGCGACATTCTGGCTGATCGCGGGCACCGGCATGCTCGTCGCGGGCATCTGGGTCGAGTGGTTCAACGTGGACTTCACCTACTTCAAGGTGAACGTCGGGTGGTTCGCTCTGGTGTACGCGGCGCTGGTGTTCACGGGCAACGTGCTCACGCTGCGGGCCATGATGCTGACCCAGCGGGAGCTGCACGACTGGGGCGATGCGCTGGCCGAGGCCACCCCCGTGATCCTGGAGCTGGCGGAGAAAGGGGACAGACCCCGTGAGATCGCCAGGGAGCTCACGGCCCGGTACCGGATCCCCGAGTTGGTCTCCCTGAAGTACATGGTGGCGCTGTCACGGGTGCGGACGCTGTCGCGGGACAACCGGGAGAAGACCTGAGCTTCAGTCCAGGACGGAGACCAGGATGCTGGCGGCCAGCATGCCGATAGCGGCAAACAGCAGCACCAGCAGCACCGCGGTGCGCTTGAACGGCCGTGGGAGCGGTGGCCGGAAGCGGTCGTAGAACAGCATGTCCACGTCTCCCAGGCGCAGCTTCTGCCCGTGGGACAGCTGCATCGTGGCCACCTGCACGTCGTCCACGTACGTGCCGTTGGCGCTTCCCTGGTCCTCCACGACCCACGCGGCCTGCTTCGCGTCGTAGGCGAAGCGGGCGTGTTTGCGGGAGATCGTTGCGTGGCGAATCGACACGTCGCTGCCCCGGGCCCGGCCCAGCGTGCTGCCGGACGAGGAGAGCGTCAGCACCCGCCCCTTGGCGTGGGTGTTGCGCACCACGAGCCAGGCGACGGCTTCCGACGGGTCCGGGGGCCGGCTGTCTTCGGTCTCCTCGATGTACGCGGTCAGCTCGCCGATGGTGATGCGGTCGGACGGGCCGATGGTGACGGGCCCATCGATCTTGTTGCCGTTGACCAGGGTTCCGTTGAGGCTGCCGAGGTCTTCCACGGTGACGGTTCCATGAGACAGCGAGAACTGGAGGTGCCTGCGTGACAGCGCATCGTGGCGGACCAGCAGCTCGCAGCCGCTTCCCCTGCCGAGCACCGCGGTGGAGGTCTGGAGCGGAAACCGCCGGGGAGCGTCCCCCGCGTTCTCCACGACCAGCTCGACCCGGCGCTCCTGCGTCTGCATGCGGCGGAAGCTACGGTGCGGGAACCAGCTTCAGCTTCCCGTCCGGCTGGGTCGCCACCGCGAGGACTGCGTCCACGCGGCCGGTGCCGTCGTCCCCGCGCCGCGTAGTGACCACCAGCGGCGACGCGACGGAAAGCCAGTCGGTCGCGGCCTGGCCGCCGAAAGCCTGCACCACCATGGGGAACGATGCGGGCGCCTGCGTCCTGACCGAGAGGATGAAGGGGACCTGAGACTGCGCGGCTGCCTTGAGCGCGGCCTGGACTCCCGCGGGGGAAGCGAGGTCGAGGACGATCCAGTGGCAGTCGAGCGCGGCGCAGGCGGACATGAGCGTGGTTTCGTTCACCGCGGCCGTGTCGAGCAGGACGAACCGGCGGTCTGCCGCGAGCCCTGCGAAGCGGTCGCCCGCAGCCAGCACCTTCCGGTCCTCCTGGATGGCAGCTGCGGCTGCGGCCGTGACGATGCTGAGCGTCTCGGTCTCGCGTCCGAGCAGCAGCAGGCTGCGGCCCGAGAGCACTGCGGTGCGCATGCGACCCGCCTGGTCGTCGGTGGCAAGGCCCGTGTCCTTGAGCTTGCCGAGGGTGAGGTCGGTGCGGAACGGGCGCACGAAGCGCATGCACGCTCCGGCAGCAATGAGCGGGGACCCGAGCAGACGGGCAACGGTCCCGTCCGGCATGCGGAACGAGCAGAACGTGCCGGCTTCCTGTCCGGCCTGACGCGCCAGCCGTTCTGCCATGCGTTGAACCGAGACCGGGCAGGAGAAGCTGGCGGTGGTGGTGACGACATTCCCGCGCCAGTCATACGCGGTCACCCGGCCTGACGAGGCCACGAAGACCTCGCCGACCTTCGCGTTCTCCAGCAGCGGTCCCACCGGGCCGAGCCCGGTGATCTCCGAGAGCGCCTGTGCGGCCACCGAGGCCGCGGCCGGACCCTGCGCGACACCTGCAAGGGCTTCCTGCACGACCCGGGAGACGGCTTCCAGCGCGCGGGCTTCCACGAATGCGCTGCCCGAGCGTGCGAGATACGCTTCAAACCCCTGCTCGATGCGGAGCCACGCGGCGTTGAGGGCATCGGCAACGGTCTGCGCCGCGCCCTCTGCGGGCACGAGGAAGCGCACCTGCTGGGTGCTGGACCGCGGGGCCGCGGTGAGCCCTTCCACGGTCGAGGCCGACGGGTAGGTGGCAGCGGGTGCAACTCGGGCCGCGTCCGGAATGGGTGCGGCGGGCAGCGGGGCAGCGGGTGCAGGCCGCGGGGCAGCGGGCACCGGTGCGGGAGTGGGAGCGGGCCGGTCGAACCGAACGGCTTCCTGCACCTGCGTGGAGGACATGTCGAAAGGCACCTGCTCCGCCGGGGCGTCTGCCGCGGCTCCCCCGAGGACCTCCTCCTCCATCAGCGGGATGTCCAGCAGGTCGTCCTCGGATGCAGGCGCCCGGGCCGGGGTCTGCACGCGCAGCGTTGCCCGCTCCGGAACGTCCTGGACGTCCGAGGCAGAGGGCTCGACCAGCTCCACCTCCGGCAGGTCCGAGGTTCCCTCGAGAAGAGAGATCTCTTCGACCACGGCCCCGTCCTTCTCGACGGAGGACTCCCGAGTCGCTCCCCGCACGCCGACCACCACTGTGGCCGAAGCGCTGCCATCCTGGCCATGGAGGCCCAGCCGGCGCATCTCCGCTTCCAGCAGGTCCGCGTCGAGATCCACTTCCTTCTGCCCTGGCGCCTCGAGGACGGCCTTTTCAGCGGGAGAACCCTGCGGGATGACGGCCGTGCCATCGATGGCGGAGCGGTCCGGCACCACCTCGACCACGATGAGGTAGTCGCCGATGAAGAGCTTGTCCTCCGGGGTGACGGTGGCGCGATCCACGATGCGCTTGCCGTTGATGAAACTCCCGTTGGTGCTTCCCATGTCGAGCAGGAGCACGGAGTTGTCCGCGGCCACCTCGAGCTCCGCGTGCTTCTTGGACACGTTCCGCTTGGGGAGGATGATGTCGTTGGCCCTCAAGCGGCCGATGCTGATCTTGGTCTTGCGGAAGGTGAACTTGTGCTCTTCCTTGCCCCGTTCCCTGACAGAGACAACGAACATCGTGGGTCCTCCTGCCCGCACGCGAGTGAGATGCGCGCGGTAGCGTGAAGATCAAAGCGCACATCAGATATGTTGTCAAGGATTTAGGGGGCTGGAACGACTTCGACCGTGACGTCTTCCCAGTAGAGCGGCTCGCCCTGCCCGGGTCCGGAAGCGGTTCCGGGCCTGTCCGTGTTGGGAGTCAGCTCGAACCGCGTCAGCTTGCCCACGCCTGCGATGGTGCCCATGGGCTGCACGGCCGCGTCCGCGTCGGTCGCTGGCGAGACGTCCATGACGAGGCAGGTCACGCGGTTGTCCGTGGAGCCGCTCCTCTTCAAGAGGCGCTCGGGCAACGGCACGGTGTTTTCGGAAGAGGCGAACCGGGCGTACTCGAGATCTGCGAGGATCTGTCGGGAGCCCGCGCCCTGGAGCAGCTCTGAGTGGAGCCCCTGGGACAGGGACGCTTCGTCCGACGCCCAGGCACCGACGTAGGTGCCGTTGAAGAAGCAGAGAGCGATCGCGCTCTTGCCTTCCAGGGCCAGCTCTGCCCCTCCGGTCAGGGGGATGGAGGCGGAGGCGAAGGACGTGGTGATCCAGGTGCCCTGCCCGTCGCCCAGCGTGAGCGGCGTGGCCTCGGCCGGCTGCGGGACGCTGGCGAAACCATTGTTGGGCGCTGCCGAGGGGTCGGGCGGCAGGTTGTGCCAGTTGACCAGCATGCCGTAGGAGCGGCCCATGCCGTCGGCAGCGGGCCTGGAGACGGTCCAGGTGCCGGTGAGGTTGGCCAGCACGCCGCCCACGCTCACCTTCGCGTTGCCGGACAGGCCCTTGAGCGCGCTCCAGCCGAGGACCTTGACTGCCACGTGAGGCACCGCGGTCGCGAACACGTCCAGCGACGCGGGCAGGAGCGGCGCGAGGGAGTAGATGAGGGGCATGTTGGTTCCGCCGGGCCCCCACAGCACCGCGCGGACCGCCAGGGTGTTGGTACCCTCCACGAGCAGGCCTGCCGGGATGCGCATCCCGGCAGCGGCCATGCCCATGGCCACGTCGGTGCTCTTCATGGGGGTGTTGCCGAGGGAGACCGAGGTGCCGACATAGGTCCCGTTGACGAACAGCGAGACGATGTCCGAGCCCATGGGGACGTTGAAGAAGCCCTCCTGCGTCGGCGGCACGGGCCCCATCTGGAAGTCGGTGGCGTACCACATCACGCCGCTGGCGACTCCCAGCGTGGGGTCGTTGGCGGCCAGCGGTGCGCCGGGCACCTGGGCAAACGCGTCGGGATAGCCGTCCACTCCCAGCTCGGACAAGCTTCCGGTGTAGTTCTCCTGCCGGGTGTAGAGGCCCGTGTTGGGCAACGGGTCCACGGGGACGGCCTGGGGCACGAAGGAGCAGTCCACGAGCCAGGTAGCCGCGTCGTACTTGCAGTCGGCCTTGGTCCCGTTGACCTTCACCGAGGCCGGTTTGTTCTGGGTCAGCAGCAGGAGGCGGTCGGCCCCGGCCCGCATGTGCCCTTCGATGGTCAGCCCTTCGGGAGAACCGGAGAAGCTCTCCACGGAGTCCATGCCGAACACCGCGACGTCGCTCACGTCCACGTCCTGGCCGAAGTGCACGGTCCTGCCGAGGGGCTCGGTGGTCACCATCAGCTGGATCTGCTTGCCGTTGCCGAGAGACAGGACGAGGAAGCCGGTGGTGTCATGCTGGAAGCTGACCGCGATGCGGCCGTTGGTGTCGGTGTGCACGCCGCCGCCGTTGAGGCTGTTGTGCGTGATGTCCGGGATGCCCGGCAGGTTGGAGAACGAGACCTCCCCCGGCTCGGTGAAGAACACGCCCTTGGAGTGGACCAGCTCCCTGCCGGAGGACACGAGCAGCAGCCGTCCGTTGAACTCGCGAAGCGCTGCGAGATTGCCGGAGAAATACTCCATGACCGGGTACCCGACTCCCAGCGGATGGAAGATGGGAATGATCTTGTGGCCCCATCCGAGGTGGGGCTCACCGGTAGCGACGTCGTCGGATGCGGGCACCACGATGCTCGTGTGCCGCGGGATCTCGTTGTTGTTAAGGAAGATCTTGGTCAGCAGGTCTTCCCGCTGGTGCGTGTTCTTGCCGCTGGCGAGGCCGTCGAGGTTGACCAGGCCGACCAGCAGGGTGCCGTCCGAGGAGTCGAAGAAGTAGGTGCTGCGACCCGTCATCTCCTTGGGGTACTGGTACCACTCGGCGAAGTGGTCCTCCATGACCTCGACGACGCCTCCTGCGGGGTTGGCCTGCGTCCAGCTCCACTTGTCCTCGATGGCCCCCACTTCGGGGTTGTCGACCTTCAGGGCGAATGGCGAGCCGTTGGGGTTTGCTCCCACCCGGTAGGGCAGGTCGCGGTTTGCGAAGCTGGGCCCGAACCGCTCCATGAAGTAGTTGAGGGAACGGAATCCGAAGAAGTGGTCCCTCGGGAGCCCGGACGGCGTGAGCGCGGCGGGGAAGTCCTCGACGGAAGCGCCGAACGACGCCTTCACGTCCTTGAGGCCCGCGAGGTATCCCTCGTCGTCGCGGTTGATGGTGACGCGGGAGCCTGCGGGCGGAAGAACCGCCGCGGCAAAGCCCTTGACCACGACCGCGTCTGCGCCGGCCATGAGCATCCTGGCCATGTGGGTCGGCGTGGGAAGCAGGCCGACTGCGATCGACGGGGCCGCGAGGTAGACGTTGCCGTGCAGGTTGGTGTTTCGCATCTCCTTTCGCAGGATCCACAGCTTCAGCTCCATCGGGTCGTAGGGCGAGTCGCCGGAGATATCGATGGCCGGGATGAGCTCCGGGACGTCGCCGGTGGCGAAGATGCGTCGCCCGCCGTTTTCGAAGTCTCCGGTCATGGAGACGATCAGGGGCACCTTGATCCCGTCCACCATCACCGCGTCCCGCAGCTGTGCGAGGTAGATGGCGGGGTTCTGGGGCGGAAGCGCCACGCCCTGCATCTCTGCGCTGATGCGGGCTTCCGCGTCCCGCAGGAGGTAGAAGAGGTCGACCTTGGAATCCAGCTGGTAGAACACCACCGGGCCCTGCGGGAACGAGGTCAGGAGCCGGGCAGCGATCGCGGGGTTGAGCTGGTCGAAGTACTGGGTCACCGCGGCCATGTAGTCCGCGTCGTTGGTGCGCGGTGCGTGCTTGCCGTCCATGACTGCGGCCGGTGCGTTGGCAGCTCCGGCCACGACCCAGTCCGGGAGGCATCCGGCGGCTTCCCCGTCCACGTAGGGACCGGCCGCGACGTACGCGTACAGGGCTCGGGCCGAGACCTTGTCGAGGAACGCGGCCACGTCCAGGTCGCCGGCAAACGCGTACTGCCCCTGTACCGGCTCGTGCATGCGCCAGCATGCGGAGGTGGCCACGCCGTTGAAGCCCGCTGCCTTCACCATGTCCAGGAGGCGGTCCCACTCGGACGCGGGGAACTTCCAGTAATCCACCTCGGCGAACCGGAACTGGACGAACTTGCCCGAGAGGACGAATCCTTTTGCGCTCACGCTGAGCGGACCGAAGGTGACGAAGGGCTGGTCCACGGGATCGACGTACGTGTCCTTGACGGTCACCTCGGACACGTCGGGCGTCCCCCCGTCGTCTCCGACGTCGGGGATGACCGAGCCGTCGTCCGGCTCCTGCACGTCCAGCGGCGTGCCGTCGCCGTCCCATCCCTGGCCGTCCGCGACGTCCGGGAGGATCCTGGCATCCGAGTCGTTCCCTGCCAGGTCGATGGCGTCGCCCGGCGGCACTGCCCGGTCCTTCTTGACGTCGTCGAAGGGAGTGACGATGTGGAACTCCTCTTCTGCGTCGGCCTCTCCGGAAGGGGAAGACGAGCAGGCGGTCCCAACGGCCAGGACGAAAGCCCCCACTGCGAAACCCAAGGCCTTGTTCATATCGCTCCTCGCGCCACCGAACTGACTCACGTAGTATTACCAGAGCTTCAGAAGGGCGTCAAAGCGGCAGAGGAGATCGTGGGGGCGGAGCAACGGCGTGTCTGGCGGAGCAGGGGGTGGAATCCGCGGTCCGGGTTGCGTACACTCGTGCCGGCGATCACAAGGCAGGCACTCGCTTCCGCCGACCGTGGAGGATGACATGAAGCTGACGGCATGTACCCTGTTGCTCTCCGCTCTCCTGTGGGCAGCGTGCAGCTCCGGCAGCGGGCGCATCGAGGCCGACGGCAGGGCCGGCTCGGACACTTCGGAAACCGTCGGTGCGGACGCGGATGGGGAAGCTGCCGGCCTGGACACGGGCAAGGACCTGCCCCCGGACACCGGTGTCGACGCGGCCGTGGACGCCCCGCTCCCGGACGCGGGCAAGGACCTGCTGGCAGACACGGGCAAGGACCTGCTGGCAGACACGGGCGTTGATGACGGCGTGGACGCGGCAGCCGACGCCCCGCTCTCCGACGCGGGCATGGACCTGCTTGCGGACGCGGGCGTCGACGCGGCCGTGGACGCGGGGACCGATGCCGGGCCCGACGTGGGACCCGCGCCTGCGTGCACCGCGCTGAAGGAGGAATGGATCGAGGAGATCTGCAACGCGGCCGGCCTTGTGATCTTCGACGGTGAGAAATGCATCGCGACGTGCCCGGGCTGCTGCGGCTGCGGCGAGTACTGCCCGTTCACGTTCCAGTCCGTCGAGCAGTGCATCGCGGCCTGCGTGGCCACCGACTGCGAGCTCTACGTGGCAGCACAGGCGGACTGCTCCTTCACGCTGGCTTCCGGCGTGGACCCGGCCGCGTGCGTGGAAGCCCTGTGCAACGAAACGTGGTGCAAGGCCGATGCGGACTGCCCCCTTGCCGACGCACTGGACCTCGGGTCGCTGTGCGTCACCGGCAACTGCGTCTACTGCTCCAACGACGGGGGCTGCCCCATGGGCCAGGTGTGCCGCGCGGGCCGCTGCGTCAACCCGGCCAAGACGTGCCCCGCTGCCCCCCCCTGCTCGGACCTGGGCTGCCACCTCGTGACGCCGGGTGAGGAGCCGTGCCCGGTGTGCGTGTGCGACAGCCTCTACGGCCTGCCGTGTGAGTACGACTACGACTGCTGGATCATCAACATGCACCCGTACCAGTACTGCCTGTACGGGCGCTGCGCGGACTGCCGCAACGACGCGGACTGCGACTTCGGCAGGTGCCTGCCTCCGGGGATCTGCTACGAGACCGCGCCCGGCGTGGAAACGCTGTACGGCACGTGGCTCATCGGCTGGTACGGCGGCATGGACCACGTGAGCTACGTTCGGTTCGAGCCGGACGGCACGCTGCGCCGCGGCGCGTACGGGCCTGACGGGCCGTGGGCCGACGACTTCCCGAACCTCCCCTGCTGGCCTGGAGAAGACGTGGACATGCCCCTGGTCGGCACGTGGGAGCCGGAGGTCACGCAGTCCGGGTTCCTCGTGGTCCGCATGTCCCTCAACGTCACGTGCGACACGGGCAACGGCTGGAGCGCCCGGTTCGTCGTCAACGTTTCGGACGACGGCAAGACCGCTCAGTTCGACGACGTGGACAGCGACTGGACCTACGACGCGGTCCGCACCGGGAACGTGTGCACGCCGGACATGTCCTCGTGCCCGGTGCCGGGGGAGTAGCCGAGCAAGCCGCTGCGGCACGAGCTCCCGCACGGCGGGCTGGGCCGCCAGGCGAGCTTGCAGAGTGGCCGGGGCTGCGTCGCGAACGTCGCGGCCGAGGCTACAGCACGTACCTGGACATGTCCTCGGACTCGACCAGCGGTCGCAGCTTCCGCTCCACCTCCTCGCGGGTGAACCGCACCCTGGCATTGGCCAGTGCGGGGGCGTCGAAGGAGAGGTCCTCCAGCAGCTTTTCCATGAGGGTGTAAAGACGCCGTGCGCCGATGTTCTCGGTCTGCTCGTTGGCGCGCACCGCGAGATTCGCCAGCGCATCGACGGCCTCCGGAGCGAACTCCACGTGCACGGCCTCCGTGGCCAGCAGCGCGGAGTACTGGCGGATGAGGGAGTTCTCCGGCTCCACCAGGATGCGGCGGAACTCCTCGGCTCCGAGGTTGGTCAGCTCCACCCGGATGGGGAACCGGCCCTGCAGCTCGGGGATGAGGTCGGACGGCTTGGAGACGTGGAACGCGCCGGATGCGATGAACAGGATATGGTCCGTGCGGACCGGACCGTACTTGGTGGACACGGTGGTGCCTTCCACGATGGGCAGCAGGTCGCGCTGCACGCCTTCTCGCGACACGTCCGGGCCGTGACCGGTCTCGCGGCCTGCGATCTTGTCGATCTCGTCGAGGAAGATGATCCCGGTCTGCTCGACCCGGGACCGTGCTTCCTCCACCACCTTGTCGTTGTCCACGAGCCGTGCGGCTTCCTCGGCTTCCAGCAGTGCGACGGCCTCGCTCGGGCGGACCCGTTTCTCCTTTCTCTTCTGCGGGAACGCGTTGCCCATCGCGTTGCGCAGGTTGATGCCCATCTCCTCCATCCCCTGCTGGCCGAACACCTCCAGCAGCGGCATGAAGCCCTTCTCCTGGACCGAGATGGTGATCTCGCGCGACTCGAGAAGGCCGGAGCGGAGCTGCTCCCGGAGCTTCTGCCTGCGGCGGGACTCGGCGTCCGGAGCGTCCCCGCCGGCTTCCTCGAAGGACGGGGGTGCGCGGTGCAGCAGCAGGTCCAGGACCCGCTCCTCGGCTGCGGCCCTGGCCTGGGAGCGGACGCGCTCCTCGAATTCCCTGCGAACCATGGACACGCCGGCTTCCATGAGGTCCCGGACCATGGAGTCCACGTCCCGGCCCACATAGCCGACCTCGGTGAACTTGGAAGCTTCGATCTTGAGGAAGGGGAGCGCGGCGAGCTTGGCCAGGCGCCGTGCGATCTCGGTCTTTCCCACGCCGGTGGACCCGATCATGATGATGTTCTTGGGGCTGATGTCGTCGGCAAGCTCGGGCGGCACCATCTTCCGGCGCCAGCGGTTCCTGAGTGCGATGGCAACGGCCTTCTTGGCCGCGGCCTGGCCCACGATGTAGCGGTCGAGGTGTGCGACGATCTCCCGGGGCGTGAGCGTTCCTTCCTTGTCCGGAGTGCGCGCGGCAGACATGGGATCCTCCTTGCCGGGCTAGGCCCGGGCAGCGGGCAGCGTCTCGATGGTGAGCTGGTCGTTGGTGTAGATGCACAGGGACGCGGCGATCTGCATGGCGGCCCGGGCGACCTGCTCGGGTCCCAGGTCCGTGTGCTCCATGAGCGCACGGGCGGCCGCGATGGCGTAGGGTCCGCCGGAGCCGATGGCCGCGACTCCGTTCTCGGGCTCCACCACGTCGCCGCTGCCGGTGATGAGCAGCAGGGTGGAGGCGTCCGCGACCAGGAGCATGGCCTCGAGCTGGCGCAAGACCTTGTCGGTGCGCCAGTCCTTGGCCAGCTCCACCGCAGAGCGCAGGAGGTTGCCGCTGTGGTCCTTGAGCTTGCGCTCGAAACGCTCGAACAGGGAGAACGCGTCTGCGGTGGACCCCGCGAACCCGGCCAGGACCTTGCCGTCGTGCAGGTTCCTGACCTTTCGGGCCGTGTGCTTGAGCACCGTGTTGCCCTGGGTGACCTGGCCGTCCGCGGCCATCACCACCGTGCCTTGGCCGCGCACGGCCAGGACCGTTGTCGAGTGCATGGTTCCTCCTAGTCCTTGTCCTCCCGCGGGTGGGCCTTCTCATAGGCTTCGCGGATGAGGGACATGTCGAGATGCGTGTATTTCTGGGTCGTGGCCAGGCTTGCGTGGCCGAGCAGCTCCTGGATGGCCCGGATGTCCGCTCCCCGCTCCAGCATGTGGGTGGCAAACGAGTGGCGCAGCACGTGGGGGTGCACGGGCTTTCCCACCGCGAGCGCGTGGCGGTCCACGAGGCGCCGCACGCCGCGGTCCGAGATGCGTCTCCCGCGCTTTCCGAAGAAGAGCGCGTCCCGGCCGCTGCCGTCGGTCCAGAGCCCCCTGCGTGCGAGGTAGAGATCGAGCGCGTCCGCCGCGGGTTTGCCGAAGAATGCGTGCCGCTCCTTCTTGCCCTTGCCGGAGCGGATGCGGACGTCGCGAGCCTGGAGGTCCAGGTCGGATACGTCGAGCGCGGCCAGCTCGCTGACGCGCATGCCGGTCGCGTAGAGGAGCTCGAGGATGGCCGCGTCCCGGACGAAGTCGCCGGTGCGCTCCCTGCCTCCGCCCTCGACCAGGGTGCCGGCCTCGCGCTGGGTCAGCACGTCGGGAAGCCGCTTGGGAAGCCGGGTCGGCGGCAGCCTGGCTGCGGGGTTGGCTTCCACCCGGCCCTCCCGCAACATCAGGCGGTAGAAGGTGGCGATGGAAGCCTTGCGCCGGGACACCGTGGCCGGCGCGTGGCGCTGAGCCTGGTCGCGGACGAACTCCTTGAGCAGGCGGCGGTCCGCTGCCTGCAGCGAGGATCTCCGGGATTCGAGGAAGTCCGCCAGCACCTCCAGGTCCTTGAGGTAGTTTCTCACCGTGTGGTCGGAGTACGAGCGCTCCACGCGCAGGTAGGTCTCGAACATGCGGGCCAGTCTGGACCGTTCTTCCATCCGCCCTCCCCAGCCAATATATGGCGGTCGGCGAGGAAAGCAACGACGCTAGAGCAACCGCTTGCCTGCGGGCCTCTCGGGAGCGACGTAGCACCGGCCGCTGTACATGTCCGCGTTGCGGCACGCGCACACGATGACGCGCATGCCGAGCTTGGCTCCGTGCTTCTTGTACTCTTCGTACTTGTTCTTGCGGTATTCCCGGTCCACCTGCCGGGCGAGTCCCCCGTCCGGGCTCCGGTACCAGTGGGTCAGCATGGATGCCTGGACCCGGTTGACCATCTCCTTGAGGCGTGCGGCCACGTCGATGCGCATCTGCAGGAAGCTGACCACCACGTCCCGCACGCCGGTTTCCCGGAAGAGGGACAGGAGGTGATCCACGTGGTCGCGCGTGTCGTTCTCCATGGGGATGAGCGGCTCGATGCGGCCGCGCACGGGGATGCCGCGTTCGTGCAGGCTCCGGATCATGCTGAGCCGCGCCGCGACCGACGGGACCCTGGGCTCGAAGATCCGCTTGAAGCTGTCCGACGGTGACGAGATGTTGCAGGTCACGGTGACGAGGTTGGGCCGCGCAGCCATGAGCTCGACTGCGTCCCTTGGGATGATGCCGCGGGTGGTGATGTTCACGTAGACGCTGCGGGCGAGCAGCACGTCGAGGGTGCGGACAGCGGCCTTGTCCACCACGTCGTCGCCGAAGAATGCGTCGGTGGTCGCGTTGAGCAGGACCATGCGGACCTCCTGCCCCCTCCTGCGCAGGCTGTCCACCTCCTCCGCGAGCTGCTGGGCCACGTCGGAGTACGTCACGAGGTGACCGGTGGGCAGGTACTTGTTCGCCCGGAACTTGCAGAAAGCGCACTCGAAGGGGCAGCCGGAGATGAGGTTGACCGCGTAGACCCCCATCCCGTTGAGGCAGTCGGGTATCGAGACGGATAGTGCACGGCTCTTTCTCTTCTTCCGTTCGACTGAGGCCAAGGAAGCCCCCGACATGCTCTGAACCGATTGTCGTGCCACATTGTCTCACCGTCAAATTTGCTGAAGTTTTCAAAAAGGGTCTTTTCTTGGGAAGACTTTTGTTGATATAGTATGCGCCATGTATTGGGTTGGTCACGCGGGCACACATCCAGGATACTTGAGAAGCAACAACGAGGATGCCTACCTCCTCCTTCCGGAGAAAGGGCTATTCGTCGTGGCTGACGGAATGGCCGGACACCGTTACGGCGAGCTGGCTTCCGCCATTGCGGTCAACACCATGCGCCGCTTCTACCTGAGCAAGGAGTTGGACCGGCTGCTGTCCGCGCAGTTCAAGCGGGCCAAGCAGGCAGGCCTGGAAGCCCGCACGGTGTCCTACGAGCAGTTCAAGCTGAAGCGCTCGGTGGAGGAAGCCAACCTCGCGATTTTCAACACGTCGCGGCGCAACCCGCAGTACGAGACCATGGGCACCACCCTGGTTGCGCTGTTGCTGGCCGGCAAGCAGGCGTATCTCGCGCACGTGGGAGACAGCCGCATCTACCGGATGCGGGGCTCCTCGCTGCAGCAGGTCACCGAGGACCACAGCCTGCTCAACGAGTACATTCGGATGAACCTCGTGAAGAAGGAGGACGCTGCCACCTTCCCGATGAAGAACGTCATCGTCCGCGCTCTGGGGCTGTCCGAGACCGTGGATGTCGAGGTGGCACGGCGCTCCTGCCGCGGGGGCGACATGTTCCTGTTGTGCTCGGACGGGCTGTCGGACATGGTGACGGAGACCAGCATCGGTGAGACGCTGTCCGGGGTTCCCGACTGTGCGGCACGGGTGGACGCGTTGATCCACAGTGCGCTCAATGCCGGCGGCGTGGACAACGTGACCGCGCTGGTGGTGGACGTGCAGGAAGACGCCGAGGGCGACAGCGAGGGGGCGGTCGCATGAGAAGGCCGGCGCGGACAGGAAACGTTCGGGGCGGCATCGGTTGTCGGCTGGCGTGCATGCTGGTGCTGGCCGTCGCGTGCGTGGCGGGTTGCCAGGACAGCTGTGCGACTCTGGCGCACCTGGCCTGCGAGAAGCACGGGGAGGACACGGCCGTCTGCGTGTCCCGGCAGGATGACGCGGACGGAGCGGGGCCGGCCCGCAAGCGACTGTGCACGCGGGCCCTGGTGCTGTACAAGAGTCTACCGGGAGCGGGGCAGTAGGCCATGAAGGCGTTGCAGGTGCTCGGCAAGTACGAGTTGCTCCAGAAGATCGGCAGCGGAGGCATGGCCGAAGTCTACCGCGCCCGACAGAAGGGGGTCGAGGGGTTCGAGAAGCTCGTGGTGGTGAAGAAGATCCTTCCCGGCTACGCTCGCAACCTGTCCTTCATCAAGATGCTGGTGGAGGAAGCCAAGCTGACCTCGGTGCTCCAGCACCCGAACGTCGTGCAGATCTTCGAGTTGGACAACGTCGAGAACCAGTACTACATGGCGATGGAGTTCGTGGACGGGAAGGACCTGCTGAAGATCCTCGGCAGGTGTGCGGAGACGAAGGTCCCGTTCCCCGCGGAACTTGCGTGCGTCGTGGCAGCGGAGGTGTGCCGCGGCCTGCACTACGCGCACAACGCCAAGGACATCTACGGCAAGCCGCTCAACATCATCCATCGGGACGTTTCACCTTCCAACATCATCGTGTCGTGGGAAGGGCTGGTAAAGGTCATGGACTTCGGTGTGGCCAAGGCGCGCACCGAGGACACGAAGGGGTCCAAGCACGTGCTGCGCGGCAAGCTCGGGTACATGTCGCCCGAGCAGGTCAAGGGGGAGGAGATCGACCAGCGCTCCGACATCTTCTCCCTGGGCATCGTGCTGTTCGAGTCGCTGACGTTGAAGCGCCTCTTCCTGGGCAAGACCGACCTCGAGACTCTGATCAACATCCGCGATGCAGACGTCGAGAAGAAGTTCGAGAAGTACCCCTTCATCGACGAGGGTCTGCGGGGCGTTCTCCGTCGGGCGCTGGCAGCGGACAAAGACCAGCGCTTCTCCTCCGCTCTGGAGTTCGCCAACGCGCTGACCGACTACCTCTTCAAGGCCGGGAAACGGCCCGACACGCAGCCGCTGGCGAGCTTCCTCAACGGCCTTTTCGCTTCGGCCGAGGAAGAGAAGGATCTCCCGACGCCACCGACCATGGCGCAGCCGGGAGCAGCCAGGAATGATCTGTCGGACAGCAAGACCATGGCACAGAGGCCGAGGACCGCGCCCGGAGTCCGGCCCCGGCCCGAGCCGGTCGAGCCGCCCGAGCCCCAGGCCGTGCGCGGCGCGGACTCGGAGGAGCCGCCGCCCATCCCGGAGGAAGCCGTTGCGGAGCGGCCGACGCCGGTTCCCATCGTGGTCGAGGCAAGCCCTGGCGAAGCGCAGTCCTCCCCGGAGGTCCGACCTGAAGAGACCACGGGCTCGGCCGCCATCCAGGAAGAGGAATCCTCGCCGAAGATCGGCATGGAGCCGCTGCCGCCGTCCTCGCCGCTGGACGGTCACGAGTTCAAGCTGCGCAACACGTCCGGGTACGTGTTCGGCCCGGTGGACTACGAGAACCTGGTGAACCTCGTGCAGACGGGCGCGGTCTCGGAAGACGAGTTCGTGTCCATCGACGGCAAGGATTGGCGGCGCGTACGCGAGATCACCGCGATGCGCTCCATCTCGCCCAACGAGGCGCTGCGCACCAAGGGGATCTCCCCGATCTACTCCGGCAGCGTGACCCGCACCGGGCTCGTGCGCGTGTTCTACCAGGTCGCTTCCCGGCTGCTGTCGGGCAAGCTGCGGTTCGTCAAGGGCTCCTCCCAGAAGGAGTTCTACTTCACCAAGGGGAAGCCCAAGCACGTGGCTTCCACGCTGAAGCAGGAGCTGCTCGGTCCGTTCCTCCTGCGCCGTGGAGTCGTCAAGGAAGAGCAGATGAGCGCGGCCCTGGAGAAGTCCACGGAGTTCGGAGGACGGCTCGGAGACGCGCTCGTCTCGCTGGGCTTCGTGAAGCCTCACGAGCTGTACTGGCTCCTGGACCAGCAGTTCCAGGAGAAGTTCCTCCAGATCTTCTCGTGGAGCCAGGGGACGTACGAGTTCTACGAGGGCGTGCCCTGCCCCATCGACATGGCCCCGTCGGACGCCAACGTGTACCGCTACATCGTGGAAGGGGTCCGCAAGTACGCCACCAGCCAGGACCTCGAGCCCTTCTTCCGCCAGTTCATGCACGCTCCGGTCAAAGAGAGGAAGAACCAGTTCGTGCAGATGGACAAGCTTCCCTTCAACGCCCGTGAGCAGCGGTTGTGGGGCCAGGTCCAGCGACACCTCACGGTGGGCCGGGTCGTGAAGGACGTCTGCAAGACGGACGAGGACCGGACAAGCCTCTTCCAGCTCCTCCTGGTCCTCGTACAACTGGAGTTGATCTCCTTCCATTCGAAGTAGCCATGACATCCGCGGGAACGTACGTCTGCACGCTCTGCAACCAGGCCTTCGACGTGGAGACCGGGCAGCCCGTTCGCTGCCCTCACTGCCTGCGGGTCACGGGCATCGTGGACGCCTCGGCCCCCCGGTCTGCGCCGGCCCTCTTGTGGCCTCGGGCCCTGCGCTGGCTGGCGGTCCTCGCGGCGCTGGCAGTGGTTGCCGCTGCCGCATGGCTGGCACTCCGGAAGCTGTCCGCTCCGGCGCCCTTCGACCCCGCGGACGAGCTTGCGCGGCTGGCCGGGGTCACGCCTCCCTGGGACGGCTTCTCGCAGGTGGGTGCGCCCTTTGCCCGGTCGGTGGAGGGCCAGGAAACGGGGACCGCGTTTGCCGCGCTGGCCGGGGTGCTTGGCGGCAAGGGGTTCACGCCCTATTCCGGGTCGGAGCCTCCGGACCAGGTCGCCACCGCGCTGCAGCTTGAGGCAGCGGGGACCGTCTCGGTCACGCCGCTGGAGGGCGTTGCCTACCTCCTGTCGTGCGCCCGAGCGGCGGGCATCCCGGCAGTTCCCTGCGGGCTCAGGTCCGAGCAGCGCAGTCTCACGGTGCCGTTCTTCAAGCGGGGTTACGCCGCGTGCCTGGTGAGCGAGGCAACGGTCACAGCCGTCGTCGCTCCGTTTTCGGAAGCACCTCCCGAGGACTACTCGCCCCTGCCGCCCGAGCAGTTCGCTGCCCACTTCTATGCGGCCATGGCGGAGTCCGCGAGGCTGTCCGCGGAAGCGTACCGGGACTACTCGGCCGCGCTCACGTTCAGCCGGGATCCGGCAGTGCTGTTCTCCCGCGGTCAGCGCCGGGTCCGCAGCAACGTCGTGGAGTTCGGCCTGGACGACATGCGCGCGGCGCTGGCATCCGGGGACGACGCCGGAGCCCGGCTGGTGGTTGCCCAGCTCCTGATGTCCCGCGGCCAGCCGGCCCGGGCGCTTGCAGAGTTCGAAGCGGCCATCGCACTCGACCCGGGCCTGGTTCCCGCCCGCCTCGGCAAAGCCACCGCGCTCGTCTGGCTTGGCCAGGAAGCCAGGGCACTGCCGCTGCTCGAGGAGCTGCTGGCCAAAGACCCCTTCAAGGGACTCGAGGTCGATCCGGGCACGCTGGGGGCCGCAGGGCTCCTGCAGCGGATGAGCGACCACCTGAGAGGGCAGCAACCCGGATCGGAGAAGTGACAGGACCATGAAAGCCCCTTCATTAATCCTATATGCAATCGTGGCGCTGGCAGCCCCGCCCAGGCCAGCGGCCCAGGAAGCGCTTCCACCTCTCCCCATCGAGGAGGAGGAGCAGCGGGAGGAAAAGCAGGAGGAAAAGCAGGAGGAAAAGCAGGAGGAAAAGCAGGAGGAGAAGCAGGAGGAGAAGCAGGAGGAGGCCCAGGTTCCGGACCTCGGCCCGTGCGACGCGCTCATCCCCTTTCCGGGAGTTCCCGCGGTAATCAGGCGGGTGGACGAGCTGCTTGCGTCTGACCACCTCAAGGGCGCGACGGTGGGAATCCTGGCCGTCGCATATCCGGAAGGCACGGTCCTGTATGCGAGGAATGCGAACCAGCGGTTCTCGCCCGCGTCCGTCACGAAGATATTCACCGCGGCCGTGGCGCTCAAGCGGCTGGGACGCGACCGCCGCTTCGAGACACGGGCGCTGGTCTCGGAGGGGGAGTGCCCCGCGGTGTGTCTCCAGGGGACCGGAGATCCGGGGCTCCAGCCGGACGACGTGCGCCATCTTGCCACCGCGGTGCGCCGCGGAGGCACGCGGTGCGCGTCCCGGATTGTGTACGATGCGTCGGCATTCGACGATGACCCGCTGGCCCCCGGGTTCGAAACCAAGGACACGGACGCCAACTGGCGGCCGCGGGTCGGCGCGCTGGCAATGGCGGACGCGGCCGTGACCGTGACGCTCAAGCCCGGCACGTTTGCCGGCGCAGCTCCCGCGGTGTCGGTGTCGCCCGAATCCTCCTGCTTCATCGTTGCCAACAGGGCGCTGACCGTCGAAGGCAGCGCGGGCAAGGAGATCGCTGCCAGCGTGGAAGCCAAGGAGGAGAAGGTCGTCCTGCACATCACCGGCGAGGTGCCCATGAAGAGCACGGCCGGCGTGGTGGTGAAGCTCGCGGTCAAGGACCCGGACCTCACCACCGCGTGCTACTTCGGGGAGCAGCTGTCCAAGGCCGGGGTGCGCGTGACGGAGGCGCGGCCAAAGGCGGGGTCGTGCCGCGACGGCTACCGTCCCGCCGCGACCGAGACCTCGGATCCCCTGGTGGCGGATGTGAAGCGGATGCAGGAGTGGAGCCGGAACTTCGTTGCCGAGCAACTGCTGAAGCTCCTGTCTCCCGAACGATGCAAGCAGGCCTCGTTCCGCTGCGGAGCCAAAGTGCTGCGCCGGACCCTGCCGCTGTTCCACGTGCCGGCCGGCTGCTTCAAGCTGACCAACGCGTCCGGCCTCTTCAACGTCAACGAGTTCACTCCGGCCCAGGTCGTTCGCTTCCTCGTCGAGGGGGCCAACCGCGGGGACATCGCCGCGGACTACGTGGACTCGTTCGCGGTCTCGGGACGCACCGGCACGATGAAGGAGCGGCTGCGCAACATGGACCGCCGCGTCCGCGCCAAGACCGGCACGCTGGACGACGTGTCGTCTCTTGCAGGGTACGTGCATCGCTCCGAAGGAAGGACCATCGTCTTCGCCATCCTGTTCAACAAGGCCACGGCTTCTGCCGAGAGGCTGCGCACCCTCCAGGACCGTATCGTCGGCGTGTTCGGAACCTGGGCCGAGGGGAAGCTGCGATGACGTGAGCCGGCCGCGACCCGGCCTGGCTCAGCTGCGGTAAAGCCGGTAGTCGATCCAGGGGAAGAGGTTGTCGTGCTCCTCCAGCTCGGCGAGGTATCCTTCGTCGATCCGGTTCCACACGATCTGGTCGTGCAGCTTCAGGAACCGGCCGACGTGGTTCTTCGTGCGCCGCGTCGAGTAGTCCACCGCGGTGCCGGTCGAGATCAGGAAGGCCCAGTCCGAGCTCTGCGCCAGCACCAGCTCCCGCGCACACTGGTTCAGCGCGCGACGCAACACCCCGTCCGCTTCGGGGAAGCAGTTGGCCATCTCCACCATCCGCCGCCCGATCTCGTGCAGGTGCATGTAGACCCAGTCGTTGGAAGCGTTGAGCCACACGTCGTAGTAGCCCTTGTCGCCCCAGCTCGACGCGTCGGGCTCGGCTCTCTGGTTGACCGGGTGACGCTCTATGAACTCCATGGGCGTCGTCAGCTTCACGTCCCCGGTGTCGTAGTGCAGCTTCTTGGCCAGGTAGTAGAGGAAGTCCGGTCCCTCGAACCACCAGTGTCCGAACAGCTCCGCGTCGTAGGGCGCAACCACCACGGGCTCCCGCCCGAAGCGGGACAGCAGGTGCTCCACCTGCTTCTCCCGGTTGAAGAGGAAGTTGCCGGCATGGGTCGCGGCCATGTCCAGCGCGACCTGCGGTGCGTACGGCTCCTTCTGGTCCGTGGCCCCGGTGATCCGATGGTACTTGATGCCGGTGAACTTCCTCAGCCCCGTGGGCTGGATGTACGGCCGGACGTACTCGAAATCCAGATCGTAGCCGATGTCCCGGTAGAAGTCCCGGTAGTTGAAATCCCCCGGATACCCTTCCTTCGAGCTCCACACCTGCTTGGACGACTCCGGGTCGCGGGCAAACGCTGCCACGCCCGAAGGCGTGTAGATGGGCGCATAGACCCCGCACACCGGACGCGGCACCCCGTGCACCAACCCGTGGCTGTCCACGAGGAAGAAGCGGATGCCCTCCTTCTCCAGCAACCTGTCCAGTCCCGGATAGTACGCACACTCGGGAAGCCAGATGCCCCGCGGGGACCTCCTGAAGAAGTGCCGGTACGCCTGCACTCCCAGGGAGAGCTGGGCTTCGACCATGCGCGGCACGACCTGGAGCAGCGGCAGGAAGCCGTGGGTCGCCGCGCAGGTCATCACCTCCAGGGCTCCCGCATCCATGAGCTGCCGCAAGCCGGCCAGGACGTCACCGCCGAGTCTCTCCACGTAGAGCCTGCGCAGCGAGAGGAACCGCTCCAGGTAGAAGTGCGCCAGCTCGTGGAACTGGCCCTGGCCGAAGGTGCGGTCCACCTCCCTGCCCGCGAGCTCGACGAGCGTGTCGAGCCTGCGCAGCGTCCTGCGCTTCAACAGCGGGTCGGACAACATGGAAGCCAGCGACGGCGTGCAGACCATGGAGAAGCGGAAGTCGACCCCCTCGTCCAGGAGCCGCAGGAAGCGGTCGAGGAGCGGCAGGTAGGTCTCCACCACGGCTTCGTACAGCCAGTCCTCCTCGAGGAACTCCTCGAACTCGGGATGACGGACGTACGGAAGGTGTGCATGCAGGACTATGGCAAGGTATCCCTTTGGACTACTCATGCGGGCTCCTCCGGTGTTGAGGAACGGCGGTCGGCTACTTGCCCGGCCGGTACCATGGCGTCCCGACGGGCTCGTCGGGGAACAGGGCACGGAACTGCTCCTCTGACATCAGGAAGGGCGTAGGAATCTTGCCCTTCTCGTCACCCGCCCACGCGGGCGCTCCGTGGGAGATGCTCGTGTCCCGCGAGATGGCGGCCCGCGGCGAGGACACGTCGTTGGACACGAGGATGGGCTGGAACTCGCCTTCCCTGTGGAGTCCGAGCTCCGCCCGAACCTTGCCGCCGCCGGCGGGGATGCGCACGTAGTAGCGCCGCACGTCGACCGGGACGTTGGCAGCGTACACTTCCACACCGTCCTTGGAGACCCGGAGCCGGGCGATGTCGCCCGCTCCGCCGACCAGGCGCATGCGCGTCGCCGCGTCGAAGTCCCAGTACAGGAAGAGCCACTCCGGGTTCTTCGGAAGAAGGACCGCGGTGGGCCGACCGTAGGTGGACGGCAGGATGTCGTGTTCGTCGAAAGGTCGGGCGGCCGGCTGGGCAGCGATTCGCTGCGGCTTTGCCGGCTCGACAGGCTTGACCTCTGCAGGCCTTGTCGGCGGCCGTACCGCGACAACAGGCATTGGTGCCACGGGCTTGACCACGGGCTTGACCACGGGCTGGGCCACGGGCTTGGCCGCGGGCTGGGCCACGGGCTTGGCCGCGGGCTTGGCCGCAGGCTTGGCCACGGGTTTCGCCGCGGGCTTGGCCACGGGTTTCGCCGCGGGCTTGGCCACGGGTTTCGCCGCGGGCTTGGCCACGGGTTTCGCCGCGGGCTTGGCCACGGGCTTGGCCGCAGGCTTGGCCGCAGGCCTGGCCACGGGCTTGGCCACGGGCTTGGCCACGGGCTTGGCCACGGGCTTGGCCACGGGCTTGGCCACGGGCTTGGCCACGGGCTTGGCCACGGGCTTGGCCGCGGGCCTGGCCACGGGCTTGACCTTGGGGGCGACGCGTTTCTTCATGGGCGCAACAGCCGCCCGCCTCGCCGACGCCGAAGCACTGGTCTTCGGCGTCGGCTTGACGTGCGACGTTGTTGCTGCCTTTGTCTGCACTTGAGCCGACCGTTTTACGGCCGCCGGCTTCGCTGCAGGAACTTTCTTCGCGGCCGCCGGCGTGGACGTCCGGGGCTTGGACCCGCGGGCGCGCTGTGCCGCCGCGGTCTTCGCCGGAACGACCGCGGCCAATGAATGCTTGGCGGGAGACTTCTTGGCCGCTGCCTTCTTGGCCGGGGCCTTCTTGGCCGCTGCCTTCTTGGCCGGAGCCTTCTTGGCCGGAGCCTTCTTGGCGGGCGCTGCCTTCTTCACTGCCTTCTTCGGTGCTGCCTTCTTCACTACCTTCTTCGGTGCTGCCTTTACGGGTTTCTTCGCAACCATTCTCCACCTCCGCTCGTTAGTTAACAGTTGCCATGAACGCAATGTAGAAGAGAAATACGAACGCGTCAAGCAAAAAAATCGCGATGATCGACAGATCGACCTTCAACGGGGATATCTGGATGCATTCCACAATCCCGCCCAACTCCGTTCGACGTACCGAATCGAGATTTTCAGCCAGTTTAGCTAAAAGTGCTACCTTATGCATGCTTATGACGCTACGGCTAAATTCACACGTGCTCCCATTTGCGACGCGGGCCGCGCCCGGTCCCGACCTTCCCGGCACATCGGCAGCGGTGCCGCTCTTGACACTGGTCGGTAATGCTGCAAAGATCCGCGGAGTTTGAAGGATGGAAGGGACCGGTATGCTGGAAACGCTGACTCAGGGATTCCGGAACGCGCGGGCACGCCTTAAAGGGTACCGCCAGATCACAGAGAGCAACATCGAAGAGGCGCTCGAGTCCATTCGCACCTCGCTGCTGGAGGCCGACGTGGAGTTCCACGTGGCCCGTGGCTTCATCGAGAAGGTGAAGGAGAGGGCGGTCGGCGAGCTGGTGCTGACCAGGGTCTCGCACAAGGGTCGTGAGCTCCAGGCCACGCCCGCGGACCACTTCATCAACATCTGCCACAAGCACCTCGTCGAGCTGATGGGCGAGGGCGACACGGCCATCAAGAAGTCTCCGGGGCGCCCGGTTTCGGTGGTCATGATGGTGGGGCTCCAGGGTTCGGGAAAGACCACGACCGCGGCGAAGCTCGCGCGCAACATCCTGAAGGACGGCGGCAAGCCGCTCCTGGTTGCCGCGGACGTGTACCGGCCCGCGGCCGTGGAGCAGTTGGCGATCCTGGGCGAGCGCGTCGGTGTCCCTGTGTATCACCAGGCGGGCCTCAAGCCGCCGGAGCTTGCGGGCGGCGCCATGAAGAAGGCGCAGGCAGAGAAGTTCGACCACGTCATCATCGACACTGCGGGCCGCCTCGCCATCGACGAAGTGCTCATGGCGGAGCTGGAGCAGATCGACCAGGTGGTGCGGGCAGACAACATCTTCCTCGTGGTCGATGCGATGATCGGCCAGGATGCGGTGACCACGGCGCGCGAGTTCAACCGCCGGCTCGATCTTGACGGCGTGGTGCTCACGAAGCTGGACGGCGACGCCCGCGGCGGTGCCGCGCTGTCGGTCCGGGCGGTGACGGGCAAGCCCATCAAGTTCGTCGGCATGGGCGAGGGCATGGACAAGCTCGAGCCCTTCCGGCCCGACGGGCTTGCCACTCGCATCCTCGGGTTCGGCGACGTCGTGGGGCTGATGCAGGACTTCGAGCAGGTCGTGGACGTGCAGAAGGCCGAGGCCGATGCGGTCCGCATGCTCAAGGGCGACTTCTCGCTGGTCCAGTTCCTCGACCAGGTGAAGATGCTCAAGAAGCTCGGCCCGCTCCAGGACGTGATGGACAAGCTTCCGTTCTTCCCCGACGGGATGCCCGCGGGCATGAAGGTGGACGATCGGAACCTGGTGCGCATCGAGGCCATCGTCCAGTCCATGACCGCGAAGGAACGCATCCAGCCGGAGTTGCTGGACGAGAAGCGCATCGCGCGGATTGCGAAGGGCTCGGGCACGACTCCCGCGGACGTCAAGGACCTGCTGCAGCGGTTCTCCGGCGTGCGGCAGATGATGGCGCAGATCGGCCGCGCACCGGGCCTGCTCTCCCGCCTTCCGGGCTTCAAGCAGATGGCGGACAACAAGGCGCTCAAGGACATGAAGATGGAGGACCTGGTGCCCATGATGCCGCCGCCGGAGATGGCCCAGGCCGGCAAGTCCAAGCGGAAGTTCGTGGACATCCAGAAGCGCAGGCGCAAGGAGAAGCTTGCGCGCCAGCAGCGCAAGAAGCAGCGCAAGCAGAACCGGAGGTAGGAACCGCATGTCCCGGAGACTCGCAGGCCTCGGCGGATGGGTAGCAGGGCTGCTGGCAGTGCTCCTCTGCTCGGGGGTGCTGGCCCAGGGAGCGCCGGGACGTGCGGAGCAGCGCAGGCGGATGCTCGACCTGCTGCTGAAGAAGGAGCCGCCGGCCGAGGCGCAGGTGCGCAAGGAGGGGCCGGGAGCCGACTCCACGCTCGTGGACATCATCAACGACTCGGATGTGGACGTGGTGTCGCGGCGCCGGGCCATCGAGGCGCTGGGGTTCTTCGACAACAAGCGGTCCCGGCAGATGCTTTCCGGCATCATCACGGACCCCGCGTGGGAGAAGGTATTCCGCATCGCGGCGCTGGAGACGATCGGCCGGGTGATGGGGGAGGAGGCCTTCGAGATGGTCAAGGACCGCGCGCTGGACCCGGATGCCGAGGTGCGGCTCGCGTGCGTGAAGGCGCTGGAAGCGATGCGAGGCGTGAGGGCCTTGGGGCTGCTGCGCTCGCTGCAACTGCAGGAGCACGACCCCGCGGTCGTGAGAGAGATTGACAAGGCGCTGGGCAGGCTCAACCGCAACAACCTGGAGGGAACGCCATGAAGACCGGGATGATGGGGACGTTTGCTGCGATTCCGACGCCGTTCAAGAATGGGGACATGGACGAACCGGGGCTGCGCTCGGTGGCTCGCTACGTCAAGAACGGCGGGGTCAGCGGCATCGTCGCGTGCGGCACGACCGGCGAAGCGCCGTCGCTGCGCGGGCACGAGTGGAGAAGGGCCATCGAGATCTGTCTCGAGGAAGCGGGCAACCTCCCGGTCATCGTGGGTGCGGGCAGCAGCAGCACCGAGAAGACGGTGGAGATGGTGGCGGAGGCCAAGCACATCGGGGCGTTCGCGGCGCTCGTGGTGACCCCCTACTACGTGAAGCCCACGCCGGAGGGCATGCGACGTCACTTCGAGGCCGTGGTGGCCCACGCGGACTTCCGCGTCATCCTCTACAACGTCCCCGACCGGACGGGCGTGGACATGGACGAGACGACGATGGAAGCGCTGGCGACGGACAACCGCGTGCTGGGCGTCAAGGAAGCGCGAGGTGCGCGTCCCGACCGGACGCAGCAGCTCGTGGGCGTCCTTCCGGACGGGTTCTCGGTCCTTGCCGGTGACGACGAGAAGGCGCGGGACATGTACAAGAAAGGTGCGCGGGGAGCGATTTCCGCTTCCGCATCGGTGGTCCCGGCCAACATGTCTGCGATGTACTACTACCATTACGTGTCGACGGTGACCCCGGATCCGGGCCTTGCAGCGGGGTACGCCACGGCCGCGGACGACATTCACAAGAAGCTCTCCAAGAAGCTGTTCAAGGCCCTGTTCAAGGAGACGAACCCGGGCCCGATCAAGTACGCTCTCTGGAAGATGTCCTATGGCGCGCTGGCCAACGAGCTGAGAATGCCGTTGGCCCCGGTGACGGCCGCCACCGCGGCCGTCGTGGACGACGCGCTGCTGGACGTGGGTCTCATCTAGCCCTTCCCGGAGCGCTTCATGCCGATAACGCTGACGATAAACGGTGCCTGCGGCCGCATGGGCCGTGAGTTGGTCGCACTGGCAGCGTCGGACCCGGAGCTTCGCCTCGTGTCCCTGTGGGAGGGAGACTCGCATCCGCAGGTGGGCACCGTGGATGCGGCAACCGGGCTGCCGGTGTCGCGGCAGTGGAGCGGGGTTGCGGGTTCGGTCATCGTGGACTTCTCCACGCCCGGGGCCACGGCCACGCTGCTGGACGGCTTCGGCGGGTCCGCGGCAGCGCTGGTTTCGGGCACCACGGGGCTTGGTGCGATGGAGCTGGAGCGGTTGAAGGCCCTGTCCTCGCGTGTTCCGGTGCTGCACTCCGCGAACATGAGCCTGGGCGTTGCCGTCATGCACCGGCTGCTTCGCGCGGTGGCTCAGGTCGTGTCACCGGACTGGGACGTGGAGATGATGGAGATGCACCACCGCCGCAAGGCCGACGCTCCATCCGGCACGGCGCTGGCCCTGGCGCGCACGCTGTCGGCCGCATGGAAGGGCGGGCTGACCGTGCGCTGCGGCAGGGAGGGAGCCGTCGGTGCGCGGCCGTCCGGGGAGGTGGGCGTGCTGGCGCTTCGCGGGGGCGACGTGGTGGGGGAGCACGAGGTGATCTTCGCGGGTCCGGGCGAGGTGCTGCGGGTACGGCACGACGCGCTGTCGCGCACGGTGTTCGCTGCGGGGGCGCTGCGAGCGGCCCGCTATCTGGCGCGGGCGCGACCGGGCTTCTACACGATGGACGACGTGCTGGGCATATGAGCCTGCGGCGCGGTCGGGGACGGTTTTGTCCCTGCCGCTGGCGGGCCTCGTGCGGCACGGCAGGGACGCGCTGGGAACATGGACATGACCGGCCTGGATCTTGGCATCGACTGGACGCAGGTGGACCGCATCATCGAGGCCGCGCTGGCCGAGGACATCGGCGCCGGCGACGTGACCACGGAAGCCACGGTGGGGCTGGACCAGAGCGGGGTCGGCAGCATCCGTGCGAAGAAGCCGTGCGTGGTGGCGGGCCTTCCCGTGGTCGCCCGGTTGTATGGGAAGCTGGACCCGGCCATCGGAGTGGAGCCGCTGGTGCGGGAAGGCGGCCGGGCCGCGGCCGGGACGGTGCTGTGCCGCGTGTCGGGGCCCTACCGGAGCCTGCTGGCAGGGGAGCGGGTAGCGCTCAACTTCCTCCAGCGCACGTGCGGCATTGCGACGTTGACCTCGCGCTTCGTGCGCGCGGTGCGCGGCACGGGATGTGCGGTATATGACACGCGCAAGACGGTGCCCGGCCTCCGGACCCTGGACAAGTACGCAGTGCGGGCCGGCGGCGGCACGAACCACCGGATGGGTCTGCACGACGCGGTGCTGCTCAAGGAGAACCACATCGAGGCTGCGGGCGGGATCCCGCGGGCCATCCGCCGGGTGCGCAAGGCGCATGCGGGGATGCAGGTGGAAGTGGAAGTGCGCAACATGGAGGAGCTGGTGCTTGCCGTCGAGTACGGAGCGGACGTGGTCATGCTGGACAACATGCGCCTGCCCGAGATCTCGCAGGCAGCCCGCCTGGTGGGAGACCGCGTCGCACTGGAGGTCTCGGGCGGAGTGACGCTTGCCAGCATCCGCCAGCTCGCGCAGACGGGAGTGGCGCGCATCTCCGTGGGCGCCCTGACCCACTCCGCGCCTGCCAGCGACCTGTCCATGATCATCCTGCGGGACAAGAGCGGAGGGAAGCGATGATGCAAGCCGATGGCACTGCCCAGGGTTCGGTTGGCGACCTCATCGCCGCGGCTTTCGATGCCGGACTCCGGGAGCGCTACCCGTGCGTGGTGGCGCTGGACGAGACGGGCTCCACGAACGACATGGCCTTCGAGATGGGCCGGCTGGGAATGCCCGACGGCACCGTCGTCGTGGCGAACCGCCAGACCAGCGGCCGCGGTCGCATGGATCGTGCCTGGGCGTCCGCTCCGGGGGGCCTGTACCTGAGCATCCTCAGGCGGATGCGGGAGGGGGAGGAGCGGGCCAGCGCGGTGGGCCTTCTTGCCGGCATGGCGCTGCGGGATGCGGTGGAGGCAGCCAGCGGGGTGAGCGCGCGCCTCAAGTGGCCCAACGACCTGCTGGTGGGCTCGCGCAAGCTGGCCGGCATCCTCGTGGAGGGGTCGGGCGGCTGGCAGGTGGTCGGCATGGGTCTCAACCTGAACCAGAGGAGCGGCGATCTGCCGGCCGACCTCCGGCCTGCTGCGGTCACGCTCTTCGACCTGGCCGGACGCTCCTTCGACCTGCCTGCGGTGGCGGCCGAGGTGCTGGCGCGATTTGCTGCCTTCGAGGCCCTGTTCCTGGAATCGGGAAAGGTGCCCACGGCCCTCTACGAGCAGCACCTGTGGGGCCTCGGGAACCCGGTCCGGGTCCTGCTGGGAGACAGGACCCTTGACGGCGTCGTCCGGGGAGTGGATGCTGACGGCGCCTTGCTGCTCGAGGGGCCGCAGGGCGTGCAGCGGGTCTTGTCCGGAGAGGTGGTGCATGTCAGAGCCGAGGGTACGTAGCGTCCTGGTGGTGGACGTAGGGAACACCAACACGGTGTTCGGTCTCTTCGAGGACGACGCGCTGGTCGCGGACTTCCGCGTGGAGACCCGTCGCAACCGCACGGGCGACGAGTACTATGCGATGATGGAGCCGCTCATCCGGCGGGCGGGCTTCCCGCTGTCGGGGGTGGGTGCGGTGGTGGTCGGGAGCGTGGTCCCCCGGGCTCTGTATCCGCTGGAGCAGCTCTCCATCATGGTCACGGGGCGCAAGCCGGTGGTGGTGGACCACCGGATGGAGACGGGTCTCAAGCTGCTCTATCACCGGCCCGAGGAGATGGGTGCGGACCGGGTGATCGATGCCGCGTATGCCTACCGCCGGTTTGGTGCGTCCATCGTGGTGGACTTCGGCACGGCCACCACGTTCGACGTCGTGAACGCCGCGGGAGAGTACCTGGGGGGCTGCATCGTCCCGGGCATCTCCATCAGCATGGATGCGCTCTTTGCGTATGCGTCCCGTCTGCCCAGCGTGGAGGTGTCGCGGCCGGACCATGCCATCGGGCGCTCCACCGAGGAAGCCATGCGGTCCGGAGTGTACTACGGATACGTGGCCATGGTGGACGGGCTGGTGGACCGGCTGCGGCAGGAGGCCGGGATAACGGGCACGGTGCTTGCCACCGGCGGGCTTGCGCGGCTCATCGCCCGCGACAGCAAGCGCATCGATGCGGTGCTGCCCAACCTGACCCTGGACGGCATGCTGATGCTCTACCGGATGTCGCTGGGCCTGCCGCCGGGCGTGGAGCGTGAGCCGTGAAGCGCGAGCTGCTGCATCTTGTCCGCGAGACCTCGGAGCTGCTGAAGGTTCTGGCCGAGAGAGGCCTTGTTCCGCTGCCCGAGCCCCTGGAGCCGGAGCCGCAGCAGGCAGCCTCCGAGCCGGTGGCAGTGCCCGAGCCGGTGGGGCCCGCGGTGGCGTTGCCCGCGCCGCGCACGCTCCTCGAGCTCGCGCCTTCGGACCCTGCGCTTCAGGAATCAAAGGAAACGCGGCTTTCGTTTATCGAAACGCAGGCGAAGGCATGTCGCGCCTGCCGCCTGGCGTCCACACGCAGAAACGTGGTGTTCGGGGAGGGGTCTTGCGGGGCCCGCGTCCTGCTGGTTGGGGAGGGGCCCGGGGCGGACGAGGACCGCAGCGGCAGGCCCTTCGTAGGCCGGTCGGGCCAGCTGCTTACCCGCATGCTCCAGGCGGTGGGGCTGGCGCGCGAAAACGTCTACATCGCCAACATCGTGAAGTGCCGGCCGCCCAACAACCAGGATCCGGAGCCCGACGAGATGGCATCCTGCAGGGCGTTCCTGGATGCTCAGATCGAGACCATCAACCCCGATGTCATCGTCAGCCTGGGGCGGGTCAGCGCACAGTCGCTGCTGAACGAGCGCAGTGCGCTGACCGCGTTGCGCTCCCGTGTGCACAAGCTGGGGCGGCGGGACCTGCTGGTCACGTACCACCCGGCGTTCCTGCTTCGCAACGCGGTGAAGAAGAGGGAGGCATGGTCCGACCTGCTGATGCTCGCGGACCTCCTCGTCCAGCGGGGGATTGCCAGGGCATCGTCAGCTCCGTGGTGGAAGGCGTGAGACGACTTGCTGCAGTGCTGGTGTGCGTGGCAGCGGCATGCGGACGGCCCCATCCCGAGGGGGCCCCAACCGCAGCGGTTCCATCCACCGCTGCGGTTCCATCCGCCGGTGCGGCTTCTTCCCTGGCCACGGTGGGAGCAACGGGGCCTTCCGGCTCGTGCGTGGACCGCGGCAGGCAGACCGGTCCCGGGTGCGACATGGCGGGCATCCGGGCAGCGGTGCAGAAGGAGCTCAAGGCATCGGGCAAGCTGGCCGCGTGTTACCGCGAGCATGCGCGGCTGGCGGACGGAACGCCGGCAGCGGGCACGTTGCGGCTCCGGTTCCTGCTGGGGACCGACGGCCGGGCAGGCCGGTTCGATGTGCTCCTGGACACGCTCGGCCGTCCGGGTCTTACCCGGTGCATGCAGGAAGCGCTTGCTGCGGTGCAGTTCCCTCCGCCCGGGGACGTGCCGTGCGAAGTGGTCTACCCCTTCACGTTCCAGGTGGGCAAGTAGGTCGCGGCCGGACCGACGCTCGGTCGGCTGCGGGCTGAGGAGGAGGACGCAGGTGCTACGGAAGCGACGGTACGACCTGGTGGCGTTCGACGTGGATGGGACGCTGGTGGACGACACGGTGTTCGTGTGGAAGACGCTCCACGACTACTTCGGGACCGACCCTGCGGAGCAGACGCTCGGGTTCGACAACTACATGCAGGGAAGGTGGTCATACGCGGAGTGGTTCCAGAACGACCTGCGGCTGCTGGCCCTCGGGGGAGCGACGCACCAGACGATGCTCCGGGCGATTTCCGGCATGCGGCTGATGCCGGGGGTCCACGAAACGCTGGCCGAGCTGAGGAGTGCCGGGGCCGTGCTGTTGATCCTCAGCGGGTCGCTGGACATCGTGACCCGGAAGTTCGGGCTGGACGGGCTGTTCGACGAGGTCTACCTGAACCGGCTGGAGTTCGACCCTGAGGGGCGCCTGGCAAAGGGCGTCGCGACGCCGTACGACGTGTGGGACAAGGCGCGGGGGCTTCGGGACGTCTCCAGGCGCCGCGGCATTCCCATGGGTCGCACTGCGTTTGTCGGGGACAACTTCAACGACGTTGCCGTTGCGAAGGAAGCCGGCTTCTCCATTGCGTTCAACTGCAAGAGTGACGAACTTGCGCGGGAAGCGGACGTGGTGCTGCCCGGCGGGGACATGCGGGCCGTCCTGCCCTATCTACTTGAGTCTTGAAAAACACTACTATACCGGATGGAAAACTTGAAAGATCGACGACATGGGTCTATAAGAGTAACTCGTTGATGGCGGGGGACTGAAGGAGAGGGCCGGTCAGTGAAGGTTTGCCCCAAGTGCTTCACGGAAGTCGAGGATGTGACACGGTTCTGCCCGAACTGTGGCGAGGCGGTGCCGACCCAGCAGCAGAAGGATGAGCACGGGCTGCTGGGAAAGACCGTGGCGGAGAAGTACGTGGTGCTGGAGCTCATCGGCGAAGGCGCGATGGGAAGCATCTACCGTGCGGAGCAGGTTGCGCTGGGCAAGACCGTGTGCATCAAGGTGTTGCACCCGCACCTGACGGGGGACGTCACCCTGTCCAAGCGGTTCCACCGGGAAGCCCGGGCGGCCAGCCGCATCAAGCATCCGAATGCGATCAACATCATCGACTTCGGGACCGCTTCCGAGGGCACGCACTACATCGCGATGGACTTCATCGACGGGATGGACCTTGCGCACCTGCTCAAGAAGGAGTTCCCGCTCCATCCGACGCGTATCATTCACATCACGGACCAGATTTGCTCCGCGTTGGACGAGGCGCACGCACAGGGGATCGTGCACCGCGACCTGAAGCCGGAGAACATCATGGTGGAGGACCGTCGCCACCAGAAGGACTTCGTGACGGTCCTGGATTTCGGCATCGCGAAGATCCGCGACCCTGGCAGGGAGAGCCCGGACACGTTCCACACCATGGCTGGCATCGTGTGCGGGACTCCGGAGTACATGTCTCCGGAGCAGGCGCGGGGAGAGGTGCTGGACGCGCGTGCCGACATCTACTCGCTCGGGATCATCCTGTACCAATTGGCCACGGGCAAGCTCCCGTTCACCGGGGACACTCCCATCGGCGTGGTGACGAAGCACCTGACCGTGGAGCCTGCGGCCCCGCGGCAGGTCAACCCGCAGGTGCATGCCGGGCTGGAGCAGGTGATCCTGCGTCTCATTGCCAAGGACAAGAACATCCGTCCTGCCAACTGCCTCGAGGTGAAGAACCTGCTGAAGGAGGTGCGGCGGCAGATCGAGCGGGAGGACGACTCGCTGACGGGCACGGCTCCCATGGCGCGGCCGTCGCCGGAGGAGTTGGCGCGCATGGCGGAGGCGCCCAAGAGCCCCACGGCCCGCTTTGACAAGAACGCTGCGGATCCCGAGCGCTCGGAGTCTGCGGACGACATGGAGAATACCGCGGTTTCGCAGCACACGGGGATCTCTTCCGGCACCAAGATGCTCATCGTGCTGCTGGTGTTGGCGGTCCTTGGAGTGGCGGGCTGGTTCGGCTACCAGCAGTACGTCAGCGAGGTGGGCGGGCCCCAGGCGCAACCACAGGCAAAGGCGTCCGAGCCGGACGCAGCACGGAAGGAGGAGCGCAAGGTCGAGGCGAAGAAGGCGGAGGTTGCTCCGCTGACTGCGGGGAAGAAGCAGGCTGCGCCGCCGGAGGTGGACAAGAAGGCCGAGGAAGCCAAGCAGCAGCAGTTGCTGGCGAAAGCAGCCGGGCTTACCGCGGGCCTCCAGCAGCGGAAGGCGCAGTACGATACGCAGTGCGAGAAGCTCAAGGCCCGCCAGATCGACTGGAAGACGCGCAAGCGGGACGACAAGGCAGAAGAAGCGGGCAGGCTGGTGCTGGTGTGCGAAGAGGGGGGCACGCGGGTGGCTCTCGCTCTGGACAGTGCGACCAAGGGGCAGATCGAGGAAGCGGAGAAGGCCTCGAAGGAGGAGGAGTCGAAGCTTTCCGAGTTCACGGGCAAGGCAGCGGTGTTGCTGGCAGAGCAGCTGCCTCCGCTGGAGGATGTCCAGGAGCGTCAGAGGGAGCAGCTCACCTCGTTGTCCGGCAACATCACCGCGACGCGTGCGCTGCTGGCCGAGCGGGCCAAGCAGCTGGAGTCCAAGCAGGCGGACTGGATGGCAGCGGGCCAGAAAGCCAAAGCCGACGAGGTGGCGGCGTTGGCGACCCAGACCTCGACCCTTGCCAAGGAGCTGGAGACGCTGCAGGCAGCGCTTGCCGTGGACAAGCTGGACGAGCAGGTAGCGGAGTACGCCAAGGCGGACGGGAGGCACAAGCTGCTCGCGCCGGACGTGCAGAAGGCCCTTTCGGAGACCGTGGTGCTGTCCCCGGAGGTCGCGGCCAAGCGCAAGGCCGAGGAGGAGAAGAAGAAGGCCGAGGAGAAGAAGAAGAAGGAAGAGGCGGAGGCCAAGAAGAAGGCCGAGGAAGAGAAGAAGGCCAAGGCGGAGGAAGCGGACCGCAAGAAGGCGGAGGAAGCGGCCAAGAAGGAAGAGGCCAAGGCCAAGGCCGAGAGCCTCGTCAAGCTGGGCGACGAGGCGGTGGAAGGGGGCAACTACGCCAAGGCCATCGCGTACTACAAGGAATCGCTGAGCCTTTCCCCCAGCGCCAACCTGCACAAGAAGCTGGGCCAGGCGTACAACAGCCAGGGCAACTACGCCAAGGGTGCCGAGCACCTGAAGACCTACCTGAAGCTCATGGAGGGCAAGCTGTCGCCGGTCCAGGTCGAGCTCATCAAGAAGCAGATCCGCGAGTAACGCGCACTCCGCGTCGGGGTGCCCACGTTGTCATTACCCGGAGCGTCAGCGACGGGCCGCTCCTCGTCACCACGGCCCTCAGCGACGGGCCGCTCCTCGTCACCACGGCCCTCAGCGACGGGCCGCTCCTCGTCACCACGGCCCTCAGCGACGGGCCGCTCCTCGTCACCACGGCCCTCAGCGACCGGCCCCGTCTCGTCGGCACTGGCCTCTACGTCCGGTAGCG
>Ga0233425_10001354_pt1 | contig 55899 bp, 44 predicted proteins | sample Watercolumn_Towu_2_FD_181712 | JGI IMG/M metagenome (GOLD analysis project Ga0233425, IMG submission 181712) | Freshwater microbial communities from Lake Towuti, South Sulawesi, Indonesia - Watercolumn_Towuti2014_140_MG | ecosystem: Environmental > Aquatic > Freshwater > Lake | place... | reverse complement strand
CAGGTAGACTCCTTGGGCGATGGTGAAGGGGAAGACGGAAGCGACGGCAAAATAGGCGGCGGGGCACCAGCGTGAAAGGAATCGGCCAAGGGGTGGTGCCAGGGCGCCCGCAAAGCGCTTTTGGAGTTTCAGCGTCGATCTTAGATCGAACAATCGGTTCAGCCGTTGGTAGGTCAGTGCTTTGACCGTGGTATCGCCCGGCTTGGGCATCCACCAGTCGACGAGCACGATCCAGCCGCCGCTGCGACAGGCACGCTGCATTTCTTCCGCAATGGCGCGTGCTGTGCTGTCGTCGACGATCGTGGTGAACATGGTCGACTCAAAGACGACGTCGAAAGAAGCGTTGGCAAACGGCAACTGTCGCGCGTCGGCTTGCCGCCAATCGATGCCCGGATGAAGTCGCCGGGCACGGGCGATGCGTTCCGGAATCAGGTCGACGCCGACGATCTTTTCGGGCGGGAATTGCATCCGCAGAAGAGGAAACAGATTGGCGCCGTCTCCACAGCCGACGTCGAGCACGCGGGAGGTTGTTGGATCGATCGGCAGCGATCCGAGGGCACGAATAACGGAGGCTTCGAGCGCGAGTGTTTGAAACAGTACTTCCGGATTGGCCAGATGATTGCGATCGGCGCCGCGCCGGCGATAGTAAGCCTCGTAGTAGGCCGAGGTCGCGGCGGCGGAGGCGGCGGGGGTAGTCGCGGCTGCGGCGGCGGCGCAGGCGCCGGGGGCAGGCGCAAATTCCGTCGCCAACGCGGAACCGGAGTGGTCGGGTGTGGCTTGCAGCCTTTCCGTCCGCATGATTGACGCGACCTCGCGCATCGTAGCGCCCCATTTTCCCTTGACCGACTCGGAAGGGCGGGAAGTCTAGCGGCCCGGCGGGCGGAGTCCAAGTGCAGTTTGCTGTTGTCTCGTTGGGCCGGGAGCGATACGATCCGCGGTCATTTGTTGGGGCGTTTCCAGTCAGAGCGTTTCCAGTCAGAGCGTTGCGAGTCCCAGGCGGGTTCGGGTCGACGGATGTATTTTGGAATTGCGGTGCTGATTGCGTTGGCCATGGTACTGCTGGCGGTGTTTTCGCAGCGGCAGGAACATCGCTGGCTGGCGCCGGACGCATTTTTCTGTCTGTTGTGGGGACTGTATTGCGGCGTATCGCTGGCCTTTGTATCGCAGCCGGAGCGTCATATTCCGGGTCTGCTCTGGATCCTGTTGTCGTGCGTCTGTGTTTTTACGGGCTCGACGGTCGCTCGATCGTTGGCGGTGCGGACGCGGCTGGCGGCCGGGTCGACGCGTTTAGCGGTGAGGGGATCGCGTGGAAACGGGGCGTCGAAATCGGATCGGCCCGCGATGGGGAGGTCGGCAAGCGAGCCGGCACGCGTCTCCAGATTGCCGCAGGCGGCACCGACGCGGCGGGTCCGGTTGCCGGCATTTCGATCCCTGACGATTTTGCTGGTGCTGATGGGGCTGGGCGAGATTGTCTTCATCTTTGCGCAGCGGGGCGTGTCGCTTCAGGGCATCCTCAGTCTCTCGGCGGTGGCGCAGGTCAGCGCGGCGAACCGGGTCGAGTTCACTTATGGGGACCGGCGCCAGTCGACAGTGGAGTGGGTCGTGTTTGTGCTGGTGTATGCCGGAACGTTGTTTGGCGGCGCCTTTTTTCGCTTTGCCAGAACATGGACAGGGAAGCTGGTTTCGTTGCTGACGGTAATCAATGCCGCGACGTTCGCGATGCTGTATGGGTCTCGGATGGGCGTGTTGTTCGGGGGCAGCTTCTGGATTGCAGCGTTTCTGGCAGCGCACGTGCTGGAAGCCGGAGCGCGTCGCAAGTCGGACCTGCGGCTGCTATTGCGGATCTTGAGCTACTCCGGCGCGATCCTGCTGGGTTTTTCGATCATCACGATGTCGATCCGCTACCAGTTGCTGGACGCCCCGCGCGCCTTGGGGCGGCACCTCTCCGAGACATTCGTGTTTGTGCCGGCCTTCTGCGAATGGTTTGCCGACGAGACGGCAACGGACCCGTGGTTATCGGAGGGCAAGCGGCTATGGGGGTTCCGGAGTTTCTGGAAGCTGTATGAGCTGTGTGGAGTGATCGAGAATCCGGAAGCGCCGATTCCCGTGGAGGCGACCTCGTCCAATATCTTTACGGTGTTCCGCGGATTGATCGAGGACTTTGGCCCGGTCGGCTCCTGCCTGGTGCTCTTCGCGTTCGGAGCCGCATCCAGTCTTTCTTATCTGGCGGTGCAGCATGGCAGAGCGTCATTGTTGCCGGCGCTGATTGTCAGCTACGCGTATACGTTTCTCAGCACGAGTTTCAGTCTGTTTACCTACAATGCTCCGAATCTGGCGCTGTTGATCTTCACGGGCTATTTCTTGTTGCGGCGAATCCATCACTCGCCGCGGGCCTTCTCGGGCCCTCGTTGTTACCGACGCGTCGCCTCGGTATAACTTTCGGGATGCCAGGATGCCGGGATGCCGGGACCGGGACCGTTATCCGTGCGGGAATTTCAGCCGGTTTGCGGCGGCGGAACAGGGTTGTTGTGACGCGTAGGGCGGGTCAGGAGACGTCAGGAGAGCTGGGCCCATGGTTTCCGTCCCCTGGACTGCCAAGGGTCCGGGATCGCCGCGTCCTTCGCGGTGAAGAGGTTCTCGATACGCGGAAAAGAAGGGCGGGCGGCCGCGCATGTGGAAGGCACTCTATCCATTCCAGTCGCATTGGCATGCCGCTTCCGGTGTGCGACAGCATTATCTGGACGAAGGTTCGGGATCGCCGCTGTTGATGGTGCATGGCAATCCGACCTGGTCATTTTACTGGCGGAATCTGATTCGGGCATTTCGCGACGAATTTCGGGTCGTGGCGCCGGACCATATCGGATGTGGCTTGAGCGACAAGCCGGCGGTGTACGATTACACGCTGAAGCAGCACACGGAGAATCTGTTGTCGCTCGTGGAGCAGTTGGATCTGCGCGGCGCGACACTTCTGGCTCACGATTGGGGAGGCGCGATTGGGCTCGGCGCCGCGCTGCGTGCCCCGGACCGGTTTGCTCGGATCATACTCTTCAATACCGGCGCGTTTCCGCCGCCCTTTGTGCCGGCGCGGATTCGTGCCTGCCGCATTCCTGGATTCGGAACGCTGGCGATTCGCGGCTTCAACGCATTTGCGCGCGCCGCGTTGAGCATGGCGGTGCGTCGGCCGCTGGCAGCCGATGTCGCCGCGGGACTGGTGGCGCCGTACGACAGCTGGCGCAACCGAATCGCAACGTTGCGATTTGTGCAGGATATCCCGCTGACCCCGCGTCACCCGACCTGGCAGCAATTGGCGCGCTTGGAGGCAGGCTTGCCGGAACTCCAATCTTTGCCGACGATGATGATCTGGGGCATGCGCGACTGGTGCTTCCGACCGGAATGTCTAGAGCGGCTGCTGCTCAGTTTCCCTCAGGCCGACGTGCATCGGCTGGCGGACGCCGGCCACTATGTGGTGGAAGACGCCCACGAAACGATCGTTCCTCTGGTACGCGATTTCCTGCGACGGACGGGCTCGGTGCCACGCATCCCGCAGCCTGCTCCGACGCTGGACAAGTCCGGGTGCAACCCCCTAAGATAGCGCATCGCGACGAGCGGTCGTCGCATTTCCTTAACCGTCTGGAGACAAGATTCCCATGAGTGGTCCGATTGTTCGCAGTGGTCCTTCGGTGAAATTCTCGGCGAATTGGGACAAAGCATTCGGCAAGAAAAAATCGGGATCCGGCGCGACCAAAACGGTGGCGAAGGCCAAGAAAAAAACGGCCAAGAAAAAGAAGTAATCGTTCCGCCCGCGCCGGATCGCGGACGACCTTGCAGCGCCCGCTCCATGGGCTTGTGTTCCTCGCAGATCTCCACCCAACGGATCCAACGTGGCGGATACAACCTCGCAATACGATCCCCGCTATCTGGCGGGGATCGAGCATTTCAACGCGTGTGACTTTTTCGAGGCGCACGAAGCGTGGGAAGAACTCTGGACGGAATACCAGGGTCCGTCGCGAAAATTCTATCAGGGGCTGATCCAGGTCGCCGTCTGCCTGCATCATTTTGGTAATGGCAACGCGCGGGGCGCGATCAAACTGTATCACAGTTCGCGCGGGTATCTGAACGAGTACCGTCCGTTTCACGAGGGCCTGAACCTGGACAAGCTGTTCCGTGAGCTGGAGGCGTGCTGCCGGGAATTGCTGGCCAGCACGGAGTCGTTTCCCCAGGTGGAAGTGAATCCGGAACTGATACCTGAAATTCACCTTCAAGATACTTTCCGGGGCGAAATGGACGGGACATCATGACCAATCGGGAACATGGCAGTGTGGACCTGGTGCGGATTGAACGTGCCGTGCGGGAAATTCTGGCGGCGGTCGGCGAAGATCCCGACCGGGAAGGGCTGAGTGAAACACCGGCGCGCGTGGCGCGTATGTACGCGGAGTTGTTTTCGGGGCTGCACGCCGATCCCAAATTGCACCTGAAAAAGTTTTTTACCGAGCGTTATGACGAGGTGGTGCTGGTCCGCGACATCAGTTTCCACAGCGTCTGCGAACATCATCTGCTGCCGTTTCTGGGGCGGGCGCATATCGGATATGTTCCCGACGGCAAAGTGATCGGACTCAGCAAACTGGCGCGCGTGGTGGAGGTGGTGTCGCGACGACCGCAGGTTCAGGAGCGGATGACCGAGCAGATCGCCAACCTGCTGGAGACCGAATTGGGCGCGAAAGGCGTCGCGGTCGTGGTCGAGGCGGAGCATACCTGCATGACGATCCGCGGTGTGCGCAAGCCGGGCAGTCTCTGTATTACGTCGGCCATGAAAGGGATTTTTCGTTCGAATCTCTCCTCCCGTTCGGAGATCATGCAGTTGATCAACGGGCGGAATCGAGATTGAGCATCGCGGCGAGACATCACTTCGATTCCCTGGAGTGGTCCGATGAACAATTATGATCTGATTGTCCTGGGCATGGGGGGAGTCGGCAGCGCGGCGATGTATCACGCGGCGCGGCGCGGTGTGCGCGTGCTGGGCATCGATCGCTTCCCCGCCGGCCATGACCGTGGCAGTTCGCATGGTGGAACGCGCATCATTCGGCAAGCCTATTTCGAACATCCGGATTACGTGCCACTGCTGTTGCGGGCCTACGAACTTTGGCGCGAATTGGAGTCCCAGGCGGGTCGGCAGCTCTACTTCGAAGTCGGACTGCTGCAGGTGGGCCCGCCGAACGGTTTCGTGGTCCCCGGAGTTCTCCGCAGCGCCCACGACCACCGACTGGATGTGGAACCGTTGACGGCACAGGAAACGATGCGGCGGTTCCCGATGTTCCAGGTTCCAGCCGCCCATACCGCGGTTTTCGAGCGCCGCGCCGGTTATCTGCTTGTCGAAGAATGCGTGCAATGTCACCTGGCCGCCGCGCGGCGGTTCGGCGCGGAAGAGATCTTTGACGCCACGATCCAGGGTTGGGAACCGCAGGGATCCGAATTCGTCGTGCAGACGAGCCGCGGTTCATTCCAGGCTCGGCACCTGATCATTACCGCCGGGCCCTGGGCGGGGACGCTGTTGCGATCGCTCGCCGATCAACTGCTGGTGCTGCGCAAGCAGTTGCACTGGTTCGAACCGGCCGATCGTCGCTACCGCTGGGAAAACGGCTGTCCGACGTTTCTGTTCGAGTCGGACCGGGGAGTGTTCTATGGGTTCCCGCAGATCGATGCGGCCGGCGTCAAGGTCGCGGAGCATTCCGGTGGCGTCGGCACGCTTGATCCGCTCAATGACTCCCGGCAACTCGATCCGCTCGACCGGCAACGGGTGCTGGAATTTCTCGCCGAGTCGCTGCCGGGCGTAACGACGCGGGCGGTGCGGCATGCCGTCTGTTTCTATACCATGTCACCCGATGCGCATTTCATCGTCGATCGTGATGCCGAACATCCGCGCGTTGTTTATGCCGCGGGACTGTCCGGCCACGGCTTCAAGTTTACGACGGTGCTTGGTCAGGCTCTCACGGAGATGACGCTGGATGGCGGCACGGCGTTGCCGGTCGCTTTCCTGGCGAGGCGCGATTCTGCCGCCAGCCAGGCCAGTGATTCCGAAAATGCCTGATCGGGAACTGTTGCGACGACGCCCGATTCACCTTCAGCGGCGGTCGCGGCATTCAGGCGATTGATCACCAGGATCGCATCGAGCGGGCTGACGAGTTGATCGCCATTGACATCCATCAACAGAAAGGGGACCGGCGGCGGCGGTACGGCGTGAGTGCCGCTGGCGTTCAATTCGTTAATGATCAACAGCGCGTCCAGCGGTGTCAGCAGATTGTCGTTGTTGACATCGGTTGGATTCATGCGATTCGTGCGTTCGACGGTGGAACTCCAGAACCACCAGTCGGGTGGAGGCGCGAAGACGATGGTCGTCGCGCTCGGCAGGACCGGCGCGGCGGCCGCGACGACAATCGTCGGCTTGCTCGTCACAATGCCGCCCGGGAAACAGTTTCCAGCCTGCGGTGGGGGACAGGCGTAGACGGGGGTCTGGCTGGGGACGATCAGGGGAGGACCGGCCGGTTCGGAGATTTCATCGCCCAGCAGGCGGAATGCCAATTCGGGGAGCGGGCCGCCGTCCATATGCCTGGCACCGATCTGGATCCGGTACTCGCCCGGATCGAGCAACACGCTCGTCGATGAATGAGACTGCCCCAGCGCGCCGGCAATCGAATGGATCGGTCGGGCCGAGGCAGTATAGATCACCGACCAGATCGCGACCTGATCGACCGACGCGGCCGCGGACGACTCCAACAGCAGACTGACCAGTTGGGACTGGGCGACGTAGAAATGATATTCACGAACCGGAGACAACGCGGAGAGATTACCTTCGGCGAAAGTCTGTAATTGAACGGCGTTGACTCCCATGTCGACGGTGAGGTTGTAATTGCCGATGTCGAAACCGGAGCCACGCCCTTGCCCCGTCAGCCGTATGCGATAGTCGGCGCCGGCGGTGATACCGGCAGCCTGCACGACCATGGCTCCGGCGCCATTCACGAGTATCTCGGCTGGTACGGTCGCTCCCGCGTCATCCAATATCTGAATCGACTGGATCAGCCCATTCTCATCGAGTGACTCCAGGGAGACGATCAGGACACCCACGGTTCCGGCAGGGTATGCCGGCGACTTGACAAGAAACGTATCGGCGTCGGTCAGGTCGGACAGGCTGCCGAGCACACGATATTGTCGGTGTGACTCGGTCGCGAACTGGGCGCTGAGCTCAATGGCCGAGGAGGGCTCGTCATCGGAATGCTGATCGTCGTCGAGAATCGGTAATCGGTCGCCAACGAACATTCTCCGCAAATCGCCCTTGTCGATCACTTCGGGATCGAGGGCCCAGAGTCGGCCGCCGTCACGCACCACCCGCTCGATCCGCTGCTCGCTGACCGTAAGCCTTTGATCAAAACTAACTGTCACGGCGTACATTCCGATACCAAACGGCCCCGATTCGGCCGGCTCGACCCGCAGGTAGTACTGCCGATCAATGGGTGCGGGAACATGAATCGAGAGCAGGCCGGAGGAACCGTCGTCGGTGACCGGACTGGCGAGCGGCGAGCCTTGGCGATCGAGCAGCGTGATTTTGGCCCGAAGCTGACTCAAGCCTTGCGTTCGCACCGAAACGGTCAAGCTGCCGGCATAACGTTCCATACCGGGTATTTTGAAAACGTCGATGTCGGTCGCGGAGCCGATATCGCCGTACGTAATCAGCGGCGTCGAGCCGTCGAAGAGCGGCAGTCCATTTTCCGACTCATCGTCGAGCTTGATTTCCGTGGCCACATCCCGGGTGTCGTTGTTCCGCTGCAGTTCGTTGAAGTCGACGCGGGATGCGCCGTACAGCGCATGCACGGCATCGATATCCCGGGCCGTTGGCGCCAGCGGTACGGATGCGCCGTGGAAGTACATCGGGGATGCCGGATCGGCGGAGTGCTCCAGGCCAAACACATGTCCCGCTTCGTGTGTGGCAACCGAGAACAGTTCGTCCAGCGACGAGAACGTGCCTTCGCTGTTGATCAGCAGGTCGCCGGCCCAGGACCCGCCGAGCACGCGGTCGTGTGGAATCGAGACCGCCCAGACTTCGGGCGACATCGGTACGGCCACGACGCGCACATCACCGAAGCGGTGATCGCCGAACCGGGGCGCACGGACTCCCAGTGGTTCACCGTTGTCAGCGACCAGGCCGACGTTGATATTGCCGTACTGAGCCCAAGTCTGGAATCCTTTCAGAATGGCATGCTGCCAATCCTCGGAACGAAAGCCGGCGAACTTGGCGTACAGTGAACTTTGCTGCGATCCAACGACGGTTCCATCGGGCACGAAACTGAGCGACAGGTTGCTGGCGTCGTCCCACAAGGCGACATCGGCGGACAGCAAACAACGGGTTTCGAGGAACTCGATTGCGCGAGAACGTGCGGCCTGGCGGACGAGCGGAATGGGCTTTCGCGCAGCGATCCGAGCGCGCCGCCGAGCGTCCGATCTGTTTCTGAAGTTATGCATAGGTCAACCTGTATTCCAAGCGAAATGCCTGCCGGGCGCGGCTCGAGTAATTACTGTCTGGATCATCGCGGAGCAATGCTTGACGATGGTAGGTTGTCATTCGCCGCCTTTTGGCCGATGGCACGGATCCTGGCGGCGGCGTGGACCAGTTCTTGAAACTGGGGATCACTCCAAATCGCTTGCAGATCCTGGTCGCGCGAGGCGCTGTCGGCCAGCGTTCCATCCGCGGCGATTGCGGAGGCCAGCGCCGCGACCGCCTGTGGCCTGAGCCTGGGGTCGTCGCGCGACAGCAAGGCCTGGGCGCAGGCAACCTGGTACCAGACCATGGCCGAATCGGCGGTTCTCTGCCCGGGTTGCAAGCGGGCCAAGACGGCGTCGACGTCGGCCTGGGCGGATTGCGGTTCCCGGCGCCGGGCCCTGAGTACCGCTCGCGACGCCTGCCAGATCGGCTGATCCGGATCGCGTTCGACCAGCTTGTCCATTTCGAGCAGGGCGTCGTCCAGCCTCCCCAGCCGTTCGGAGAGCACATGCGCAGCGTTGGTCAATGGCGCGTTGGAAGCCGGATTACATTGGGCAGCGGCGCGAAAATCGGCAAGGGCAGCGAGTGGATCGTCCGCCATGCGCCGCACACCGCGTTCCAGAAAACTCAACTCGTCCTGCGGCGGTATCGCCATCGCTCGCTCAAGGTCTTGTTGCGCGCCGGCGGCATTGCCCCGTCGAAGCCGGCAATCGGATCGCAGGAAGTATGCTCGGGACAACTCCGCTCCCGACTCGATCGTTGCGGTCAGATCCGATTCCGCCTCGCCATCCTGTCCCAGTGCCTGGTGGACCAATGCCCGGTTAATGCGCGCTGCGGCAAATGCGGGCCGGATCGCCAAAGCCCGGTCGAAGTCGCGCAGCGCCTGTTGCAGTGCCTTACGCTCGAGCCGCACCGTGCCAAGGTAATAAACGGGCCAGGGATCGTCGGGCAGCAGCCAGGCGGCGACCGAAAAACAGGACTCCGCCTCGACCCATTGGCGTCCCAGCAGGTGGGCATATCCCAGCAGCAGCCAGGAAACCGGATCATTGCGAGCGGCCGCAACGCGGACTTGAAGGATCGAACAGGCCTTTTCCCAATCCCCGTTGAGCTTCGCGCGGTCCGCCCGATCAAACTCGTCGACGGCCCACGAGCGTGCCGTCGCGGACGGTATCTCCGCAAGAGCGACCTCCAGCCGGTCGCCGCGCGTGAGTGCAATGGCCTCGCGCCGCTGTCGAACTACCGCCTGAGGCGGATCCTCGCCGGCGGCAGCCAGCGCCAACTCGGCATAATTCGCCGCGTGTTGGGCCGCATTGACTTTCGCCGCACCCGCCCCGAGTTGCGCCTCACGGAGTCGCCAGCGGGCCGCCCAGTACAGCAGTTCGACGACTACCTCTCGCAACCGTACACGCTGTTCGATCGTCAAGTCGGTGGCAATACCTCGGTTCCACCAATCGGAATTGGCGCGTACTCCCAACACGCCAATCGCCTCATCGACCTTCGACAAGATTGCATCGCCGCCCGCATCGGCAACTGTACGGGCACTTTGATCGGCACCTTGATCGGCACCTTGATCGGCACCTGATTCGCTGCCTGGTTCTGCACGTGGCCCGCTGGACGCCGCCCAGGGAGCGTGCATCGCCAGTCGCAGTTCATTGGACGTATCGAGGAATTGATGGAGTTGGCTGGAGGCTGTCGTCCTGCGCAATGTCTGTTGCTTCGCTGCCAGGATTACGCCCAGTGCGGCCAGCAGCACGACAGCGATGCTGGCCACCGTCGACGCGGAGCTCAGTCGAGGATGGCGTCGTCCCCATTTGCGCAGACGTTCGCGCCAGGACGGGTCCTTGGCGAATCGCAGTGGCCGATGTTCGAGGAACCGCTCCAAGTCCTGCACGAGTTCGTCGGCAGTTCGATACCGTAGCTGGGGATCGAACTTCAAGCATTTTTCGACGATCGAAGCCAGTCCCGGACTGACGGCCGGATTGAGGGAACGCAGGTGGATCGAGTTTTGTCGATCTTCCCGCATCCGCTGCACGACTTCGTTGACCACGCCTGTTCTCACTGGAAACGGAAGCTGGCCGGCGAGCAATTCGAACAGCACAACGCCGAGTGAATAGATGTCCGTTTGCGCGTCGACGGTCACGTTTTCTGAAAACGCTGCAAGCTGTTCCGGAGACATGTAGGGCAGGGTGCCGCCGACCATCGCGGCCGTGGTCGATCCGATCGACAGCTCGGTGGAGACATTGAAGTCCAGCACCAGGGGTTGTCCGGAGTCGCTCAGCAGGATATTGGCGGGCTTGATGTCGCGGTGCAGAATGCCGGCGTCGTGGGCATGGGCCAGGCCACGTGCGATGCCCAGACCGATCCAGGCGGTCGCTTCGGCATAGGACATGCGGGAGAGTTGATCGAGGTAACGAGCGGTCTGTCCGAAGCCGGGCAGTGCGGTACCGGCAGCGCGGTTGGCGACAGCGGGTGCAGTGCGGGGTACGGTGTCGGTCGTTGCGTCGGCTGTTGACGAGGAATCCGGCGCACTGACGGTGGCGCCTTTGGCCCGCACCGTGGATACAAACGCGGCGCCGCGGCGCGGGCTGCCGTGACTCTGCTGGCCGTGCCCACCGGGCTGAGCTGCGTGCCGCCAGCCGCGGAGCACATCGGCGAGCGTCGTCCGCCCGAGATAAGGCATGCAGATTCCCTGCAACCGGCCCACCTGGTGCACGGAATAGACCGGAACGATGTTCGAGTGTTGCAGGTGGGCAAGCCGATGCGATTCCAGCGACCCGCCCAGCGACACCTTGAGTGCCACCAATCTTTGGGCCAGTTGTTTATCCTGCGCCAGAAACACCGTCGCAAAAGCGCCAGTTCCCAGCACTTCGAGCAGGACGAAATCGGCGAACGTATCTCCCACTTGTGGAAATTGAGGTGCCGTCGCAGCGCACTGGGAGGCCAATTCCGGCGCGGCCTCGCGGAGGAATCGCAGCGATTCCTGCTGGCAAGCCCAGGGCAAATGTGCGGAAAGCGCCTGCTGCTCCAGGACGACTGTGTGGCCGATCACGTCGTTCCGATTGATGCCGTACTGCCGGGCGTATTCTTCCCAGCTCGGAGACTGTCCCGCCGACTTACGCAGGCGAAAATCTTCGTAGGCCACCGCCGCCAGCGATTGCGGGTCACTCAGGATATCTTGAAACTCCGAAAGAAAACCGGCAAAGGAGACATCTCCGGCGTCGCGCCATCGACGTTCCAGCTCCACGCGCAGCAGCTCGACACAGATTTTTCGAAAGCAGCCGTCCGATCGGTCCGGAAAATAGTCCCGAACTGCCGCATGGCCGTCGCGCTCCACGGCAGCTTCAAAAGACTCAATGATCTGGTCCAGACTATCCGGAATCGCTGTCTTCACTCTCAACCTCCGGACACTCTTCGCGAATCACGTTGGCCAGCTTGCGGCGAAACTCCTGCAGCACGCGCTCCACGGTCCGCTTCGATCGTCGCGTCCTCCGGGCGATTTCGGCAACGTCGCATCCCTCGATCCGCAAGCGGACGACCTTGGCGTAAATTTCGGGCTGCTGCGCAAGCAACTCCTGGATCGTCCATTCCAGAATGGCAAATGCCGGTTCGTCCACCTGCGATGCGCTCTCGAACGCATGAATCGCGGAGCCGATCGGCACCGTCGTGCCGATGTTGCGACGGTCGGCGCGATGGAATGAACAGATCGATCGAACCTTGTTCAAAGAAATCACCAGCAGCAGTTTCCAGAGCTGATCGCCCTCGGGGATGTCGTAGGCGCCGGTCGCTGCCCGCCGGAAGAACGTGCGGAAGACCGACTGCACGATATCCTCGGGATCAACGCGGGTCGCCACATCCGCCGGTGTTTGGGCACGGGCAAGTTGCACGAGCCGGCGGGCATAGCGCAGGTACAGTTCCGTAGCGGCATCCTCTTCGCCGCGGCCGATGCGCATGAGCAGAGAACGATCGGAGCTATCCGTCATGGCGAACACCTGAAGCGCCTCCTCAGCGTCATGAACCTCCAACTCCACACCGCACGGCCGCCGCCGCTGGCCGCGACCGCCCTGCTTACCTCTTCCAAGGCTGTTGAATTCTAGCGAGCGGGCGGAACTTGGAAATGACGCTGTCATCTATAGAGAGTAGTCGAATCAGGCGTGAGGGTCCGCCAAACCGCGCCGTTATTTCGGTTAGATTGACTGCGCAGGCTGCCCTAATTTTTTCTTTTGATTGGTCGAAACTGACATTCTTGGCGATCATCCGCCGCGGGACAGTTGGGCATGTCCTGATGTCGATCGGGTCGCGGATTCCGCAGTTGCGACACCCGAGATTGGGTACCGCGCCGCAATGGGGGGCAAACCGCCACCGAATCGGCCGCAGACGCAGAAAAAAAATGGAACGACATGGCGGATCGGGACCGTCGGTACTGCTACTCGGAATGGAGAGTCGACCACACAACATGCCGCCCATCATTCAGGAGCCAATCGTGATCCGATCGCAAAAGACGCCGCGACGCGAGTTGCCGGGCCGGCGGCCCCTGGCCCGGGGTTTGGAGACACTGGAAACGAGAAACCTGTTGGCCACCGTGGTCCTTGAAACCGTGGATAACGACCGGCTCTCCACGGCGACCGCCGCGCCGCTGGAGGCCGGCACAACCAGTATTTTGTCCGGCGTGGCGGATCGGCGGGACAGGGATTTCTTCACGTTCCGGTCGCCGGCCGCGGGCATTGTCACGTTGCAGGCGGCGAGCAGCCAGGGGGCCGGAGTGAAGGTAACGGTGGAGGATTTCCGCAGTGAGGAAATCCTCGAAACAGAACCTCATGACGGCGTGCATGGCGGCCGATTCGCCGTGGAGTCGGGCAGAACATATTCCGTGCGTGTCCGTGGATTACGCGCGGAATCGGTGTACGAAGTCTCGCTGGACTTTGTGGAGGCGACGCCAGATGCGGCATCGAACCTCTCCCCGAAACCGTTCCGTGCGCTCGACACAAATCGCGACAACTCGATCGGCCCTGTCGATGCGCTGAATGTCATCAATTTCTTGAATCACGTCAGTCCCGCCGAGGCCGAAGCCGACATTCGCTCGTCCGATCGACTGGACGTGAACGATGACAGTTTTGTAAATCCGATCGACGCATTATCGGTAATCAATGCCCTGAACGACGCGGTTCATCCGGCGGATGGTGCAGGAAACGTGGAGCATGCTGTGGATGCGATCTTCGCGCAGGTTGGAGCGAACGACCGCGTCGGTTCCGATGACCCGCTGAATCATGACCTGAACGACGACCGCGTAACTGGCAACGACGACTCCTCGTCGGATGGAACGGGAATCGACCAGAGTGGCTCCGATGATCCGGTGACCCACGACAGCAACGATGATCGAGTTACGGGGATCGACGATGCCTCCCCCGATTCGTCGGGCAGCAGTGGCAGCGATGAGGATGAAGATCAACTCGACGATGACGACCTCGATGACGACCTCGATGACGACCACGGTGACGACCACGGTGACGACCACGATGACGACCACGATGACGACCACGGCGACGACCACGGTGACGACCACGACGAGGCTTTGGGCGGTGACGAGCATCAGGGCGAAGAAGATGGCGGCAATTCCGGCCAGGGAGGCGATCGGTCGGACGACGACTGAGAAAATCGATTTATGAGGGTTGCACGGAAGGCTGGAGAGTGGTCGGCCCCTCGTGATGGTTGAGGGCGTGGGTGAGCACTTGCCCTGCTCGCCCACACCGGCCCTCTGATCTCGGCGCAGCGGAGCCGATTTGACGGTGCCATATTCGATCGGCTAAGATCGGGCGCACCGTACGCCGATCGGTGGAACGGTGTTCTCCGCCATTCCCGCGCCAAGTTCATGGACGATATCGCACAGCTTCGATTCAGTGACGGCACATTGTTGCTCGACGGTGTCTCTGCGGAGGCGATCGAGTCGATGCGGGGGCGAGTTCCCTGGACGTGGGACCCGCGGGTGGTGTCGTGGCGCTGCGACGCTATTCATTACGGCACGGTCGAACGGCTGTTGCGTGGGGCCGGGGTTTCTTTTGAGGACCATGTCCGCAATTGGACGCAGATCGAATGGCCGGCGGTTTCGCTGCCGGAATTGCGTCCCGAACAGCGGCGGGCGGTGGACGCCTGGCTGGCGGTGGGGCGCGGGCAGATCATCATGCCGACGGGCACGGGCAAAACGGAAGTGGCGCTGGCGATCATGGAGCATGTGCAGGTCGGTGCGCTGGTGGTTGCGCCGGTGCGCGACCTGATGTATCAATGGCACCGTCGGATCCAGGAGCGGCTTGGCTATGACTCCGGGATTATCGGCGACAACTGCCACGATGTGCGCCCCGTGTCCGTCACCACCTATGACAGCGCCTGCATCCATATGGAGCGGTTGGGTGACAAATTCGGGTTGCTGGTGTTTGACGAGAGCCATCATTTACCCGGGCCGATGCGGCGGGACGCGGCGTTGATGTCTGCGGCTCCGTTTCGGCTCGGATTAACGGCGACGCCCGAGCGTTCGGACCGCCGCCATCTCGATCTCGATTGGCTGGTGGGCCCGATCGCTTTTCGGATCGAGATCCCCGATGCGCGAGGCAAGACCCTGGCCGACTACGAGATCGTTCGGATTCCGGTCAAATTGTCGGTCGACGAGGAAGCCCGCTACAAACGAAACTCGAACATCGTTCGCGACTACATCGCCCGGCGGCGGGAACAGGAACCCGACTTCAGTTGGCAGGATCTTTGTGCCGACACGGCTCGCGACAAGGATGCGCGGCGTGCGATGCGGGCCTTTCATGCCAAGAAGAGCATCGAGAACCGCGCGGCGGAAAAGCTGCGGGTGCTGGAGGATCTTTTTCGTCTTCACGCCGACGGTCCCTGCATCGTTTTCGCGGGGTCGAACGCGATGGCACGTGATATTTCCCAGCGATTCCTGATTCCCTGTCTGCTCAGTCATTGTGGCAAGCAGGAACGGCTGGAGGTGCTGCGGGGGCTGGAGAGCGGCACCTATCCGGCGTTGGTCGCGAATCAAGTGCTGGACGAGGGCGTCGACTTGCCGACGGTGAAAGTGGCGATGGTCGTCGGCGGTACGTCGTCGGCGCGGCAGGCCAAGCAGCGGCTGGGTCGGATCCTGCGAAAGTCAGGCGAGACGCGCGCGACGCTCTACGAAATCGTCTGCGAGGACACCAAGGAGGTCGATCGATCGCGAACGCGCCGGCGCAGCGATGCATACAAGGTCCGCCGGCGGCGAGATGAAACTTCGGGCAAATCTGGCACTCGTTTTCGCCCGCCTCCCGAGCCGCCGAAGCAGTTCTAATGCGCGCTAATGTCGATGGAGTGGTCGCCTGGGCCGATAAAACAGGCGGCGAAATAGCAGAAGTGAGGCGCAAACGATGAGAGTTGCCGTTGCGCGCAACGAACCGCTCTCAGGAAACACCTGGGAGTACTGGTGGGCCTCGGAATACCTCGACCCACCCTACAGACTGCACGACCTCGAATTACCTGGGAGTTCTGGTGGGCCTCGGAGTACCTCGACCCACCCTACAGGCTGTCGGCTCCGGTCTCATACTGCTCGCGACATCCTATTCGCCTGGCGAAGACCGGTACTGTTCGTACAGCGTGACCTTGACTTGCTGTTGCTCCTCGACCTGGATGCTGGCCAATTCGCCCAGTAACTCCGTCGTCAATTCGCCTCGCACCTGGAACTGTTCCTGCGCGGTGCGGACACGCTGCGATTTGAGGTCAAATTCGAGTGAGCCGCGGGCCAGGTCGGAGTGGAATCGGATTTCACGGATCGTAAACGGCAATCCGCCGGGCGGCTTGGCTGGCGGTGAGTAAATCATCTGATGCTGGAAGTGGATCTGCTGCAGGGAACCCTTGGTCGGTCCGCGTTGGAAACGTGTGTCGCCGTACCAGCTGCCGAGTTCGCCGTAATCGTGACTCATGCGACGCGTCCAGGATTCCTTGCCTCGCCCCATGTCGGGCGGCACCAGAAACGTCCATTCCGCCATTTCACGCCAGCCGTCGGCATCCATGATCGAGGTCACAAGAACGCCCTTCGCGCCTTTCGGCTCGACGGTCCGAGCCTTGGCGGCGAATTCCGCACTGGGAGCCAGATCGCGTACTTCTCCATCCGGTCGCACCCGATAGACGCATTGCCAACCCTTGAGGCCTTGGAGCGACTTCTCGAAATCGGCCCGTGACAATTCATCGGCGAGGAGCAGGCGGGTGTCGACGACGGATTGCGTGACCTGGCGATCACCGTTGTTCGCGGGAGGCTGCACGCGCAGTTCGGAGACAATCTTATAGTGCAGGTGTTGGGCCAGCTCGTTGCCCAGAATATTGAGCTTCGGCCGGCGCTCGATGTCGATTTCCTGAAATATGGTCACGGCCGGCGCGGCTGCAGACGCTCGTGGCAAGTTGGGATCGGCTGGCGTTGCGTCCCCGGCCGGCGTTGCAGGTACCTGCGCTACGGACAAGGGGGCCTTTGCCGTGGAAGCAGGGGCCGTGGAAGCGGCTGCGGATTGCGCGGTGTTGAGCGACGTCACGCTGTCTGGCGGCGGGTTGGGCACGGACGGTTCGTCGGCAATGCGTGGAGCGGCAGGCCGGTCGATCGGTATTTCGACGGTCGGATCCGCAATCGATTCGGGCGATGAAGGGACCGCTCGGGCGAGCGCGGCGGGCGCATCGACGTTGGCCGGGGGGTTACGCGAGGCGATCGAATCGCGAGGGGCGCGAAGCGGCGGCAATTCCGCCGCGGGTAATCGGGCCTGCGGATTCGGGAGTGCAGGCTGTCGGGCCGACGGCCCGTCCACCAGACCACGCGCGAACCAACCGACACCGGCCGCCAGCAACAACATCAGGCCGGTCGTGACCATAAGCAGTGAAGTTCGGTACGGACTTGGAGCTCCCGACGCGGTGGTGCGCGATCGGGCCGTTGTGCTCGGCCAACCGTCGGCCTGTGGCCAACTCGAAGGCTCGCCGCGCGAATCGGACAGCAAGGCCACCGACTGCGGAGCGGGCGGCGAGGGCGGCGACCATGGTTGTTGCAAGTCTTGCGCGATCGGCGGGGGCGCCGGATTCTCGACGCCGGCCATCCGACCTGTTTGCGCGGCGGGCAACCACTGCGGGAAGCCTGGCTGCCACAGCAGGGTTTCTCCCGACACATGGCCGAGGGCAATCATCCGTTCAAGCTCGGTGGACGTGATCGGGCCAACCGTTTGTTCGCCCAACAGCATATACCAGTGGTCGGCCGGATTGGTCACGGGAAGAGTCCTCGGATTTCCGAGGCCCGGCACCAATCGGGGCTTGTCTCACCGCGAATCAGGTCGTCCGGTTCGACCTTTTTCTTCCGCAGTTGCATCAAAGTAAAGGGGCCCGTGATCTGTCCCATCACCTTCCAATAGTACCGCTCGTCCTCACTCGGCGCCGCCAGTGCGAATTCGTCATCGTTATCGCTGGGGACCGGCACGTAGACCGATTCCTCCTGGATTCGCAACGAACTGGATCCACGGGACTCCTTCTCCGCCGTGCCGCTGGAAGGAAAGTACTCCGAATCGCCGGCCGAGGGGCGCGAGCGGCCCGCGATGGCAGCTTCCAGGCTGGTAATTACCTCATGCATCGACGCGTAGCGATCGTTCGCTCGTTTCGCGACCATTTTCTGAAAGACGCGGTCGAGATCCATCGGCACGTCGGGGCGCACTTCGCGAATCGCCGGAATCGGATGGTCCCGATGGGCGATGATTTTCTTGATCGACGTGTCGCCTCGATAGGGAGGGCGGCCGGTTAGCAGACGGTACATGGTGCAGCCTAGCGCGTAGATGTCGGCGCGACTGTCCACCGATCGGGCGTCCTCGGCCTGTTCCGGTGGCATGTAATCGAACGTGCCCAACAACTGATTTTCCTGCGTGACAAACTCGTTGCCGCGCTGCGGACTTTCCTCCGAATGCGTTTCCTGCATCGAAGCCAGGCCCATATCGAGGATCTTGACCACGCCCCGTTTGTCCAGCAGCAGATTTCCCGGTTTGATATCACGGTGAATCACGCCTTCCGAATGCGCGTACTCCAATCCTCGCGCCGTCTGCAGGACGTAATCGAGTGCGTCCTTGACGTCCAGCTTGCCGCGTTGCGACAGCAATTCGGCAAGGCTCTTGCCATTCACATACTCCATTACCAGAAAGTGGACGCCGTCGACTTCATCGGCGTCAAATGCGGTGACGATGTTCGGGTGGGACAGGCGTGCGGCGGCGCGGACCTCCTGCTGGAATCGGCGTACGGCGATCGGTGAACTGACCGCCTGACTCCGCAGGACCTTCAATGCGACCAGTCGGTCCATGCGCATATGTTGCGCCTTGAGCACCACTCCCATGCCGCCCTGCCCGAGCGTTTCCAGGATGCGGTAGTTGCCGATGGTTGTTCCGGGGCGGATCTCGCGAATCACTTTGCTGGCCGAGCCTTCGCCGGACGACTTGGACTCGGCCTCGGCCGACAAGACTCCGCTGTCCGCCGGAGAAGGCGGGGGCCGCTCGGTCTGAGGTGTCGTGTGTTCCCATCCCTCGGTTACGTCGGAATCGACTCCGGAGCCACCCGTCGATCCGCTGCTCTCTTCCGGGAACAGGCCACGCACTTTGGAGGCCGACACCCATTTACTTTCGTTCTTTTTTACCTTGTCGCTGGGCAACAGCTTTCCACTGCGAGCAAGCTCGACCAGTTCCGGAGTCGAAATCGGACCATGCTCTTCTCCGGATATTCGGTAAAACCACCGCGCAGCCATTCCAAATCGTTCGTCCAGAAGCGGATGTGAATCGACCCCTTCCCCCTCTTTCCAGGATACAGGCCGCGAGCGCGCGGTGTCAATTTCGCTGGCGGATATTCCGCGGCAAGCCGGGCGTTGTACCTTGCGGACAGCCGGCAACCGTGGGTAAAACCGGGGGATGTCCGACGTCCCGTCAGCCACCGAGCATCTTCCCGTCATGGCGGAGGAGATGCTGAATTGGCTATGTCCCGGTCCGGCCGAGCGAGTGGTCGATGGAACCTGCGGAGGGGGCGGGCATACGGCCCTGCTGGCGGAACGGGTGGGGCAGGCAGGGCGCGTGCTGGCGCTGGACCGGGACCTTGACGCCGTCGCACGGGCCCAAGTTCGATTCCGTGACCGGCCGGTGGACGTGGAACATGCCAGCTACTGCCAATTGGCGGAGCTGTTTGCCCAGCGTGGCTGGCGGCAGGTTGACAAAGTCCTGCTGGATCTGGGGCTTTCCAGCGATCAACTTGCGTCGAGCGAGCGCGGATTCAGTTTTGACGCTGCCGGCGAACTTGATATGCGATTTGATGTCACCAGCGGCGAGCCCGCCTGGCGACTGCTCCAGCGCACCTCCGAGCGCGATCTGGCCGACTTGATTTTCCGCTTCGGTGAAGAGCGTCTCAGTCGGCGGATCGCTCGCGTCATTTGCCAGCGGCGCGGCGACGTCCAGCGCTGGTCCGCCCGTCAGTTTGCCGACCTGGTCCGCGGCTGTTACCCGCCGGGGCGCCACGATCGCATCGACCCGGCAACTCGGACTTTTCAAGCGTTGCGAATCGCGGTGAATAATGAGCTCGCGCGCCTGGAAGATTGCCTGCGGGCACTGCCAGATCTAGTTGTTTCCGGCGGCCGCGTCGCGATTATCAGCTTCCATTCGTTGGAAGATCGGATTGTCAAATGGGCGTTTCGCAACGATGAGCGCTGGGAGATACTCACCAAGAAACCGGTCACGGCCAGCCCTGACGAATTAGAGCGCAATCCGCGATCGCGCAGTGCGAAACTCCGGGTTGCTCAGCGACGTTTTTGAAATCTGTTCCCCGACTTTGAACGCACGGAACCTGCAATTGCCATGGTTCCGGAGTGAGCGGTTGCGTGGCGGCTTATTGTTCGCCGTCAGGAATCAGATACACGACTCGAAAGCCTAGCGCCTGGTTGCGATCGACGGGTTGGCTGGCATTGCGGGTCGCGGAACGGCAATTCGCAGCCGGGCGATTCCAGCCCCCTCCTCGATTCACGCGGTAGGCCCCACGCGGCGGCCCGATCGGGTTTTCGACATCATCATTGGCGTAAGCGCCGTACCAGTCATGGCACCATTCAAACAGGCTGCCATGCATGTCGAACAGGCCGTAGGCATTGGGGCGCAATTGTTGGGGAAGTCGCAGCTGGTTGCGAGCGTTTTCGCTGAACCAGCCGTAACGATCGAGCATTGTCGAATCGCTGCCGAAGGAATAACGCGTCGCGCTGCCGGCCCGGCAGGCAGTCTCCCACTCGGCCTCGGTTGGCAGCCGGAAGCCGGCGGCATCCGTGCGCAGCGGCCAATCGCGAGGAAACGACGAGCCGTCGGGACCGACGTCGCGGGGCAAGATTGCCGGATCGAGGTTGTCCGGATCGGGGTAAGGTTGTCGGGATTCGTCCAGGCCGGCCGTCTGTCCGAGCCAACGGCAGAATCGCACGCAGTCGTACCAGTTCGGACCGACCATGGGATGTTCCAGCGTGACGCTTTGTTGTTGATAACCTTGCAGGTTGGTGCCAAAAGACTCGAATTCGCCGCGCGTCACTTCCCGATCCAGAATGGCGAAGCGGCGCGTTATTCGAGTCCGGTGTGGCGTTTCAGCCGCGTCGCGATCGGCCTCGGAATCGCGGGAACCGATCGTTGTTTCGCCTGGGGGCACGACGACGAACGTCATGTAAAACGGGGCGTTGCCGACAGTTCCGTTGGCGGTACTGTGTGGCTTGAGTTCCAGCGTGAACCAATCTCGTCGAGGATCGAACGGGACGTGCCGCTGTGCGTTGCGTCGAGCGGTATCGATCTGTCCCCAGCGTCGAAGCAGCCATGCCGCGGCGGTCGCGGCTCGCTCCAACTCGTCAAGAAGTCGGTCTCTCCAGGGTGTGAGAATCTGGCGCAGGCGCGGCTGCAGTTCCGGGTTGGCCCCGATCAACTGCCGGGCAAGAAACTGGCTGTCGTCCGTTGTCAGGCTGGCGTCGCTGATTTCGAGTCTCGCCAGTAAGAGGCCGGCGCGAAAGCGCTGTGTCGCCGGCGCCGTGGCGTCGCGCATGGTGTCGATGACGGCGGCGGCCGATTCCGCCGGGAGAGGTCGCAGCGCGTCGCCGACAATTCCGACCAACGCGGGGTCCCAGTCGTTGCGCAGCACCAGGTCGAGCACCGGCTTCGCCTGCGAGGCGTCGTCGCGGTACAAAGCGACGCGGTACAGGAGTTCGCTGTAGCTGCCGTCCAGTCCAGTGGTAGTCGGCCCCTGCCCGTGATCCTTGTTCGACGTCACCACGGCTGCCTCGAGCGACTTGCGCAGTTGCGGAACGGTCCAGCGGCGGTAGGGACTCATCTCCCGCAGCAGCACGGGCACGGCGTCGGCCTGCGCGCTGCGCAGGCCGGCCACGATCGCGGCGGCCCGACTGCGACCGCGAAACTCTATCGCGGCCAGGAACCCGACGGCCAACGCCACTGCCGCCAGCGTCAGGTTGCGCAGATGATGGCTTCTGGCGGCACGCATCATCGCCCGCTGGGGTTCCGTCCAGGCGCGTCGATCGGTGAGCAGGCGGATGCTGAAATACTCGGCGGCAGACGGCAGAAAGCGCGACTCCCGCTTTTGTGCCCAGGTGCCGGCGCGTTCCGCCAATCGCAATTCGGCGCGGCCTTGCCGCGTTTCGCGTTGCTTTCCCGTCAGCCACTCGCGCAGCGCGGGCACCAGGTAATCATGAGTTAGCTGGAACACCTGCGATCCAGGCAGACCGACGCCCGCCGCGGACCGATCGGGTTCATCGCTTCCCACACTGCGCGGATCGCCGGACCAACTGTCTTCGGCGGGAGTGATCAATCGCAGTTCACTATCCAGGATTCGCAGCAGCGCGGCGAAGTCATCGGGCCGGGATTCGTAGCCCGAGACCGCGCGAAGTTCCTGGCGGGATCGCGTTTGGCCTTTGATATTCGCGCCCGATTCGGGCAACAGAGCCCGCAGCACGGCGCGGGCCGCTTGCTGGTGCAACCGCCGCTCGGGGAGCGCTGCCGCCGCGCTGAATGTTTCTTCCAGAAACGCCACTCCCACGCCGCGGGTTCCGCCCATCGCCCGCAGCGTGGCGGGGAGCCAGGGTCTGGCCTTCATCATCTCGGCGAACAGTGCCAACCGCACCGAGATTACCTTGCCGTCCTCGGCAAGTCCTTCCACGGCCTGGTCGAGGAATTCCCGTTGTTCTTTGGAGTACTCGCTGGAGAATTCCGGCAATCGTCCGAACGCGCGCCCAAACGCCGCCAGCACCTTGCGGGCATGGTCAGGATCAAACAGGTCGACCAGCGCGCTGTTGCGGCCTTCCACCACCGGGACCTCCAGTTCCCGCAGGAATCGGCTGACGGCCAGCCAGAAATCGTCGCGCACCATCAGGATCGACTGCACTCGGCCGCCGTCGCACTGCCGCAATGCCTGCGTCAGTTCGGCGTTGGTCTGGTCGGCATGCGCATGGAGCCATTGTTCAAATTGATCGATGACGATCAGCAGTTTCTTTCCCGTCGGCAACCCGTGGCCACAGCGCAGTGCCGACAGGCTGGCCTTCAAACCGGCTTCGCGACTCAGCTGCGGGCATCGCTTGCGCAGCAACTGCAGCAGTCGCGTCTCGGTGTCCTCCGGCGACGCTTCGACATAGACGACGATAATCCGGTCCGAAAGACGAGGCATCAATCCGGCTTTTACCAGGGACGATTTGCCGCAACCGGAAGGACCATAAATCAGGCCAACGGGAAATGACTCGTCCGCATCCACTTCCTCGATCCGCGTTTTCCAGAATCGCAGGCAGTCCGGAAGTCCCTCGCGATCGCGCGGGCCGGGCAGCAACTCCAGAAAGAAATCCGAATCGTGAGCGTCAAAGGAACGTAATCCCTTCGGCACGATTCGGAACGGGTGGCTGCCCGGGTCCGACCTGCCGGCGACGGAGCCGCCGCGCGGCGGCAGACTGTCAAGCATCGTGACCGAGCCGGGATGCGCGACTCCGATGGGTTCGGGGTTCGCGGTGGTGGACGCCGACCATGCCGAAGCTGCCGGGCCGCGCTGGTAATGCCGCAAGTCCTCGGCCAACTCATACGCCGAGGTGTACCGCTCGCTGGCCCGCTTTGCCATCGCTTTGAGGCATATCCGCTCCAGTTCCCGGGGAATGTGCTCGTCGAATTGCCGCATCGGACGCGGGTCCGACTGCGTCACCTGTTCCAGAATTTCGGTATGGCTGTCGCCCCGAAACGGCTTGCGACTGGTAAGCAGTTCGTACAGCACAACCCCCAAGCTGAAAATATCGGAGCGGCCGTCGACGCGGTGCCCTTCGCCTCGAGCCTGCTCGGGGCTCATATAGGCCGGAGTCCCAGCGTACTTCGGTCCCTTGCCGACATTTTCTTCGCGCAAGGCCAGCCCGAAGTCGACGACGTACGGCCGTCCCGACCGATCCAGCAGGATATTGCCCGGTTTGATGTCGCGATGCACCAGTCCCTGCTTATGCGCATGCTGCAGTGCCTCGGCGATTGACGCAACCAGTTCGGCAATCCGCTGGTACTGGGCAGCGTATCGGTCGATTTCCTCCTTGAGGCAGGATCCTTCCACGTACTTGGAGACAATGTAGCAAGGAAAATCGGTGGCGGTTCCCGCGTCGTAGACGGGGACGATGTTGGGGTGATCGAGCAGGGCGACGGTGCGCGCTTCGATCAGGTAGGCTTCGGCGTCCTCGGGACGCGAGATCATCTTTGCGTGAGGCACCTTGACCGCCACGTGCCGGCTTAACTGGTCATCGAAAGCGAGATAGACCAGCCCAAAGCCGCCTTTTCCCAGCAGCCGTTCAATCCGATAGCGGCCAATCCGTTCCGGGGGAGCGGGCGGGACGTCGGCCGATCCCGCAGCGGCCGCCGGTTGCCGTTCGAGATTGGTCGTCTCCGTTTGGGGATCGGTGGCATCCATTTACCTGATTCTACAGGCCGCGCGCGCGTTGTAAAATGCGTCCCGACGAAGTAATATTGATGGCCAACTCGTGGGGGTGCCGCGGCGCCGGTGGTGCCGGTCGTGCCGCGCGACTCGCGGTGAGTGGTTCGGGTCCGCTTCCGGACCTTCTCGCCGATGCTCGCGGAGGATGGCAACATGGATCGCGTTGTAACCGTGATCGCAACGTCACTCGTTTTCGCTATTCTGGGGCTCGTCGCGGGGCACTTCTGCGCCGACGCGTACAGTGGCGTCGTCTCGATTGATGCGGCGGGCCGCAGTCCGAGCACGGAACTGCTCGTCAGCTGTTACCTGGTCGCGCCGGCGATTGGTGCCGGGATTGGCTTTGTGGCGGCGGTCTGCACGTTCTGGCTGTTCGGCCCCTCGCGCTCGCCCTATGGCACGAGCCCCAAATCGAATTGACGCAATGGGATGCGTGCCGGCGATGTCCGTCTTCGGCGAAGAGGGCGATTGAACTGCGTCAGCGGCCCGATTTGAGCCGGTCGCCGAGCATGTCGTCGAGGTCCGGGATGTCGTAGATTTTCTGGGCGGTCGTCTCGACGTCGTAGTCGACACGGCGGTAGACCAGCACTTCGTCGTCAAGAATGACGTAACACGATCGCGGATCGCCGTCTCGAGGTTGCCCCACCGAACCGACATTTACCATGATCTTCTCGCCCGTCAGCCGGTATTCGTAATTGCAATCGTCGGGCGTGATGAACTCCAGACGCGTCGTAAATATTCCTGGAATATGCGTATGCCCCTGGAAACAGTAACGCTCGATCTTCGGGAACAGGGCATCCATCTTGTTCTGGTTGTAAACGTCTTCCGGAAATACGTACTCGTTGGTCGGTTCGCGCGGCGAACCGTGTACGAGCAAGTCGATTCCGAGTCGGTGGCGGACCGGTAACTCGCCGAGAAAATCCCACCGCTTATTGATGGCCGATTGCGAACCGCGCGAATTCAACTGATCGCGCGTCCAATAGACCGCGCGGAGCGCTACGGGATTGAACCCCGCCGGGTCAAAGATCGCGGCTTGATCGTGATTGCCGAGGATCGTGATGCTGGCCCGAGTGATGATCTCGTCCAGGCATTCGCACGGATTTGGGCCGTAACCGATGATATCGCCCAGGCAGATTATTTCCGTAATCCCCTGCTGGCGAATGTCGGCAAGTACGGCGCGCATCGCCTCCAGATTCGCGTGAATGTCACTTATCAGCGCCCGCTTCACACCGTTCAGCCTTCTGCCAAAGAGGATTGCCGTCCCAACCGAGCCCATCGTCTGCGGGAGTTATTCCGTAACTCCAAGCCGCACAGTATATTTGGGTCCGAATTTGTTTGCTACAGGGACCTGACAATATTCCGGCGTCGTCGTCAGCAATATTCCGGCGGCGTCAGCAGCGGACCTGGTCGCGACGCAGACAAACTGCAGGCCATCGAACTGTTATCGACTTCTGTCGCGTAGAGTTGCTCGAAATCGTGAAAATTCTGGCCCTGGAAACATCCGGCATGGCCGGTTCGGTGTCGATCGCCGATTCGGGTGAAGTGTGCGCGGAGCTTGCGATTGCGCCGCCTGTGCGAACGATGCAGGCGCTGGCTCCCGCCATCCAGTCGATCCTGGAAACGGCCGGCTGGCAATTTCACGACATCGGTCTGGTGGCCGTTGCGCACGGTCCCGGTTCGTTTACCGGTTTGCGTATCGGCGTTACGACCGCCAAACTGCTGGCCTACGCCAATTCGTGCCGGCTGGTGGCCGTCGATACTTTGGCCGTGATCGCCCATCAAGTTAATCCGCACCGGCGCCAGGTCTGGGCATTGATCGATGCCCTGCGGGATCAACTGTTCGTTGCCAGGTTCTGCCGGGGCGAGGGGGATGCCGACGCCGCGCTGCGGCAACTTGCAGCGACTTCTCTCGTGGACGTTGGCTCCTGGATCGCCGGGCTTGCCGACGAGTGTCTCACTGGACCCGGAATCGAGCGAATCCAGTCACGACTTCCCAGCGGCGTCGACGTCGCCGATCGGGACCAATGGAGTCCTCGGGCGGCCACGGTGGCGCGACTTGCCTGGCTGGCCCACTTGCGTGGTGAGCATAGTGACCCCTGGACGCTGATTCCTAATTACCTGCGTGCCAGCTACGCCGACGAACCGCGCCCCGTAACCGGGTCCCCGTAACCCAGTTTTCACTTTTCCGACTTTGTGATAACATTCACAAAGTCCGCTGTCGGACAGGGGCGACCATTCATAAATCGTTGGCTAATTGTTGTTTATGTCGTCGGCAATCGTACCGCTCATGTTGTTTGTCCTTGCGGCCACGGGATTGGCGGTGGGCCTGCTGACGGCGGCCCGGCTGTTGGGACCGCGGCGGCAAGGCCTGATCAAGCAGATGCCGTACGAGAGTGGGATGGACCCGATCCACGACACGCGTCGGCGGTTCGACGTCCGATTCCACCTGGTGGCGATCGTGTTTTTGCTGTTCGACGTGGAATTGCTGTTTCTCTACCCTTGGGCGGTGGCGAGTCGCGATCCCCGCGGATTTTCGCTGCTAGCCAGCCAGTCGGATCGATTCAGCCGACCGCTGGTGTTTGTGGAAGTGATGGTTTTTGTCGGATTGTTGACGTTGGGGTTGGTTTACGTCTGGCGCAAAGGGGTTTTCCGTTGGCGGTAGAACTTCCGGATAACGTCCTGATTACCAGCCTGGATCGACTTGCCAGCTGGTGCCGAAAGAACAGTCTTTGGCCGATGCCGTTTGCGACGGCATGCTGCGGGATTGAGTTGATGGCGACGGGTGCCAGCCGTCACGATCTGGCTCGATTTGGCGCCGAGGTATTCCGATTCAGTCCTCGGCAGTGCGACCTGATGATTGTCGCGGGGCGGGTCGTGATGAAGATGCTGCCGGTTCTGCAGCGGATCTGGCAGCAGATGCACGAGCCGAAGTGGTGCATTTCGATGGGCGCTTGTGCCTCGACCGGCGGAGTTTTTGACACCTACAGCGTTGTGCAGGGGATCGATCGATTTATCCCGGTGGACATGTACGTGCCCGGTTGTCCGCCGCGTCCGGAGCAGTTGATTCAGGCGATCCTTGATCTTCAGGACAAGATCCAGCGCGAGGGGACGATTTCGGGGATGGAGTTCAAGCTTGCGTCGCGGCAGCAGCCCAAGCGTGCCTTGTTGGAACTGCCGGTCATCAATAACCCGGTACCGGCGGGGCCCCGTTGATGGGGTGCGGGTTGGCGAGTGGTGAGGAGTGCATGATGCAGTTGCAGGAAATCGTCACCGCGGTCATGGAGCGGCATCCGGGTATCGTTCGTTCGGAGTTTCGCGGGCAGACGCGGATCGTGGTGCCGCGGGCGTCGGCATTGGAGCTGTTGCGCGAACTGAAGGAGCAGTTTGGATTTGATCTGCTGGTCGATCTGACGTGCGTTGATTATTTGAATTATCGGGACGCGGTCGATCGGTTCGGGTTGGTCTATCTTCTGGCCAATACACAAAACGGTCAGCGTCTGACGGTGCGGGTGATGCTCAGCGAGTCGGCGCTGGATCTGCCGTCAGTGGTAAGTCTCTGGCCCGGTGCGGATTGGATGGAGCGGGAAGTCTACGACATGTTTGGAGTCGTGTTTCACGGGCACCCCGATTTGCGGCGGATCCTGTTGCCGGACGCGTTCACCGGATTTCCGTTGCGCAAGGATTACCCGCTGCAGGGCAGGGGAGAGCGGCACAATTTTCCAGTAATCACACGGGGCGAGGCGTAGCGAGTCGGAAATTGGTTGGGGAGACGGGTTCTTTCGCGGCAACGTTTCCGCGAAGTCAGGCAGGGCGACAACGCATCGGGGTTGTGGTGATGACCGCGACCGCAGTCAGGCGACGAGAGTGCATATGCCTTTGACATTGGCATCCAGGACGGCGGCGGAAAGCCAGGATTATCTCTGGACCCTCAATTTCGGGCCTCAGCATCCCGCCACGCACACGACGTTGCGCCTGATCTTGAAGCTTGACGGCGAGCGGGTCGTGGACGCGATTCCGGATATCGGTTACCTGCATTCGGGGTTTGAGAAGATCGGCGAGCATCTCGACTTTAACCAGTATGTCACGGTGACCGATCGGATGAATTACATTTCTCCGATGGCCAACAATGTTGCCTGGCACCAGGCGGTCGAGACTTTGCTGGGGATTGAGCTGACGCCACGCTGCAAATACGTGCGGACGATCGTGGCCGAGCTGGCGCGGATCAGCGACCACCTGCTTTCCACGGGCGCGATGGGGCTCGACGTGGGAGCGTTCACGTTCTTTCTCTATGCCTTTTACCAGCGGGAGCGGATTTACGACATTTTCGAGTCGTTGTGCGGGGCCCGATTTACCAACAGCTACACGCGGGTCGGCGGCGCGATGCACGACATTACTCCGCTGGTGGTGGAGAAGATTCGCGAGTTCCTACGCAGCTTTCCCGAGACGCTGAACGACATGGAGCGGCTGGTCAATCGGAACCGGATTTTTGTCGACCGCATGAAAGGGGTTGGCGTACTTTCGCGGGAGGACGCGATCGCCTGCAGTGCGTCGGGTCCGGTGGCGCGTGCCAGCGGCGTGACCCGCGATCTGCGCAAGGACGAACCGTACCTGGCGTATCCCGATTTCGACTTCCAGGTCTGCTGTGCTCGAGCCGGCGACTGTTTCGCACGGTATTACGTGCGGATGGCGGAGATGCGGGAGAGCCTGCGGATCGTGAGTCAGGCCGTCGAGAACATTCCGGCCGGGCCGATCAACGTGGCGGTCGGAGACCGCACGGCCTTGCCGACGAAGCAACAGGTCTACCAGACGATCGAGGGCACGATCACGCATTTTGAATTGGTCATGGCCAACCGCGGGTTTGAAGTGCCGCACGAGGAAGTCTATGCGGCGATCGAGGCACCCAATGGCGAGCTGGGGTTTTACATCGTCGGCGCAGGCAACGACGTTGCCTATCGAGCCCGCTGCCGGCCTCCGTCGTTCATTCATTTCTCGATGTTCCCGCGGCTGATTCGCGGACACACCTTGAGTGACGTGGTGGCAGTACTGGGCAGCCTGAATATTATTGCGGCGGAATTGGATCGTTGAATGGCGCGGGAGCGAGAAGCGGAACGGGCTGGTGAGGCGGAACGGGCTGTGAGGCGGAACGAGCTGGTGAGGCGGAACGAGCTGGTGAGGCGGAACGGAACGAAGCGGAGAAAGGGACGGATCGCATGAGTGCGACCACGGAGCGAGTATTGACGGACGAGATGGTGGCGGAGATTCAATCGCTGCTGCCGCGTTATCCGTCGAAACAGGCGGTGACGTTGCCGGCGCTGCACCTGGTGAACGAGCGCCTGCGGCATGTGCCGCTGCAGGCGGTCGTGGAGATCGCCGGGATCCTGGATCTGGCCCCGGCCGACGTGCAGGATACGTTATCGTTCTACGGCTTCTTCAAACAAGACCAGCCGCATGGCAAGGTCCGCGCGTGGGTTTGCCGGTCGATCAGTTGTCATCTGCTGGGTGCGGATGAAGTCCTTGCGCATCTCTCGCGACGCTTGGGAGTGAAGCCGGGGGAAACGACGGCCGACGGCAGGATTACGCTGGAGTACGCGGAATGTCTGGGGGCCTGCGAGTATGCGCCGTGCATGCTGGCGGGGACGACGTTGCATCGCTGCCTGGACACGCAGAAGGCGGATCAGTTTGTGGATCAGTTGCGGTAGGCGGTCTGGCGGAAGTGCCGATCGAGGCCGGAAGCGTTTCGTCCGGCGGGAGAAGTGTGCGTGACGCGATTTGAACCGGTTTTGCTGGCGAATATTGAAAAGCCTGACAGCCATACGTTGAAAGTCTACGAGGCGGGGGGCGGCTACGCGGCGCTGCGCAAGGTGTTGGCTTCGATGTCTCCGCACGACGTGCGGGAGTTGGTGAAGGCCAGCGGACTGCGTGGCAGGGGCGGCGCCGGTTTCCCCACTGGATTGAAATGGACGTTCCTTCCCAAGGACCATCCCGGGCCGATCTATTTCTGTCTCAACGCCGATGAAAGCGAACCGGGTACGTTCAACAACCGTTACCTGATGGAATTCGACCCGCATCAGGTACTGGAAGGGCTGATCATCAGTTGTTTTGCCACGCGGGCGTCGACGGCCTATTTTTACATGCGATACGAGTACCCGACTGCCTGGCAGCGGGTGCAGCAGGCGGTGGACGAGTGTTATGGCGCCGGGTTGCTGGGCAAGAACATTCTCGGATCGGGTTATTCGCTCGACATCTATCTGCACCGCGGCGCGGCGGCCTATATCTGCGGCGAGGAAACCGGATTGATCGAGAGCATCGAGGGCAAGCGGGCCTGGCCGCGGATCAAGCCGCCGTTTCCGGCGGTGGAAGGGTTGTTCCGCAAGCCGACGGTGGTCAACAACGTGGAAACGGCGGCCTGTGTCGCGCAGATCCTGGCGCGGGGCGTCGACTGGTTCAAGTCGATCGGCGTGCCAGCGGATCCGCAAAACCCGCGCGACGCCGGCAGTTATGGGCCCAAACTCTATTGTCTCAGCGGGCATATCAACCGTCCGGGGTGCTACGAGGCGCCGTTGGGAATCACGGTCAACGCGTTGATCAACGAGTACGGTGGCGGGATTCGCGGCGGGCGGAAAGCGAAGGCGGCGATCCCTGGCGGGATCAGCATGGGACTGTTGACCGCCGGCGAGTTCGATTGTCCGCTCGACTTTAACGGTCCCGGTCGTTACGGATGCCTGGGGCTGGGCACGGCGGCGGTGGTGGTGATGGACGAAACCGTCTCGATGGTCGATTTCCTGCACAATAGTTGCCAGTTCTTCGCCCACGAGAGTTGTGGCCAGTGCACGCCGTGCCGTGAAGGCACTGCCTGGTCATTGCGATTGATGGAGCGGATCAAGGCCGGGAAAGGGCGCTGGAAGGACCTCGATCTGCTGCTCGAGATCGGTGACAACATCGGCATCATTCCCGGAACCACGATTTGCGGATTGGCGGACGGAGCGGCCTGGCCGTTGAAGAACGCGATACGCAAGTTTCGGCCGGAGTTGGAAGAGTACATCAAGCGCACCAACCCGCAGGGTTACGCGGAGACCAGGGCGGTACCGGCGCTGCAATTGCTGGGGATTCACTGAAGATGCCAATCGTAATCGTCGACGGCAAGGATGTGGAAATCGATGGCCAGGAGCGGCTGAATGGCATTCAGGCCGCGGCCCGGGCCGGCGTGGAGATCCCGCATTACTGCTGGCATCCCGGCTTGTCGGTGGTGGCCAGCTGCCGGATGTGCCTGGTCGAGACCGGCAAGAAGGACGCTCAGTCGGGCAAGGTCACGATGATGCCGAAACTGGTACCGGCTTGTCAGACGCCGGCGACCGAAGGGACGGTCTTCGTGACCGATAGTGCCGCCGTGAAAAACGCACGCGCGATGGTCGAGGAGGATCTGCTGCTGCGGCATCCGGTCGACTGCCCGATCTGCGACAAGGCGGGCGAATGTTCGCTGCAGGATTACCACTTCCAGCATGGCCGCGAGGAGCGGCGCGCCGACATCAAGCCGTTCCACAGCCGGCGGCGCTCGCTGGGTGACACCGTAACGCTGTTTGTGGATCGATGCGTGGTCTGCACGCGCTGCGTGCGGTTCTGCCGCGAAATTGCCGGCACTCGGGAACTGATGGTGGCGAACCGCGGCGCCCACGAGGAAATCGACGTATTCCCTGGATTCCCGCTGTCCAACAAGTTGTCGGGCAACGTGGTCGATCTCTGTCCGGTGGGCGCGCTGGGAGACAAGGACTTTCTCTATCGCCAGCGAGTCTGGTTCATGCAGTCGCACGACCATGTTTGTGCCGGCTGTTCGACCGGTTGTTCGATCCAGGTCGACGAGAATCAGGATCGGATCTATCGCTTGAAACCACGTGAAAATCTGGCGGTGAACCAGTACTGGATGTGCGACGATGGTCGGTACGGCTGGAAGCATGTGCACGACCCGCGGCGACTGGCACAGCCGTTACGGCGAACGCGGGGCCGCGCGGAGATCGCCGATTGGACCGCCTTGCCGCAGGAACTCGACCAGCGCCTGCGCAGTGTGGGAAAACTGACGATGGTGCTGTCGCCTTTCCTGACGGTGGAAGAGGCCTTTCTGGCGGTGAAGTACGCGCGTTCCGTCGATCTCCAGGCACGCATCATTCAGGGAGCGGTGCCGGAGGGAACGGGCGACGAGCGGTTCAGCAGCGGATTTACGATTCGATCGGAGAAGTGTCCCAACCGCCGTGGGGTTGCGCAGATCATTCGCGGCATCTGCGGGGAAGTGCAGACCTGGAGCGATTTTCTGGCTGCGGAACCGGCGGCGGCGGGTGCGATCTGGATTGCCGGAGGTTACAAGACCGACTGGGTCGATGCGAGGCAGGCGGAGTTTTTGCGGACCTTCCCGCTGTTGATCGTGCAGGATCTGTTTCCCAATCCGCTCACCGAATGCGCCGATTACTGTCTGCCCGCTGCGTCCTTCGCCGAGCGTGAGGGATCGTACGTGAATTACAACGACCGGTTGCAATCGTTCTCGTGGGCGATTCGGCCGCCGGCCGGCGTCAAGACGGAAGCGCGTCTGTTCTGGCAGCTGTTGCAGCGGGAAGGAATGTATCGCGCGGAATCGGTGCGACGCGAACTGGCCGAGGAATTTGCTTACTTCTCCGCACTTTCGGCCGATCTGCCGGCGGACGGAATCGACTTGAAATCAAACCGCATTGCGCAGCAGGCGGCGGATGGTACCGCGGTAATGGGAGCGATCAGCTGATGGTTAGTTCCTCGCAGTTGTTGCTGGCTGCCGACAGCATGCTGTCGCCGACGCTGGTGCAGGCGCTCGTCAAGATCGTGATCCTGATCGGCGGTCTGATGACAGCGGCGGCCTACTTTGTGCTGCTGGAACGGCGGATGGCGGCCTGGATTCAGGACCGCCGCGGCCCGAACCGGGTCGGAATTCCACTGACCGGAATTCGACTGTTCGGGTTGGGTCAGCCACTGGCGGACGGCGTCAAATTCATCTTCAAAGAAGCGTACACGCCTTCGCATGTCGACCGCTGGATGTACCTTCTGGCGCCGATCTCGATCCTGGTCGCCGCGCTGGTGGTGTTCGCGGTCATCCCGATCGGCGGCATGTTGCCTGCGGTCGCGGGGCTGTCCGATGGCGGAGAGCCGATATCGCTGGTGGTCATCCCCGGTTTTGATTCGGGGTTGCTGTTGGTTTTCGCTCTGTCGGAAATCGCGGTCTACGGCGTGCTGCTGGGTGGCTGGGCGAGTAACAACAAGTACAGTTTTCTGGGCGGATTGCGTTCCAGCGCCCAACTGATCGCCTATGAGCTGCCGCTGGGGCTGGCGATCCTGGGCGTGGTGCTGGCCACGGGATCGATGAATCTGGAGCGGGTGATATCACGGCAGGCCGAAAGCGGACTCTGGTTCGCACTGGCACAGCCGTTGGGCTTTGTGGTGTTTGTGATCGCGGCGTTTGCGGAATCGGCGCGCGTTCCGTTTGACCTGCCAGAGTGCGAACAGGAACTGGTCGGCGGCTACCACACGGAGTATTCAGGAATCAAGTTGCTGTTGTTCCTGGTCGCGGAATTCCTGCACATGATCACGGCGTCGTTCCTGATCGTGATACTGTTTCTGGGAGGATGGCATTTCTGGGGACTGACGGGCGGAGCGGGCGCCGAGGTCGGCTGGCTGCAGTCGCTGCTGCGCGTCGCCGTGCTGTTGGGCAAGGTCGTGCTGGTGATTTTGTTCTTCATGCTTACCCGTTGGAGCTGGCCTCGATTTCGTTTCGACCAACTGATGGCGCTCGCCTGGAAGATCATGTTGCCGTTGGGGATCGCCAACTTTGTGGTGGTCGCCGCGCTGGGGGAGATTCGGGCCTGGTACGATCCGGAATTCGTCGACCGCTACTGGGAATGGGGGCTGGCGCTGCCGAACTGGCTGAGCCTCGTACTGGGTTGGCTGGCGGTTGCCTATTCGGGAACGCTGGTCACGGACAATCGGCCGCAGCCCGGCCCTCAGGTTGCGGCAACGCGTGGGGAGGTTTTTTGATGAACGGAAACTGTCTCGGGAGTCGCCATGTTGCCGGATAATCCGAAAATCCGCTGGGTCGATGAACCGCAACTCGGTATCTCGGGCCGGATGTACCTGCCGATGTTCGCGCAGGGACTGGCAACCACGTTCAAGCACCTCAAGCGATCCCTGGCGGGTGACGTCGCGACGGTCAGCTATCCGGACCAGGAGCCGAAGATCGACGCGCCGTTGATCTATCGCGGCGTGCACCGGTTGAATCGCGATGAACAGGGGCGCGTCAAATGCGTGGCCTGCTTTCTTTGTGCGACCGCTTGTCCGGCCCACTGTATTGACATCATCGGCGTGGAAAGTCCCTGGCCGGATCGGGAGAAATATCCGCAGAGTTTTACGATCGACGAGCTGCGTTGTATTTACTGCGGCATGTGCGAGGAGGCCTGCCCGGTCGATGCGATCGAGCTCACCAGCCTCTACAATCTGACCGGCCGCAGTCGCGAGGAGATGATTTTCGACAAGGAAAAATTGCTCAGCGTCTATGACGCCACCAGGGAAAGCGAGCCGATGCGAACGGCTTCGATCGGGGGGACGAACGGATGAGTGGCGTGGAGATGAGCGACGGTCGACTACTTCTGGCGGAATGGGGGTTCGGCCGCGCCGGAGGTGACTCGATATCCAATGGTCTCACCTTGGGTCTGATCCTGCTGGTGACAGGGTTAATCCTGGCCGTGCCGCACAGCACGCGGCGTGCGAGAAATGCGGGCGGGATCCTGGTCACCGCGGGCATCGCCTCGATTCTATACGCGTTGCCGCGCGTGGGGCCCTGGTTCGAAGTGCTGGTGTTCTGGGGACTGGCATTACTCACCGTGGGAGGTTCGGCGGCGGCGATTTCGATGCGCAGCCCGGTATACGCGGCGATCTGGTTCGCGGTTTCCCTGCTTGGAACCGCGGGGATGCTCGTGCAACATCACGCACAGTTCGTCGGTGTGGCGACCATGGTCGTCTACGCCGGCGCGATCGTGGTCACGTTCCTGTTCGTGGTGATGTTGGCGCAGCCGGAAGGGCACGAATTGCACGACCGGCTGAGCTGGGGCAGGTTGGCGAAAGCCGCGGCGATTCTGGCGGGCGGGCTGTTGATGGCGTTACTCGTTTCGGCATGCAGTGCCGTCCTGAGCGGGGACATTCCCCGATCCGGCGATGGCAAGGACCTGCTGGACGATTCCTCGGAATTGGCACGGCTGGGCAACGAGCTCTTCTCGGTGCACTTGCTGGCGGTGGAACTCGCCGGCACGCTGTTGCTGGTGGCCCTGGTCGGTGCCATTGCGTTGATGATTCACGGACGTGAGCGTCGAGCGACGCAGGAGGTGCCGCATGCCTGAAGCATCGCAGCAGCTATTCAACTACCTGATCGTGGGCGGTCTGGTGTTTGCGTTGGGAATGATCGGCTTCATCGCGCGTCGCAATCTGATCGTGATGTTTCTCTGCGCGGAAATGATGTTGCAGGGCGTCTCGATCAGCCTGGTTGGCTGGGGCCGATATCACGATCGGCTGGGCGGCCAGATGCTGGTTCTGTTCATGATTGCGGTGGCGGCCTGCGAGGCGGGGATCGCGCTGGCGCTGATTGTCATGCTCTACCAGAAAAGCGGAAAGCTGGATGTGGCATTCTGGCAAGGGGTGCGCGAGGAGGGACGGGCTGCGTTCGTCGATCGGAATGTACCGATCGAACGGGAACAAGAGGACCATTGGCCTCGGCTGACTCCCGCCGGGATTGAACCGACGTTGGACGAGGAAGCTCCGTTGCATCGAAGTCGAGTTTGAAATGTTCGCGATTGAAAAACTGATACTCTGGATCCCGGCGCTGCCGCTCTTGGCCGCGCTGATTACGGCGCTGCTGGGGCCGAAATTCCTGCGGTCGACTTGCCACATACCGGCCATCATCGGCATCGGCGCTTCATTTCTGTTCAGCCTGCTGCTGCTGACCGAGGTTCGCCGCGAGCAGTACGCGGCGCCGGCAGGCGGGTTTGAGCGGATCGTTCCGGTCTGGACCTGGGCCAACCTGGATGGCGCCTACGAGTTCGCGGAAGGCGCGCAGCCCCCGCATTCCGTGCCGCTGCGAATCGATGTCGTCATGCGCATCGATGCCTTGACCAGCATGATGCTCTGCATGGTCACGTTTGTCGCCACGCTGGTGGCGATTTTCGCGGCCGGGTATATGCACGGCGACCGCGGTTACTGGCGGTTCTTCAGCTACGTTTCGCTGTTCGTTTTCTCGATGACGATGCTGGTATCGGTGAGCAATTTCGTGCTGCTGTTCGTCTTCTGGGAGGCGGTGGGGGTCTGCAGTTACCTGCTGATCGGGTTCTGGTATGAAAAACCGGAGGCCGCCGCGGCGGGCAAGAAGGCGTTCCTGGTGAATCGCGTCGGTGATTTCGGTTTTGCGCTGGCGCTGTTCCTGATTTGGACCACGTATGGGACGCTGGACTTTCATGATCGTGGGGATCCCGCAAGCGGCGTCTCGGACTCGGCGGACGTTGCCGCGGTGGATACCGTTTCCGGCTCCCCGTCGGTTGTCGCTAGGGTGGCGGCGCCGCCGGTGGTGGGTGGGGTGGCCGCACCCGGCGCACGCAGCGAAACGGTCGGTGTCTTGGGCAAGTCCCGCATCGCCAGCGGTGGATATGTCGGCGGTGCCCTCGGCTTCGCGATCTGTGCCTTGCTGTTGCTCGGCGCCTGCGGCAAGAGCGCACAGTTCCCGCTGCACGTCTGGCTCCCCGACGCGATGGAGGGCCCGACTCCGGTCAGCGCGCTGATCCATGCCGCGACGATGGTGACGGCTGGAGTCTACATGGTGGCCCGCTGCACGCCGCTGTTCATGGCCTCGCCGGATGCACAAGTTCTGGTTTCCTGCGTCGGCGGATTCACGGCGCTGCTGGCCGGGTTAATCGCGTTGACGCAATGGGATTTGAAACGTGTGCTGGCCTACTCCACGGTCAGCCAGCTGGGATTCATGTTTTTGGGCCTGGGGACCGGCACGCTGGCGGGAATTACCGCCGGAATGTTCCACCTGTTCACGCACGCGTTCTTCAAGGCGGTTTTGTTCCTGGGAGCCGGCAGCGTGATGCATGCGATGGGCAACGTGATCGACATGCGCCGATTTGGCGGTCTGCGACGGATCATGCCGATTACCTACGGTACGTTTCTGATTGGTTCCCTGGCGCTGGCGGGCGTGCCCCCGCTGGCCGGTTTCTGGAGCAAGGATGCCGTGCTGGGCGCGGTTCATGACAAACTGCATGCTTACGAACATCAGTTCGAGTTACGGCAGGCACAAGGCGGACCCGTTTCCAGCGAGATGACGGAGCCGGGACACTCGCCCATGGGCGGATTGGGGGCGTTGACGGATGGCCAGCTGATGTGCGGGATCCAGGCCTACGGCTGGTTGTATTACGCCGCGACGCTGACCGCGTTCCTGACCGCGTTTTATACGTTCCGCGCGTTTTTGCTGACGTTTCATGGCGCCGAGCGTGTTCCGCACGAGGCGCACGGTCATGCGCACGAATCGCCTGCATCGATGACGTTCCCGTTGATGGTGCTGGCGGCGGCGGCCTGCGTCGTGGGGCTGTTTTTTGACCAGACCTACAACAGTTCGTTGCCGTCCGGCCAGCGGCATTCGTTCGCCGCCTTTCTCGCCTCGGCGCCCCAGCTTGCGGCAGGCCTGGTGGGACAGACCCCGGCACTTGACGCTTTTCACTTGAGCGTGGCCGCGAGCAGCGTACTGGTGGCGATGGCCGGCATCGGTTTGGCGATGTACTTGTACCTGGGCGACACCAGGGAAGTCCGCGTGCTGGCTTCGCTATTCAATCTGGACGGTTTTGTTCAGGCATTGGACGTGCGGCGGGTATTTGCCTGGCGCTGGGTTCTGGCATTGGATGGCGCGGCGCGCCGCGCGGGACTGGGATCGGTTGTGACAGCTCTGGGATACCTGCTGGGTGGCGTGCTGATTATTGTTTCGGCGCCGTTGCTGGTCGGTATGTACCTTTCGCCGTATCGCCTGTCGCAGCGGAAATTCTATTTCGACGAATTGTACGATTGGGCGATCGTGCGTCCGTTGCGGGGAGTTTCCGCGTTGCTGGCGTCGGCCGATCGATGGCTGATCGACAGCCTGGTCAATTTGCTGGGCGCCGTGCCCGCGGCCGCCGGCGCCGTGTTGCGGCGGCTGCAGTCCGGGTTAGTTCCGTTTTACGCGCTGGCGATGTTGTTAGCGATCCTGCTGCTGCTTGCCAGTCAACTTTAGGGGATGGTTCGTGGCGCGCCGGCGTGCCCGACTAGTTGGTTGAGATCCATGGACAATTCACAAATCCTGCTGGTGACGGTTTTGTTGCCGCTGATCGGCGCGATCCTCATGGGGCCGTGCTCAAGGGCGGGAGACCAGGTGGCGCGGGGCGTGGCGCTGCTGGTTACCTGCGTTACGCTGCTGTTCGCAAGCATGGTGATCCATCGTTTTCCGGCCGACGGGGGCAGTGGCCAGGCGTTTGCGGTATTTGACTACGCCTGGTTTGTCGGAGGGGACGCGGCCAAGGCTGCGGCGCCACGCATACAGTTCAACATCGGCCTGGATGGTTTGAGTGTATGGTTGTTCGGGTTGTCGGCGCTGTTGATGGTGTCGGCCGTGTTGATCAGTTGGACGGCGATCCGCGACCGGGTCGGCTTGTTCTACGGAATGCTGCTGTTGCTGGAATCGGGCTGCCTGGGAGTGTTCGTGGCCCGCGACATACTGCTGTTCTATGTCTTCTTCGAGTTCACGCTGATTCCGTTGTTTTTCCTGGTGGGGATCTGGGGCAGCGAGGATCGCCGCTACGCGGCGATGAAGTTCTTCCTATTCACGCTCGCCGGAAGTGTCTTGACGTTTCTCGGGATCCTGTCGCTGGTGCTTTGGGACCAGCAGCATTCGGGAACCGGTCAGATGCGTTTCATGATCGATGAATTGACGGCCGGTCTCCGCGCGCATCCGTTGCCGCCCGGGCTGCAGTCGCTGGTATTTCTGGCGTTATTCGCCGGGTTTGCCATCAAGGTTCCGTTGTTTCCCTTGCATACCTGGCTGCCGTTGGCGCATGTGCAGGCGCCGACGGCCGGCAGCGTGATTCTGGCCGGCGTGCTGCTGAAGATTGGTACGTACGGCTTCTTGCGGTTCAGCATTCCGATGCTTCCTGACGCTTCGCGGAGCTGGGCGCCGTGGATGCTTTGGCTGGCGGCGATCGGGATTATTTATGGAGCGCTCGTGGCGCTGGTGCAGTCCGATATCAAGCGGTTGATCGCTTATTCCAGCGTGAGTCACCTCGGTTTCTGCATGCTCGGGCTGTTCGCGTTCAATCGACCCGGTGTCCAGGGCGGGACGCTGCAGATGATTAATCACGGGTTATCGACGGGCGGCCTGTTCGCCATCGTCGGGTTGATTTACGAGCGGTATCACACGCGCGAGATCCGCGACTTGAGCGGGCTGGCGCGGCGGCTGCCCATGTTAGCCTGCTGCATGCTGCTGTTTACATTTTCCAGTATCGGATTGCCGGGCTTGAATGGATTCGCCGGTGAGTTCCTGATCCTGCTGGGAATGTTCCAGCGGGCGTACAGCGAGTCGGCGTTTGCCTACCAGGGGCAGATGCTGGCGATCGCGGTGATCAGTGTCGGCGGCGTGGTACTGGGGGCCTGGTATATGTTGTGGTTGGTACAGCGGATTTTCTTTGGCCCGCTGCGTGAACCGGTACCGCACGAATCGGGGCCCGGCGGAGGAACTCTGCCTGGCACCGATTCCGGCCACAGCCCGGCCGTCCGCGATCTGTCGCCGCGCGAATTGCTGGCGCTTGCGCCGCTGCTGGTGTTTGTCGTCTGGATCGGACTGCAGCCGGGCTATTTTCTGAACCGCATGGGACCGACTCTGAATCGACTAACGGACGCGGCCCGCGCGCCGTCTCCGATCGTCCGCTTCCAGGAGGACCCGACGGTGATTCAGTTTGCCGCCGGCCAGATATCGACGGGGAAATAAGATGGTCGATGGGACGACAATTCGATTGTTGAGCAGCGAAATCGTGCTGTTGGGCGTGATGGCGTTCTTATTCCTCGGTGGAACGTTTGTTCGTCGCTCGTATGGCTGGTGGCCCTGTTTCACCGCCCTGGTGTTCGCGACGTTGCTGGCGATCTATGGCTTCGTCGATCGTCGATTCGCCGATTTCCTGATCTCGGATAGTCAAGGGATTGTGCTGAGTGGACCGTTGGTGGTCGATCTGTTCGGATTGCTGCTGCGGCAGTTCACGCTGGTCGTCGGACTGTTGCTGGCACTGTTATGCTGGCGACGCAATGACGAGGAGATGACGAGTGAGCGCATGGGCATGATCGTGGCGATGATCATCGGGCTGCTGATCGTGGCTCGAGCCAACGATCTGGTGCTGATGTTTGTCGGCCTGGAGACGGTCTCGATCCCGACTTACGTGATGTTGTTTCTGGGGCGACGCGACCGCGGCTCCGCGGAATCGACGATGAAGTATTTCTTCCTCAGCGTTTTTTCTTCCGCGCTGGTCCTGTACGGATTCAGTTTCCTGTTCGGTCTGGGCGGTTCAACGCAGCTGGTGGGCACGGGAGGCATTCAAGAGGGAGTCGCGCACGCGTTGGCCAGTTCTCGGTCGTCGCCGCTGGTGCCGTTGGCGCTGATTCTGCTGATCGGCGGACTGGGGTTCAAGGTAGCCGCTGTTCCATTTCACTTTTATGCTCCGGACGTTTACCAGGGCACGACCAATGCCAACGCCGGTTTGTTGTCGGTCGTGCCGAAGATCGCGGGATTTCTGGCGTTGATTCGAGTCTACGTGGCGATCGTTCCTGAGCATTACGATCTCGGCTGGCAATTGCCGCTGGGAATCGCGGCGCTGACGATGACGCTGGGGAATGTCTGCGCGCTTTGGCAGCGTGATCTGCGGCGTTTGTTCGCCTATTCGTCGATCGCCCACTCGGGCTATCTGCTGATGGGCATTGCGTCGGCGGTCGCCGCTGCTCGTTCCGGTGGGATTGCGGCGGTGATCTTTTACCTGATCGCCTATTCACTCACCTCGCTGGCGGTGTTCGGGGCCTTCGCCTATCTCGAGAGCCGAGACCGGCCGCTGCAAAGCGTGGAAGACCTGTCTGGGTTGGGGAGGTCGAATCCGCTGGTGGCGACTGCGATCGCGGTATCGATGTTCTCATTCGCCGGTATTCCGATCCTGGCCGGATTCTGGGGCAAGTTCGGGTTGTTTACCAGCGTCTTGCAGGTAGCGCAGGCTGCGCCGAGCGACGCTCGCTGGTTTTTGTTCCTGGCGGTGGTCGGCGCGGTGAATGCGGCGATCGCGGCGGCCTATTATCTGCGACTGATCAGTACCATGTATTTCCATGAGGCGCGTAGCTCCTTGCCGGTGGACGGAGGATTGGGGCCGTTTGCGGCGATGCTGGCCAGCGCGGTTCTTGTGGTGGGCATCGGACTTTTCCCGGGAGTCACGATGCAGCGGGCCCGACTGGCGGACGAATCGTTGCCGCAGCCGACGTCGGGATCGCGGCTGCGCGCGGAACAGTCGTGGGAGCGGCCTGGCTTTCAGGATCATTCATTTGCCGTCGTCGACCGTCGCTGAATCGGGGGGTGTTGCCGCTTCCTGTGTGCGGCGATAATAGAGACGCACTGTGTGTCGCCCCGGGGAATCGGCCGTTGCAACGGCGGGCACGAGTTTTTCCGCATGTCTCGCGCGCGATCCAACATTCAGGTCCTGAGCCGATTGCTGGCCACGACGTCGCAACCGGTTTATCTGCTGGACGACCGCCGCATCCTGCAGTACTGCAATCCGGCATTGTGTGACTGGACCGGATTGGACGCCGGGCGGATCCAGAGCGCTCGCTGCGACTACCATACGGGGGTGGATGGGAATGAAGTGATGCGGATTGCGGCCGGCCTCTGTCCACCGCCGGAAGTTTTCGAGGTCGGCGCGTTGTCAGGTCTGGTCGGATTTCGGCGGGACGACGGCAGTTCGACGCAGCGGCTGGCCCATTTCGTGCCTCTGTCCGGCGCCGACGCCGATGCCAGCTTATTGCTGGCCATCGTCGCGTCCCATGACGCGGAACGGAAACCTGGTGATTCGGCGCCGTCGGTGCCGACATCGGTCGCGAATCAACTTCATGCCCGGCTGCGGGAACTTCGCAATGCGCTCGGTGCGCAGCATCGGCTGGAGCAGCTGGTCGGCGAATCTCCGGCGGCGCGTCGGCTGCGCGAGCAGGTGAGCGTCGCGGTGCAGACCGGGGCGCCGGTGACGATATGCGGACCGGCTGGCGCCGGTCGGGAGCATGTGGCGCGAACAATCCATGTCGCGCGCGCCACGGGCCACGGCGGGATCATTCCGGTCGATTGCGCGATCGTCGATGTGGCTTCTCTGGAGGCGGCCTTACAGGCACTGCGGAAATCGTTGTCCGATGCCGGGCAGCCGCCTGCGGTGGTGTCGCTGTTGCTGCTGGACCTGGATCGCCTGACCAGCGAATGCCAGACCCAGTTGCTGCGCTGGGTGGCGGCTCCGCTTCCCGGAGTCTCGCTGCTGGCCACCGCCGGTCGATCGCCGTTGGCATTGGCCCGCCATGGTGAGTTTCAGGGAGCATTGGCGATGGCGCTTTCGGTCATCGAGGTGGAACTGCCGCGGCTGGTCGACCGGCCGGATGATATTCGGCTGCTGGCCCAGTTGTTGGTCGAGCAGCAGAATGCGCGCGGGCAGCGCCAGCTGTCCGGGTTTGTGCCGGAGGCTCTTAATCTGCTGTCGGCCTACCCCTGGCCGGGCGAATTGGACGAGCTGACGCAGGTGGTGAACGAAGCGGTTGCCCATTGTCCGGGGGCGGTAGTGGGCGTGAGCGATCTACCGGCGTCGATTCGGGCCTGGGGACAGGCGCAGCATCGCTTGCGCCCGGCCGAACGTCCGATCAAGTTCGACGATGTCGTGACGGAGTTGCAGCGGGAGTTGATCACGTCGGCGCTGGCCCGTTGCCGCAACAATCGAGCGAAGGCCGCGGAACGGCTGGGGCTGTCGCGAGCCAGGTTATTGCGGTTGATCGAGCAACTGGGGTTGGTAGCCCCGTCGCCAGACTGGGATCCCGTGGTCGACGAGGAAGCCGATTCGCCGGCACCGCCGCGGGCATCGAATCGGCCTCCGGAAGCGTCGGATTCAATGCCATCGCAGCCGACGACAGAGGGCCTGACGGCTTCGGAAGCTCGGCCGAATTTCTGGGAAGTCGACGACGGAGGCGAGCGTGGCTGAGGCTCGGGCACGGCTCTTAATTTGGGAACGGCACGGAATCTGGTCGCGTGCCTGGCGCAGCGCGTCAACGCCGACGGCTTGCCGCGTGCATGAGTTGCGCGGGGCGGTGGAAGTCGAGCCGCTGCTGGAGACCGCTCGCGCTTCATTTATTGCGATCGAATGCGATTTGGCGAATTGGGAGTCGCGTTGTCATGCCGCCTTGAAGTGGGCGCGGGATTATGGTCAGGTACGATTCGCGATGTTGGCGTGCCCGGAACTGGTCCCGCTGGAGCCTTGGTTCCGCGAGATCGGGGCCGTGGACGTGGCCTTGGAATTGCGCGACCTTGGCCGCGTGGCGCGACTCGCTCAGCGACATCTGTCGCGCTACCGTCCCGCCGATCTGAGCCCGGTACAGCGTTGTCTGGAGCGGTGGGGGTGGCTGCCGGAATTCAAGCCCGATCACGAACGGACGGAATGGAACTCATGATGCACTCGATTACGACGAACCAGGTTCGAGAAATTCTGCAACAGGTCAAGGATCCGGCGACCGGACTGAGTCTGCTGGACCGGGACAGCTTCTCGGAGATCGCCTGCCACGACAACCAGGTCAGCCTGAAACTGAGGCTCTCCACATTTTCGTACATGTTGCGCGACGACATTCAGGCAGCGTATGTTCCCCGCTTGAAAGAGTTGGGGGCGTCCGAAGTTCATTCACAGATCGAATGCGTGACGGATCGGATCGAGCCGCGCGCCGACACGGGGATGGCGGTGCGGGCGGTGATTGCGGTGGGATCGGGCAAGGGGGGGGTCGGAAAGAGCACGATCGCGGCCAGCCTGGCCTTGGGGCTGAAGCGCGCGCAATGTCGAGTCGGTCTGCTCGACGCCGATATGTATGGACCGAGCGTCCCGCATCTGCTCGGCATCGATCACCGGCCGGAGGAGCGGGACGGCAAACTGGTCCCGGCGGAAGTGGACGGGATGCGCGTGATGTCGATCGGCTATTTCGTGCCGCGGGAAGAGGCGGTGGTCTGGCGCGGGCCGATGTTGCACGGAATGATGAACAAATTCGTGCGCGATACGCATTGGGGTGAGCTGGACTACTTGATCATCGACATGCCGCCGGGCACCGGCGATATCGCGCTGTCGCTCTCCCAGATGATGCCGCCCACCGGCGCGGTGATTGTCTGCACGCCGCAGGAAGTTGCGCTGCTGGACGCCGTCAAGGCGATCGCCATGTTTCGAAAACTGAATATTAATGTGCTGGGGATGGTGGAGAACATGAGCGGTTTTATCTGTCCCACCTGCGACCGAAGGTACGACATCTTCGGAAGTGGCGGAGCGCGGCGGCGGGCCGAGCAGTTGAAAGTGCCGTTTCTCGGTGAGGTCCCGATCACGATGTCGATCCGCGAGAACGGCGACGCGGGGGCCACACGCGCGAATTTTGACGATCCGATTCTGGCGCCGTACTTGCACCAGATCGTATTGCAGCTGGCGCGCAACGTCGCCACATTGAACGCAATCAAAGCCGGTCAGGCCGCACTGCCGGTGCTGTAGCGGTAGTACCTACTCGGCGGCCGCTTCCTCGCGAAACCGGTAGCCCACGCCGCGAACGGTTTCAATCCGGTGCCCAAGTTCCCCCAGTTTTCGCCGCAGCGACTTGATATGCACGTCAATGGTGCGTTCCAGCACGATTGTGTCACCGACCGTCGCGTCCATCAGGTCATAACGGGTGAATGCCCGGCCCGGCTGTTTGATCATCGCTTCGAGCAATCGGAATTCGGTCGGTGTCAGCGGTAACGGTTCCTCGCCGATCGATACCTGGTGCGCTCGCTTGTCGATGCGGATACCGGCCGCCTCCAGAATCTCACTTGTGGCCACGCTCCCCCGCGAACGCCGCAGCAGCACCTTGATCCGCTGCAGCAGGACTTTGACGCTGAACGGCTTGGTCACGTAGTCGTCCGCCCCCATGGCGAAACCGACGACCTGATCGACTTCTTCCTCCTTGGCCGTGAGCATCAGAATCAGGATCCCCGCGGTACGGGTCGATGACCGAAGTTCTTTGCAGATATCCAGTCCGCTCATTCCCGGCAGCATCAGGTCGAGAATCAGCAGATCGGGAGAATGGGTCTGGGCTTTGCGCAGGCCTTCATAGCCATCCGTCGCTGAAAGGACCTCGTAGCCTTCGCGTTCCAGGTTATACGTCAGCAATTCGACGAGCGACGTTTCATCTTCGATGATCAGGATCTTGTCTTGGGGCATCGTAGTGCAAGTTTGATTGGGATTCCGCCGCTCGTTCGCGCGCTTCGCAGGTGCGATCAAGTCGTCAGGGCTTCGGGGTGGTGCCGGATGATCTTTCCTTCGACAAGATAGACCACGTCCTCGGCGATATTCGTAGCATGATCGGCGATCCGTTCCAGGTGACGAGCAGCCGAAAACAGCTGCAGTCCAGGCTCCACCTGGGCCGGCGCCGATTTCATCTGTTCGCTAACCTGATCGATGATTTCGCGATTATAGCGATCGACCTCGTCGTCCAGCCGACAGACGCGCTTGGCCAGCGTCACATCGAGATTGACGAATGCGTCCAGGCTGTCACGAACCATCGTGATCGTCAGGTCGGTCATTCGTCGAAACGTACTAGGAACGGCGACGGGTTGGAGTTCGGCGAGCGACAATGCGCGTTCAGCGATATTCACCGCCAGGTCGGCCATGCGCTCCAGGTCGCTGTTGATTTTGACGATAATCGCCACGCGTCGCAGATCGATCGCCACGGGTTGGTGCAAGGCCAGGATCTTGAGACACTCCTCTTCGATCACGGTCTCTTCGAGATCGATTGACGTGTCCGACTCCATCAGTGCTCGCGCTAATTCGACATCGCTATCGAACAGTGCACGGATCGACTTTTCGACCAGTTCCTCCACCGCGGAGGCGAGCGACAGCACACGCCGTTGTACATTCTCGAGATCGCGGGATAAGTGTATCGACATTCGCTGTTACCCAAAGCGGCCCGTGATATAGTCTTCCGTTTCCCGCCGTTCAGGCCGCGTGAACATGTGATCGGTCGGGCCCAGTTCCACCAGTCGACCTTGGTAGAAGAAGCCGGTCAGGTCGGAAATCCGCGCTGCCTGTTGCATGTTGTGCGTCACGATGACGATCGCGTAGTTTTCCCGCAGTTCATAGATCAGATCCTCGATTCTGGCGGTCGAGGCCGGATCGAGCGCCGAGGCCGGTTCGTCCATCAGCAACACTTCGGGTTCCGTCGCCAGGGCGCGCGCGATGCAAAGCCGCTGCTGCTGCCCGCCGGAAAGATTGAGGGCCGAATCGCTGAGCCGGTCCTTCAGTTCTTCCCAGAGCGCGGACTGGCGCAGGCATCGTTCGACCAGATCGTTCAGTTTGGCGCGATTGCGCATCCCCGCCATGCGTGGTCCGAACGCCACGTTCTCGTAGACACTCTTCGGAAACGGATTTGACTTCTGAAACACCATCCCGACGCGCTTTCTTAAGCCAACGACGTCGATGCCGCGACCGTGGATTTCCTCCCCCGAAACGAACACCTGGCCCGAATGCCGTACGCCGTCAATCAGTTCATTCATCCGATTGAACGCCCGCAGGAATGTCGATTTCCCGCATCCGGACGGACCGATCAACGCCGTGACACTGCGATCGGGAAGGGCACAGGTGACGTCGAACAGAGCCTGGGACGTTCCATACCAGAGGTTCAGCTGCCGCACTTCCAGTTTGGCTGCGTCAACGCTGGACTCGACGGTATGCTTGGGTGCCGATTTTCGTTCGGCCACGATTTTTGCAAATCCTACGGCGGCACTCAACGGAAGTCTCCTCGACCGATTTGCTGTTAACTTTGCCTGTTCAGAATAGAGGCTGGATGTGATGATTTCGTGAAGGCTCGGTTAGGAAGGGGTTGTGAACGGCAATATTCTGGACGTTGGACGCTGTCATTCTAGCCTGAACGACCGTCGGGGGCCACCACGCTGGCGCTTGAAGTCTCTTCCGCATGCCGCAGCAATCGGCCGATCAGATCGTGTACTTTGCGCTCGATCAGATCGCGTACGACGCGGAAGGCAGCCGGAGCCAGATCGCGGGGGTCGGGGATCTGCCAGTCTTCGCGGCTGGGGCAGCGAAGATGAGGACAGGAGTCGCCGCACCCCATCGTTACGGCAATGTCGAATTCGATATCTGCCAGTTCGGCGAGGCCTTTCGAGCGGTGCGTCGCGAGGTCGTAGCCGACCTCACGCATCGCTTCGATTGCCTTCGGATTCACTTTGCCGGAGGGCTTGGAGCCGGCGCTGTAGGGCTCGATCAACCCCTGGCCGTGCATCCGCGCGAATGCCTCCGCCATCTGACTGCGATTGGAATTCTCGACGCAGACAAATACTACTTTCTGTTTTCGATTCAGGTTCAACGTGGTCGCTCCGGCGATGGGCAAAAAGACGGTGAAGGAACTGCCAATTCCGATCTGGCTTGTGGCGGTGATACTGCCGCCAAGTCCCTGCACCAGGTGCTTGACAATGCTGAGCCCCAGACCGGTGCCGCCCAGTTCGCGGCTACGGGCCTTATCGACACGGTAAAATCGCTCGAAGATCCGCGGAAGATCGCCCTGGGGAATACCGACGCCCGTGTCGCTGACGGTCAGCTGCGCGCGGTCGCCCACCACGGTCCAGCCGACGGTGACGGAGCCTTCGGCGGGCGTATATTTCAAGGCGTTATCGACGAGATTGTCGAGGATTTCTGTCAGGGATTCGTCGTCCGCCATGACGAAAACGGGCCTGTCGGGCGGATTGGTGGACAGCTGTAACTTCTTGGACTGCGCCCGGTCGGCATGCGTTCGCAAGCAGGCGTCCACGGCCATCGCCAGCGAAACTGGTTTCAAGTCCAGTTCCGCGTCGCTTGATTCGATCCGTCCCAGGGAGAGCAGGTCCTGCACGAGCCGGTGCAGTCGCTCTCCGCTCTGCCGAATCCGTTCGAGGAACCCCAGGTTGTGTTTCTGGTCGTAAACCGCGCCGTCCAGCAATGTTTCCACCGCCGCCTGGATGACGGCCAGTGGCGTCTTCAGTTCGTGCGACACATTCGCGACGAAATCCTGTCTTACTGTTTCCAGTTTTTGCAGGTGGGTGATGTCATGAAACACAAGCACGGCGCCGCGGTGGGGATTTCCTGGCAGTCGAGCCCCTTGTAAGGTCAGCGTGCGACGGTCACCCGTGACCCACTCCAGATCGCAACTGTGGGGATCGTCGGATGCCAGAATCCGCTCGATTGCGTCGCCGAGTTGCCGATGCCGGAACAGTTGCCAGATTTTCTCCCCACGCATCGCCGCAACAGGTTTCCCCAAAAGGTGGCTGGCGGCGTCATTGGCGAACTGAACGGTGCGGTCGACATCCAGAACCAGCACTCCTTCGACCATACTGCGGAACACGGCTCGCAACTGGTTGTGATCCTGTTCGATCTGGGCGATTTGTTTCGCGCAGGCTTCGCTCATCGCGTTGAAAGATCGAGCCAGATCGCCGACCTCATCGGCCGAGGCGACGAGCACTTTGCGGCCAAAGTCGCCGCTGGCGATCCGATCGGCGGCGGCGGAGAGTTCGACGAGCGGCGTGCAGATTCGACGGGCGCTGACCCAACTCGCGACCAGCGCGGCCAGAAATGTCGGTCCGCACGCGGTCCAAACCACTTGCCGCATTATGCGTAACTCCGCCGCTACCGTCTCCAGCGAAATCGCGATGCGAACGTAGCGGACCGGGCCTCGGTCGTTGCGCCGCGCGAGATACATCATCGGACGGTGGACGGTTGTGCTGTAACGGGAGGAAACGCCGATGCCGTCCTCTTCCGCGCGGCGCACTTCTTCGCGACGAGCGTGATTTTCGGTGTGCGATGGCTCCACTTCCGAATCAGCCAGCACGGTGCCGTCGGCGGACATCAGCGTAATTCGGCCGACTTGAGCCGACGCAAGGCGCCGTACTTCGGCCGGCAACTGGGCAACGTCGACCTGATTCACCCATTCCTGGAGAAAGATGCTGCGTTCTTCCAGATCGGCCTGCATCTGCCCCAGAAGTAACGACTCCATGTGCGACACCAAAAGCCAGCCCAGCGCGCCGAACACCATCGCCAAAAGCACGATCATCACCCCGAGCAGCCGCCAGAAAATTCGCGAGCGAAATACGGAAACCTGTCGCTCTTGCGAATCGGTTTTTGGGGCAGAATTCGAACGTATCTTTACCGGATGGGGCAAAACCTGGTTCTCGACAAGGAACGGGAATCAGCCATCGCTGCCAAGCTTAAGCGATCGGCGAAAAGTCCGCAACCGAACCGCCGTCATCCTGCGCGCGGTGCCCGTCTTGAAAAAAGAGCGGCGAATCTGGTGAGTCTGGGAGTACCTCGGCCCCCCCCAACGTCTCCTACGTCAACTTGCCATGCGGTCCCGAATTGGCCCCGAGGCGGCACCGAGGCGGTCCTGTGAAGGAATGAAGAATTTTCGCGCCACATTCGGTAAACTGGCTTTCGCGACAGGCTAGTTTCGGGAGAATAGGGTTCAGAACATTTCAAACAAAAGGGGAGAATGGCGATGTATCGACGATGGAGTGGGCGGGCGATTTGCATGCTGCTGCTGGTTTTCGCGGCGAGCGGCTGTGGGACTGGCGGTGATGACGGCGGGGGAAACGCGGCGAGCGGGGGACGTGCAAAAGTTGCAACCGATTCGGGGGGGGCCGAGACAAGTGAGCCCTTGCGGCTGAATGCCGGCGGCTCGACATTCGTCTATCCCCTGATGAGTAAATGGGCGAGTGCCTACCAGAAAGTCGCTGGCACGGAGGTCAACTACCAGTCAATTGGTTCGGGCGGAGGCATCCAGAAGATGACCGCCAACGAATTTGATTTTGGCTGCACCGACGCCCCCTTGAACGAGGAACAACAGGCGAAGGCCGGCAGTGTCGGCGGCGAGGTGGTCCATGTGCCGCTGGCGATGGGAGCGGTGGCCTTGGTCTACAATCTTGATGATGTCGATAAGCAGATTCGACTTAGCGGGCCAGTGATTTCGGATATCTTCCAGCGCAAGATCAAGAACTGGAACGATCCGCGGATTGCCGAGTTGAATTCGGAATCGGGGGTCAAGCTTCCCGACCTGGAAATCGTGGTCGTGCACCGCTCGGACGGAAGTGGAACCACATTCATCGTCGCCGATTACCTGGCAAAGGTGAGTCCGTCATGGAAGGAATCGATCGGGGTGAGCACATCGCTGAAGTGGGCCGACGATACGGTCGGCGCGAAAGGGAATGAAGGCGTGGCAGGCCAGGTGCGTTTGAACCCGGGTGCGATTGGCTACGTCGAATTGACCTACGCGTTGCAGAACAAGATGAAGTACGCGTCGCTTCGTAACGAGTCCGGCGAGTTCGTTACTCCCAGTCTGGAGAGTGTAACCGCCGCGGCGCGAAATCGGGTTGGCGATATTCCGTCCGATTTGCGGTATTCGCTCACCAATGCGCCCGGTCCGGATTCCTACCCGATCAGTGGCACGGTCTGGGCGGTCAGTTACGTCGGTCTGAAGGGGGCGCGTGGCAAGGCCGTATCGGATTTCCTGCGATGGGCCGTTCGGCAAGACGGCGGGCAGCAATATTGCGCGGAACTCCATTACGCGTCCCTTCCGCAGGAACTGGTGGATCGTATCGAGCCGCTGATCGGCCGCATTGAAGGTTCGCCTTGAAAGGAAGCGGAAATTGAATATTGCAAAGGGCGTAACCCCTGCGGAATTAGGTCACGAAACGCCGCAAGAGACGGTCAGGATCCTGTTGACCCGGGCGGGGGATGGAGCGGCACGCGCTTTTTGCTGGTCATCGGCCGTCGCCGTTCCGCTGATTGCGCTGAGCCTGGTTGTGGTGCTTGTCATCAACTCCTGGTCGGCTTGGCGAATCACGGGCTGGTCGTTTCTGACTACGACCGTCTGGGACCCGGAAGAGTCCCACCGGCAATTCGGCGCGTTGGCCTTTGTTTTCGGGACGGTCGTCACTTCGGCAATCGGAATGCTCTTCGCGGTTCCTCTCGGCGTGGCGACGGCGGCCTATCTATGCGAGATCGCTCCCAGCTGGCTGCGGCGGCCGGGTTCATTCCTGGTCGAAATGCTGGCGGCGGTTCCCAGCGTCGTCTACGGTTTCTGGGGCATGTATGTGCTCGGCCCGGGCCTTCAGAAGATCGTCAAGCTGGTCGGTGGTCCGAACTTTGGTGGTGTGGGGCTGCTGCCGGCGGGTCTGATCTTGGCGATCATGGTGCTGCCCTATGTGGCGGCCGTTTCGGCGGACGCTTGCCGCGCTGTTCCTGTCGCCCAACGGGCCGGCGCCTTGGCGCTGGGTGCGACCCGCTGGCAGACGATCTGGTATGTCGTCCTGCCCTACGCCCGTCCTGGAATCATCGGAGCATGTTTCATTGCGTTGGGCCGGGCCGTCGGAGAAACAATGGCCGTGACCATGCTGGTGGGCAACAGCCCTTCGATCCGATTTTCGTTGTTTGCCAAGGGGGATACGATTGCCAGCGCGATTGCGAATCAGTTTGCCGAGGCAACCTACGATCAATATCTATCGTCACTGGTCGCGCTGGGGTTAGTTCTGTTCGCCGTGACATTGGTAATCAACCTTACGGCTCGCCTGCTGATCCGCCGCGTTCTCAATCAATCCAGGGGGGGCGCGCGGCGAGGCTCGACCCCGGCACCGACGGCGGATCCAAGCCCGCTGCCGACGCAGGACTCAACGCAAGATGCAGAGCAGAAACTCGTCTCGCAGCCGGCACCACAGCGCCGCAGCGACCCCCGTTTGCCTCACGCGGCGCGCGGCGTTTCGTCGGCCGCGGCCCGTGCTCGACGGTGGGACCGAATCATGTCCGGCGTCCTCTCGGTCAGTTTTCTGCTGACCGTGACTCCGTTGTTCCTGATCCTGGTCTATTTGATTCGCGAAGGCGTTACGGCGTTGAATCTGGACTTCTTTTTGCACTTGCCCAGACCGGTGGGAGAGCAGGGGGGCGGGTTGGCGAACGCGATCTTGGGTAGCCTGATGCTCACGGGCACTGCCGCGCTGATCGCCGTCCCGATCGGATTGCTCGCGGCGGTTTATCTGGCAGAGTACCGCGATCGGTACCTGAGCCCGGCGACTCGGCTGATCTGCGAATTGCTGGGCGGTGTTCCGTCGATTGTTGTCGGTATTTGCGCTTACGTGATTGTTGTCCGGTCGTCGGCGCTGCTGCGCGGCGTGCCGGGGTGGTACGGATGGGCGGGTGTCTGCGCGCTGGCGATCCTGATGATCCCCATCGTTCTGCGGGCCTCGGAAGAGGCGCTGAAGATGGTGCCGGACTCCGTGCGGCAGGCCAGCTATGCTTTAGGTGCCCGCAAGTGGCAGACGCTGGCGTTCGTCGTGGTGCCGGCCGCCGGACCGCGTGTCATTACCGCGGTCTTTCTCGCCTTGGCACGCATTATCGGCGAATCGGCACCGCTGCTGCTGACCGCGGGAGTCAGCTCTTTTTGGCCTCGCTCGTTGAACGAGTTCACCCCGTCTTTGCCCGTGTATATCTTCAATTACGCCAACAGTCCCTACGACGACTGGCACCGTCAGGCCTGGAGTGCCGCGCTGGTGCTGCTGGCCGCGGTCATGATGCTCAACGGCGGCATTCGGTTGATCGCCGGCCGGGACCAGTCCAAGCTGTTCAGCTGATGTTCATGGCGCCGCGTGTTCATGGCGCCGAAAGTTCGCTCACCTTGAAAACAAACGGCGTCTGCCCGGCCGAGCTGCCCACGGCAACCCAGTTATGTTGCGCGTCGACGGCCATGCTGCTTACGAGCCAGGAGATTTTGGGAAGCGCATTTACCAGAAGCTCATGATCCAAGGAGGGATCGCTACGCTGGTTTCTGGGAGTCGGCCGTTTGACCTGCCGATCCTCCTTCGACGGATCTACCGGAAATGAAGGTGGAGTTTTCGGCATGCTTGGGTCGTTTTGCTCGCCGAACGGGTTTGTTGGCTGGTCCTGGTCGGAATCGAGGGGTGTAACTGGGCGAAACGAAGGAGGCGGTTCGCGAGGTTTGTCGGGAGCGGTCAAAGCGCCCGAGCGGCCACCAGAACCTGCTTGTCCGAATTCGGTTCCCTGGGGTTGGAGGGGTGCTGCTTGGGTAGGTTCCGGTTGGCCGGCACCTGGACGCGGCTTGTCGAGCAGGTGCAGCCAGTAGACGGCGAGCATGATTGCGATTCCGAGGATCAAGGAAAGGTAGTTGATTGCCAGGGCGGCGATCGCCAGGCCTCGTCCCTCGATGCGCCCCTTGGATCGTGCGATCGTAACCAGCGCCACATGTCCAAAAACGATGCCGACGGCGGCGGTCAAGGCGGTGATCGAGCAACAAATGCCGACGACGGATGCAATTGCACAGCAGAGGGACACGATGGCCGGTACCGAGATTGGCGCTCGGGAACCGTTGGCCATCCCGGCCCGAGTCGGCAAGCCAGAGCCGCCCATTTGCCGGCTGGGATAGACCAGTCGCATCACGCGTTGCCCGCCGCCGAACGCCGATTCCTGGAACCGGACTTGAATGCGTTCGCTGGCATTCTCCCCGATCGTATCGCCGTCGCGGATCAGCGCATTTTGGCTGAGGATGTACCGTGCAAGTTCCAACAGCCGGGATTGCAGTTCACCTGGATTGTCGCCGGAATCGAGCACTTCCAGTTCCATTTTCTTGAAGTCGACCATCCCCCGCGTTCGTCCTTGGACAATGGGGCCGGCAGCGGAGGCCACGCCGGTGACCACCTGGATGTCAACCCAAAGCAAGATCGGATCGACGTCGTGATTCATGCCGGGCGCGAGGGCCCGAAAATTCTCCGCCGACGATAGCTGGCCGGCGCTGCCCCAGATCGTTCCCAGGATTTGTGGATGGGATCCGATCAGGGCATGCACGATGTGCGTCAGCAGTCGGGCGTCCTCCAGCGGCGATGTCCTGCCGCCGACAACCGTGACGATCCAATGCGCGGTCTGTTGCAACAGGTCTTTCTGGGCGTTCGGCCAGGCGGCCGGGAGAATTCCCGGCGGCAGATGAAGATCGGGGATCGGACCCGGCATGATCGCCAGCATCACCGCCGACTCGCCGACTTCCGTTCTCCAGATCGACTGCTCCGAGCGAAAAGGGGCGGGCCGGGTCGCTTCGGGCCAGCTCTGACGGAATTCGCGTACAAAGCGGCCTTCATCAAACGAGGCCTGGGACTGCAACGGAAGGATGCAGATCACGGTCACGAGATTCCCCTTTTTGTTTCGAGCTGCTAGCCTCGCCCGAAGGGGCCTCATTGTAGTTGGAATTTCGCATCGGTGAACCAACCGGCCACGACGGCAGCGCATCGTCCGGCCCGCGCGTGGTCCTGTGAAGGTGGTCAGGCGCGGGCGAAAAGGTTACCATCACACCATTACCTGCCGCCCGTACCGTGTCGGTCGTCGTGGTTTGTCAGGTTTGACACCCTGTCAATATGAAGGAACCTATCCATGCTGCGTGTGCTGACGGCCGGTCTGCTGGCAGGGCTATCGATGTTTGTGATCGGGGCGGTCGAGCATATGGCTTTCGAGTGGGAAACGCGAACCTGGTCGTCGCTGGCAGCCGACCCTCAATCGAAACTGCTGGAGACCTTGAAATCACCGGAGATTGCGCCAGGGATGTACAGCTTTCCGGCCAATGAAGCGGATGCCGGAAAGGAGCCGAGCGGAATTTTGCTGTTGTGGCCACGCTCGGCGGCGGAAATTGAGCCGCGGCAACTGCTGGGGGAATTCCTGTCCGGGTACATCGCCTGTACCTTCGCCGCCTGGATTGTCTCTCAGCTGAGCGAGCGATGCTCGTTCTGGCAGCGTTGGCGAGTGGTGCTGGTCACAGGCCTGATCGGGTGGCTCGCCATCACGGCCTCGTATTGGCTCTGGTACCGGTTCTCCTGGGAGTTCACCCGCGATTCGCTCTATTGCACGTTGCTCGAGTGGTCAACCAGCGGACTGATCATCGCAGCCATCGTTCGTGAAGAGTGAAGAGTGAAGAGTGAAGAGTGAAGAGTGAAGAGTGAAGGGCGAAGGGCGCGA
>Ga0233425_10001353_pt1 | contig 55899 bp, 45 predicted proteins | sample Watercolumn_Towu_2_FD_181712 | JGI IMG/M metagenome (GOLD analysis project Ga0233425, IMG submission 181712) | Freshwater microbial communities from Lake Towuti, South Sulawesi, Indonesia - Watercolumn_Towuti2014_140_MG | ecosystem: Environmental > Aquatic > Freshwater > Lake | place... | reverse complement strand
GCAGAGAGTCGTTGGTTCGAATCCAACACGGCCCACCAAAAAGAGAAGCGTCCCCATCGTCTAGCCTGGTCCAGGACACCGGCCTTTCACGCCGGCAACACCGGTTCAAATCCGGTTGGGGACGCCATACTTCTAAAGGCGGAAGATCGTCAGGGTTTTCTTCTTTTTCCTTTTCGGCTTCCTGGTTATATTTGAAAATCATATCAAAGGGTTGTCTAAACTCGGGGTGCAGCTCACCGTCCCTTAACTTGCAGTTCGAAAGTATGAAATCCAGAAGTTTCCGCTGTTCGGAAAAATCCTGGGTTTTATAAAGAATATAAGCACGTTGGGCGAGTTCGAGAATCCTGATGCCATCTTCGTAATACCGCTCGTTGGCCGAGAGGTGGGCCTGTAGCTTCCTCTTGATGGCCTCCTGCTCCAGCAGGTATTTTTTATTCATCTGCTCCCACAACTCGGTGGTGATAAGACCGTCCAGCCGGTCCTCATAAATCTTCGCCAGCCGGTTTTGGATTTTTGACAACTCCCGGTTAAGACTGCTCACCATCCCCTGGTGGTATTCTTTCTCCTCTTTATTGCTCTCCTTAAGGGCTTCGATGATCCAGCCGAGAATTTCTTCGTTGATTTGGATCAGCTTCAAGATTTCGCCAAATTTCTCCGAGACGACCTCTTCCCGCATATAGGGTTCAGCGCAATTCTTTTTAAACCCCGTGCAGCGGTAGTAGACATATCTTTTGCCGCTCTTCTTTTTGATGTGCTCTTCAGCGGTGATGGCACAGCCGCAATGGCCGCAGGTCAGGAGTCCCTTAAAGGGGAATTGGTGCTGCCGCTCCTTGGCTTTGTGCCTGTTTGCCAAGACCTCTTGCACCCGCTCAAAAAGCTCCCGGGATATCAGAGGTATGTGGTTGCCATGATAGAGCTTTCCACCCCATCGAAAATAGCCGTAATAAAGAGGGTTCCGCAATAAAACCTCCAGGGTGCTAGGGGTAAGGCGCCGGCCTGACTTCCGATAACCCAGGCCCTCCTCATAAGCCTTCTGGCTCAACTGTTTCAAGGAGTATTGTCCGGTGGCATACCATTCAAAAAGCTTCTTGACGAGTTCAGCGCGCTCTGGGTCGAGTTCGATGCAATTGGTCTGGAGATTGGGGCGATAACCCTGGGGAGGCCGACTGGGGTAATCTCCCTGTTCGGCTTTTTCCCTCATGCCTTTCCGAACCTCTTCAGAAAGGTTGTCGATAAAATTTTTTGCCATCAAAACCTTGATCCCGTGAATGAACTTGACGTGCGAGCGGGATTCCCGGCTTATATTCTCCCCTTCCTTGACCAAGTGGATTTCAAGGTCCAGGTCTTCAAGCAAAACGTAATCCTTGAAGTTACGATAAAGACGATCCGTTTTTTCAACCAGGATTGCTTTTACATCACTGTTGCCCTGGAGGAACTTCACCATCTCCTGAAAATGGGTGCGGCCGGCGGATTTGGCAGTTTCGACATCCACAAACTCTTTGACTACCTTGAAGCCTTGCTCTTCCGCGTAGGAATTTAGAAGCTTGAGCTGAGCCGGGATGGAGAAGCCCTCTTTCTCTTGTTCCTTGGAGGATACCCGAGCATAAGTCACTGCTTTTGGTGGCAAAACTTTTTTATTGCAATTTTTCATCAAGTATCTCCTTGAAGTGAGTCCAGGCCATATTCTTTTTTAAAACTCACTTTCCAATATCTCTCCGTGTTCTTTTAGCCACTGTTTTGCTCTCTCATAGTCAGGCGTTTGAGCACGGACAATGTTCCAGAATTTAGGAGTATGATTTAATTCAAGAAGATGAGCAAGTTCGTGAACTATCACGTAGTCTATCACAGTCATGGGAGCCTTGATTAATCTCCAATTAATACAGAGATTATTATTTGGAGTGCAAGATCCCCAACGGTATTTCATATCCATAATTAAAATCTTATCATATTTCACACCTATATTACGAGCATGATATTTTATCCTTGGAGTAATCTTCTCCTTAGCCTTATTTATAAACCAATTTTTAAAAACATTTTGAATGTCACTTCCTGACGAGTGATTAATGATAAATTTTCCCACCAATTTAATATCGTCTCGATCCGATTTTTCTATTTGCAATCGGTAATTGCGTCCTAAATACAACACTGATTCACCATTTACAAATTCCTTTCTTAATTCCACAGAGTTGTATTTCTGCACGTGGTTTTGCTTCTGGAAAATCCAAAACTTTTTCCTTTCAACTAAATTCTGAATCTTTTGTGGATCACTCCCGAGGGGAGCGCGCACCACTACGGAACGATCTCTTTCGACAATGATCCCAATCGTCTTACGATTGGAATAAATGATCTTATAGTTCAGTTCCATTATGCGGCGTACAATATCGTGTTTTGGTTGGCCTCGGCAAGTTCCATAATCCGAGAGATTATATGATGCCTATTCTGCTTTACATTGGGCAGGTTCATATAATCATTCGATAACAATATTTTTTGAATTTCCGCTTTTAATTTGTTCCGTGCAGGAATACTTTGCCAGAAACCGGTTAGCCGAATCTCGATATCAATGAGGTGATATAGGTCCTGAGTCAAAGCAACCAACCGACTTATTTGGTCTTCTGAGAGATCGCCTGTACCAAATATCTCTTTTCGAAGGATGCGGAAAAACGGCATCTGCTTTTTCCGGTGCAGGCCATAGGTAGGTTCTTTGCCTGCAGCTACAATCCGTTTCCGTAATTCCTCCAACTGCCTGTAAATTTCATTCCAGTTATCCTTGAACTCCTGGAGAATTTTCTCAATCGTCTCAGCAAACGAAGCGTAAAGTTCAGGATCCTCATCAATGTTGATCTCGATATGATGCCTTATGGCGTGTTCGATTTCCGCCGCCTTGGTCTTGGCCCTTTTTCGAGACTCTACCAGGTTCTGAAAATCCGGATTGATAATGGAGATGGGAGGAACTTTCTGGTCGATCCCTTTGGATATCAGGTATTCGTCGGTAATCTTCCGCAGCTTCTCGGGTATCCCCTTCATACCGAGCCGCTCGTCGCGGAAATGTTTGCTGGCCATCACATTGATTGCCGCCAGGGCCTTGTAGTCCTTCATGAACTCTAAAGCTTCTTTGCGGGGGAAAACGATATTAAGGGCCCTGGTCAGTTTCTTGAAAAGCAAAATGTATTCGAAGCGCAGGTCCTCATCGTAGAATAAGTCAAAGAAGGCATCATAATCGCCAAGGTTGGTTAATCCGTGCTGCTCCAAAAATGTCATGATTTCCCGGTGACAGGCTGCGAGTTCCCGAAATTCCTCGTCCTCTGACCCTATGGCGGTGAGAATTTCCTGCTGCTCCTTCTCATCATAAGTATCGATGGCTTCCTTCAGGTGGTGGCCGATCCCAACATAGTCCACCACGAAACCCTTGTCCTTGGCTTCATCCGCCACGCGGTTCACCCGGGCAATGGCCTGCAGGAGCGTGTGAGCTTTGACCACCTTATCTAAATACATGACCTGCTCAATAGGAGCATCAAACCCAGTCAGAAGCATATTGTTGACGATAATGATGCCCACCTCTCCGGTGACACCCTCAGCTTCCCCTTCGAAGGCCAACTTAAAGCTCTTGATGAGCCTTTCGTGTTTAGTGGGATCAGTGTGTTCCTTGATGTGGGGCAGATCGTTATGCACCCCGGAAATCACCACACCGGTCTGTAATTTTTTGAGGCGCTCGATGTCGATCAAAAGAGGGTTATTTTTCTCCAGTTCGGCGATGGCAGCCTGCAAGGCTTCGTCGATGGCAGTCTTATAGCGCGCCGCAGCCTCTCGGGAAGTGGCCACCACCTGGGCCTTGAAGCCGTTGGGAAAAACCTGTTCGATGTAGTGCTGGACCATGTCCCGGGCCTTGGCGCGGATGGTATCCCAGGCTTCCAGATAGGCCTGGCGTGACCCGTAGCCCAGAATCTGCAGGCGTTCGTCCAGGCGGTAATCGCTGAACATGTCTGCGAACGCCGTATCCATTGCCTTCTGGTCGGCCACTTCGGCACTGTGGGTCCGCCCCTCATAGACGATCTCCAAAGTAACCTTATCCTCAATGGCCTGGCGCATGGTGTACCTATCGATATATTCGCCAAAGACCTTCTCGGTCTTATCAATGGGCGTCCCGGTATAGGCGATATCCGTGGCATTCGGCAAGGCCTTGTCCAGATTGGCCCGCAATAAAGCGTACTCCGTGCGATGCGCCTCGTCGGTCATCACCAGGATGTGGGGGCTGGGATTTAGTTCCGGGAACATCTCCACTAAGTCACTTTCCTGGAACTTATGAATCATGCTCATGATCAAATCCGAGGAGGTGGTCTGCAGCAACTCCTTGAGGTGCGCCACGCTGTCAGCCACCTTAACGGTAAACCCCACCCCCTTGCTGGTTTCCCCCAGTTGCTGTTCCAGCTGGGTCCGGTCAGTGATAAACACCACTTTCCAGTTGCACAGTTGAGGGTGATGGTACATTTCCCTTACCATGAACATCATGGTCAGGGATTTCCCAGACCCTTGGGTATGCCAGATGATGCCGCTGCGCTCCCGCTTGTTCTTGCCTTCCAGGAGGCGCTTGATGGCCAGCTTGACCGCCCGGAATTGCTGGTAGCGCCCCACGATTTTGATTGTTTGACCCTTCTCATCGGTCTGGAATAATGTGAAGGTCCGGATCAGGTCCAGGAGATTATCTTTATCCAGCATCCCGGCCACCAGCCGTTGCTGGTCATTGGGAGTGGTGCCCTTATGCTCCAGCTCGTCCAGGGTGCGGGGATAAGGATCGGTCCAGCGAAAGAAGTGCTTGTCGATATGAGTGCTGATGGTGCCGAACTTGGCTTCTTGCCGGCAGGTCGCCACAATAAATTGGTTGCTGTAAAAGAGGGGAGCGCTTCCTTCTTTACTGGCGCCACGCTGTTCACTGTAACGCAGCAGCTGGTCAATGGCCTCTGGAATCGGTTCTTTCACCTTGGGAGACTTGCATTCGACCACCACCACCGGCAGGCCATTCAGGAATAAAGTAATATCCGGGTAGATATGGTGTTCGGTGCCCAGGATGCGGATTTTGAATTGGGAGACGGCGATGAAGCGATTGTTGTCTTTCTGGGTAAAATCAATGAACCGCACCGTAGGGCTATTTTCCCCGGTCTTACGGTTTTCCGCGACGCTGGTCCCTTCCAGCAGGAGCTTTTGCACATACTGGTTGTTTTCCAGCAGGTTTTTGCCTGGGTAAGTGGTGATACGTTTAACAACCTCCTCAACCTGGTCCGGTTCCAGCCATGGGTTGATCTTGACCAGAGATTCCCGCAGCACCGGCACCATCATGACCTCTGCAAAATGCTCCCGGAAGGTGTCCTGGGGCTGTTGCTTGGTGTCAAGCCGGATGACTTCCCAGCCCAGGCCCTCGATTTGGTTGAGGAAAGGTTCTTCGACGTGATTTAGTTCGTCAAGTTTGATGTGCTTGGGTGTTTTGTCAATATGGGCCATTAAATTGCCTACCTATAAAATATCTTCTTGTTTAAGTAAGTTTGTCACTCTAACTTTCTCAGAAAAGAGGTCTTTCATTAATCCACTTTTTATACTTTTAAGTTTTTCAAATAGTTGAATATTTTGTTTAGTATCATGATCTAGTGCGGTAATTATTTTTGATAGTCTTTCTTGTTCATCAATTTTTGGTATAAAAATTCGAAATTTTCTAATATCAGTCAAAGATATATTTGCGCGTGCCGTTTCTACTTGCTCTCCTAATAGTCTTGCGATATTATTCGGAAGCTGCAAATAAGATAAAAACCAATCATTATTAATAGATTTTTTTAGTCTGATTATTGCAACGGCTTGATTAATATTTGCTTCATCTTGAATATTATATATAGCACTTCTTGCAATTGATGCTCCTACAAGATTAATCAGGACATCCCCTTTTTTTAAAATAGAGCGTTTCAGTTTCCTATGAAAAGCAGCTGGAATATATTTTTTATTAATGGATATATCTAAATACCCATCTCTGACATTCTCGCTAGTAATGAACAAGACACCATCTTCTATGTATTTAAATCCTTGCCAACCAGGTGATTCCCCCTTTGTTATTAATTCCGATATTGACTGAACTGTAGAAAAGTCCCATTCAAAAGGAATTCTTCCCAGCGGGGAGTCCTTAAATGCATGGGTTCCCTCCGAACGGATGTTACCATGCTCATCAATGCCTTTGGTCAGCAGGTCCTGCATCAAGCCGGCTTTGATGCGTTGGTGCTTTGCAATAATGGCCTCGGTTTGTTCGATGGCTTTGTCAATGGTAAATAATATCTCTGCAATCTGGTTTTGCTCTGATTTATCTTTTGGAAAGGGTAGTGCTATCTCTGCGAGCGCCGTTTTAGATATTTCTGAGAATGTGGTTCCCTCACCAAATCTCTTAATCTTTTCCATGTGAAAGTTAAGATTATGATAGACGAATCCTGCATCATATTCCTGCTTCAATAAAATGCTTTTACATCCCTGATTTGTGCAAAAATCAACTTGGGGAATCGCCAAATAACCTATGGGAGCCCGGGATGATAAGGTAATAGAGCCAGGTGGCAATAAAGTCGCCGAACAACTTTTCAGCCCCTTTTCACTAATAGTTCGTTCGGTTTCGTATAAAAACGGGGTATTGAGCTTACTTAAATCATTGGGGGTAATCCAGACAATGCCACCACCCCAGTAAGTTGGGTTGGAGGTCGATGGCGTAGAGCCGGAGCATAATTTACCGACTGCATCGAGACGTTTGGGAACCCAATCAGCCATTAACGTCACCCGAAATACTTTAATTTTGTTAAATATTCATTCAATTTTACGAGGGTCATTTCTCTCCCCCTTTCCAATACATTACTGGGAATTGCATACTTATCCCATAAGTTATCTATTACTCCAATCAAGCTACGCTTCTCAGCATCAAGATACCGTCTGAGTTCAGAATTTATTAGATCATAAATCTTCTTAAGGATAAGGTTCTTGGCTTCTTCTGCAGTGAGTTGCCCCCCAATTTCTTGCATCAAGGCATCAAGATCAGTAAGTCGTTTGTTTAACGTCTCCCTGTCTTTGTTCAAACCCTTGATCTTGCGTTTATCCGCCTTGTCGCCGGGATTCAAAGTTCCGAGTTGCCCTCCGATTTGCGTCAGAAATTGGTTGATTTCGGCTTTGGCTTCATCCGGCCCGACGCGCTTAATGCGCAATTTAAATTCTAACTTCGCCCATTTTTCCTTGAGCGCCTGCTTGAGCGCTTTGATCTGAGCCTCTATGTCGGTGATGGCTTTAAGTTGCTCCTCCATGACAGCCTTTTCCCTGGCGGCGCCGGCCGCGGCGCTTTGGGCGAGATCGGTGATCTGATCCTTCAAATATTTCTTCAGCACCGTGGCCGTTACTGTTTCATCCTCACTAGCTTCATATTCCACCGCTTCCAAGGCCTCCTCCAGCGCAGCTTGAGCTTCGCTTAGTTGGGCCTCCAGGTCTTCAATTTCCCCAGCTTCCGTCTGAAAAAAGGCGTTAATGAGATATTCATCGGGAATTAAAACATGATGCCAACCGATGGAGATAATGGTTTTCAGGTCGTAGCGGATATTCTGCCACCAGTTGACAAACACCCCGGCAGCTTGAAATTCATCCAGCACCCCGATGGGCACCAGTTTCTCTTTGAGGGTGCCCAGGAGTTCGGCCCGCACCCGGGGCAGGATGTTATTCCCATTCTCCAGTCTGGCGAAGTCATTCTGCGCCACCTGCCACCAGTCTTCAAGGCCTTGGTGCATGACGGCATAAATCCGCTGCAATTCGGCGTCGGCCTCCGCTAAGGTCTTAATAGCCGCCTTATCGGTCACTTCCGGGCGGAAGGCCAGGTATCCTTCCCGTTCTGGCTGAAACAAAATATCCGGATTGACCCCGAACTTGCCGAACACTGCCGCCTTAGCTTCCACCTCCACTTCTGGGACTCCGCCCAAAAGGTGGGCCTTCACGTCCTCCGGCTCCGGCTCGGGAGTATTATCCACATACCGCCGAATAGTGAGGTTATGGTCGTGCCTATCCACAATTTCCTGCTTATCCACCAAGAGGGAGTATTTGTGGGTTTCGAGCTTGCGGGAAAAGACAAAGTCGATCTTCTCGATATCTTCAGGGCGAAGCTTATTCTGGTTTTTGCCTTCGGCGTATTCGGCAGCGGCGTTGATGAAGAAAATTTTATCCCGCAACTCATCCGGCTTATTTTTATTGACCACCAGCACGCAAGCTTGAATGCTGGTCCCATAAAAGAGGTTGGGCGGCAGGCCGATGATGGCTTCGATCACATCATCGTTAATCAAAATTTCCCGGATGATTTTTTCCTTGCCGCCCCGGAAGAGCACCCCGTGGGGGATGATGGTGGCCATTCTGCCCTGGGGCTTGAGGCTGGCAATCATGTGCTGGACAAACATGAGGTCCGCCTTTTTCCCTGTTTCCGGGCAGAATTCTTGGAAGCGGTTAGGGAACCTCATGTTCGCCCGGCTGTAGTTCTGGGAAAAGGGTGGATTGGCCAATACACGGTCAAATTTCTTGTAGGTGCCGCCTTCAAGAATGAGGGGATTCTCCAGGGTGTCTTCGTTTTCAATTTGGAACTTGGTAATGTTGTGGAGAATCATGTTCATGATGCAGATAGACCAGGTGGTGCCGTTGGAATCTTGCCCATAGAGGAAGAGATCATTGGGATCCTGCCCCTGTTCTTCCACATATTGATAAGATTGAATCAGGAAGCCGCCGCTCCCCACGGTGGGGTCATAAATGGTCATTCCTGACCGGGGCTTGGTCAATTGCACCAGAAGGCGAACCACTTCAGGGGGAGTATAGAATTCTCCGCCTTTCTTCCCAGCACTGTCGGCGAAGAACTTAATCAAGTATTCATAGGCGGCGCCCAAGAGGTCAGGAAACTCGAAGTTTTCATTGACCAGCACAAAGCGGGGATTGTTGAAGTGGTCGAGCAGATCTTTCCACTTCTGGTCTGAGATTTTGGTTTTTCCCTTAACCTCATTGAAGTCTATATTGTTCTTAAGAACTCCCGTTAAAGAGTCATTTTCATCTTCAATGGCGGCGATAGCCTTGTTCAATTGCTCGCCGATATTTTCCTTGAGGTCTTTTAGCGCCGGCCGATGTTTCCCATCTTCATCCTCCCATGACTCATTCCAGCGGGCCCGCTTGGGCACAAAGAAGGTCTCACCATAGGAAGTCTTGTCTTCTAGAATCTCGCTAAGCAACTCTGGCTGATCGGCCAGATGGGCGAATTCTTGTTTGAGCTGCTCTCGTTTGCGGTCAAATTCGTCCGACATCCGCTTGATAAAGAGCATGCCGAAGATGTATTCCTTGAATTCCGAGGCATCCATCTTGCCTCGCAGGATGTCCGCGGCCTTGAGCAGGAAGTTCTCTAACTGTTTAAGCGTGATTTTTTCTTGATTCATCTATGCGTTCCGGCTTTCCTGGTAGGGATGATTTTCAGGTAAAAGTTAGAAGTAGAATCTCAGCCAACTCAGGGCCATTCCTAAATGCCCATTCGAGAGGTTAAAGGCTCCTTGGGCTGCTTGTCAAGGAATCCTTTTCGATGCTATTTTACCAAAAAATTTAGGATGATAACAGGCTTATCTTATGGCTTGCACCTAACTTTAGGTCATTCCTGGAAAAACGAAATCGGCATAAAAATTGATATCGGTTCTCCTAAAAAGCACTATAATGCTATTCCAGGGAGATTGAAGGGCGGAAGGGTTGCAGGAATCTACCTCTGAAGACACTTATGAGATATTTTGACAGGATTCGATGAGTGGAGATCAATTATGAATATGAGTTCATTGTCCGCCGTGGAGGAGGTTTTAAAAATAGCTGGAGTGCCATTACATTACAGAGAAATTACCCGACAAATTCTTGAGAAAAAACTTTGGATAACAGAAGGTAAGACACCTGAAGCGACAATAAATGCCAGACTTGCAACTGACATAAAAAATAAAGGTGTACAGTCTAAATTTTATCGTGCGGGAAAAGGGGTGTTCGGATTAACAGAGTGGGAAGCTAAAAAAGAGTCAGAAACATCACCAGATAATCAGGAGAAAGCCAAGCTACAACCTACAGAACCTACACACGTTAAAATTACCCCAGAAAAGCCCCTTTCTTTTACTGATGCGGCGGAAAAAGTTCTTACAGAATTTGGTAGTAAACGACCTATGTACTATCGGGATATTACTGCAAAGGCTTTAGAACTGGGCTGGCTGCTGACCGAGGGTAAGACTCCGGAAGCCACTATGTATGCACAAATTCTGATGGAAATAAAACGCTATCAAAAAAGAGGGGAGCAGCCTCGCTTTGTCATGCATGGAAAAGGGTTTGTCGGCCTTTCCCGTTGGATGGGCCGAGGTCTTGTTTTTGAGATCGAACAGCACAATAGGCGGGAGCGCCAGGCGCTACACAAGCGTCTATTAGCCATGGAGCCTAGTGAATTTGAGGAACTGACTTCCCGTTTATTAGCTGAGATGGGTTTCGAGGATATTGAGGTGACAAAACGCAGTGCCGACGGGGGCATAGATGTTAGAGGCACTCTCGTCGTTGGGGATGTCATTCGCACCAAGATGGCTGTTCAAGTTAAAAAATGGAAACCTACGAATCGAGTCCAAGCTCCGGTGGTCCAGCAAGTCCGGGGAAGTTTGGGCGCTCACGAACAGGGATTGATTATAACTACCAGCGACTTCAGCCAGGGGGCCCGCAAGGAGGCTGCAAGACCTGACGCCACGCCGGTCGCCCTAATGAATGGGGAGCAGCTCGTTGCTCTTCTGGTTGAACATAACATTGGGGTTACTCGCCGGTCGCATTACTTAATCGAAATGGGTGAAGAAGAAACTTCGTCACAAGATTGATTCTCCTGAATAAGGGCATGGTGAGATTGTGCCATCTTCGTTAACATGGGTTGACCACGATCCGGCCGCCCGGGAGCGCAGCCTCCGTATCTTGGCCCTTTTCCATGAAAGGGAAAGCCGGGATGAGCTAGGCCTTGGAGGTATTCGGGATAGCTTTGCCGACCAACTTTTTCCCGGCACCAGTACCATCCAGACACGGTTACGGTATATGCTCTTTGTCCCCTGGATTTATACCCGCTTGGAAAAGCAGCGCGTACCTCCCGAGGAATTCGCCGCCAGAGCCGACCGTGTTGAGCGGGCACTGGTAACCCCCCTGCTTGACTCCGATGATCAAGCCGGGGTTTTTGGGCGCACGGCCGGCAAAGGTTTAAAGCGCTTGCCCAGCTCGGTGTACTGGGCGGGCCTGGGCTCCTGGGGTATTCGGCTGGTGGACCTTTCCCAAGAGGAATATCACCGCCAAATAGGCACCATCTATCGTCGGCGAGCAGACCAGGATGCCAAAGACCGGGAACGAGCCCGGCAAGGAGATGACCGGGAGGCTCCACCGGAACCAGGTACCATAACCTGGCACCCACGCTTACCGGAGCCGCCGCCTGAGTTTCCAGAGCAGGTCGATTTTGCCCTCACTTCAGAAGAGGCCAACTTCCTCTTGGACCGCTTGACGCGTCGCCACCCGCAGAGCCTCTTAGTGCACTTGGCGCGCCATTGCCAACCGGCAGACGTGGATGCACCTTGGTTACACCCAGAACGGGCTGGTTTCCGGGAGGAACATCAAGAGCTGCTTGAACACGGACGTCGTTTTTCGGAAGTCATGCATGGGGCGGCCTTGCTCTATAACCTGGCGTTGACAGAGTTGTTGAGAAGGGAGGAAAAAGCTGCGGAATATCGTGAGAGATATAATCAATGGGCACAATCGCTTGATCTGACCGATTTGCGCGTCTGGTCCTTATCGCTGTTATGGCAACTCACGATGGATAAAGGGCACACAATAGGCCCTCTCACACGCCGCTTCGTGGAGCGCTGGATTGAATTGGTCCGGGAAGACCCGCTAAACCTTCTCGATCATCAGGAAGTAAGAAACCTGATCCGCCGTCGGGAAGAAACTCTTAAGGGAGCCCGCTCCCGTTTTCGAAACCGACGAGCACTGGAACAATGGGGCGGGGCTTCCGGGCTTGGCCGCCTCGTTTATCGCTGGCCTACAGCCCGGATCTTTCTGCGTGATCTATACGACGGCACCCATCGAGGAACTTAATGCTGAACCCCCACTCTCGGAGTTTCTACACTGCTTCACTCTCTCCTCCGCCCGGGATGGTCTTTGGTGAGGCCATCGCAACCACTTTCTCCCTGGACCCGACCACCCTACTTACCATTCCGGCCCATTTGGCGCTGTTGGGTCGAGGAAACCGCCAGGATCAATTAGAAAATGGGATCATGTTACTGGAAGCGCTTCGCCGGGTGACAACACAAGTGACGGTATACGCCCAGCGTGGCCGTATGCAAACGCCGGAGCGCCCGCATGTGCTTTATGGATTGTTAGAGTCCATGGTAGTCGAGGTCTTGGCCCCCCGAGGCGGCGTCTTTCATCCGAAGCTCTGGCTTTTGCGCTTCTTTGATCCATCTGGTGAAGAACCGCCCCTCCTGCGCCTGATAGTGCTCTCCCGGAACCTCACTGCCGACCGCTCATGGGATCTGGCTCTTACGCTTGAAGGCCGTCCAGGCGGACGCTATCGTTCAGAAAATCGAGAACTTGGGGAACTTCTTGCCTCACTTCCTGATTTGGCCAAGGAGCCCATGGCTGATCAGGAACGCCAGGAGCAGGCTGTTCGGCTGGGCGATGAAGTGCGTCGCACAAAATGGGAACTCCCCCTGGGCTTTGAATCTGTGTGGTTCCACATGTTTGGGCGGAAGCGGCGGGCCTGGAACCCACCAGCATCTAACCGTATGGCCGTAATTTCGCCTTTTTGCACGGTCGAGGCGCTGGAGATGCTTTGCCAGAGCACGGGTGCACCGATGGCTTTGATCTCTCGCCCCGAGACCTTAAGCGAACTCAGTCCTGATATCAGAGGTCGTTTTCAGCAATGCCTCGTAATGGACGAGGCTGCCGAAACTGAGGACGGTGAAGACCAGCAAGCCGTCGCAAGGGATACTTTTGGCTTGCATGCTAAGGCCTACATTTTTCAGAAAGGTGTAAATACGCATCTTTTCGTGGGGTCGGCCAATGCTACCAGGGCCTCGCTGATTTCTGCAGAGAACATCGAAATCTTGGTTGAGCTTATTGGTAGGCGGAGAAACGTGGGGGGCATCGATAAGCTATTAAACAATGAGGGACTAGGTGAGTTATTAAGGGCATTTGATACACCTGAGGGTCCGGAAGAAGTTGATAGCTCCCGCAAAGCGGCTGAGGAGGCCCTTGAAAAGGCGCGCCGGACTCTTTCAGATTCTTCCATGCGGGTTCGATGTACCCCCTTGAACCATGAGGGGGGCTGGCACATGTACCTGCTAGGAAGTAGTCTTGCTCCCCTGGAAGGTGTAGCAGGGATGCACGCTTGGCCCCTCACAGTAAGCCAGGATCATGGTGTGGATATAAGTAGGTTGTTAATGGGGGAAGAAGCCTATCTTGGCACGTTTTCGGCCCAATCAGTCACAGGGCTCATCGCTTTTGAGCTCACCTCTAATCTTCCGGAAGTACGATTGCGCTTTGCCATGAATATGCCAGTTGAGGGTCTGCCGCCAGATCGTGACGCTGCCATTCTCAGGACTGTCGTGCGTAACCGAGACGGTTTCCTCAAGTATTTGCTTCTCCTACTTAGTGGATTTGAGGATGTGACGCTTTTCCCCTTCTCTGGTGATGGTGGTGGAAAAATGGGATACCGCGGGCGTGGCAGCTCCTTTGAAGACATTCCTTTGCTTGAGGAGCTTACCCGGGTTTTCAGCCGCGAGCCGGAACGGCTTTCCGAAGTAAAAGATGTGGTAAGGCGCCTCAGTGAATCCCGGGACGGGGAGCCCATCGTACCACCTGAATTTTTGGAGCTCTGGCATATCTTCGAGGCCGCCCTGGAGCCAACCCATGAGCACTAAAACGTTTTCAGCAGCCCCAGTTTTGGCACAGCTGAAAGACTTTCAACGCCGGACCGTGGACTACGTATTTGACCGGATGTATGGTAAAGATGCGACCATGCGCTTCCTCGTGGCAGACGAAGTGGGCCTGGGCAAAACCCTGGTGGCCAGGGGAGTGATCGCCCGGGCCATCGAACACCTGCAACAATCGCTGAAGCGAATTGACATTATTTACATTTGCTCCAACGCCACAATAGCCCAACAAAATATTAACCGTCTGAACGTGAGCGGCGACAACAGCTTCGCTCTGGCGACCCGGCTGACATTTTTGCCGATTCAAGTTGAAAAGCTCTCTGATAATTTTATCAATTTCATCAGCTTCACCCCCAGCACCGCATTAGATCTCAAAGGGCGGGGTGGGCGAGTAGAAGAACGTGCTCTCATCTATCGTATCCTCCGACAAGAGCCCTGGAATACTGGAAAGGGGCTTTTGAACTTGCTGCAAGGTACGGTTCAAAAACGGGACAACTGGCTTTGGTACATCAATAAATGGGATATTGATATCGATGCGGACCTGGCTCGCTCCTTCCGTGATCGTGTGACCGCTAATGAGCCGCTCACCGTTCGGTTGATCGCTTGCGCCGAAAAATTTCATAGATATCGCCGGCACGTCCCGGACCACGATTCCGAGGAGCGTTACCAGCTTATCGGAGAATTGCGCCATCTTTTGGCGGAGGTATGTCTGGATGCCCTGGAGCCAGACTTGGTGATCTTGGATGAGTTCCAACGCTTTAAAAAATTGTTGGACGGCCAGAATGACGCAGCCCGCCTGGCCCAAATCCTTTTAAATTATGGCCAGGTTCGAACTTTGCTCTTATCCGCCACACCTTATAAGATGCTCACCCTGGACTATGAACAAGAGGATGACCACTACCCCGATTTTTTAAAGACACTTGGGTTTCTGTTGGATGATATAGGGGAAGTCGCACGCTTAAAAAAGGATATCCAATCTTTTCGGAGAGGTTTATTTGATCTGGCAGAGGGCGGCCAGGGCGAACTCCCGGCGGTGCGGGATCGTTTGCAATCCAGGCTGCTGCGCGTGATGTGCCGCACTGAGCGGGTCAGCATGACTCAGAAACTCGACGCGATGCTTACCGAGCCCCTAAAAACTGCCAGGCTCCAAGCCGGGGACCTGGAACAAGCGGCCTTGGTTGACCGGGCTGCCCAGGCCTTGGGAGCTCGAGACACTATGGAATATTGGAAATCTAGTCCTTATCTCTTTAACTTTCTTAAACACTATGAACTTCGAAGAAAGCTAAAAGACGTGGCCGAAGCGCCCCCGGCCATTCTCCTGGACACAATACAAACGGCTGACCAGCAGATCTTGCGGGCAGAGACTTTCGAGAACTATTCGCCCATTGACCCAGGCAATGCCCGGCTCCGGCTTCTTTTTTCGGAAACATTGGATAACGGCCTTTGGCGCCTCCTTTGGCTGCCCCCCTCTTTGCCCTACATGACTCCCGCAGGTACATATGCCCAAACCGGCCCCGTAACCAAGGCACTGGTTTTCTCCGCCTGGAATGTCGTGCCGGATGCTATCGCTGCCCTATGCTCTTACGAAGCAGAAAGGCGCATGCTGGAAGAGATCGAGCGTAATTTTCGACACAGCGACCTCTATGAGAAAGTCAGGCCGTTATTACGATTCACCAAGGGTCGGGATGACCGCCTTACTGGGATGCCGGCTCTTTCTTGGCTGATGCCTTCTCCGACCCTGTCGACCACCATCGACCCGCTAAAGATAGCCCTACACCAAAGACAAGGTCAACCAATTTCCAGAGATGCACTCATCTCCGAGGCAGAGTCACATTGTCAAGAATTGCTCAAGCGGCTTCCTCCAGGGGGACCCGGAATTAGGGAGGATGAACGTTGGTATTGGGCAGCGCCGGCGATACTGGAAGCTCAGGCTCGCTTTCGAGACTGGTGTGTTTCTGCAGAGGGCTGGATATCTGTGGATGCGGAAGACGATCCAGAAAGCCGCTTCCATGATCATGTACTTCGTTTGGTCTCCGTCCTCGACGGCCAGATCGATTTGGGTCCGAGACCCAAAGACCTTCCCAGAGTCATGGCGGAACTCGCTTTGGCTGGCCCCGGTACTTGTGCTTTGAGAGCGCTGCACCGTATTGCTCCTGAACTTCCCCTCGATGAGGGGTGCATGCTGAGCGCCGCGGCCCAGATTGCCAGCGGGTTCAGGACGCTCTTCAATCTACCTGAAACTATCTGCCTTCTTCGTGGGAGTGGGGAGGAGACTTACTGGCGAATGACCCTTCGTTATGGTATAGACGGCAATCTCCAGGCGGTCCTCGATGAGCAAGTGCACGTTTTGTTGGAGTCTCTGGGTCTGGTTTATCATCCACCCGAGGCCAAGGTGAAGGGGGTGGCCGAGAGCCTGGCCAACTCGCTCTCTATCCGGACAGCGCAGATCAAGATTGATGAGTTGGCACTGCATAGCGAGTCTATCGAGATAAGAAACTTTAATAGCCGCTGCCGCTTTGCGGTGCGCTTTGGAGAACTGCGCGATGATCGGGAAGCTACTCTGGCCCGTGCCGATGTGGTAAGAGAAGCCTTCAATTCACCATTCCGCCCCTTTATTCTTGCCACCACCTCAATCGGTCAGGAAGGTCTTGATTTTCACACCTGGTGCCATGCAGTGATTCACTGGAATCTGCCTTCCAATCCTGTCGACTTAGAGCAAAGAGAAGGACGAGTGCACCGGTATAAGGGGCATGCGGTTCGAAAAAATATTGCCCAGCGATTCGGTCTGGCAACCTTACAGGAATGGGATGGGAGAGGCGACCCTTGGGATTTTCTTTTCAGAAAAGCAGGAGAAACCCGCTCACCAAACTCATCAGAATTAGTGCCATACTGGATTTTCGAGATCGAGGGCGGGGCCACTATCGAGCGTTGGGTTCCCCTCCTACCGTTCAGCCGAGAGGTCCAGCAACTTGAGCGCCTGAAACGCAGCCTCGTCCTTTACCGTCTAGTGTTTGGTCAGCCACGCCAGGAAGACTTGCTTACTCACTTGGCAGACCGAATGTCAACCGAAGATGCTCATCAGGCAGCCAAAATGTGGCGGATATCATTAGAGCCGCCAATAAAATCAGTTTAATAGTATTTTAAGAAAGATTTACTGGTGTTTATTTATTAACTCTTCAGCCTTTTCGACCACAACTTGACCCTTTTTAATCTCGGAGATAAGAGTTTCCCGGTATCGGGCCTCAGCCCCGGCATCCTCCAAGGAGAACCACAGGCCGGGTTTGCCGGTCTGAGGATGGTTCAGGGGCTCAGTCTTTAAAATCGGGGCAGGAGGAATCTCAGGCCGTGGGAGATTAACTTTTATCCCCGGATTGCACCCTGCGGTTAAAATAAGCAGACAAGCCGGCAGCATCACCGCTTTGAACCATTTCATCGATTTTCTCCTTTCGTCTTTCGGTTTCGGCAGTTATTTCGCCTTGAGCTTGGGTTATCTCGACCTGGACCTGAAGGCCTTCCCGTTCTCGCTCTGCCCTCTCGGCTCGGCTCTTATACCACCAGCCCCGAAGCCATAAGCCCCCCAGAGCCATGAGAATCGCTCCCAGGGCTCCCAATTTTGAAAAGATCAACGATAGAATGGATTCCATATCGGGGCACTCCTTTTCTCATGATTTATCTGTATCTATCAGCTATGAATGGCTATCCCTGCAGAACTCAGTTTGTCCTACTCATCCGGGAAGTCAGGCGAGGTTTCCTTGCCGGGCGTGCGCAGCAGGTGCTTGACCTTCTCTCTCACGTTGCGCCAGGCCCCCACCACGGAGTTGGCTCCGTAGACACCGGCCACGCTCGCCAGGGCCACTGTGTTCATGGTGGTCAGGTGCCCCACCCAGGCATCCGGCAGGCGCCCCAGCAGGCCCAGAAGGACAGACATGGCGTCCAGGGCCAGGATGCCCAGGATGAGCAACCCGAAACAAAGCCGGCTCATGGAATATTCCCGGGAGCCCGGGTCGGTGAAGAACTCGGCCAGTCTATGGGGAGGCGGCTGCTTGAGGGCCGTCGCCACCTCCTCCCGGATGATCTTCTCGAACATCTGCTTGAGTTCCTGCATGGCTCACTCCGGCCACCTGAAATGGCTGACGCGATCCCAGGAGTAGCGGCGCACGCTCACCCGGTCCCCCTGGTTCCCCCCAAGACAGTAAACCCCCACGTCGTCCTCGTCCAGGTAGAGGGCCACGTGGTTGCCCCCGGTGCGGCTCATCACCACCACGCACCCAAGTTGCCCGTTTTTCAGTTCCCGCCCCCAGGTCCCCCAGGAGGCGGCGGCAGCACTCCTGGTGCTCGAGATGCCGGCCCGTTCCATCCACTTGCACATCTCCGATGAACACCAGGGCGTTTCGTCGTCTTTTGCTCCCAACGTGGTATAGCTGTGGGCCTCAACGATGTCAGGGTTGTCCTCAGGGCCGGCAATCTCTGCCACCCCCTTCCCCAAATCCTTGAAGGCTTCTATCAGCCAGTGAGGCAGTTCCGCCGTCATGACCGGCCGTTCTGGTTGTGTCTCCTGGGCCCCGAAAAGAGCCTCCCGGGTCTTGGGGCCGACAATTCCATCCACCACCAGCCCGTTGGCTTGCTGAAAGGCCCGGACCGCTGCCTCGGTCTTTTCCCCGAAGTTTCCCCGGGGTGTCCCGGTGAAGATACCTAGTTCCTGGAGCCGCTCCTGCACCCGGAGAACCTCCGGGCTGCTCATGCCACGCTTGAGATTCATGGTTATTTGCCCTCCTTCTCGCCATTCAGGTGGCGGTGGAATTCATCGCGCCGCACATAGTCGATGGGCAGCTTTTCCCGCAGGGTCAGTTGCCGGCTGACGGCCTCATGGAGCGTTCCGTCCAACCCGGCGATTTTCTCGTCCAGATGAGCCCGGCAGGCCTTGCAGTTCTCCTTGATCTGAGAAAGGGCCTCCCGGCTCATCTTCTTCATGACCCAGAAGGTCAGTCCGGGTGTGCCGCAGGCCGCCAGCACAATGGAAAGAAGCTGCGCCACCGTCAAAACATCCTGGCTCATGGTTGCGTCTCACCTCCCTCGAAGTTTCATTCAGCTCACTACCGGGAATTTTCTTTTGCCAAAATGGCTCTGCCACCTAACCTTGGGATGGGGCACCGGGAAGACCCGCCGGGGCGGAGGCGCCACACCGTAAGCGACCATGAGACCACTGGCGTTGACCTGGATCTCCCCAATTTCGGCAAAGAGTCCGTATGCGGCCATGAAACCGGCGGCGTCCACCCTGACCAAACCATCCTGGTCCGTATAGGCAACCTGGGCCCCCGACGTCTCGACCCGGACCTCGGTCATGGGGTAGGCATAAGCGCCGCTGCGGATGGCGTCGATCTCCTTGGACGTCAGCAGCTCGTTGAAAACCACCACCTCATCCAACAGGCCATCGTGGCAATATGCGGCGTTGCCATCGTGCCGGGCGCCGATGGTGAAGTCGGCATCCTCCACGTGCAACGGGTTGGCGAAGGTCTTGAAATACTCCGTCACCGCAGAGTTCGAGGCCCGGAAGACCCTGATGTAGGCCGTCCGGTTCACCCCATCGAGGCTGACGCCTACGTGGTACCACTCGCCATTGTTGATCTGGTAGCCGGTATCGATGGTTTCGGCGCTGTCGCCGTTGTTGTAGCCGAGATAGAGCTTCAGCCAGGCGTAGTCCCGCACAATGGCAAAGGAGCGGCGGCCGTTGGTGTCGTATTTGGCAATGAGATAGCCGGGGCTGATGTTGCTCTCGGGCTTTATCCAGAAACACACCGCAATTTTTTTAACGACATCTCCGCTCTTCAACGGGAAGCCGACGTCGAGCTGCCCGTCCGATCGGCTGCCCCATTCGGTGTTGTCCTTCTCGAAGTCGGCGGCATAGGAACCTTCCTTCTTGTCAGCCGAGGTGAAGCCAACCGTGTTGTGGTCGGTGAGGTGGTTCCCGCCCTTGTAGTCGTTCAGGTTGTTCTCGAAGCTATACAGGGCCTTGACCCTGGGGTCTAAAGAGAAGTCATTGGCCATGTCAGTTCACCGCCTGGAGGGCCAATTTGGCGTTGTTGACCGCATCCACCGTCCAATTGCCCCCGGCCGGATTCTGGTTCAGGGTGTGCCTGCGGAGCAGCGAGGACACCGGCAGGTCGATGGGGTCCGATAGGTAATCCGTATTGTCGATCCGCACCCCCAGCTTCAGACGATCCGGATCAATGAAGGCACCCTTGAGGCAGAAAGCCTGCACCTGGATGGCCTTCACCGTCAGGGCCTCGGCGGGCAGATTCTCCACGTCAAAGTGCTCTTTTTCTTCAGGGGTGCTGGTTTTAATGTAGTCCGTGCCGCTGGGGGGCAACTCATCGATGGCCGCGTAGTGGGCGCCTGAAGGAGTGACGTCCCAGTCATTGGTGGGTCCGTCCGCGGTGGGCTTCAGGAGCTTCACCTTGAGCCCGTTGGGCCAGGAGTTGTTGACCGGGCCGGAGGGGTCATTAACGATGACGTCATCGATGTAACACTGCATCCCGACCCCGGCCTCGAGATTCCAGTGCACCTTGTCAATGGTAGCAGCCGTCCCCGGTTTGGTGTCGCCGCTGTAAATCCCTTCCGGCACCCCGTCCACCCGCAGTTCCACCACACCGCCGGAGTCGGCCACCTTGATATGCAGCTCCACCACGTACCAGGCCCCCACCTGGAAGATGGTGGAGCTGGTAATGATCTTAGTGGCCCGGTTTCCCAGCCAGACATTCAATTTCCGCTCCGAGTCGAAATCCGTGCAGACAATGATATCCAGCCCGGCATTACCCAGAGCCCGGAAGTGCTTGTAGTTGGCGGAATAATAGTTGCTCACGTAGAAGGCATACTGGATATACAGCTCATCCTTGTCGGGGATAGAGAACCAGAATCCCTCGCTATTGTAGTTCCGCCAGGAGTAATCCCCGCCCCGCTTGTAGGTGCTGGAGATTACTACCGAACCGTCAGTGCCGTCCGGTTCTTTGGAACTGTTCCATTCCGCTCCGAAAAGAATCAACATGCTCATGGCCTTGCTCCTCAGGCGAACTGCTCGGCCTTGACGGTAATCGCAAACGTCCCGGCCTGCGATAAATCGTGATTGACGACACGCACCCGCAGCTTCCGCTCCGTCCCGGAGTCGTAAACCCAGAAGGGCAGCCAGTCCTCAAAGGGGTCGCTGCCGGGGATGACGCCCTCCACCTTGTAAAGCAGGGTGGAGATACCGGCGTCGGCATACAGGTGCACGTCATAAACGTTGGAAGGCAATCCAGAGGTTTCCTCGATCCTGAAGTAGTGCACCAGGCCCCGGTTCACGAAGTTCTCGAAAGTCAGGTCCGCCTGGCTGTTGGCCGGGCAGGGAATATTGCTCTGGGTAAAAGTCTTCTCCTGGGTGCCGACGCCGTAAACCTCTTCGAAATACCCCAGGAGAAACACCCGCAGGTTGGCGGTGTCAGCCCCGGAAGCGAACACGAAGAACTCCACGGTGTCCGCGTCTCCCAGGGGTACCACCAGGTCTGCGGGCTTCTGCTCACCGTCAGACTCATCGGACCAGACAGTGAAGGCCGTCGCCGGGCTGTATACGCCGCCGCCCTTCTTGAAGAGCACCTTGGTATTGACCCCAGGGGCGGCGTCGTTAAAAAAGACCCGAAGCACCACGGCATTCACCCCAAACTGGGGACTGCCCAGGTAGCTTCCAAGGTTGATGGGCTCATAGTCAATGGAAGAGCCCCGGGCGGTGTCCGTGCACACCTCCGGCGGGTTCTCCAAGGGGACAAATTTGGTGAACTGCTGGGCCGCGAGGGACAGGTTCACCTTCCCCAACACGCTCCAGGAAACGCCGCCGTCTTCGGAATACTCCCAGCGCCCGGTGTCCCGGTTGAACTTGAGCGCGGCGTTGGGGTCGTCGCCGTTTTCCACCTCGATTCCGGCCCTCCCCGTGGGCAAGCCGGCCGCGTCCCGGTCGATGGTGAAGGTGTCGGCGGTGGTACCGAGATCAGTGTTCTGAGTGTGCCCCCCGCCTCCGCCGCCCCCGGTCCCGGCGATGGCCGGGGTGCGCTTGTCTGACACCGTATCGATGGCACCTGAGGCCGTGGCGACGACATACAGGGGAACCCGGCCGCTGGTGAAGCCGGTGGTATTGGTGCTCACCGCGCCGTCGGCTGGGTCAACCTCGACATAATTGGTGGCGTTATCGGTAAGGGCCACCTGGCCGGCGGGAGTGAATGAGACAGCGCTGTCGTTCCGCACCAGGCCGGCCTGGTATTTGAAGTTGAGGCCCGAGTGGGGGAGGTCCTGGGCATAGTAGCCCGAGAACGCGTCCTGGCCCTGCTCGATCTCCTCCAGGCGGTCGGCCACCTTGGTGAAGGTCTTGGACCGGACGGCAGAGTCCAGCATGTCGTGGTAGTCGTCGCCGTCGAAGAGGACCGAAACGCCGGTGTAAGGCTGCTTGTTCGAGACCTGGTGCGTGCCCGCATCCCAGTGGAAGCTCCGAAGGGTGTTGTCCTTCACCGTGTCGCTGAGGGCCGGGGCGCCGCCGCCGTCAAGATAGACATAGTAGGTGCCGGTGGTCCGACCCGCCAGGGACAGGGTGGTGGCAGTGGCTTTGTAGAGAAAGGCGGTGCCGGACCAGTAGGCCCCGGGATCGACCCCCAGGTTGTAATTAGGACCGGTGAGCGTCGCCTCGTCGAAGTCGTAGGAGCCGATGCCGATGAGGCCCTTCCTGTCGAAGATCTCCTTGAGACCCTGGGGGACCGACAGGTCACCGCCGGACTGCCCCGTCAAGATGCCCAGGATGTAGTTCAGGTTCGACTCGATGACGGAGTAGTTGGAATTGTGCTTGGCGATGTAGTCCGTCATCCCCTGGATGAAGGCTTTGAACAGGGTGACACCCATTAGTACCACTCCACGATTTCAAGGAAAGTCCCATCGGCCCGGAATTTCCCCTGGACTCCGTAGGGGAGCGTCCCGTAGCCGTAGGGAGCAATAAGTTCTCCCAGCTCTCCGTAGGTCAGGGGCCGGATCACGTAGCCCCGGAGTTCCTTGCGGTTGATCTGGTACATGTCGTCCGTGAAGGACAGGTAAATGAAGTGCACCGTGGACTTGAGCGACTTGGCCAGGCCGGTGATCACCCATTTGCCGTTCCCCAGCCGGGAGAGAGTCACGGCCCGGCCCTGCTCGGCGTAGATGATCTCCCGGTTGTTGGCGGCCACCGGCACGCAACGGAGCACCTCCTCGTTCCCCAGGTCCACGTCGCAGGCCCAGACCCAATGGCCGGCGTAGTCGTAGTAATAGTAAAAAGGGCTGGCGATGTTGCCGATCTTCTGCCACTCCGTCTCCTGGATGGCCCAGTCGATGATCTTCCGAATGCTCATGCGGTCATCACCTTGCCGCCGTCGATCACCAGGGTGGGCACCTCGCCCCGCCTGATCTTCTTGTTGAGCCCGGTGACCAGAATCTTTCGCCCGTCAGGCAGGGCCACGATATCTCCCACCTCCAGAGCGGGGTCATCCTCGATGGCGATCCGCCGGGGGCGGCTCAGGCTCTTTTCCCAGATGAGTTCGGTCACCGCGATGGTGTCGGCCTGGTCGTGGGTGCCGATGAAGTCGTTTTTGATCTCCTTTTCGTTCTCCAGCCAGTACTCCAGTCCCTCCTCGATGGCCACCGACTGCTTCTCCAGGTAGGCGTAATCGTAAGGGGTGCCCCAGACCTCGTACTGGGCGCTGCCAATGCTCATCATGATCAAAAGAATCCCGATCATCGCCTGCGCCTGCATGATCCTGCCCCAAGGTATCGTCCACCCCGTACCGGGGATCTGTTCCACCGTTCAGGCCCCCACCCCTCCCCCGACGGAGGTCGCTCCGAAGGTGTAGTCGAAGATGAAGGCCGCGGCCAGGTACTCGGCGATCATCACCGTGGCCAGAATCGGCACCCAGACGGAGATTTCCACCTCGATGACCCCGTGGAACTCGTCCACCTCGGTATACTCCTCTGAGCCCACCGGCAGGATGCCGGAGTTCACGGACTTGATCACCTTCATGCCGGTGCCGGAAGCCCTTTGTTTATGGTCCTCTGACCACCAGCATTCCAATGTCTCATGCATGGAGAAGAAGCCGGTGGTGACCTGGGCCGTGCCCAATTGCTGATAGGGGCTGTCCACCCGTTCCAGTTGGGCGTCCAGGAAGGTCACCTTCACCTTGTTCACCGCGTCCTGGCTGCGCTCCGGCACCTCGTACTCCACGAAGCTCACGTAGTCCGCCAGCACCTTGGCGGGAGGCCGTTGCAGGCTCTTGTTGACGTAGGAGAGCTTGCCCTCCCCATCGAAGAAGGGCACATAGCACACCACTTCCAGGAGCGAGGAGATGCCGTCCCAGGGCGACACCTGGGCCAACTGGTTCACCTTGTGCTTGAACTGGCGGCCCAGGGTGAAAGGGATGCGATTCTCAGCCTTGGTGAACCCCATGAAAGTCTCGCAGATGTCGAAGAGCGCGATCCCCAAATCCGTCCCCACCGTATATTCCCGGCTGGTAATCTTGCGGCGCTTGAAGGCCTGGGTCTCGGCCCGCCCGAACGCGGTCACCTTGGAAGCGATCTCGCCGGTGCGCCGGGTCTTCTTCCACCCCACCTGACCATGAACCTGCCCGGTGAAGGTGACCAGCCAGTCGGCCTCGGGGAGAACCTCGTCCCCCTCCACCAAGCGGATAATGGCTGCATCCCGGAGGTAATTCCTATACTCCCCGGTGTCCGGGTGAAAGAGGTTCTGCGGGTCCACGATGGTGAAGCCGAGCTGCTTGTCGGACCAGGTGATCTCCGAAGCGTATGGAGTCAGGTCCAGGGGCTCCGCGAGGCTGGAGTGATGGTTCCCCGGGGCCGAGACCACCTGGGAGATCGTAGTCTCCGTGGGGTCCCAGGCGTAAATCTTGTAGGCCGGGCGCCGCCGCCGGCTCTCCAGTACCTCTTGCATCGCGGCCGAGATGTAGCGCATCAGTTCGCCTCCCCGATAATGCGAAACTGCAAGACCACCTCGAAGGGGATGAGCTCCCCACCTCGCAAGGCAACTAAATCAAACGTCACGAGGTCCTGGCCCCCCACCTGGACGCTCTCGATCTGGATGTCATAAGCCTGTTTGGTGCGGTCCTTGGGGCACCAGGTGATGTAGCCCTCCTCCGGCGGGTAGGCGAAATACTCGTACAGCCGCCGCAGCATATAGGCGGTCATCCGGGAGCGGGTGTCCGAGCCCTTCCAGATTTCCCGGACGGAGCGGTCCGGAAGATACCCTTTCCACTGCACGATCTGGGCGGAGGCAATGGTGAGTTCCGCCTTCACCTGGGGCCGGTTGGTCATGGGTGCGGAGTCGAAGTTCTCCCAGCGGTCCGGGTTGGACTCATAAATTAATGGCGGCAGCACGTCCCCGGGGTAGCGCAGCTCCCGGAGCGCGCCGGAGCCGGCGTTCTCCGGGTAGAGATAGAGGTCCTCCGATTCCTCGAAATACTCCGGCGCGGCAATCACCGTGAAGGTCGTCTCTGAAGTCAGTTCAGCCATGTCACGACTCCTCCACCGACACTTGCAGCATCAGGGTCTCGGTGCAGGCCTGGTCCGGAGCCTGGTACTGGAAACAGACCCGGCCGTTTAGTTCAGTTCCTGAGAAAGGCGTCACCAGCCTCCCCTCCACCGGCTCTATGAGTTCCCCTTCCACGGTATAGGGGGTCACCCCCTCCCCGGCGTCGCCGATGAGATGGGCCGCCAGGATGATGCGGTTGCCGGCCCGAAGTGAGGTCACCGGCACCGGCTGGGTGAGCTGGCCTGCCTCCACCATGGGGTAGTAAAATTCCAACTGGTTCCGGCAGGCGCCGTCCGGCGCGTCCTCCCGCCACCTAAAGACCACCACCCGCTTGCGCCTGGTGTCATAGGTGATGTAGTAGTTGCGGGCGTCCGCTGTGGGATTCTGCACCGTGGAGATCATCTCCCAGCGGGGCACCTGGTAGTCGGCCTTGAGGATCCCCCCGTCTTTGGTGACCACCCAGCAGTAGTTCCGGGACTCGTAAGCGAGATACCCCAGCGTGTTGGGCAGTCTGAGCTGTCCGAAGCGCTCCGGCGTGGCGCCAAGGTTTCGCCAGCAGTCCAGGGTCCAGGAACCGATGCCGGCGAAATGGTTGTCCACCCGGTTCACCACCGCAAATCCGTAGATGGACTTGGGGTTCCAGGTGTAGGGGTCCACCCACCAGCCCCCGGACACCGGCTCCGCAGTCCGCCAGGAAATCTCCCGGATGGCGGTCTCGGAGTTGCGGCAGGCGTAAATCTTGTTGAAGCTCCCCATGGTGCCGTCCCGGGTCCAGGCCGCGCCCCAGATACCGATGAAGGCCTGCCTGGCCAGAACCTCCTCCCTATTGAGCCAGCTGCCGTCTTCGGCGCTGAACTCGTAGCGCTGCACGTCCCAACTGGGCCAGTAGGTGGTGCTCAGGATGATGTGCGCTACCAGCCGGTCATTTCCCGGTTCATAGAAGAAGTTCGCCACGTCATTGGTGGTCTGCTTATAGTGCCGGGGGCAGGTGATCAGGTGGCCGTTGTAAATCAAGCCGTCCGGACCCCACAACGGCGGCGTTGTGGTATAGCAGGCCCGTCCCAGTTCGATGTACTCCATGCAGGGGGCGACAGTCTGGACGTGCCAGAGACTCATCAGTAAAGCACCACCCGGGCCATGATCCGGGTCTGGCCCGCCGAGACATCGTCGGGGCCGAAATACAAGTTTCTGGCCCAGCCCTCCTTGTCGGTCTTGGAAACCAGCCTGTCAAAATACCCCAGAGGCGGATTGCCTGCCACCCCGAGCAGTTCCCAGTGCACCCACCAGTCCGGGCAGGGCTCCCCGTCCTGGCCAGTGAGCCGGGCCTTCACCCGGTTGGCCTTGAGGCCATAGACCGCGGCGGGATCAAAGACCGGGGCGGACAGCGCCGCAGGCCAGGCCTCCCGGCAATAAACCCTGGCCTTGTGGTCCGTGCCGAGGGCGAAGAAGAGATGAAAGGCGTCGTCATAGGCCGCCACCTTGAAAGGCTCGATCCTCCCTGACTCCAGGACCCGGGGGCTGCTCAGGTAGTCCATGATCCTGACCTTGCCACTTCCCCGGCACAGGCCCGCCACCTGGCCCGGCTGCACCCAGGCCAGGGAGGCGAAATACTCCCCGGCGTTGTGGATGATCTCCCCCAGCTTCTGCCCGTTTTCCAGGTCGTAAATGTCAATCCGATTGGCGTTGGGCTGGTGCAAGTAGACCTGATTCATATCGTCGATGAATTTCCCCACCTGCATGGACGGTCCCAGGCTGTAGCCGATATCCCAGTTGGGGTTCAGCACCTCGTTGGGGTTAGGGAGGCCGTTGATCTCGAAGGCCGGATGCACCTTCCCGGTCCACTGGTTCCAGTAGGCCGGAAAGCCCTTGACCCGCCCCAGGAGGGCGTAGCCGCCGGAGGTGGTGCCGAACTTCACTTTGGTGCCGTCCCGGAAGACCCGGGACCACTCCCAGATGGACTGTGCCAGGAAGGCGTCCCAGGTGCTCACATAACAGAGGTAGTACCAGGAATCCCCACCCTGGGTCGGTTGCGCCAGTTTAGTGCTCTCGAAGACCTTCTCGTACATCAGTCCAAAACCGCCTTGACCGTCACCCGGTCATAGAGGCCGGATTCCTGAGCGTATTTGACCTCACCGAACTTGTAGTGCATGCCGTAGCGGATGCGGGGCGGATGATCCGGGGCCAGGTAGATATTGGTGGCCCGATAACTCTTGTCGGTTTTCCGCCGCTGCCACCGCAGCGAGCCCACCGGCGGCCAGGGTCCCATCCCGGGCCGGGGATCAATGGCGTCAAGGAACCAGTAGACCGCCTGTTCAGCCACATTACCGATGAAAGTCAGCACCCCGCCGCCCCTGACCCTGGCCTGGAACGGAACCTTCAGCCTGTAGCCCATTCCTTGCCCCCGCTAATACTTGATGATGTAGTTGACCACCAGGTAGGGTGGCAGGTTGTTGTGGGACTGGCCCCCGCCTGTGGCCCCGGTGGTGTATTTGGGGGTAGCACTTCCGGCAGAGCCGCTGGTGGAGCCGGACCCGAAAGTCGCTGCGGCTCCGTCCGCCTGTTCGTGGGTGTGGCTGGGGATTTCCTGCACCGTCAGGGTGTGGCTCTTCTCGCCGCCGGTCTCCCCTAAAGCATCGAACTCGGTCTGGGCGGCGTCCAGTCCCACCGGCCCCTTGCCCTTGAGGTTCGGCAAATTGAAGGTGGTGGACCCGTCCCCTGGCCCGTAAGTCGTGCCGATGACGACAAAGAGCCGAGCATAGGTGGTGCGCGAGACTTCGGCCCCGTCGCAGAGCAGATACCCCGCCGGTGCGCTGCTTCCCCCGAAGGGCAAAATCGCCCCCACCGGCATCCCCCAGCTGTCCACGTACTGCTTGGGCACGGCGTGGAGGTCCTGCGTAGGGTCGCCCGCCAGAGTCAGCGGCCCGGTCATGGCATCCCCGGTCTTGGCCACCCGGGTGTCCCGTTGGGCGTCCACGTAAGCCTTGCGGGTCAGTTCGTTCCCCTGGGTAGGATCAGCATTGGGCCCCTGGGGGATGGCGGCGAAGGTTTTGACTCCGCCGATGGTCTGGTCGCCGGTCTTTGCCACCAGGCCGGCAGTGTCCGGGGCCGCCGGTTTCCAGGCATGGTCGGCGGGGTCTTTGAAGAAGACCCCGCCGTCGCTCCCGCCAGTGAAGGCCCCGGCGGTGTGCCGGTGACCGGGGTCCACCGAATCCTCGTGGGTCAGCTTGTGTGTCAGGGAAGCAGGATCACCCGACCCCACGATGCCCACGTAGGCTTCCAGGTTGTTCAGGTGGGCCGCCTCGATCTCAGTGAGGCCGTCCACCGCGTTGGTCAGCTCGTCGGGAAACGGCATGCTTTATTCCCTTACCACCTCAACGTTCGGGCCGTATTTTTCCATCAGCGACTTGGCCAGATCCTCCGGCTCAGAGCTTTCCACCTCTTCCACAACGTGGCCGCTGGCCTGGTCCAACACACTGGCCTGAAAAACTTTTCCCCGCCTCATGATCTTCACCGTGTAGCCCCAGACCGAAAAGTCGTGCAGCCTTTCTATCAGCAGGTCAACCACCTCCCGCGGCCGGTGCATCCATGACTGAAAAGCTGCCGGGATGACCGTGGCGTCCAGGGGCACCGGCCGCACCAAGGGATTCCCGCCATCGGCCAACTCGTCCGCCATCCGGGTGAGCCAGCAGTCCAGTTTTTCCGGGGTGCCGAAGAGCGTAAAGAAGATGGAGCGCATCCCTTCCACCGCCTCCGGAGCCAGGAAGCCGTGCTTTCGGACCGCCTCAACCAGGCTCGAAATAGAGAGTCCTTGTTCCCCGATCATCCCCTGGCCCCCATGAGCAGATAATCCCGGAAGTAGGCGTCCATGGCCTCCCGGATGGCCTCTTTCACTCCCTGGATGGTGACGCTCACCTGGGCGCCGCCTCCGCCTCCGGAGCCCCGGGTGTTGAACTCAATCTGGCGGAGCACGGACAGGTGCGGGGCCACGGCTTCAGCCAGGGACTCGGACACCTGGGCCACGGGGATGCTGGTCTCGCCGGCGATGATGCCCCGCACCGCCTCGTGGCCGGTGACGCTGCTCTGCACCCCGGAAGGCGTCCAGGAGGACCCGCCCCCGCTGCTGGTCAAAAACATGCCGATGAGGGCGATGACCCCCATGAGACTGCTCAAAATGGTCTCCCCCAGGCTGCCGAACATCTGCTTGAAGAAGTCGGCGAGCCACTGCATCATCTGCTTCATGGCCGGTTCCAGGGCCTGCTTGAAGAGCGACTTGAAAAACTTGTTCAGGGTCTGGCGCAGGTCCATCTCGCCGGCCATGATGGCATCCGTCAGGTCGCCGAAAAAATTGGTGATGAGATTGGTATAGGCCTTGATCTGGTCGCCGAAGCGCTTGTTGATTTCCAACTCCCGGGTGATGCGGTCGAAAGCGCCCACCTGTTCCGGGGTCCCTCCCAGCCGGATCAGTTCTTCCCGCAGTTTCAGACGCTCCCGGAGTAGCCGGTTGATCTCCGCCTCCTTCTCGGCGACGGGCCCCAGGGCGGCCTCCTCCCGGCCCGAAGCCAGCGTGTCCTCGATGCGCTTGCGGTTCTCGAACTCCTGCTTGGCCAGGTCAATGAGCTTTTTGGCGTTTTCGATGCCGACCCGCCCAGCCTCGCCCTTAAGCTGGATGATCCGCATCTCGTGGGCTTCCCGGAGCTTGGCCAGTTCCAGTTCCTGGGCCTCATGGCTGGTGTCGCTCCGGGATACCGCCGCCTTTGCCCGCTCATAGGCCTGATTTTCCGCGGCGATCTTCTTCTCGATGAGGGCCAGGGCCTGCTCGGTCTCGGCCTGCTGCATCTCCTTCAGGGCGGCGTAGTACTGCTCCCCGGTGATCTTCCCCTCCGCCAGGGCCAGCTCCAGCTCAGCCTTTTTCTTGTCGTTTTCGGCCTTGAAGGTAGCGAAGGACTCCTCCGCGGCCTGTATTTCCTTCTGCTGCTTCTGGTCCAGGAAGGCGTCCAGCATGGCCAGGAGGTCCTCGGTGGACTTCTCGGCGGCCCCTTTGCCCTTGGGCTCCTTGCCGGGCCCCAGCCTGGCCTTGGCCTCCTCCTCCGCCTTCTTTTTGGCTTCGGCGGCCTCCCGTTCGGCTTTTTCCTGGGGGGTCTCATGGCCTTGCAACACCGGGGGCAGCTCCAGCAGGGGCTTTTTCTCTGCCTGGCGTTTCAGGTTCTCCTTGATGAGGCGTTCGATTTCCTCTTTGGTGACGCCCCGCCGGGCGGCCTCGGCGGCCAGGGTCTGATCCCCCATCTCCTGGTTGAACCTGTCCCGGTCCCGGGCGACGCCCTCCTTGATCTTGGGGCCCAGGTACGGCCCGGATTCGAAGGCCCAGGGGACTTCTTTCCTAAGCCGTTGTATCTCCTTCCAGGCCTCATAGAGGCCTAATAGACTCACGGTGATGATGAGCTTCCAGGGGCCGCCGATGAGGGTCTTGAGTCTGAGGAGCAGGGCCGTCAAAATCCCCACCTCGGCCGCCGCGGTCCTAAGGCCCCCGGCCAAGCCGACAAAGGCACCGGCGATCTTGCTGGCGATCCACAATTCGGCCAGGAGTTTGAGCAGGGTCTTGAACTCCGCTACAAACTCGATCACGGCCCGGGTGGCCTTGGCCAAATCCACGATGAACCCGCCCATGGACTGGCCGTATTGGGCCAGCGTCGCCTGGTTCGCCTTGGCCCAGGCCTCCAGGTCCTTCCAGGCCTTGGCCATGGCCTGGACTCCGGCCAGCATGACGGGTTGAAAGAGGGCCCACAGGGCGTTTTTGGCCTCTTCGGCGTAGCGGGACAAGGAGGCCAACTGTTTCCCCACGGTAGCATCCGCCGCGGCCGCAGCCCCGGCGAAGCGGACGCTGCTTTCCAGAACGGCGTTGAGGACGATGTTGGCCCTGGTGACCGCGTCGATCTGGTCCTTTTCGATCCCCATGGTCTGGGCGTGCCGCTTCAGGAGGTCGTCGATGTGGCCGACGTTCACCATGAGGCGGCGGAGCATCTCGGTCTCCCCAGAGATGATGCCCTGGATCAGGCGGGAAAAGGCCTCAGAGGTGTTGACGTTGGCCACCACCGCGATGTCCCGGGCCCGGGTGGCCAATTCCTGGAGCTTGGTCAGGTCCAGACCTGCGACCATGAACTTGGTGACCCCCAGCATGGCCTCCTGGGTGGTGATGCCCGCGGTCTTGAGCCTCTCAACAAAATAATCCAGGGACTGGGCCGAAAGCCCGGCGTTTTTCCCCACCTGCTCCATGGCCACCCGGAGGGTCTCGGTGCGGGCGCCGGTCATGGCCGCTTCTTTGGAAAACGACTTGAGCGCCCCGGCGATCTCCCACAACCCCACCGCTACGCCGGCAAAGGCCAGGGTCTTTTTGAGAGAGGAGGCGAAGCCCTCCGCGTAACTCTTGAACCCCGAGAGCTCGTTCTTGGCCTTGCCAAGACCGGTCTCCAGGCTCTTCAAGTCAGCCGAGAGCTTGACCAGCAATTCGCCGATGGTGGTCGCCATGGTTCGCTAAAGCCTTCTTCTGAGGCATGGAAGTAAAAAAGGCGAAGGCCCGCTCAGACATCCTGGGCCGCCTCGCTTGAGAAGGATCAGTTTCCTCTTTCAGGATCTCCCCCATCCAGACTTCCAGCACCTTGCCCTTCCCCTGGTTCAGGGCCAGATCCAAAGCTCCGGCCACCGCCACCGAGAAGGCCGCGGTCTGCTCCGCCAGGTGGTAGCGGCGCTGCAACCGGGAGGCGGAGAGCAAGCCTTTGACCAGCGAGGCTGGGTAACCGTCCACCAGCTGGTGGAGGTCGTGGCCCTGGGAGACCAGTTCCTGCAGGGCCACGGTAATGGCCAGGGGGTGCGAGTCTACCTGGTCAGGGTGCCGGCCTCCCCCAGGACCAGGTTGAAGGCGTTTTTTAGGTGTTCCACGTTCAGGGCCAGGACCTTGACTCCGATTTGCATGGCCTGGCCCAGGTCCAGCTCCTCCATCTCCGCCTTGTCTTTCTTAAGGGAGATGGCCAGGAAATCGGGGAGTTGGGGCAGGGCGGCCTGGAGTAGGTCTTTCAGAACCATGACCCCGTGCTCCTCCACCAGCCGGTCCAGGCTCTCGAAGGTAATCTCCTTCTTGCCCAACTCCTCGGCCAGCCGGTCCAGGATGGGCATCACCTGGAGGAGTTGCTTGATGGTCCAGGGTTTGACGGTGTAGCCGTCCAGATTTTCCTCAGCCAAAAGACTCGTCAAGACCTGCGAGTCGGTGATCTGTTCAGTCATCTCTCACCTCTTAAACGGCGTTCTCGTAGCTCACGTAGTAGCCGAAGGGGGCCTCCGGGGTGTTGGCGCTGTCGTCCAGGGCCTCCAGCATCATGGGCACCTCCAGCCACTTCTTGTCGTCCAGGCCAATGGCCCCGTTGGGTTTTAGCAGGCACTTGGGGACCACCACATCGAAGCGCAATCCCCGCCCGGCGTCGGGGTGAACCTCCAACCTGGCCGAACCCTCCACGAAAGAAGCCCTGGCAATGGGGAAGCGCACCTGCTCCCAGGTGGCGTAAGTGAAACTGACCTTCACCTCTTCAGCGTCCACGATCTTCCCGCTGGCCAGCCGCCCGATCCGGCCCGGGAGCCGCCCTGCCGCACCAGCCTGGCCGGGGTCCACCACCCAGTCGGCGTTTTGGGTCAGGTTTTGCCGGAAGCAGTTCACCGTGGCCGCAGTGGTAACCGCAATGGCCTTAGTCCTGATCCAATAAAGGTTCTGGCCGTTCACCGTGGTCCGGGCCCAGTCGGCAGGCGGGGTGAAGGTGACGGGCCCGTCGCTGGCCAGATTCGCTCCGGCGCCGGCGACGCTCAGCGCCTTCCACTCGTCCCCGTCCCAGTATTCCCAGGTGAGTCCGGTATAGGAGCCATTCACCGCCAGGTCGGCGTAGACTTCCTTGAACCTGGTGTTTTTGCCCAGGTAGAGGATGTCGTCCGCGTCCATCAGGGCGTCGAAGGGAGCGCCGCCCTCGGTGTCGGCCTCCGCCGAGTGGTCCACAAAGGCCGCGCCGTCATACCGGAACACCTTGTCCAGGAACTGCCGGGCGGTGACGCCGTTCAGGCCGTAATATTGGCCCACCGAGTGAAGCAGCGTCCCGGCGAGGGCGAGCTTCAGGTCGGTCTTGCTGCCGCTGCCCGCTCCCACGTTTTCAAGGTCACCCCCCTTGAAGTAGTAGCGCAGGTTCTCGATCACCGGCTCGTCGAACTTGAACTTGAGGTTGAGCTTCTCTTCCAGGACGATGATCTTGTCCTTCAGGCGCTTCCCGGAGCGGTTGCTGAAGTGCTCCAACTCCTCCGTGCCGGTTTCGATGTCCAGGTCCGTGATGTTTCCCAGGTCCCGCTCCCCGGAGCCGTTGTCGAAGAAGAGCTTGACGCCGCCGGGGACGGTGTAGTTGTCGATGCTGGGAGGCACAGGCATGGTTTGCCCCTCCTTAATAAACAGTGGTGAAGGCATCGCCCCAGGCGTGCCCGTAAGTGAGAGTGAGGCTCATGAAAAGCACTCCGTAGTCGTCGTTGGGAAACTCCTTCCAGACTCGCTCCTCCTGGAGGTTTTCCACCAGGCCCTTTAGTTCGGTGGTCCGGATCAGGGCGTTGTGGAGCTTCCCCTGGAGGTTGTCGGCCAAGTCGTTGAAGGAGGCGGCCCCCGCCGGGCTCAGCCGGATAAAGACCGCCAGGTGCATTTTGAGGGTCCCCACCGCCAGCCGGTTCCGCTTGTCCCGGGACTCTTCCTCTTCCCAGAAAAACAGGGCTGGCGTCTTCACCTGGTCCAGGTCGGTGGGTTTGCCCTGCCAGCGGTGCACCGAGCCCAACTCCGGGATGGTTTCCAGGATCTGGGCCATCTTCCGCATTGCCTGCACTTTGACGCTGTCCGCCATCAGGGACCCACCTCCGCCACCTTGGACAGGTCAGCGATAAACTGGGGCTTGATCCAGTTTAAAAGGTGGGCATCCGGGTCCACCCGCCGGGGCACCACCACCGACCGCTTCAGGACAAAGAGGGGGATGGGGCTTTGGTATTCCTTTTTCGTCCCCTTCTTGAACCCGAAGATCACGCCCTTGGAGATGAAGGTGGGGCCCCAGATGTTGTCCAGAGGGCCGCCCCGGGCCACCCCCGCCGCGGTCTTGGCTGCGGGGAGCGGGATGGCCAGGAACTTCTTGTTCTGGGGCCGGATGGTCACCTGGCTGCCGGCGGGGCCGATGTGCATCCCGGCGTACTTGGCGGAAAAACCCAGGCCGCCCGTGATCTTGTTCCCTTCCATGGTCACGGAGAGCGGCCTGGTGGAGCGGGCCAGGGTGCCGCTTCGCCGGGCCAGGCGGTCGGCAGTGGTCCCCCCGGCCAGGTGGCGGCTCACCGTGTGCTCCCAGAGGCGCTTGCTGTTCTCCTGGATGACCTTTTTCACCTTGGGGGCCAGCCCCTTGATGATCTGGTCCAGGCTTATGGCCGGGTCTTTAGCCATGGGGTCTGATCCGGTAGCGGTCCAGCACCTGCTTGACCGAGGACAGAAACTCCCCGGAGCTTATCTTTTGGATGGAGCCGTCCGGGAAGCTCACCGATTCGAGACCAATGTCCTTGCGGCGTTTAAAGTCGTAAGCAACTTGGGTGCGCACCGCCATCTCCAGGTCGGCGGGCACCGCGTCTTCCGCATAACCGCCGGTGTAGGTCACCTTCAGGGCCTTCTGTCCGTAGGGCCAGGTCCCGAAGCGGTAAGCCACCATGCCGGCATTGAGCAACTGGTAATGGTCGGCGGGAACGAGATTGCCCCCGTCCCACTCCCAGATGTCCGACCCGTGAACAGAGGCAACCTCCACCACGGGAAGACCTTTGAGATAGAGATACCAACTACCCCCGTCGTGGTATTCCAGCCGCTCCTTGTGCTCGAAGTCCCGGTTGCAGTAGGTCCCGGCCCTCTCGGAGACCGCGGCGATGACCTCCTCGAGGAGCCCGTCCCAATCGGCCTCCGTCAACTCCAGCAGGGCCTTCACCTGGGAAAGCGTGGTCAGGTTCACTTCGCCTTCGCTTCCTTGATGGCCCGGTCCTGGGGCGGCTCAGTCATTTCCTTCTCTTCCGGCCCGGTATCCTTGGGCTTTCCTGTGTCGGTGCCGGCATTAACCGGGTCAATCTTCCAGCCCTGGCTTGCGATGATTTCCTTTTCCAGGTCGCTGCTCAGCTCCACCTCTTCCCCGGCCTGGGCAAAAGCCTGGTGGGGCAGGTGCAGGCAGTACCCCGGCTTGACTTTGTATCTCGCCATCTTCCACCTCGCTCACAGTCGAAAGGGTTAGGGAGGGGGTGAACCCCTCCCCGTCCGGTTAGCTGTTCTTCACCCCGGTGCCCAGGCAGAAGCTCTCGGTGTGCCGGAGGCCGATGTCCACGTCGGTGATGATCCGAATCCAGGTCTGGTTCTTGGCGAAGGCGTCGCCCGCCTCCTTGGAGGGGAGGATCGAGATGCCGGCCCACTGCCCCACGATCAGCTCCTGCCAGTTGCCGAGATAAATCTCCGTCTCGTTGGACCCAGCTCCCAGGTTCACCGGGATCTGCGTGCTCATGGCGAAGGGGTAGCCGATGAAGGCCTGGAGCTGGGCGGCGTCCATGGGCCGGACGATGTATTCGCCCCCGGTGTCCCCGGAAAACTGGGCCACCTTGAGCTTGGAGAGCGTCCGCTTGACACAGGGGTGGAACACGAACCCCAGCCGGCCCCGCAGGGCGTTGTCCACCGCCAGCTCGTACTCCATGTCGAAGAAGTAGTCGAAGTTGGGGCTGTTGGTGCCGAAGGCCTTGGTGTTGATGCCCGCGGTGTTGGCGATGCCGGTGGGCTGGCCGCTGGCGCCGCTCCCCCGCAGAGCCGCGAGATCAATGGCCAGGGACACCACCCGGGCGATGTCGGCCCGGACCATCTGCTCCGCCGAGGGGTTGGACATGCGGAGCAGCCGGTTGGATAGCTTCACCAGGCAGCCCACCGATTTGGGGGTGAGCTGCAACTGGCCCAGGGTGGGGTCGCTGCCGGTGAGGGGCTCGTTTTCCCCCACCCAGTAAGCGGTGGCCCCGCCGGTCTGCTTGGGGATCTCCACCGGCGAGCCGACCAGGTTGTCCAGGAGGGTCGCCCCCATCTGGAAGATCACCGCCTCGGCCCGGAGCATCTCGATGAGCTCCGGAATGGCCTGGGCCGGTACGAGATACCCCCCCGAGCTGTCCGGGGTGGTGGCCATGTCCCGAGTCTGCTTGAAGACGTCGGCCTCGAACTTGGCCTGGGACCAGTCGCCGGTGCCGATGGCGTAAATGGCCTTAAACAGGGAGAACTTCTCTTTTTCATCTTCCAGACCGGGCACATTCGCCCACTTGCGCTCCCGGCTGCGCTTTTCCAGCTCCTCGAAGCGGGCCGCCAGATCGGCATACTTGACCGCCAGCTCCGGCAGCATCTTGAAGACTTCCGAGAGGTGGATCACCTTGCCGTCCTCCCCGGTATAGGAGAGGGACTTGTTGACATCTTCCAAAAGCTCTTGAATGCGAGCCAGTTCAGCTCCCATGATTATTCTCCTTTGACGAGTCGGTGCAGGTTCTTGACCGAAGTAAAGAGTTGTGAAAAGCCGGGACTTCCGGCCGGCTTTCCCCCTTCAGGCTCGGAGCCGGGGTTCAGCGCCAGGGAGTAGTAGTCGGTTGCTTTGGGACCTGATTTGACGAAATCTTCCAGGGCCTCCCTGATCACCGCTTTTAACTTGGCGGGGTCATCATGGGGAGGGCGGAGTTCGGCAACCCGGGCCGCCAGTTGGTCTATTTTGACCTTGAGGTCCTCCACCAGGCCTGCCAGGGCCAGGAGGTCCGGTTTGGGATCGTCCTCGTTGTTATTGTCAGTCTCCGGTAGTTGGTCGGTCTGTTCTTCATGGCCCAGGTCCGCCTCTTTGGCGACAATGGTGAGGTGCTCCACTTCCTGGGAGCTCACCACCCCTTTCTGTACCGCCATAATCAGGGCGTTGGGGTTGGCCGGGACGGGCACCGCAGAGAGCTCGTAGAGTTCCTGCTTCTTGTAGCGGAAACCGGTTTGTCGGCCTTCCTTGTCGGTGATGGGCTCCCGCTCCAGGTCCCTGAAGCCCACCGAGGTGGCCCTGAGATACCCGCCCAGGTAGAGCTTGTAAATGGTGTCGGCAAAATCGTATTCCTCAGCGGTCGGGAACTTGACCTGGAAAAGCAGGCCCTTCTCGGTCTTCCCCACTTTTACGGCCTTGCCGACAGGCGGCTGCTTGTAGTCGTGGGTCCAGAGGAAGACCGGGTTCTTCTTGTAATTCCTCAGGTCCCAGCCCTCCATCTCGATGACGTCGCCGTAGCGGTCCACGTCCGCGGTGGAGCCCACGAACTCCAGGGTCCGGTCCTTGGGGTCCCCCACCTGCTTCACTTCAAAGTCCAGGGTCTTGTGGATCAGCTCCATGTCGGTCTCCTCACACCACCGGCGCGGCCACGCAGCGGCAGTTGATAATTTCCACCGCCGGTCCACCGGGGTCGCAGGGGAAGCGGCAGCCGTTAGGGAAAGCCTGGCCCCGCTCTACCACCTGGCCGCTCAGCATCTGGTGTGATTGTCTGACGTGTTCGTCCCCGGCGGTCACCCAACGGTGCTTCACTACCTGCATCTGGCCCATGGCCGCGTCCCGGGCCGCGCCCGCCGCCTGGCCGGTTTCCGTCCTGGCGATGGTGAGGGCCCGGGACTGGGCGAAGTTGTAGACCTTCCTCACCCGGTCCATGAGTTCGGCGGTGGTTTCCATCTTCCCCAGGCCCTCGATGAGGGTGTCCCGCAGTTGCTCCCGCACCGTGTCGTTGATCCCCACCACCTTGATGAGTTTGTTTTCCAGGGCGGCCATGGCCGGCGAGTCCACCAGGGTGAACAGTTCAGGGTCGGCCCCCAATTCGGCCAGGAGGGCCTGCCCCGCGGCGGCGCCGATGTCCAGGTAAAGGGGCCAGACCAGCTTCTTAAGCAGGCCGTTTTCTACCTCCGGGTCCAGTAACAAGGATTCCACCGCCAGCTCCCGGATCAGGCCCCGCCCCAGGCGTTCTTCCAACCGGCGCAGTTGGCGCTTCCTCTGTCCGAAGAAAAAGCGCCTGATCTTGCCCTCGAACTTCTTCTCCAGGGGGGTGTGCAGGCCCAGATACGTCTGCCAATAGACCTCCCCATCAAATCCCTGGACGAGTTGGACAGGGGCGGTCGGCGGGAGGATGGGACCGGCCGCCCCGGCCCGGTTGGAAGGGAGGGGGTAGGGAATGGACTTTTCAGGAGGAATATCAGCCTGGCCCACCGGCGTCAGGTTGAAGGGAGCAAACCAGGTATCACCCCAGGGCACCGCTTCCATGCCCAGGTCCAGGCGCTCATTGATCTGGTTAATAGGCCAACCCATCTGCCAGAGCTTTTGGCCGGTCTCCACCTTTTCCTTGAAATCTTCCTGGATGGCGTCTATGCCGGAGTAGTCGAACTCGGCCCAGATACGGCCGCCCTCGATCTTGGAAAAAAGCTGCGTCCAGAGGGTGGCCTCAAAGTTGCTCATTTTGGGGAGCAGGGTCTTTTGCCAGAAAACCTTGTCCTGCACCCTGGCAGTAGCGTAGTTAATGTCTTCGTAGATACCCAGCTCCCCCTTGGGAACCTTGAATACCGCCATGATTTCTTCCCGGTTCCACTTGCGCTGGGCCAAAAAATCCATGTCTTTCTGGCTCAATCCGATCTGCTTATAAGTGGCGCCTCCCTCCAGGATGGCGATGGAGTGGGCCTTGTTCACTCCCTGGTGACGGTCAGACCACTGGGCCTTGATGCGTTGGAACTCGTCATCATCCAGGTTGCCCGGCACCTCTAAGACCCCCAAGGGTATGGCTGAGTTCTGGAAAAAGGCCTGGTTGTAGCGCGAGGCCCAGTAGTCCTGGTTAACCCCCGCCTGAGCAGCAGCCAGGGGACTCAGACCACGGAGGTCATGGTAGGGATTGAAGTAGCGGAAAAAGATCACCTCATATGGCTCCAAAGGCACCTGGGTTGCACCTCTCTGGTAAATCCAGCCGCTTACCAGACCAGTGTTGCGGTCCAACACTTCCCGGAAACGAGTAGGTGGGAAGCTCCATATCTCCCTGGGGACCTGGTTTTGCTGCTCACGGTCCAAGAGGTAGAAAGCCTCCCCGTAAATCCCCAGGAAGACGAAAGCGGCCTCAATAAGCTGGCCCCCGCCCATCATGGGGTTGGGGGAGTCGAACACCCTGATCAGGGGATGGTTTTCCACCCCCTTTTTGTCTTGGCGATTGCCTGTGAAAAAAAGCAAGGAAATGCCGCTGATGTTCTGGGCTATGGCGTTGATGCAGGCATAGACCCAGACATGCTCCCGGTAAGGCTCTGTCAGCCCTCCCTGGGCCAGCAGCAAGTGGGGGGACAGGAAGAAAAGGCGGTCTTTTTCAGGAAACTGGGGTTGTTCCTTAACCCTAAATAACTGCTTTAATGCCCGCCTGACAATCCCGGCCACCCATTATCCTCTTTCGCCTTTGCTGCCTTAAAGGATAGGGGGTGGTCGGGATAGTGGTCAATTGGGTATTTGATGAGTAACACGTGAATTTTAGACACATAATTCTAGTTCACCCGACTACAGCTTGCCTGGTTTCGTGAATATGGCAACAGAAATGCAATTTCTTCGTTGTCCAAGCATCCTCGCCCCCTGTGCTTAGTTTTTGAAAAATCTTTTTTATTCAAGTATAAAAAGGAGTTAAATGCATATTTCGCCAAGCGGAGAATGGGCGGATAGCTTTCAGATTCCTTTGGAAATGTATTGATTTTTCATCTTCAGGGGCAGTAAAATCTATCTGGACAAGCCCAGTGGGCAAAAGCCGATAAAAACCGGACACCAGGAGGTTGGGGGTCTCGAAGAAATTAACTAGCCTGCCCTAACTATATAACAAGCCTCTTGTTTTCGCGGCTGCAGTTTAAAGAGCAAAGGGATGCCATGGGGTTCTGGGCGATGGAATTGATCCAGGCTTTGGACCAGACGTGATCCTTATGAGGATTGGTCTTCATACTTTCACATATATGGACCGTTGTGGACCATGAGCAGGTGGGAGAAAAGAAAGCAGAGCCCACACTCTGATATTTATCAATCTTTAACAGCTGTCCACTTTCGACTAAATGTCCACTCTATTTTTATAGAGGGGACTTAAATCCTGATAAATCATTAAGTACTAAAAAAATAAGGTGAATTATGGATAGACAGAAAAGTATTATTTTTTACACGTTTGTGTTGCTTTTAATTATAATGAATGTTTCTAAGACGTCGGCAGCCCCAGTGATTCCTATTGAAGTAAATCATAGAGGCAATGACATTTTAGGAAAAAGACTCGTTGCCCATATAAAAGATAGTATAACCAAATCTTTTGGATTTAAACTTGCTAATGGAAGTGAACCAAGGTTTATATTACATACTATTACTAATAGTTTTCAAGTAAATGGGGAAATATATGTGGCCGTCAGTGTAGGATACACGCTAACAGGTATAGAGTTGGAGAGGTGTAAAGAAAAATATATAGATATTTGTCTATGGACCTTTGAACAAAGCAATTTAGACTCAATTGGAGACAGCATAGTAGAGTATTCAAAAGAGACAATAACAAAATTTTTGAGAAAATCTAATTGAATCAATTGTTTAAGAACAATTATTATTTGTTTATCTTAAAATGCTTAACTTTATTTAAAATGGCTATCTTATATATGGTAAGAAATCTAAGGTAACGGAGGTCTTAGGGATGAACCACAATCAAGGAAACGATGTAGAAAAAAAAATGGAGATCTCTGACCCAAATTTTGATACTAAAGATAGTTTAGAAACGGCAGATTCACAAGAACAAGTTTCAGAGCATATTGATTCTGACTCTAAATTTAACCAAATTGAGGAGGAAGAAGAAAGTTATCAATTAAAGACCATTTTGTTATCAATATCAGAAGAGTTATCTCATCTTTCTCGGACTATTGAGTCCCGGTTAACATACGATCAGACCAAAGAAGAAGCCTTTGACCGCCTCTATAGTGAGCTAGATGAGCTAAAGAAAAATGCTGCTTTTGAACAAATACGTCCTCTTTTTATGGATTTAATTCTTCTTTTTGATCGAATTGAGAATGCTCATTATGAGCTCAGCCAGTCTTCCTTACCATCAAGCGTTTTAAATCTTTTCAACTCAATAAACGACGAATTATTAGAGATACTTTCACGAAGGGAGATAGAACCTATTAAAAATGCTAATGGATCATTTGATCCCACATTCCAACGTGCCATCGGAGTTGAGGCAACTTTAGCCAAGGAAGAAAACAACCAAATAGCTCGTGTTCTAAGAAAGGGTTTCTTATATCGTGATAGACTTCTTCGAGCCGAAGAAGTAATTGTTAAAAGATACACGAATGCAAGCGTGACCAAGGATAACGAAGCATAGAAGCTTAGGTGTTTCTTTAAGGAGAAAATCATGGGTGACGAAGTAATTGTTGGGATCGACTTGGGGACCACGTTTTCTGCTGTAGCATTCGTTAATCAGCATGGGAAGCCGGAAATAATTCCTAACAGAGAAGGGGATCGGACGACCCCATCCGTTATTTTTTTTGAAGAAGGGGGTAGTCCAATTGTAGGAAAAGAAGCTCGTAACTTGGCAATTATAGAACCAAGGCGAACGGTTCGATTCATAAAACGGGAGATGGGCAACCCTTCATACCGTTTTAATGTAGATGGACAAGACTACTTCCCAGAGGACTTGTCTGCTCTGATATTAAAAAAATTGAAGAGCGACGCAGAGGCATTTTTAGGGAACGAAATCTCTAAAGCGGTAATCAGTGTCCCCGCTTACTTTAAAGATGCACAAAGGGAAGCTACGCGCCAAGCTGGTCAAATAGCAGGTCTGGAAGTTATTAGAATTTTAAACGAACCAACGGCTGCTGCTCTGGCATATGGTCTGGATAAGGCAAAGGGAGACCAAACTATTCTGGTTTATGATTTCGGAGGAGGTACCTTTGATGTGACGCTAATGAGTATAGCTGGCAATGAATTTACTATACTGGCAACTGATGGAGACTCCAAACTAGGAGGAAAGGATATAGATGCTCGTTTAGTAGAATATTTAGCAGAGGAGTTTCAACGCACTCACGGGATAGATCTTAGAACCGAACCTCACACTCATCAAGATTTATGGGACAAGGCTGAGAGCGCCAAGAAGGACCTTTCTTTCAGAAACAACCTCATGGTCACTCTTTCCTCAGGAGAAAAGACCTTGCGGGTTGACATCGACAGAGACCTCTTTATTGAATTGATCGAAGATTTAATCAAACAAACAGAAGATTGCATGAACAAAGTTATCCAAGCGGCCGCCGTTGACTGGGATAAGATTGACACGATTTTGTTGGCCGGGGGTACCAGCCGCATACCGGCTGTTAAAGAGATGATCAAACGAGTCTCTGGTAAAGATGCTGCCAGAGATATGAACCCGGACGAATGTGTCGCCATGGGGGCTGCGATTCAAGCCGTGGTTACTACGGTAGAGAAAGAAGGAGCGGAGTTTGCCCCTCCTCTGGAAGGCGGAGTAGATATCGTGGTCAAGGATGTGGCTTCCCACAGCTTAGGGGTTAAGGCCTTATCTCCAGACAAGAAAAAATATATCAACAGCATCATTATAGAGCGTTTTACTCAAATACCCTGCGAGAGAACGCGAACCTACGCCACAAGTGAAGATAATCAAAATCGCGTTGAAATCGAAGTCTTGCAAGGAGAAGAGGAGGATCCTCTTTCCCCTGAGGTTCATCTGATAGGCAAAGCAGGACTTAGAAATTTACCTCCCCATAAGGCTGGTGAGCTTGTTATTGAGGTTACTCTACGCTACAATGCCGACGGAGTAATCGAAGTCGTGGCCAAGGAATTGAAAAGCGGACAAATGATTCGCGAAGTGGTGATGCAAAAGGCGGGAACCTTATCATCTGAAATATTAATGGAAAAGCAGCAAGTCATAGATCGATTGGAGTTATAAAAGGAGTACTAAAATGGGAAAAGTAGTAGGCATTGATCTTGGAACTACGTTTTCGGCTATCGCCTTCGTAAATCAACACGGAAAACCCGACATTATTTCAAATCGTGAGGGAGAGCGAATTACACCCTCTGTAGTGTTGTTTGATGGTGATATGCCTATAGTTGGTAGCATAGCAAAGCGTTCAGCGGTGGCTACTCCATTAAATGTGGTCCAGTTTGTTAAAAGGCAGATGGGAGAACCTTCTTGGAAGTTCCGTACCGAAACTGGAGAAGTATATAAACCAGAAGAAATATCTGCCATTATTATTAAGCGGTTGAAGGAAGATGCCGAAGTTGCGCTTGGCGAATCTATTAAAGATGCCGTGATCACTGTCCCGGCCTATTTTAATGATGCCCAGCGCAAATCCACTCAAGATGCTGGCCTGATCGCCGGACTCAATGTTTTGAGAATTATCAATGAACCTACGGCTGCTGCATTGGCATATGGGATTGAGAAAATTAAAGAACGGCAAAATATTTTGGTGTATGACCTCGGAGGTGGCACATTCGATGTGACTATTATGCGCCTTGGGGATGGTGGGATAGAGGTCTTGGCCACGGGGGGGGATAAAAATTTGGGGGGGTTCGATTGGGATAATGTCATTATGGAATATTTAAACGAAGAATTTAAAAAACTAGGAGGCCTCGATCTCTTCGATAATCCAACGTTGGAGCAAGACCTGAGGGATAAAGCGGAGATAGCTAAAAAAACCCTTTCCTCTAGGGATAAGACAAGTATATTTTTATCCGCTGGGGGCAAAAATAGTTCCATTGCCTTGACATTATCTCAATTTGAGAATATGACCGAATCTCTCTTAAAGAGGACAGGGAGCATAATGGAATTTGTGCTTGAGGACGCCGGTCTCCAATGGAAAGAGATTGATAAGATACTTTTGGTGGGCGGCTCGACGCGAATGAAGGCGGTTCCGGCCCTGATTGAGAAAGTCACAGGCAAGAAACCCTCTTTGGAAGTTCATCCTGATGAGGTAGTAGCCTTAGGGGCAGCTTTGCAAGGCACCTTGCTGCAAATCCAGGAAGGTAAGAGTGACTTGGTGGAGCGAGAGTCATTTCCTCTAGTAGAGATCAGAGATGTAAATTCCCACAGTATGGGAGTAGCTGCTCTCAATGAATATGGGCAACTGAAAAACTCCATAGTTCTTAGAAAAGATACCCACATACCTTGCAAAGTAAGCGATATATTTAATACCGTGGTGGATAACCAGACAGAACTTCATGTCCAGGTTACTGAAGGAGAAGATATTGAACTTGAGTATGTCGCTATTGTGGGTGAGACAACGATGAAGATACCGCCTTATCCTAAAGGAGCCCCTATAGAAGTATTCTTTGAGTATGATCCTAATGGAATTATCCATGTAACCGTCTTTGATTTGACCGCGAATAAGTCCCTGGGGGAAATGCACATTGAACGGAAATCAAACTTGAAGGACGATGAAGTCGAGGCTATGAAACAAAAACTTAGCAAGAAGCCTATCAATTAGAGGAAAGAGACAACATGATAAATTTTTACAACCTCTTGAAGGTCTCCACCACGGCTGCTGAGGAAGAGATCAAGAAGGCGATCAACCGGGAACTCCGGGTGTGGAGCAACCGGACCAATGCCCCGCAGATTGAGCGCCGCCAGGAAGCGGAGCGGATGGTGAAGCAACTGGAAGAGGCGGAGCGCATTCTCCTGGATGCCGCCAGGCGGAAGGAGTACGATCTGCAACTCCAGGCCGCTCCCACGCCAACCGGGCGGGTGGATGAGACGGTTATTCACGAGGGGGTGGATTTAGTTCAAGAAGGCTGGCGCCTCCTGATCGCCGGCAACATCGCCGAAGCCATTTTTGTGGCCACCCAGGCCACTCAGAGAGACTCGGGCAATCCGGAGGCCTGGGCCCTCTTGGGTCAGGCCAAATATCGCTGGGGGGAGATCGAGGACGCCATCTATGAGTACAAGCGGGCCATCAATCTCAGGCCGAACGATCCCTCATATTATTTCGACTTGGGGTGTGTCTACGAGTCGGCGGAGCGCTGGCAGGATGCCCTTCTTCAGTTTCAGCGGGCTGCACAGATCGATCCCAGCACTACCATGTATCGTGCTGCTATCGGCGCTATCCTCATCAAGAACGAGAAATACCAGGAAGGCATTGAGATATTAGAGCGTTGTGTCCAGGAGGAGCCGGATAACGCCAGCTACAAGTGGTACCTGGCCATCGCTTACCTGGAAAGCCGGTTCGCGGGATGGGTTTTTGACCCGGAAGATCGTACATACCTGTGCATCAGCAAGGGCCAGGCGGATACGGCCAAGGCCCTGGTTCAGAAAGCCAAGGCTCTCAATGTGGAGGACCCGGAGCTGGCCGCCGAGATCGGGAAAGCGGATGCAGGTGTGGAAGACCTGTATAAACGCCGGTTCACTGGTTCCTGGATCATGGTGGGATTCTGGACCTTGTGCTACATAGTTCCCGGTATCCTTTGGTATCTAGTCAACCTGCGCCCGAATTACAAGATCAATAGGGATATCTATGAAGTTACTCAGGAAGGGAAAAAAAGTCATTTATTAGTTGGTGGCGAAGCTGCAGTTTATATTTCTGCCTTACCGCCAGGTATAAGAGGGATCATCCTTCATTTTAACCTACCTCGGTTTGTGGTCTGGTTCTTGGTCTTGCTGTTGTCCCCGGTCACCTTTTTATATTTACTATATGACAATTATCTCAGCGAAGGAGGTTCAATATCCTTACACGACTTAGGCCTGTCTCGGGAAAAGGCACCGGTTGCGGCTGCCATTGGGTTGGGAGTAGTAATCCTAGTAGCTATCTTTTCGGCAATGTTTTGGTGGTCTGGACGAAAAACCCCAATTACTACCTCCACTTACTATTCTCATGCACCAACTATAAAAGAACCGGAACGTCCTGATTATACTCCGCCCCAAAAAAAGAAAACAGATACAATGGCGAAAATTCCACCTAGCACTCCGCCAAGCTTGCCTCCAAAGCCTCCCGCTCAGACAGATCAACTTGCATTGACCCGAGAGCAACTAAATTCTTCCATAATCAATTTCTATAAAAGTAGGGGGGAATGGGCAGGGATATTTGAAATCGACTATATTGAAAAGGTCAGGATCGAAAATATAAGTCCAAACTTTAAAAAAGTTCATGTGCGGTATAGGTTTAAACCCATTCCAGGGAATAGAGCTGGGAGAACAGATACCGGTTATGATCAAAGAGTCTTTATTGTCAAGAAGATAGGAGGAAGCTTTGAAGTCACACAGATGCTAGGACATATGTCTGCCGTTTTCTAATTTAGTAATAGTACTATCCATTTTGATATCACCTAATCTTCTTTACCCTCAAAGAGGAACTATCCAGAGTTGTCTATCATTCTCTCATATAGTGTGGTCGGGGCCCCTGAAGACAGAATCTTTTGCTTCTTTATATGAGTATCTATTTTTCTTTCGAATGGCTGTCTAATTAAATTCTATTGTAAATCTAATGACCTACTACTACAGGTATTCAAGTTATGTAATTTTTTTAGTTGCCCTTATAGCCTGTCTATTGTCAACGGGAAGGTCCTTTGGGGAACATAAAACTCTTTCTGAAAAACAGCTGATTGGGAAACTTATCTCTGATTATTTTTCATCATGGAACCGAACGGACATGCAAGCTTACAGCAGGTGTTTTCATCCCAAAGCTTCTGTTTATTTCATTGATAGCTCAGGTGACCCTCACCATTATTTGCTCGACGTGTTCATCAACGGACAGAAAAATGCCCGACTCTTGGGACCAAAACCCATGATTGAAAGACCAACGCAATCATCAGTGGAGGTGCGAGGAAGAATTGCGCATGCTGTGGTCCGCTGGGAACTGCAAGAGGGTAGCGCGTATCACACAGGAACAGATTACTTTACTTTCACCAAGACAATCGAGGGATGGAAAATATTAAGCCTAATATATGAACAGGATAAAAAATAAGCTCTAATAGGTATCGGTGCCCATAAGATTTTTTAATATCCTATATCTGTCCTCAGAAATTAAAAATGGCCTTTTGCGATTTAAAGGGACCGAATAATCGAAAAATACTTCATAGGCTCTAGCTTTCCATTAATTTAGACTGGCTCCAAACCAGACGTCGCCACCTCTTTTAATCGCTTAAACTGATTGATAAAAACATAATCTCGGATACTAACGATAGGTATTAAGGGAATTACAAATGACAGATAAGAGAAAACATAAAGTAATTTTTCTCATTATTGTATACAGTCTTTTCATTTTATCATGTTCATCAAATCCTGACAAACCTGTAAACGATAACATAGATAAACAATGGGCTGATTTCTGTCAGGATAGATCATCTTATATAAAGATATTGGCTAAATCTGTAAAATCTTGTGTTCAAAAAAAAGATACTAACCACCGGGTTTTCCATGGCTGCATCGATTGGCATTCATCAGTTCATGGTTACTGGGCATTGCTAAGATCTTATAGAATATTAAATGATGATAGTTTACTAATAATTGTAAATAACTCATTTACTAAAAATGGTATGGATGAAGAATACAATTACTTAAAGAGTAATCCGCATTTTGAAATGCCTTATGGGAGAGCATGGTTTTTGAAACTTATGATAGAATATGAAATTGTAACGGGGAAACAAGATTATAGGTATTTTTCTAATTTTGTTGCAGAAAGTTTAAAGTCATACCTTATGGGGAGAGATTTTGAGCCGGGTATAGGAGAATATAATAACCAATCATGGGCCTACAGAAACTTAATTGAATATTATATTCATACCAACGATAAATCTAACCTGTCCATTATTTATGATAAATTAAATAAAAGTGAATTTAAACACATTAGAATTGCTAATGATATTTCAGATCCAGGTTTTTTCTCGTTAGAGGGAAATTTGGCTCACCTTCTTTCTTTATCACTTAAGCGAGATGATTTTATTAATTGGCTTAATTTTTCAGACATAACACAACTACCATTAAAACCTGTTGAAAAATATTATAATGCTCATCATTTATCAATAAACTTCTCTCGTGCTTGGTCCCTATGGTCTATTTATGTTACAACTAAAAACAAGATGTATTTGAAGGCTTATATGGATCACGTCAAGTCTGGTCTTTCACTTCATGATAGATATCAGGAATCTTATTTTGAATATGGTCATTGGGTCCCACAATTTGGAATATATGCGATTTCATCGAGCATTTACTCTGTAAATTAAGTAACGAGAATGATCTAATTAATAAATAAGGATTTTTAAATTGACAAAATCAAAAAAAATCTTAAAGGCTCCCCTCAAAAAGCCATCTTCCATACCACAAATACCCCAATCACCAATTGTGGCACACTATATCATCCTTATAATTATCGCTTTTGTCGCCGGCGCCTCAATTATGATAATCGAATTAGCTGCTGCTCGGGTATTATCACCTTGGTTTGGTAATAGTTTATATACTTGGACTGGATTAATAGGTGTCATCCTTGTTGCAATGAGCTTAGGCTATTATTTAGGGGGATGGCTTGCTGACAGAAAAACTGATTATTTAACACTATCACATGTATTAGCTGTTTCATCTCTTTCTATTATATGTATTCCAGTTTTTAAAATAGTGATTGGTGATTCATTACTAGATGCGGATGTTATGTGGGGTCCCGTTATAGCCAGTATATTACTTTTTGCATTACCAGGAATTTTATTGGGGTGTGTATCTCCATATGTTATACGACTAGTTAGCCTTCTATCTGAGGATAAGCAGATTGGATTATCGGCAGGAACTATTTTTATGTTATCAACTTTAGGAAGTGTATTTGGTACTTTTAGCGCTGGTTTTATATTTATACCAAAAATAAACTTATTAAATATATTTCTAATTACAGGGTCAGCTATATCCTTTTTATCAATTTTAGGATATTGGCTGTCTATAGATACTGGCAAAAAAGCCATATATTATATATTAATACTATTCAGTTTGATTACTCTATTACTTGTGATATTATATTTAATTGATCCAGAAAAACCAAAAAATATTGTGTATGACAAAAATACTTTTTATCATAGAATAAGAGTAACTCAGGATATCGTCAAAAATGGAGATAAATTAACATCCATATTTTTAGATACAACCTTAGAAGGTGCTCAATATGAGTTTTCAAAAGAAATACCTATTGATTACCAGAAATATTGGCAATTATCTAAACTGTTTTGTCCTAAAATTGAAAAAGCAGCATTTTTAGGTGGTGGGGCATTTAAAATGCCGGAGGCTCTATTAGACGCTTACCCTAAGGCTGCTGTCGATGTTATCGAAATAGACCCTCAAGTAGGAGAAGTTGGGCGAATGTTTTTCAACGTAAATAAATATTCACAGATGAATATCATTATCGATGATGCGCGGAGGTATCTCTCAAATATAAATAAACAATATGATTTAATCTTTGGCGATGTATATAATGGCGTTCGATATATTCCAGCCCATTTGTTAACTAAGGAATTTTTTAAAATTATTAGAACTCGTCTTGGCAACAATGGTGTATTTATGATGAATTTAATAGGTGCGATCAGGGGAAAAAAATCTACTTTATTCGCGTCTACTTATAAAACAATAAAAACGGAATTTAAATATATATATGTCTTTGCAATTCACCAGAAGATATTACATAATGATCAAAATATAATTATTGTTGCTACAAATCAGGAGATTAATATAGACGTTTATAGTATTCTTCATTCAAATGGGAACAAAGAAATTAAAGAGTTACTATTAACATTCGTTAGTCCAGAAAAATATGATGGATTGGATGGATATATGCTCACTGATAATTATAATCCGGTTGAATATTTTATAGCAAAATTGCTCAGAGAGTGATTAAGAATTTTGAAAAGGAAATTGTGAAATCTGTGGAAATAGGTGGGTTATGAATTGCCCTCGATGTGGACTGAAGAGAAGTGGGTCTATATCATTTTGTCCGGTTTGCGGCTTTGAATTTAATGACAGCGCCCCTACGGATGGAAATGAAGTGCCCGAAGGATATACCGGTAACCGCAGAGGCCCATCGTCACGCCAAAAAAGAACCCCTATCTTTCCTTTACCCAATCCCTCACGAGTTGACAGAAATTCTAGCGGAAGGGAACCTTTCCCGGTACCGACCTCAACCCAAACACAAGATGTTACCGGTGCACAGCGCTTTGATTTTTTGAGGTTTTTAGGTTGGCGCAATTTGAATGGTATAGTGATCGCCATTGACCCCCCCTATATGACGAAGCCAGAGTCTACCTGGCCTTCTCTAATTACAAAATTTACCATTGGTCTCATCCTTTCACCACTAATTATTGGCGGAATCATTATCGCTTTGGTTTTTTCTATATTCTTGTCAATTTTTGGGTTTGGACGAAATCGTCCGGGATTCTTCTCAAGTCTTGCCAGCCAAGTCGTCGGGTTCTTTCTTACCGGGAAGCTTTTTGGACCCAAGGAACAAGTTCCAGTAAGGGACATTCGGGTTAGGGACGAAGAGGGGCAAGAGCACTTGGTCCGCCTTCGCGGTGAGCTCGTAGCGGGAAATCTTAATGTCGGCGATGAAGTTGAAGTGGAAGGTTTTGACAGGAGGGGAACCCTTATGTTCCGGCGGGGTCGCAACAAGCGAACTAGAGCTGAAATTCTGGTAAAACTAAAATGACCAGAGATGCCAAGCTGCTTAGCCAAATTTTCGAAATAACCCGGGGCGACTTAGACTCGGCCCGGTTTCCTTTCCCTCAATCGGACAATCTGTTCGACAGCCTAAATCTCCTGCGCATCATTCGTCTGGCTCGCTTCTGGAAGCACAAAGAAAGCGACGAACGCTTTCTCTTGGGCCATAGCGTGGAAGACCTTGTGAGCGGCTTTTATGGCCAGAACTGCCCCTTTGCATTTCTTTTAATGGGATCATCACATGAAATTTCTTGCTGGTTTGGGGCATCCCGAATGGCATCAGATAAGTCGGCAATTAAATCCAGTCTTAGAAGCGCTTTTCCAGACATCCGTTTAGCTGAAAAAATATCCTTTAATTCGGCCATTCCTAACCGACTTAATTATGCCCTGCTTATTACTGGAACACCGAGTCCTGCAACAGTTGAAGGTGAAGATAAGATTGGCGATCAGATCGAGAAAGTTTGTCGAGGTCTCTATGGGCATAATTGGGTTTACGTAATATATGCCCAGCCGTTACCAGTCTTAGAAGTTGCCAGATCTATCAATCAATTGGCAAATCAAATAAGAGAAACCCACTCTGTTTACCTACTCAAGGGCAGTCCTACAGATGAAAAAAACCGGTTAGCCCAAAGATATGTAGAACTATTGGAAGCGAAACTAAAGCGCTTTGAACACGGACGCACTTACGGTATGTGGGAAGCCCAAACCTTTTTGATGTGCGATAATTTGGCCCTTTTGGGACACGCTCAAGGACTTTTGCATAGTGCTTTTGCAGGTGAAAAATCCCATCCAGATCCCATCAGGGCGCGCCCCTGCGATCGGTCGGTATCTCAAGGGCCTCCTATTGAACCTTTGAATACCAGAGAAGTGGCTATCCTAGCACGCCCGCCCCATGAAGCATACCCGGGTTATGAAATCGTCGATTATGTGCGATTTGGGGTGGAGGCCAAAGAAATCTCTCGGCTGCCTGGTAAATCCATCCTGATCGGACAGATCGTCGATAGGGGCAGGGACACGGGCAACTCCCTGGTGGTGACCTCTAGGGACCTTACCAAGCATGGCCTGATTGCTGGTGTCACCGGGAGCGGAAAAACCAATACGTGCTTTTTACTGCTGGACCAGATATGGGATGGCGGCCATGGCGTCCCCTTTTTAGTTATAGAATCCGCCAAATCCGAGTATCGCACTCTTTTGAGAGAGGCCAGATTCAAAGGGCTCCATATTTTCACTGTTGGCGATGAGCGCATTTCTCCGTTGCGTCTCAATCCCTTTGAGGTGCCGCGGGGCATACTGGTGCAAACCCATATCGACTATTTGAAGTCTCTATTTTCAGCAGCTTTTGTGCTATATCCTCCCATGCCTTATGTGTTGGAACAAAGCATACAAGAAGTTTATCAAGACCGTGGATGGGATCTGGCGAGCAACAGCAATTGGCGCGGTGAGGATACCTTGAGGCTGTTCCCCACTCTTACTGATCTTGTCCGCAAGATTGGGGTAGTGGTGGACCGTATGGGCTATGATGAACAGGTCACCATGACCGTCAAAGCCGGTTTGCTGGCCCGCCTTAACCAACTTCGATTAGGTGGGGGCAAAGGTTTAATGTTGAATACTAGGAATTCTTTGCCACCAGAGGTCCTTTTTGAGACTCCGTGCATTTTAGAATTAAAGCAGTTGGTTAGCGACGATGAGAAAGCTTTTCTCATGGGGCTAATTTTAATTCGCCTCTACGAGCACTATGAGGCCCAAGGTACCCCTGGCACCACAGATCTTAAACACATTACCCTCATCGAGGAGGCTCATCGACTTTTGCGCAATGTGTCAACTGAGCAGGGAAGCGAGGTCAGCGCAAATCCCAGGGGCCGGGCCATAGAAGTCTTTGCCAACATTATTTCGGAAATCCGCGCCTATGGTGAAGGAATCTTGATCGCCGAGCAGATTCCGGTCAAACTCACCCCAGATGCTATAAAAAATACCAATCTAAAAATTATCCACCGCTTGGTCTCTGAAGATGACCGCAAAACTATCGGCAACACCATGAATATGACTGACGCTCAAATGCGTTTTTTGAGCACGTTGCACTCTGGAGAAGCAGTGGCCTTTGTCGAGGGCATGCAAAAATCGGTGATCCTAAATATCGATTTATCTCACGCAAAAAATACTTCCCAAGAAATGCCAAACGGAGAAGTTAGAATAGCTATAGGGCCTTTCTGGCAAAGGCATAAGGAGCTCAAGTGGTTTTCAACTGGCTGCGCCAAATGTCCTTATATAGATTCCATCAGTGAATGCAACTTTCGGGACCTTCTTATTCGTGATCCACTCTCATTAGCAAGTTTCAAACGTCTTTTTAACACCTTGCGACTCAATAGAGCTTTAGTGATAGATAGTTTTGGTGATTTCAAATTGCTTTGCCAGCGGAATTCCTTTTTAAAACAAAGAGGTCTAATCTATTGTGCTCTTAATCAGCTAACGGAGGTTGAAATCGAGAGTCGCGGTGAGTTTCACGGTTGGTTATACGCAGACGTAGATCAGGCAGTTAATCTTATCACTTCTATATTAGCCGTGCTGTCAGAGAAATTTGGCAAAGTAGAACGAAAATCTCTGGAAAAAGAATATGCTCGGGAGTTGACAGCACTATCCCAATTATTCAAGCGCCTTCATCGCACTGAGATATTGCCTTTTCCGGGTTGTCGGTTCTGCAGCGACCCCTGTCATTACCGCTATGACATGCAGAGATCCTATGAGGACCCTCAATCTCGGGATTTTCGCGAAGACTTCTTAAACAAAGATATCGAATTAAAAATCATCGCCCGGCTATGCTGGAACTTATCCATTCAAAGTTTTTGGGCCAAGGACATTAGGTCACGCCGAGGCGCGGCCCTCTGTTTTGCTATTCAGCAATTCAGTGACATGGGACTTTCCAGTTTCAATCAAGACCAGATGACCCAGGAAATATATGAGTATATCCAGCGCCAAGGATGATTGAGGTTATTCAATGTCTTTGGAACTAGGATATGGGGAATAGTCGTATTCCTTCACTTTGCGGCCAGTGTCATGTTCGTAGGCTTCAATGTGGCGCTGTCGCTGTTTTTCATATTTTTTTATCAGTTGGTCTTCAGTTTCATTTTTCCCTAAAGGCTTGCGATCGGTGATTGTATCTTTGTCATAATCCACTTTATCCAACCTAACTGGTTTCCCATCAGGATGTTGATGAACTGCTTCGATGCCAAAATCCTCCCCTTGCTGACGACCGAGTTTTTTCTCTTTGGCCAACTCCTCCTTTTCCCAACGTTTATGTTCCTCAACTCCTGCTTGGTGACAGAAGTCTCTTCTGGCTTTAGGATTTTCTTTAAATTCCTGCATCCCCTTTTCTGTCCGCCTGTCTGCTTCTCGCCAATGGGGATCAGTATGCTCTAAACTGGTTTTAAGCCTGTGCCGTAATTCCTGTTGTTCTGATCCGGACAGGCCTTTTTTACGAGAAAGTTCTTCGAACCGCCGATCTCCTCTCTTACTGTCATTTTCCTCTTGCCTACGCAATTCAGCTATATCATCGGCATTGTAATTATTCATAGTAGTAACTTTTTTATCTTTGCTTTCCCGTGATTCTAGTTTTTTCTCTGTTATTTTTTGATCATCAATCAATCGGTTTTTTTCAGAAGTCCTGCTACCTCGTTCTTTTAAATTATTAGCTACCCCGCAACTTCTTCCATTGGCTTTTGTTAGGATTGTTTGTAACCTTTGTTCTGCAGCACGATTACTCTCCCTAAGCCTATTTTTTTCTAGCCTCTTCTCCTTATGCAGGCCAGCTTGCTCTTTCTTGGCTTCCGAATGATCCATACCTAACCTCCGCAAAAATCCTAACTATCCACAAAACCAGCAATGACCAAGTCAAATTATTAGAGATTTTAACACCAGAAATTATTAAAGAAAGCGTCAGGACATTCTCGACAGCGCCTATGCGGTATTATCCGCTGGTCAAAGAGCTATTGGTTTACCCCCTTGACTAGCTGCTTACCAAGGCTACCTTACCAATTTATATATCATAAAATCTTAAAAAATATAGAGGTAAAATGAGATTGTCCTGACGCGTGATATGTTCCCGAAAAATTTCCCCTGTTGATGGCCCAATCGTCTTCTTTAGCGCAAGATAGCACAAATTTCCATCGAACTGAACATTTTTTTAGATTTTGAAGATACTACTCCCTTTGGGTTCGCCGATTCTTATGGGGTGATGGTCTAACCACCCCAGGCCAGCACCGCCCGATAATGGTGCGCCAGGGGAAAGGCTGAAGCGATATGGACATACCATCTCCGAGCATGATAAGAAACCCTGGCCCCTACCTTGATCAGGCGCTTAATCAGCCAATCCATGGACCGCTTCACTTCTTCCCCCCAGACATAGAACTGCCGGATCATATGCAAGAGGTTGTAGGCCAGAACCCCCATCTTCAGCCGGGCCTGGTTGGCCTCGAAACGTTGGCAACTGGTCTTGTCCCAGCGTAGGGTGTTTTTCCCTTCTTTGATGCGGTTTTCCACATCCCCCCGGCCGTTATAGACCTTGACCACTTTACCGGCAGAGAG
>Ga0233425_10001352_pt1 | contig 55905 bp, 62 predicted proteins | sample Watercolumn_Towu_2_FD_181712 | JGI IMG/M metagenome (GOLD analysis project Ga0233425, IMG submission 181712) | Freshwater microbial communities from Lake Towuti, South Sulawesi, Indonesia - Watercolumn_Towuti2014_140_MG | ecosystem: Environmental > Aquatic > Freshwater > Lake | place... | reverse complement strand
CACGCACAAAACCATGTTTAATATACGAGGTGCTGCCACATCTTTTGCACGAAAGGTCCATGGGCCACCTCCTGGATGATTTCAGGAGGCATTATAACACATAATGTATCTTATGTTAACACTCTCGAATTTTTCAAAGATACGCTCTTCCTCGCCCGGAGGCAGGCCCGGCCCCCGGTCGGCCACGGCCACCAGCAGCTCCTGGTCCTCGACCCGGGCGGAAATTTCCAGAGGTGTTCCCGGAGGCGTATATTTCATGGAGTTCTCCAGGAGATTGATCACCACCCGCTCCAGGAGCAGGGCGTCGATCCGGATCAGGGGCAGATCGGTGGGGAGGTTGATGGCCACCGGATGGTCGTGGAGCTGGGGGTCGAGTTGGGCCAGGGCGGAGCCGATGACTTCCTCCAGGACGTACCATTCCTTGTGGAACATGGCCTGGCCGGACTGCAGCCGGCTCATTTCCAGGAGATTGTGCACCAGGCGGTCCAGGCGCCGGGCTTCTTCAAAAATGGATTGGGCCAACTCATGCTTGGTGAAACTATCCAGGGTTTCCTCCCCCTCCAGCAGGGTGCTGGCGGAACCGGCAATCACGGTCAGGGGCGTGCGGAGGTCGTGGGAGACTGAACTGAGCAGGGTATTGCGCATCTGTTCGGCCTCCATCTGCAATTGAGCCCCCTGGGCCTGGCGGGAGAGATTCTCGTGTTCAACGGCCAGCGCCACCTGGCTGCCCAGGGCTTCCAGCAGCCGCAGGGAATCGGCATCCAGCACCCGGCCCGGCTGCAAAGGTTACAGCCGGAGAACGCCGATGGCGTGCTGGGAAGCAATGAGCGGCAGGTAGATGCTCTTCACCGCGGACAGGGTGCCGGTGCCCGCGCCGGCCACCAGGCCGTGCTTGAAGGCCCATTTGGCCACCATGCCCTCCCGCACGTCCTCATCGGCAAAGGGGTAACCGGCCCCGATCTCCAGCTTCTCTTCAGTCCGGGGCATGAGGATTGCCACCCGGCTGTCAAAGATCCTGGCGAGCTGTTCCGCGGCCACTTTCAATAATTCTTCCAGGCTGTTGATGGCGGTCAGGTTCTGGCTCATCTCGAAGAGGGCCGCGGTCTGGCGCTCCTGCTCCCTGGCCACCCGGGCCTGGTGGCGCACCCGGGCCGTCAGCCCGCTCACCAGGAGGCTCACCAGGAGCATCACCAACAGGGTGATGGCGTATTCGGTGCTGGCAATGGCAAACGAGAAATATTCGGGCACGAAAAAGAAGGCAAACGCGGCCACGCTGAAAAACGAGGAGAAAATCGCCGGCCCCCGGGCCAAAAACGAAGAGATGATCACCACCGTGAGCAGGTAAATCATGGCCAGGTTGGTGAGGGCCAGATAGGGAAAGAGGATAAAGCCCAGGCCGGTGCAGAGGCTCACCCCGCCCGCGGCCAGGAGATATTCACGGAGGAGCCGCCGGCGTTTGGGACCCGGGGCCGCCGCGGGCGCGGCTGCTTCACCTTCCCCGGAGATGACGAAGACGTCGATGGGGCCGCAGTTCCAGATGAGGTGGTCCACCAGGGAGGTCCCCAAAAAGCGGCGCCAGCGCCGGGCGTAAGGTTTGCCCACGAAGATCTTGGTGACTCCGTTTTCCCGGGCGAAGGCCAGAATCTCATCGCCGATGCGGAAGCCTGAAACTTTGACGGCCTGGGCCCCCATTTTGGCGGCCTGGTACAGGGCCTGGGCCATATGTCCCTGGTTTGCCAGGGGCAGGCGGTCATGGGCGGGGGTCTCCACGTAAAGAGCGTACCACTTCGCCCGCTGGGCGTCGGCGAGGCGTTTGGTGGCCCGGATCAGGGGAATGGAAAAGGGGCTAGGGTCCAGGCAGACGAGGAGGCGCTCGCCGCCGGCGGTTACCGGTTCGGATTGGATAGATTGAGCCACCCCCGGGTCAGGGTCCGGCATATGTTTTTAGAATCCTTCAATAAATATTATTGAAGGATAACCGGTTCCATGGTTTTGGTCAAGTATTGCTGCGCCTTTGCGCCTTGGCGTCTTTGCGTGAGATTGATTTTCACGCAAAGACGCTAAGACGCTAAGACGCAAGATATTTTAATAGGCAATCAGCAAGTAACCCATGCTGATGAAGACGGTGATCAGCATGGGCCACCAGCAGGCTCGCATATAGCCCAGAAAAGAGATATGGTAGCCCGCCTTTTCCGCCATGCCCACGGTGACCACGTTGGCGGAGGCGCCGATCATGGTGCCGTTACCCCCCAGACACGCGCCCAGGGCCAGGGACCACCAGAGCACACCGGACTCCGCGCCGGGAATGGTCTGGTTTAAAAAGGCGATGATGGGCAGCATGGTGGCAGTGAAGGGGATGTTATCAATAAAAGCAGAAGCAATGGCGCTCACCCAGAGGATGAGGATAATGGCCGCGGTGAGATTGCCTCGGGAAACGTCTTTGACCCATTCGGCGATGATCTGAATGAGGCCCGTTTCCTCCGCGCCGGCGATGACCATGAACAGGGCGATGAAGAAGACCAGGGTGGGCCATTCCACTTCGTGCTCCAACATCTCCACGATGTCCACCCTGGAGACGGCCAGAAGGACCATGGAGCCGATGAGCGCGGCCACCGAGGGCTCCATGTGCAGGACCCCGTGGATGATGAACAGGAAAATGACGAAGCCTAAAATCCCCAAGCCCAGGACCGTCAGCTTCTTGTTGGTGATCCGGTACTCTTCTTTCAGGTAAGAAATGGTCCGGTCCACGTCCTTGACGTCCGCCTGGAGGTAGCCCTTCTTATACCACCAGAGGTACCAGAGGGAGGTGATAATTAAACAAACCGTGCAGACCAGGGCGAGGTTGGCCACGAACTGGGCGAAGGTCAGCTTGGCATAGGAACCGATGAGGATGTTGGGCGGGTCGCCGATCAAGGTGGCGGTGCCGCCGACGTTGGACGCGAAGACCTCCGGGATGAGCAGGTACATGGGGTTGATCTTCAGGGTCACCGCGATTTCGATGGTCACCGGTATCATCAAGAGCATGGTGGTGACGTTGTCCAAAAACGCGGAGCAGATGGCGGTGACTATCTGGAGGATGAAAGAGAGGATGAAAATGTTACCCCGGGCCAGGGCGTAGGACTTGTAGGCCAGCCACTGGAAAAGACCGGTCTTTTTCAGGACCCCGACGATGATCATCATGCCCATGAGGAGGAAGATGACGTTCAGGTCGATGGCACGCATGGCGTCTTCGAAGGAGAGAATAAAGTAATTTTTATCAAAGGTGCCCGCGGTATAAGAAATGAACAGAACCAGGGACGCGCCCAGAAAGGCCGCCAGGGTCCGGTGCATGGCCTCCGCGGCGATGAGGACGTAAACTGCCAGTAGTACGATGGTAGCGATCCAAAAGGCCGTGGTGATGCGGCGCTTCAGGGTGAGGTCGGCCTGGGCCTGGAAGAGGCGGTTGCCGGCGGCGTCTGTACCCGCGTCCAGGACCCTAAGCGCGCCCGATTCTCCGGACTGCCAGCTTGGCTTCCCGGCCCGAACTTGCACCTTGGCGTCCGGCAAGGCGCCTAGGGGGAGCAGGTAGCGGCCCACGAAGCTGCCCTTGCCGCCGGTTTCCAGGTGTTCATCCCGGCCCAGGGGTTTTATTATCTGCCCGTTTACCAGCAGCTCGATCTCCACTTCTTTGACCCCTTTGCCCTGGGCGTCGGCGATGATCCCGGATACGGTGAGGTGGTCGCCCTGCTCCGGGGGAGCCGCCGTAATACCTAACGACCAGAAAAAAAACGCCAAAAGGATAATCGTTAATGCGGCAACCATGCCTATCTTTTTCCAAGCCATTTATATTCCTCCAGAAACCATCTTCATAAAAGGTTCTTGTAGGGGCGAACCTTGTGTTCGCCCCAGACGTCCAGGGCGAACACAAGGTTCGCCCCTACGGGAGATTCATTTTTAATTGCAATACCTTATCTCCATTTCTCGATTTTCCTGCCCCAAATACAAAGGCCTGCCGGGTTGACAGTCTCCACCCGGCAGGCCCTCAATTTCGACCTGATTATGTGTTGAAAAATAGGGACACTTCCTATTTTTCTATTCTTTTCCCATTGTATTTAGGTTTTGCCGGGAAAAATAGGAAGTGTCCCTATTTTTCCGGCTTGGCGATCTTGGCGTCTTTGCGTGAGATGCTATCACGCCAAGACGCCAAGGCGCAAAGGGTTTTAATAGAAGAGCAGCAGGTACACCATGCAGATGGTGACGATGATCATCATGGGCCACCAGCACATCTTCATGTATTCCACGAAGGAGATCTTGTAGCCCGCCTTCTCCGCCATGCCCACGGTGACCACATTGGCGCTGGCCCCGATCATGGTGCCGTTGCCGCCCAGACAGGCCCCCAGGGACAGGGACCACCAGAGCACGTTGTCCTTGGGCAGCCCGAAGCTCTCGCTCATGAACAGCACCACGGGCAGCATGGTGGCGGTGAAGGGAATATTGTCGATGAAGGCCGAAGAGATGGCGCTTACCCAGAGGATGAGGACAATGGCCACCCACAATTTCCCCTGGGAGCAATAGAGCACCCCGTTGGCGATCTGCTGGATTAGCCCCGTGGCTTCCGCGCCGGCCTGGTATTTCTCGTCAAAGACCAACACGGCCCGGGGCTCGAAAGAGCCTTCGAACTTGACGGCCGCCTCCCGGACGATGGCCATGGCCTGGCGCAGCGTGAACCAGTAGGGGATGTGGGGATAATCCTCCAGGGGGATCATCAAATCCTTCACTTTCTTTTCGTATGGCATGGGAACCTCCCGGCGAAAATATTTTTTCCAACCTTGAAAAACCTTGCGGTTACGGCGCGGTAACCAAACCCTCTTGCCTTGCTGATGTTTTTAGCAACCGCAAGATTAAAACGGGGTTAAGATGCATCAAGGGACTGTTAAAATCGCGTTAAGATCGGGAATTATTTCACAAGGCTTCGGGGGTGGCCAAACCCCTGCCCTTGACATTTAGAGGCCCCTACATTAGAAAGAAACCAGGTTTCGCAAAGTTCCAACTTGTTGAAGGGTGGTCACAACCCACCAATTTCTCAGCACCTGGGCTTTTCCTGATTTATGCGGGCCAATGCCCATGAAGGACCGCAGGAAAAAAAACTTGGAACTTGAGACCTCTGCAAAAGTCACTCTTACGTCATTCTGAACGAAGCGAAGCTTCGTTGCGAATCTGGCTCTTGGCGATCATGATCCAATCTGCTGGTAATCGTCTGCACCTATGGGAAAAGCTTGCCGCCAAAAACGAGATTCTTCGGTCGCTCCGCTCCCTCAGAATGACAGGCGGGGGACTTTCGCAGAGGTCTCAACTTGGAACCCGGAACTCGGAACTCTTATGGAGGAAGCCATGCCTGAGCCGAAGACCGCCAAAGATTTAATGATCCCCCTGGTGGATTATCCCCACATCCCTTATTGGTTCACCCTGCGCCAGGCCATGGCCATCATCCGGGAAGCGGCCGTCAAGTTCGAGGGCTCCTTCGAGCCCCGGGCCGTGTTGGTCTTTGACGAGAAATACCAGCTCATGGGCATCCTGACTCTCAGGGATATCATCCGGGGCCTGGAGCCGAGGTTTCTTAAGGGAACCACCCTGGTCAAAGGGGACCCCAACCTGGCGGTCCTCATGGGCGATCTCTTCGGCCCCGGCCTCAAGGAGGCCTCCCAAAGGCCGGTGAGCGAAGTCATGAGCCCCATCAAGGTCACCGTTAATACCGGGGATGCCCTGCCCAAGGCCCTGTTTTCGGTGATGGCGGAAAATGTAGGCTTGGCCCCGGTAATGGAAGAAGGCAAGGTGGCTGGCATGCTCAGGCTGAGCGATTTATTCGGGGAAATTTCCCGGGTGGTTTTGGGGGACTAGCCCGGCTTCCTTTCCTATTCTCCCCAGGAGGATCTGCACCTGAAACGCGTCTGGCAACGCCTTAAGAAAAAAGACCGGCCCAATATCCAGGCGGCCTTGGCGGACAAATACACCAATTTTCAGCGGCTCCTGGCGGCCAACAATGCGGTCCTGACCTTAATGGCCGACATGGAGGAAAAGCTTTCCGGGGATTTTCTCTTCGACCTCCAGTATATCCGGGCCGGCGTCAGCCAATTGGCCGCAGAGACCGCAGCCCTGGTGGAGTCCCTCAATAACCTGGGCGATCATCGCCACGCCGCCTTAGTCGACGCCTTCCGGAGGATCATCGGGGAGGTGGAGGACATCTTGAACCGGCGCCGGGAGATCCCCAAGGCCCCCCTGACCATCTCCCTGGACCATCTCAACCTGGAAATGGCGGAAATGGTGGGCGGCAAGAACGCCAACCTGGGAGAGGTGCGGAACCGGGTGGCTCTCCCGGTCCCCCCGGGTTTCGCCATCTCCACTTATGCCTACAAAGCCTTCCTGGACTACAACCAGATTGCCGCCCGCATCGATGACCTGCTGGGGTTTTGGCGGATTGACGTTCTGGACGGCCTGGTGGTGGTCAGCGAAGAATTGAAATCCATGATCAACCAGTCCCTGGTCCCCCCGGAACTGGAGGGGGCCATCAAAGATGCCTATGAGGAGCTATGCCTCCAGGGGCAAAACCGGCCGCTGCTGGCCCTGCGCTCCAGCGCCGTGGGGGAGGACCTCGCCCTTACTTTTGCCGGCCAATACGCTTCCTACCTGAATGTTCCTGCCGGGGAAATGACCGGCCGCTACAATGACATCCTGGCCAGTCTCTTTACCCCCGGGCCTTGTTTTACTATAAGACCCGGGGCTTCAACGAGGAGGAAATGGCCATGGGCGTGGTGGTGCTGCCCATGATCAACGCCAAGGCCAGCGGGGTCCTGTTCACCCGGCAACCGGAGGCCGCGGACCAGGACGCGGCCCTGATCAACGCGGTCTGGGGCTTGGGCCGGTATGCCGTGGGCGGGGTCATTGAGCCGGATTACTACCTGGTGGCCCACGAGCCCCCGGGCAAGGTCCTGGAACAGCGCATTCCCGCCAAAGAAGTGATGCTGGTCAATGCCGCGGGCAGCGGCGTCGAAGAGGCGCCGGTGCCTCCGGAGAAGGTGAGCGCTCCCTGTCTGGAGCCCAGGCATTTACAGGAGCTGGCCCGGTGGGCGACCATCCTGGAGGCCCATTATCAGCGGGCCCAGGATGTGGAATGGGCCCTGGACTTCGAGGACCGGCTCTGGCTCCAGCAAAGCCGGCAGCTCCACATCCCCGACAAAGGGCCTCCGGAGAGAACCAGGTCTTTGAAGCAATACCCCGTGCTCCTGGACTCTGGCAGCGTGGCCTGCCGGGGAGTGGGCGCGGGGCCGGTGGTCATGGTGCGCCGGGATGAGGACCTCAGGAATTTCCCCCAGGGAGGAGTCCTGGTGGCCCGGCACACTTCCCCCAAATACGTGACGGTGATGCCCCAGGCCGCGGCCATCATCACCGACCACGGCAGCCCCACCGGCCATATGGCCCTGCTGGCCCGGGAATTCCAGGTGCCCACCATCCTCGCCACCGGTAATGCCACCCATATTCTGCAGCCCGGCCAGGAAGTGACGGTGGACGCCAATTATAGCAATGTCTACGAGGGCATCATCTCCGAACTGCTGGAACCCAGGCAGCCCAAGGCGGACGAACTGGGGGACAGCCCGGTCTTCCGCACCTTAAAGGAAGTCCTGAAAAAGGTGATCCCCCTCAATCTCATCAATCCCCAGAGCGAGACCTTCACCCCGGCCAATTGCCGCACCATCCACGATCTGGTGCGCTACGCCCATGAATATTCCATGCGGGAGATGTTCAGCCTGACCGCGGACGAAGTCGCCGACAACGCCGAGGTGGTGGACCTGGATTCGGGCCTCCCCTTTAAGGTGCGCCTCCTGGATCTGGGCGGGGGCATCAAACGGGGCTGGAAAAACAAAGTCCGGCCGGAACAGATTACTTCCCTGCCTTTCAAAGCCTTTTGGCAGGGACTCGCGGCCATGCGCTGGCCCCAGGCCAAGCCCAAGGGCGCCAAGAGCCTAAGCTCGGTCTTTGTCAAGAGCGAGGAGGAAGTGGCCCAAGGGGCCGAACCCTACCGGGACCAGAGTTACGTGGTGCTGTCCCGGAATTACATGAACTTCAGCATCCGCCTGGGGTATCATCTGTCCACGGTGGAGGCTTACGTCAGTGACGAGCTCAACGATAATTACATCTCCTTTACCTTCCGGGGCGGCGGCTCCACCCCGGAACGGCGGGAGCGCCGGGCCAGACTGATCGAAGCCATCATCGACCGCCTGGACCTCCACTACGAACGCAAAGGCGACACCATCAAGGCCAGAATCGCCAAATACCCCCCGGAACAGATGGCCCAAAAGCTGATCCTCATCGGCAAACTCACCCTCTATACCAAGCAGTTGGACATGGTTCTGTTTTCAGAGGGAATCGCGGACTGGTACATCAAAGATTTCCTAAGGGAGCACGTGGGGACGAAAAACTTATCATAAGTTGGGCACTAATTATTATTTTTTTGGAGAGGAAAGCCTGCGGGCTTTATTAATTCCCAACCAATACTTTGCCCTTTCATTATTAGGCCGGGGAAATCAGCTTGCTTGAAGTTGACCAGTGAGAGGCGGAAAGAGGCCAAGGCAAAGCTTGACGCCCGAAGACCACAGTTCCGGGCACAATACGCCAAAAACAAGAAAAAAATCAACGCCAAGGGCCGGGCGGCCTATGCCTCATTAGAAATCTTAAGTATTTCATGGAGGTTATTCAAGGGAAACTTTTCTTGCCCTCTTCATAAAGATGCTCAAGCATTTTCCGGTCGTCCCCACGCCTCATAATCTCTAAAGGCTTTTCCAAATCTTTGGGTTATGATAAATGGCCGAGGGGCGGCCAAAGTGCCATCAAACGCTGACCGGCCATCACCATGAAAACGATAATCTTCAAGTTCACGGGGGAATATCATGGCGGAGAAACTGAAAAGAAAGACCCTGCCGAACCGGCTGCAGGAATTATGTCCCACGGTGGAAAATCTCAAGCTCATGCTGCTGGCGGCCCGGCACGCCTTCAACCGGCACAGCCAGGCCAAACTGGAAGAAATCGCCGAACTGCGGGAAGACACCGTTTTAGACCTGGACCCTATCTTCGAGGATCTGGAAGCGGACCTGGAAAAATGCTCCGAAGCTGACAAGCCTGATTTGCTCAAGTTCAAAGAGATCGTCTCCCAGGTGGAGTTCACGGCGGACAAAGTTGCCAAACTGGCGGAGCCTATCCGCCAAAAAGGCAACCGGGGGGCCATCCTGGCGGATAAGGATCTATTTTTCGTCAACGATCTCTTTTCCCATCTGACGGGATTCATGAGCACCCTGGTAGATATCCTCCACATTAACGACGCCTCCCTGAAGGCCTACGTCTTAAGTGAAAGCACGAAGCTCAGGGACCTCTGTTTCCGTGAGGAGACGGAGCATGAAACCAACATGATGGACTCTCCCGGCCAGGCCGGGGCCTGGTCCGTTTATATCGCCTTGCTTAATCGCTTCCGGGAAATCCTGGGTCATCTGCTAACTATCGTGAAGTGCCTGGAATAAATGGTTTCCTTAAGGGAGCCGTCTTTCCCGAATCCTTTGATAAACGCGTGGGCCTGTGGTATAAGACGAGAACCGTGCACGATTTGCGGTTTTAAGGAAAAATATCATAAAAATCTGAGCGTTACCTTTCGCTCTCCGAAGAAAAAGCCCCCAGGAGGAACAATGGCCCAACGCATTCTTGCCGGATGGGTGGTAATGATGGGAGCGATGGCGGCAGCCCTCCTCTTGGTTCTGCCGGCTGCAGCGGAAAAAGCCGCGACCGGGAAGGCCCCGGAGAAGGCCGCAACCGGGAAGGCCCCGGAAATTACCCGGGGCGCGGTCACCGGCCAGACCCAGGCCAAGGGGTATGACCACCCCAATCAATTTATGCACATCAGGCCGGTGCCCATTGCCGAGAATATGGAGCCGGTCATGCAGCACCCCGAGCAGGACAAAGCGGCCAAAGAAAAACTGGCCGCGGTGGAGAAGCGCTTCGGCAAGAAGCCCAATATCCTGATCTTCATCACCGACGACATGGGATGGCTGGACCCGGGTTTTAACGGCGGCGGCGAGGCGGTGGGCAATCCCACTCCCAACCTGGATAGATTGGCCCACGGCGGGCTGATCCTGACCTCCGCCTACTCCACCCCTAGCTGCACCCCCACCCGGGCCACCATCCATACGGGCCAGAACCCCCTGCATCACGGCCTGCTCCGCCCGCCCATGTACGGCGAACCGGGGGGGCTGGACGGCGCGGTCACCCTGCCGGCCATCCTCCAGAAGCTGGGCTACGTCACCCAGGGGGTGGGCAAGTGGCACATGGGCGAAAACGAGGGCTCGCTCCCCCAAAACGTGGGCTATGACGACTATTACGGGTTCCTGGGGGTCTCCGACATGTACACCGAATGGCGGGACATCTACTTCAACCCGGAAGTGGCCCTCAGCCCCGGGCGGTTCAAAATGATGGAGAACCTACCCTTCAACCGCAACAACGTCCATTGCGTGAAGGGCAAGAAAGGAGTCGAGAACGTCTATGAAATCAACCTGAGCACCATCGGCAACCTGGATCAGGATTGGTGCAATTACAGCGAAAAATTCATCCGCAAGATGGCCCAAAGCAACAAACCCTGGTTCCTCTACCACGCCACCCGGGCCTGCCATTTCGACAATTATCCGAATCACGAGTTTGCCGGCAAATCTCCGGCGCGCACGGTTTACGGTGACGCCATGGTGGAGGTGGACGCCATTTTCGGACGGCTGGTGAAGGCCCTGGAAGAGACCGGCCAACTGGATAACACGCTGATATTCTTCACTTCCGACAACGGCCCGGAGGGTGAGGTCCCGCCCCACGGCCGGTCCCCGTTTCGGGGCTTTAAAGGCTCCTCCTGGGAGGGTGGCGTCCGGGTCCCGACTTTCGTCTACTGGAAAGGCATGATCAAGCCCCGGCGCTGCGACGGCCTCTTCGACCTGGCCGACTTGTTCAACACCTGCATCTCCATGGCAGGCGTTTCCGGACCCGGGGTGACTAACTTCCTGCCGAAAAACCGCTACGTGGACGGCATCGACCAGGCGTCCTTTTTACTTGCCGATAGCGGCCAGTCCAACCGGCGCAGCCGGATTTACACCCTCAACCAGTTCTTTTCCGCGGTGCGCATCGATGAGTTCAAGTGCTTGATAACCGTGGAGTTGGAGAAGGCCATCTTTCCCCGGGGCTTTCAGGCGGGCTTCAGCGGCGGGGTGTTCACCCAGACCGGTGGCGTGCTGATGGTCAACCTGTACACCGACCCCCAGGAAGACGTGAACAGCGGCGTCCGGCATATCCCCATGATGGTGCCCCTGGGCGCGGAGGCGAACCGCTACCAGGAGGTGCTGAAGAAATTCCCGCCCCAAGGCAAGGTCGGGTTCGGGGGCAATTAGGGTAATCCACGGGCCGGGGCTCAATGCGCCGGGTGGTCCCCGGCGCCGGGATTACGGCCGGTCCGGCTCTTGCGGACATCGTTGGGCCGCGTACCATCGCGGCCGGGCCATGCCGGCGGAGCAGAACCGGCCGGCGGCAGCAGAGCCGGCCTTCCGCACCGCGCTCAAGGCCGCGCCCCGGTTCCCCGAAGCCGCTTATAATCCAAATCATTGGAGACAAGGAAAAAAGGAATGAAATTCAGGCTGATGCTGGTAACCCTTTTTTGTCTGATTTTGACCTTACCCTTGAACGCGGCCGACTCGGCCGGCGATGTGCCCCTTCCCAAGGACCTGCGGATTCAGGGGAAGGCGCCGGCGGGGCTGACGGCCCGGGCCTGGAGCGGCAGATGGAAGAACCCGGAGTCGCCGCCCCAAGAAGGCCTCAACGCCGTTCTCATCTTCGAGAAGGTGTCCGGTAAAAAGGCCGGGGTCATTTATGCCTACGGGGATTCCCCGGAATTGAAGATTAAGGCGGGTTGGGCCAGATATTCGGTGAATCTGGCCACGGAGGGCAATAAGATAAAATTCTCCTTCACCTCGAAATTGGGCCATGTTCTGGACTTCGAAGCGGAAGGAGACAAATTAAAGGGGAGCCTCCAGGGCAAGAACGTGAAAATTGTAATGGCCCCTTTGCAGTTGGGGAAAAAGTAACTATCCGTAGCCTTTTGCAAAATGTGTTTTTCTCTGTGTCTCTACGGTTAATCTTATCCGATTTTTTCACCATAGTTCTTCATGGGCCTATGACCCACCCATAAAACATAAAAATTTTGGGGGGGCGGGCCTCCGTGCCCGCCCTGACGACGGGCGGCCAGGGACGGCCGCCCCACCAATTAACTTTTCGTAACAGAGACGGAGAGAAAAGATTTTTGCAAAAAGCTCACCGGTTAATAGCCTTAAGCCGGATCATCGGCGTCACCCCGATAAAGACAGGGACATGCGGATGCAAGCCATCGTCTTTACCAATTGCAGTCTCCTCGATACTATTCGCGGGCAGTTGCTCCCGGATCACCACGTGCTGGTGGAAGGCGCGCGCATCAAGGAAGTGAGCGACCGGCCCCTTAAAGCGGCTAAGGCCCGCGCCCTCGATCTGGCCGGCCGCACCCTGATGCCGGGGCTGTGTGACGCCCATGTCCACGTCACCGCGGTGGAGGCGGATTTTGCCAAAATCGAGCGCATGTCCCCCGCCTATATTACGGCCCGGGCCGCGCACATTTTACAGGGGATGTTGAGCCGGGGTTTTACCACGGTGCGGGACGCGGGCGGCGCGGATTGGGGCCTGGCCCAAGCCGTGGCGGAGGGGCTGCTCCCCGGTCCGCGCCTTCTGTACAGCGGCCATGCCCTGTCGCAAACAGGCGGGCACGGCGATACCCGTTCCCGGGGTGAAGATCAATACCCCCAACGACCTTTGACCGTCGGCGTCCTGGGCCGCATCTGCGACGGCGTCACCGGCGTGCGCCGGGCCGCCCGGGAGGAAATCCGCAAAGGCGCCCACCAGCTTAAAATCATGGCCTCCGGCGGCGTGGCCTCCCCCAATGATCCCATCGGCTTCACCCAATTTTCCCTGGAGGAGATTAAGGCCATTGTCGAGGAGGCCGAGGCCGCAGAAACCTACGTCATGGCCCACGCCTATACCTCCCGGGCCATCAAGCGGGCACTCACTGCCGGGGTCCGGTCCATCGAACACGGCAATCTCATGGGCCGGGAGGCCCTGGATTTGCTGGTGGCAAAACAGGCCTTTTTCGTGCCCACCCTGGTAACCTACGGCGTGTTGGACAAAGAAGGCCTGGAATCGGGATTTCCCCCGGAGCAACTGGTCAAAGTCAAGGGGTTGCATGAACAAGCCCTGGCCGCCCTGGACGCGGCCCACCGGCAAGGAGCCCAGATTGCGTTCGGCACCGACCTCATCGGTCCCATGCACCGCCACCAATCCCTGGAATTCGGCCTGCGCCGGGAGGTGCAGCAACCTGCGGAGATCATTCAGTCGGCCACCAGCCGGTGCGCCCAGTTATTTAACCTGCCCGGGCACATCGGCGTCATCGCCCCCGGGGCTTATGCCGATCTGTTGGTGATCGACGGCAACCCCCTCAACGACCTGGGCCTGCTGCAAGACCCGGAGACCCATATCAGCGCCATTATGAAGGAAGGGAAATTCTTCAAAAATCGGCTGGTGTGATAAAGCTTTCAGCTATCAGCTCTCAGCGGTCAGCTAAATCTCTTAGCCAAAAGATTTTCGTTTTGTGGCACATGTTGCTATGACTCAGCCAGCTATAGTTTTTTATTTTTAGCTGAAAGCTGACTGCTGAAAGCTGAAAGCTACTAAAGCTGAAAGCTGAAAGCTGACCGCTGATCGCTGAAAGCTATAAAGCTGAAAGCTTACTCCCCCAGCCGCTCCTTTTCCCGAAGAACATAGGCCAGCAACTCCTTGGCAAAAGGAGAGGAGAGGTGAATGCGCTCCGGGTCCAGCTCGGCGTTGAGGTATTGGAGGCGCAGGAAGTCCCCGTCCGCCGCGAAGTGCGGCAGGACTCCGGAGAAAAAGAAGCCGTCCCCTTCCGCGGCCTCGCACAGATAGGGCGCGCCCCCTTGGGCCAGGGGCAGCAGGAGGCCCACCACCTTGGCCCCCACCATGCCGCAAAGGTCCCGGCGGGCCTGGTAAATCTCCGGCAGGGTGCCGATGCCGATGCGGTTCACCTGGATGACGCCGACACCGGTGGCCTGATCGTAATGGACCTGCAATTCCCCTGCACCCGTGGGGCCGCTGGGCTCCAGGAAATGCAGGTCCACCCCCAGTTGCCGGTAAATTTTTGCCAGCATCTCCCGGTGCCGGGAAGGAGCGCAGACGGCGTTCAACTTTGGCGGGGCCAGGTACTTGAAGTAAAAGACCATGGTTTCCCGCTGCAGTCCCGGCTCCGCCTCTTTTTCCCACCCACTGGAAGGGGGGCGCAGGCATTGGGTGGTTTTAAAATGCGCTTGCCAGTCCAGAAGCTTGATGGCGGCGGGGTGCAACCCCCGGCTGTCGCTGCCCTCCTGGCTGATGGTGTGGATGGTGACCGCCTCGCCAAACAGGCCCACCAGCCCCAGACGCTTAATCTCCTCCTGGAGGAGGTCGCCCATGAGCTGGCGCAATCCCTGGCCCCGGTGGGCCGGAGCCACCGCCAGTTGGCCCAGCTCCGCCAAAGGGCCCAGTTCCGGCCGCTCCACCCCCGCGTGCCCGGCAATCTCACCGTCCTCGGCCACGGCCACCACCCCCACGTGCCGGCCGGTGGCCAGATCATGGTCGAGGCGGTCCGGATAATAGAAGTCCTCGTTGCTGTAGCTGTAGCCATAAACCCGGTACATTAATTGGGCCACGTGGATGCCGTCTCCCGGGCGCAGCAGCCTGATGCCGTATTCCTGGGAAGCCGCGGGCTGCACTCTCTCCGCGCGGGGGACGGGTGTCTCCGGTTGCGGCGAGGGCAGACGGCAGACCCCGGCCAAGTCTTTGGTGAGGCGCAGTTCATTGCCCTGCACCCCGTGGTAGATCCAGCGCACTTCGTCGACGCAGTGTTGGATGGAGGCCAATCCCCGGCAGGGGAGGCCCATGGTATCCGGGGGCTCCGGGACGGTCTCCGCTGACTCCTGTTCCCGGGTCTGGTAGAAGGGCAGGCCCCGGTCATGAATAGCCAAGGTCAAGGCCGCGGGCGTCAACTCTCCCGCCAGCTTCAGCAAGCCGGGGTCCTCATCTTCAAACGCATGCTCGATGGCATTTTCGCAGGCCTCCCCCACCGCCAGGGCCAAGGTTTCGGCCTGCTCTTCCGGGAGCCCGGCCAAGTTGGCCAGACCCCGCACATAATCCCGGATCAGCGCCAGCATCCGCAGATCCGCGGGCAGTCTGAGTTCGGTTTGGAGCGTTGCGGGCATTCGATATCACCTGTTCCAAAAGAAGTCTCACGCAAAGACGCAAAGGCGCAAAGCAAGACGCAAGAACCTAGTAAAAAACAGCTAATCGGTGGGGCGGCCGTCTCTGGCCGCCCCAGAGGTTGGCGGGCGGGACGCCCGCCCTACCGCTCCTGTCATTATCTTGAGAAAGCCGAAGGCTGATGAGCGGCTGCCGGGTTTTTTCGGGTAACGAAATTACAGGAGAATTATGCCGCAAATTGATGGCTTCTTTCAAGAATGCTTTAGAAAACCTTTTCCAAGAATCGAAAAAAAACCTGGCTTCCCAGTCGGCAGGTTTTTCTGAAGGGCTTTCTTATCTTTATGAAAATCGTTATAATTCTAATCAGTTCGCCTACCGCAGCCGCCCTGCATTCTCCTAACTTAACTCGGAACCTGGAACCAGGAACTTGAAACTATTTTCTGAGATAACCGCCATTACCGCCCGCACCGCGCTGGTCAGGTCCAAAATCCCCGGCGTCGCTTACGTGATCAATCCCTACCTGGGTTGCGGCCACGGCTGCCGCTATTGCTACGCGGTGTTTATGCGCAAGTACTCCCGCAATCAGGCCCGCTCTCCCTGGGGGGAGTTCGTGGAGGCGAAGGTTAACATCCCCGAGGTTTTGCGAGTCGAACTCTCCAGGAAAAAGTGCCGGGGCCGGGCGCTGCTGTCCAGTGTCTGCGATCCCTACCAGCCCGCGGAGCTGAAATACCGCCTGACCCGGCGCTGTGTGGAAATTTTGGGAGAATTCGGCTGGGGCGTGGACCTCCTCACCAGGTCGCCCCTGGTGTGCCGGGACCTGGACCTGCTCACCGCCCTGCCCGACGTCAGCGTCGGCTTATCCATCCCCACGGACGACGACCAAGTCAGGCAGGTGCTGGAGCCCCGGGCGCCCCCCATCGGCGCCCGGGTGGCCGCGCTCCGAAGGTTGCGGCAGGCGGGCCTGAAGCCCTGGGTTTTTATCGCGCCCATGCTGCCCCTGAACCCGGAGCGGCTTTATGAACTCCTGGCCCCTCATGCGGACCGGGTAATGATGGATCCCTTGAACTACCGGGGCCAGGTGCGGGTTTTGTTTAACAGCCGGGGTTGGGATTATTACCTGACCGAGGCCTACGCCGCGAAAACTAAGGCCAGGCTGGAGGAGTTGTTCGGGAGCCACAATTTTTCATTACCCGTAAATGGAGAGGGTTAGACTGGCTAATTAAGGATCTAAATATTTGCGGGCCTCGCGCCCCCCTCACCCTGCCCTCTCCCCCCTCCGGGGTAGAGGGAAATCCCGGGCATGTTTAATAATTAATAACTTATGGAAATATCAGTATTAATCCCCTCTCCCCTCGGGGGAGAGGGTTAGGGTGAGGGGGGCGTCTTGAGAAGCCTCAATCTGTCGAGACGTTCGACAAGACCTATAAACTTCTCTTAATTTATGAAACAATTATTAAGTCAGGAGGATAAACTCGGCAGCATGGCCCTCGCCGATTCGCGTCTTTCCCTGCATTCCCGGCCGGAAAGGTCCGCCGCACTTCCATCCCCGAAAATGCAGTGGCTGGATTTAGTGCTCAAACTGCTGGTTCCCGCCCTTCTGGTCCTGCTGTTGGCCGGGGCCTATCATTTCGGCTCCCTGGACGCCTACCTGCAGCTTCTGAACAGCCGCTCCTACGGCGCTTTTCTCCCGGCCATGGGCGCGGTTTACGCTCTGGTGGTGCTGCTCTTTCAACTGCTGCGCACCGTGCTCTGGGCCTTTTACCGGCCCTATCCCCAGGTATCAGGCCCCTTGCCCGCGGTGACCGTGGTCATCCCGGCTTACAACGAAGAGGCCATGGTGGAGCAGGCCCTGGATTCAGTGGCCGCGGCGGTTTATCCCCGGGAGAAACTGGAAGTAATCTGCATCGACGACGGCTCCACGGACGATACCTGGGACTATATCGCCCGGGCTGCGGAGCGATACCCCCGGCTGCTCAAGACCGTCCGCTTTCCGGCCAACCGGGGCAAAAAGGAGGCCCTGTACGCCGGTTTCACCCAGGCCCGGGGGGAAGTTCTGGTGACCCTGGACTCCGACAGCGTCATGGAAAAGGATGCCCTGGGCCATCTGGTGGCCCCGCTGCTGGCGGACCCCCAGATGGGCGCGGTGGCGGGCAACGTCAAGGTCTTCAACCGCAACCAGAGCCTCATGGGCAAGATGCAGGCCGTGCGCTTCGTCAATCTGGATTATCTCCGGGCCTCCCAGTCGCTGTACCGCACCGTAATCTGCACCCCCGGTTCGCTGTCGGCCTACCGGCGGGAGGCGCTGACGCCGATCCTCTCGGCCTGGCGGCGGCAGACCTTCCTGGGCGCGCCCTGTTATCACACGGAAGACCGGGCCTTGACCAATTTCATCCTCAAGCGCGGGTATTACACCTATTATCAGCGCAGCGCGGTGGTCTACACCCTGGTGCCGGAGACCTATCTGGGCGTCTGCCGCATGTACCTGCGCTGGGAACGGGGCAACGTCCGGGAATCCTGCGTGCAGCTCGGCTACCTCTTTACCCGCTACCGCCGGAAATACCGGCTGATGCCCATCGTCGAATTTTTCCTGTCCCAATTGGAATACCCTTTGACCCTCCTGTTCCTGGGAGTGCTGGCGGCCTCCATCATCGCCTATCCTTTGATGCTGTTTAAATTCCTCACCGCGGTGGCCGTGGCCTCGCTCCTCAATCTGCTGTATTACATCTGGCTGGAGCGGGACCTGGACTTCATCTACGGGATCATTTACAGCTACTACGCCTTCTTTCTCCTCCAGTGGATTTACCCTTACGCCTGCGTCACCGTCCGCCACCGGGGCTGGCTGACGCGGTAGGCTGCGGGCAAAAAAAAGAAGCCAGGAATCAAACCCTGGCTTCTTTTAATTGCAGGCCGGATTGCCTGCAAGTTTTGGATTGATATCGGCCCCGTCTTTAGGAACTGGGAACGTTGCTGGGTTTGCACAGGAAGTCGGCCGAAGTGGAGAGGCGGCCGCACTGCTCGCAGACATACTTGAGGTCTTCCAGTTTACCTTTGCAGTAATGCTTGGCATGGGCAGCCTTGTCCCCGCAATAAGCGCAGGTCATGGGCTCGCCGGCAGGATTGCAGAGGTGGCCGGGCTCATCCGCCAGGGCCCCGCAGGTTTCACAGGTATAAACTTTTTTCACCATAACTCCTCCTTAAAAGCAGTCAAATTGGTTATAGCAAAAAATAAGGTGGAAATGAGGCGTGTCAATCCTGGGGACCGGATTTTTTCGGGGCAGCTAACCAGAGGCCCGGGCAGAGGGGTTTCTGGTTTTCGATTTTTGGTAAAAAATAATGCATTAGATACTTGCATCTTTGCGTGAACCCATCTTTTCGTCAAGGGGCGAGCGTCAGGCTCCCCGCCCCGCTGTCCACCCGGGTCCACACTCCCAAGGGGAAAGTATGGTTGTTAGGCTGATGGCCCACGGGCAGACCCGCCAGCAACGGGACTTGTAAGGGCGCCAGGGCCGCGGCCAGAACCTCCCAAAGGTCCGCCTCGGAGACGCCGCAGCCGGTGAACGCTCCCAGAACTACGCCTTTGACCCCGTCCAGCGCGCCGGCCAGGAGCAGGTGGTGCAGCAGGCGGTCCAGGCGGTACAGGGCCTCGTTATGATCCTCCAGGAAGAGGATATAGTCCCGGAACCGGGGGGCGTAAGGGGTGCCCAGGAGATGGCACAGGGTGGTGAGATTGCCCCCGGCCAGGACGCCTTCCCCGGTTCCCGGCAAGAGTGCGATTAAACCCGGAAAGGTGACCGTCCGCGGCCCCGGGGCCGTCAGCCAGTAGAAAAAACTCTCCCGGGCCTCCGGGGTGAGGACCGGCAGGTGAGACACGGTGGGGCCGTGAAAGGTCACCAGCCCCAGCCCCCGGTGCAGGCGCCAGAGGAGGTTGGTGAGATCGCTGAAACCCACCAGGCGCTTGGGCTCCTCTTCCAGGGCCGCCAGGTCCAGGTGGGGCAGGACCTTGAGAGACCCGTAGCCCCCCCGGGCGCCGATGACGGCCTTCACCTCCCCTTGCCGCCAGATGTCAAGGAACCTCCGGGCCAGCCGCCGGTCGGCCTCGCGGCCCCAGACCCGGGTCTCAAAGACCTCGGGACCGCACACCACCTTAAAGCCCCAATCCCTGAGAATGGCTACCCCTCGGTCCCAATCCTCCCGGGAGACCGGACTGGCCGGCGCGGCCACCGCCACCGCGTCTCCGGGGCGGACCGGCGGCGGCCAGAGGCAGGTTGAAGTCGGAGTCATGTTTCCTCTTGCAATGGTATGGCCTTTCCAGCAACTTCAACTATTAAGTCTAAAACATCGTTCAATTTCCACCTGTCCAAAGCGTTTAAAATTTTTGATCAATAATTTGGTCAGCACGATTCCTCCGCCATATCTGGTTTCAGGAAGAACAAACCATTCAGCGACAATGTAACTAGACATATTAATATTTAACTAAAAAATTCTAAAGCCATCTTTGGGGGGTGATAACAATTAATCTCTTTCCCTTGTCTAAAATTTTACCATATGATACAAGAGAACTTGGTCTGTTCATCACTTTTACCGGTGGTTTCCCGAGCTTTGCGCGGTCTGTGGTCCAAGATAAATCTCCGGCCCTCCTGGGCCGGTTTGGCCCTGGTCCTCATTTTCGGGCTGGGGTCCTTATTCCGGGTTTACGGCCTGGGAGACCGGGACCTTTGGACCGACGAGGCCTGGGTGGCCCTGGCCGCGCTCCAGGACACCCCCGCCGCGGCCCTGGCCGCGGGGGAATCTACCCCGCCGTTCTATCTGCTCACCGTCTGGGCCCTGGCCCGGGCCTTGGGCGGCAGCGAAGCGGTCCTGCGCTCCCTGTCGTTGTTTTTCGGCCTGGGGACGCTAGTCCTTTTTTGGTCCCTGGCCCGGAGGTTGACGCCGCTGCCCGCTTCGCTCGTGGGCCTGGCCATGGTGGCCTTCTCCCCCATCACGGTCTACTTTGCCAAGGAGTTGAAGCAGTACAGCGGGGACGCCTTTTTCGCGGTGCTCATCTTTTTCCTGGTGGAGCGGCTGCGGCTGCGGGAAAGCGGGTGGGTCTGGGCGGCCTTGGTTTTGACCGGCATTCTGGGCCTGGGTTTCTCCCATGCCCTGGTCTTTACCCTCCCCGTGGCTCTGGCTGCGCTTTGGTTCGGCCTGCCTGTACGCCGGCGGTTCCGGGCGGCGCTCTTAGGCGGCATTTGGGCCGCAGCTTTCGCCGCCTATTTTCTGCTATTCTTTCGGGGGCAGGTGGACTCGAAATTGCTGGCCTATTGGGCCCAGGATTTCCCGGACTTCTCCGGACCGGGAGCCTTTCTGTGGTGGCTGGCCGCGGCCTTCCACCGCTATTTCAACTACTTCTTCGACTATCCGGGCCTCTATTGGGGCCTGCCCCTGGCGGCGGCGGGAATCCTGGCGCTTCTTAGGCGGGGCGGCGGCCGGGTCCTGTTTTACTGGCTGGGGCCGCTCCTCGTAACCCTGGCGGCCGCGGCCTGGCACCGCTACCCCTTTATGGGCCATGCCAACGGCAACCGCCTGATGCTTTTCAGCGCGCCATTGCTCTATCTGGTGGCGGCTGTAGGGTTGACGGCCGTTCTCGGCTGGTTTTGGGAAAGACGTCAAAGAATCCCGGCCCTGGTTCTAACCGGTCTCTTGCTGCTGCTGATAAATCCTGTGGGGTTGATCGAAGAAAACCTTAATCCCGCGCATAACCGGGAAGAAATCGAACCTCTGGTGGACCACCTAAAAGACCGGGTCCAGCCCCAGGATTGGATTTATGTCTATCATTTTGCGGTCGCGCCTTTTAAATACTATTTTCAAAGTCCCGGGGAGCGGATCCGTTGGGGTAAGTCCTGCCTGGAAAGCGATCTTCAAGTGCCGGCAGCCGGAGGTAAACAAACCCAGCGCCTGTGGCTGATTGCCTCCCATTTCCCTTCTCTCAAGGAAATACGGCAATTTAGTAAGAAACTCCTGGGACCCCAGTGGCGGGAGGCGGCCTGCCTGTCCCTGACCAGCGCCGCGCTGTTCTGCTTTGAACGGCAAGGAACGCAATTGGCTAAGAAAACGGCCCCACCTGCAAAACCTCCCGGATTCGGTCCTCCAACTCCGCCAGGCGATAAGGCTTATAGATAAGGCCGGCGGCCCCAATTTCCCTGGTCAGGTCCGCTTCCCGGGAGGGGAAAAAGCCGGAGGCCATCAAGACCCGCACTCCCGGATCAAAGGCCAGCAAGTCTTGGAGCACCTGAAAGCCGTCGCGATCCGGCAGGTAATAGTCAAGGATCACCAGGTCCACCTTTCCCAGGCGGCGATAAGATTCCAACGCTTCCCGGCCGTTCCCGGCCGCTTCCACCTCATATCCCAGATGTTCCAGAAGTTCCTTTCCCAGTGAGCGAATCAGCGGATCATCATCAACCAACAAGATTAACGGCGACATTCGTAACAGCTCCCGAAGCTGGTGGGTTGGGCGCCCTTTTTCCCCGACTCCTTATTTTCCGGATCCGATGCGGAGACGCAGATCCTTTATGACTCCAGGGCCTAAGGCTTTGGCCAGTTCCCCCAAGATTCTGGGGCCGAGGAATTGCAGCTCCTGGCCCCAGGCGCCGGCGCTCACCTCCACCCAGAGTTCCCGGCGGCGGACCTCCAGCAGCCGGGTGTGCGGCAACATCTCCGGGGGCAGCACCGCCTCCCACACTTGGCGGATGCGGCTGCGCTGTCCCAAATTATTCCAGTCCAGGGGTTTCATCAGGCCCTTGAGGACTTCACGGACGGCCACCGGTTTGGGAAGGGGCTGGCGTTTGGGCAATTTGAGCATAATAGTACCAAGCTCTTTTTTTTTCACTAAAAAAATAGCCAATTTTCAGTAGCTTAGTGATAAAATTTGTATAAATTCGGCAACGCTCCCCATCTCTCCAGGCGAAAACGGTATTTTTTCACCCCCGGGCCCGGGCAAAACCCGGGGCGGCGCGCCGGATAACCTCCTCCGGCACGCAGAAGGCCAGGCGGAAATACCCCCCGCGGCCGAAGCCCCGGCCCGGCACCGCCAGGATGTTTTCCTCCTTCAGCCGGGCCACCAGGGCCAGGTCGTCGCCCCCCGGGGCCTTGGGGAAGAAGTAAAACGCGCCCCTGGGCTTGACGAACTCGTAACCCGCCTGCTCCAGGACCTCGCAGAACAGGTCCCGGCGCCGGGCATAATAACCCACGTCCACCGACACCTCCAAGAGGTTGGCCACCACCCGCTGCATCAGGGCCGGGGCGTTGACGTAACCCAGGATGCGGTTGGCCAGGACCATGCCTCCGGCCAGCTCCGCCCGGTCCGGATCCCGGGGGCTCACCGCCCCGTAGCCCAGGCGCTCGCCGGGGATGGAGAGGTCCTTGGAAAAGGAGGTGGCCAGCAGGGTGTGGGGATAAAAAGCGAAAATGCCGGGCAGGCTTACTCCGTCATAGACCAGTTGGCGGTAAGGTTCATCCGCCACCAGGTACACCGGCCGGGCCTGCCCCTGGCTATGGCGGCTGAGCAGTTGCCCCAGTTCTGTAAGCGCCCCGGCGTCGTAAATCTGGCCGGTGGGGTTGTTGGGGGAGTTGAGCAGCACCACCCGGGTCCGGGGGTTGAGGGCTGCTGCCAGCCGATTCAGGTCCAGTTGGAACTGATCGTCCGTCTCCACCACCCGGACGATCCCTCCGTGGTTGTCGGCATAAAAGAAATATTCCGGGAAATAAGGGGCAAAGACCACCACTTCCTCACCGGGGTCCAGCAGGGCCTTCAAAATGACATTGAGCGCGCCCCCGGCCCCCACGGTGAGGACCAGGTCTCCGGCCTCGAAGGGCTGCCGGTGGAGGTGGCCCAGGTGCGCGGCCAGGGCCTGGCGGGTGGAGAGCAGCCCGGCGTTGGGCATGTAACTGTGCAGGCCGGGCCGCTGGTCCTGGACCGCGGCCAGCAGTTCCTTCTTAAATTCCGCCGGCGGCTCCAGGTCCGGGTTCCCCAGGGTGAAGTCAAAGACCTTAGCGGCGCCGATCTTGGCCTTGAGCTCCGCGCCTTCCTCGAACATGCGCCTGATCCAGGAGGCGCCTTCCAGGGAGTGTTTGATGCGTTGTGATACCGGCATTTAGTTACCTGTTTTCTGTTTTCCGTTTTCTGTTTATTTTCTGTGTTAAAAGCGACCACCACCAGGACAATGCCTTTGGATTATTTGCTCAGTAGTTGTTTTGTATATTCGCCAAGTGCGATAGTTTGAGTAATCACCATTTCTGTTCTTGTTGACTTGATCGAAAATCTTGTTCCACATTGATTCGCCGCCGAGTTCATGGAGTGCTTTTATAACCTGAGATAATGTAACTGGTCTCGGACAGTTCATTTGATCCTCCCCGGCTCATTATCGATAAAACAGGTAATTTAGCTGTAAGCTGATCGCTGAAAGCTGACAGCCTAAGGCTTTTCTTCGACCTCATACCCCGCGTCCCTTAGCGCCCGCAGCACCGCCTCCCCGTGCTCCCGGTCCCGGGTCTCCAGGTTCAGTTCCACCCTAGTATAGTCCAAAGGCAGCTCCGGGGCCAGGCGATCGTGGAAGAGATGCAAAATATTGGCCCCCTGCTCCCCCAGGAGGCCGGCCAGGCGTCCCAAAGCCCCGGGCGCGTCGCTCAAGGTGACTCTTAAGCTCCAAAGACGGCGGCGCTCCAGCAAGGCCCGGGGCAGCACCCGTTCCAACAGCGGGATATCGATATTGCCGCCGCTCACCACCAGGACCACCTGTTGGCCCAGGTCCCGGCCCTTCAGGGGGCCGAGATACGCGGCCGCGGCCGCGGCCCCGGCCCCTTCCGCCAGAATTTTCTTGCCCTCCAGGAGAAACAGCAGGGCCTGGGCAATTTCCATCTCCTGCACCAGGACCAGGTCCTGGAGAAGTTCTTTCAGCTTGGGAAAGGTACGGCTGCCGATCAGGGGTACCCGGATGCCGTCCGCCAGGGTGGGGCGGGCCGCGACCGGGGTGGGTTCGCCCTCTTTTAGGGCTGCGGCCAGGGAAGGCACCGCCGCGGCCTGGACGCCGATGACCTTCACTGCCGGTTGGCGGCCTTTCAGCGCCGAGGCCGTGCCCGCGGCCAGGCCGCCGCCCCCCACGGGGATGACCACCGTGTCCACCCCGGGCAGGTCCTCCAAAATCTCCAGCCCCAGGGTGCCCTGGCCGGCCATCACCTCCGGGTCGTCATAGGGATGGATAAAGATATAGCCCTGGGCCACCAGTTTTTTAGCACGCTCCAGGGCATCGGAGAGGTTACGGCCGTAGAGGATCACCTCCGCGCCGTAGCCCGCGGTGGCCATCTGCTTGGAGATGGACGCGCCTTGGGGCATGATGATAGTGGCGGGAATTCCCAGGGATTTGGCGGCGAAGGCCACGCCCTGGGCGTGGTTGCCCGCGGACGCGGCCACAACCCGGTCTCCTTCGCCCCGTTCTTTCAGGAGCTGGAGGCGGTTCAGCGCGCCCCGGAGTTTGAAGGAGCCGGTGGTCTGGAGGTTCTCCAGCTTGAGGAAAACCTCCCGCCCGCTTTTGCGGCTCAAGGTCTGGGAATAGATTAGGGGGGTGCGTAGCGCCGCGCCCCGAACCCGGATCTGGGCGGCCTCGATGTCTTTGAGAGTGATGGACATAAGATAAAAACATGCCAAGCAATTCCCTCTCCCCCCTGGGGGGGAGAGGGCAGGGTGAGGGGGGGTAAGGCCCGCAGTTGGTCTAAGTCATTTTCAACCCACTCCACTTGCAGGTAACATTGACCCCTAAGGAGTTGGCCGCAGACAATTATCCCGCTAACGGGTGAACCTGATGGAATCGATAATCCGCTGCAACTCGGCGCGATTGGCGTTGAAATCCTTGGGTTCGGAGTGGGCCATGAAACTGTACATATAATTTTGGCCGTCATAGCACTGCCATTGGATGCGCTGAAATCCCCCCGAGCCTTTTTCCGCGGTCTCGATGGTCTCCCAGCCGATGACCCCTTCCTTACCGCCGGCGCCGCCCTGGTCCCGGCGCTTTACGGCCAGGTATTTGCCGATGCTCTTTTCCTCCACCGCCGACTTATAGGAGGCGTCCACCGAGGCCTTGCGGGGGAAGCTGGGCACCATCTGGGTCCAATGGATGTTGAAGCCGCAGGTGGTTCCCGGCTTCATGAAGATGATGTTATCCCTCTCGGCGTTGCCGGTGGGGTCACCCCTTTCCAGGCGCCAGCCTGCGGGAATGGTGTAAGAGAAATTACGCACCTTGTTTTGATAAGTCACTGGTGCGGTGGAGACGCCGGTTTTGGTGTCGCTCATCGATGCCGAGCCTTCGTAGGCCTTGGTGGGCTGCTGTTGTTGCTGCGGCTGCTTTTCCGCTTCTTTGGTCCGGCGCAAGGCGTCCGCGCCGCTTTGAATGGCTCCCCACTGGCTCCAGCCGGGGGAGGCCAGCCATACTGCCAGTAACGCCACTACGCCCAGAGTCCACATCAGCTTCCGCATTTCCATCCTCCTTGATAAGGTTGTGATGAATATCTTTTTCGGCTGTTTAGGACTTATGGTTAAATTACACCTCACGTCGCCTGGGCCTTGCGCCAGCCCGCGGCCTTAAGCTCTGCCACGTGTTTGAGCCACTCGGTTTTTAAGGATTGCAGATACAGGGGCATATCCTTTTCGATGAGAGGGGCCAGCCGCCGGTGCAGGTCCGCGTTCAGGTCCAGGTCCCCGGGGGAAAATCCCTGCCAGCTCAGGTAGCCTTCATCAAAAAGAAATTCCGGGGTGACTTCGGCCTTTCCGTCCCTCTGCTGCAACAGGGCCTGGGCTCCGGGGATATCGTATTCCAGGATCCAGCCGCAGTCCCGGATCATGGTGGCTTCGTCCCAGACCGCCTGGTCCCGGCAGAGGGGGCAGTAAAGATTAGTCAGGATTTCCGGATAAAGCAGATTGTCGCGAAACAGCAGAGACGCGGAATTCCGGCCGCACCGGCAAAAAAGGCGTTCATTGCGGCACATGGCGGTATCTCCTGAAGAGTCCTGTTCTTAATTACTACCTTTGGGGTATAATAGCAATATCCTTTGCTTTTGATAAGAAATTATACCAAGGTCGCCGGCAAACTGGACAAACAATAAATATAAAATATTGCCAGTCTCCATTCTTTTAACGGAAAACGAAAAACGGTATCACCAGCCATGGAGCTGATCTCCCGGGTGCTGGCCCGGCTGCCGGGGCGCTTCGCCGCCGAGTTGGGCCTCGACGTCAAGGCCGGGGTGGAGGCCAGGCAACAATGGTTCCTGGCCGCCATCCTTTACGGGGCCCGTATCTCCGGCATGCTGGCGGCCCGCACCTGGCGGGTCTTTGCGGACCGGGGAATTTATACCCCGGAGGCCATCCTGGAGCAGGGCTGGGATAACCTGGTGGTCCTCCTGGACGCCGGGGGCTACGCCCGCTATGACTTCAAGACCGCAACCAAGCTGCTGAAGGTGATGGGCTCCCTAAAAGAACGCTATCAAGGTTCCTTGGAGCGGCTGCATGAGGCCGCAGCCGATGCGGACGACCTGGAACGGCGTCTCCAGGCCATGGCCCCAGGGGTCGGCCCAACCACGGCCAATATCTTTTTGCGGGAACTTCGGGGCGTCTGGGCCAAGGCCAACCCGGCTTTGAGCTACTTGGCGCAACTGGCCGGCGAACACCTGGGGCTGTTGCCTCCGGGCTTAAGTCCCGGCGAGGCCCTGGCCGCCCTGGAGGAGGCGTGGCTTAAGCAACCGCTCCAGCCTCACGACTTCGCCGACCTGGAAGCGGCCCTGGTGCGCCTGGGCCGGGATCATTGCCGGAAACCCCAGGGGCCGCCTTGCCCCATGGACCGCTTTTGCGGCCGTGGTTGAGAGGATGGTGATAGAGGCGGGATCGGAGCCGATAAAGAGTTCCGAGTTCCTGGTTCCGGGTTCCAAGCATTGTGATTTCAAAGTGTTCCATTATTTTCGAGTGGGCCGCAGGAAAATGAGAAGTTGCCTTTCGGTCTATCACCCAAGCTCATGCCAATTCGCAGTCAAACGTATCTTGTAGGGGCGAACCTTGTGTTCGCCCCTGAACGCTCGGGGCGAACACAAGGTTACCCCCTACGATTTGGCGCCTTTTGATGGTGAACTGGGATGAGAACTCCAAACCCCGCTTCCTTTTCCCCCTTTCGCCTTTTCTTTCCCTTTCCCCTAAGCTTCCAGAAATCAAATTCGTAACAGAACTGGCATCTATACTGTCAATAAAATGGCAACTAGGCAAAGATTACCACTGTCCCGGGTGGGGCCATTTTTCCGGAAACCCGCGCCATTTCAGCATTTGGCCTTTGGTATTAAATTTGCATGAAAACCGGTAAAGTTCCCATAAGGAGATGTGGAATGGAAATATCCAGCCATTATCCCCAGCAGACAATGACGTTGGAATCGGGGGTGGAAGACCGGGCCGCGGTTTCCCGCCAGGCAACGGCGGCGGCCCTGAATTCCGAGGATCAAACTGCCGCTGAAGAAGACCGGGTGGAATTAATCCGGGCCCAGAACCTGGCCTCCCCTCCCCCGGAAGACGTGGATCTCGACCAGGCCCGGCAGCTCCTCCAGCAGGTGCAGCAGGACTGGAGCGCCTTGGGCCGCAAAGACCTGCGGGAGCTGTATCAATTCGATCGCTTGCGGGAGATCGTCGCCCAGGTAAAATCGGTACAGTTCTAACGTAAACCGGAATTATTGCCGATCAAGAGGCTATCATGAAGATAGAAGATCTGCTTTCTATAGCTGCGACCCCGAAACCCCAGGAGGCCAAGCCCGCCAAAGGGGCAAACTTTGCCCAACACCTGGAAGAGGCCCTGGCCGCCGATACCCAGAAAACCGCGGCTCCCCAAGCCACGGAGAAAGTGGCGCCCACCGCCGGGGTTGACCCCTTGGCGGAAATCAGCCGCAACCCCACCGAGGTGCTGGACAAGCTACTGACCCGCCTGGATACCTACCGGGAGGCCCTGGCCCAGCCCGACTTGCCCCTGAAAAAATTGTCCTCCCTGGTGCAGATGCTGGAGACGGACAGCCAGCGGCTTCAGACCCTGGCCCAGAGTCTGCCCGGGAATTCACCCCTCAAGCAGGTAATGGAGGAGGCCGCAGCCCTGGCCTATACGGAGAGCTTCAAGTTTAACCGGGGCGACTACGTGTAAATGTTGGTAAGAGGCGTTGCTTCGAAGGGTGCGAACGCCGTCCGGGAGGAACGGAACCCCCTCAATGGAAGCCTCCGATAAAACCCAAAATCCGGCAGGAAGAAGGCCAGGGGGCAAGGTGAAGCCGGCGCTAAGCGTCGGCTTCAGCTTTGTGCGCCCGGCACGGCATCGGAGAGGACAGGGGCATGAAGCGCTTCATGCCTCCTCTTTAGCACCGCCAAGGCGCCGGGGTCATGATCGAGTAAAACCAGGGCGCTGCTGACTGCCCGGCTGGGCAAAAGATCTCCGCTTTCATATTTTTGGAAGGCCCGGGGGCCGCCGCCGATCAGCACCCCGGCAGTCTCCTGGGAAAGACGAAGCTTCTTGCGGATGCGCCGAATTTCCTCGGGATCGAGCAAACCTTCGTTCTTTGCCTTGAGCCGATTCAACATGCGGTCGGATACCCTCATATCCTTACCGGTGTGGATGCTCTCATCGCAATCGCGGCAATACCAGCCGGGCATCTCGAAGGCGATCGAATCTCCCTTATAGGTCAGCGTCATGGGGCGCACGCCGCGGTGCATCGGCGCACCAGTTTTTGGACATGTGGGATTAACGGTCATCGTCTTTCTCCTTGAACCAAAGCAATAAAAACTCGGTTACGACATCGGCGGTAAACTTAATATTAAGGACACCAACCGCCGAGGGGACGTGGTATACATCCTGCCATTGCCGGTGATCGGCATAGGCCGTCATGGACTTATAAAAATGCTCCCGTTGCATGACCTGGATCGTTTCCACTATCTCTGCCCGCCCAAATCCCAGGGCCGCAGCGCTTCTTAAGGCGGTGCCGGTAACGGCCAGCTTTTCCACGCTGCTAAAGGCAGCCTTAAAAGCCGTCAGGTCATAGGTAGGTTGGCGCTTCTCTGTCATAATTTGTGTTTACAATACACCTTTAAGGTGTATTATCAAGCCGCTTCATGAAATGGAAGAAGCTTTGTAGCCCCCTTCCTGCTCAATTTCCCCTTGGCAAACCCTCATTTTCATCCTATATTGTCAAAAAAATTCCTTACTTGTAACTGATCCTTATAGGAATATAGACATGACCGACTGCATCTTCTGCCGTATCGCCGCGGGAGAGCTGCCCGGGGAGGTGGTGCTGGACACCCCCTTAGTCCTGGCCTTTCTGGACATCGCGCCGGTACACTACGGCCACACGCTGATCATTCCCAAGGACCACTACCAGAACCTCCTGGACCTGCCCGACGACCTCTGGCGGGAGATGGGCCGGGCCGCCCGGAAAGTGGCCCAGGCCCTGCAACAGAGCTTCTACGCCCGGGGCTTCAACTTAGGCATGAACAACTTCGAGGCCGCGGGCCAGGTGGTCTTCCACGCCCACCTGCACGTCATCCCCCGGTACCAGAACGACGGCCTGCTGCTGTTCCCCCAGGGGACCTATCCCCCCGGAGACATGGCCAAGGTGGGGCAGCGCCTGCGGGAGGGGCTGGAAGTGAGCAGTAAACAGTGAGCAGTGAGCAGTTGTAGGGTGCGTCTCACGCACCACTTTGGGATAGTCAGTGGCGTTTCGCTAATGATTTCTTGTAAAATTTCATATACTCGGTATAGTGCGGGCATTGACTGAATTTTTTCCAAAAACTAAAGCCATTCCGTAGCTATACTGAACGACTTAATTAACCGCGGTTGACATTCTCTGCGGCCTCTGCGCCTCTGCGAGAAACCTTTTTATCTCGCAGAGATGCAGGGAGCGCAGAGATTAATAATGCGCAATTATTTATGTCGCCATATATAACTCCTTGATAATTAAATTTTATTATCTTTAAGCACAAATCCATAAACCTGGCGCCATACTCCAAACCGTTTTTCCAGGAGGCGAACCATGGCAAAGGCGGAAGCGAATCCGGCCAAACGCGGACGCACTGTCCTGCTGCTGATCCTTTTCGGTCTGGGCCTGGCTTGCCTGGCCTTCCCGGAGAGCGCTGAATGCGGCGCGGCCCCTGCCTGGGTCAGGCGCTACCATGTGTCGAGCACATGGTCCAGCGCCATGGCCTTGGACGGCCAGGGCAATGTTTATATCACCGGCGGGGCCGAAGGGTCCCAAACCGGTTATGACTACCTGACCATCAAGTACAGTCCCGGCGGGCGGCAGCTCTGGGCGCGGCGGTACAACGGACGGAAAAACAAAGACGATTTTGCCACAGCCATAGCCGTGGACGCTCAGGGTAATGCCTATGTCACGGGAAGTTCAAATGGGTATAGGGACTGGGCCACTGTCAAATATAGCGCCGACGGCCGGCGCCTCTGGGTGCGGCGTTACCTTGGCGGAGGTGGGGCCAGGGCCATCGCCGTAGATGCTCAGGATAATATCTATGTGACCGGAGGCCGGGCTACCATCAAGTACGATGCAGATGGGCGGCAGCTTTGGGTCAGACCATTCGATGCGCCCAATAGCCATCCTGTGGCCCTGGCGGTAGATGGCCAGGGAAATGCCTATCTCCACGGATCTTTGACCAACCCCGGATCGTCCCTACCCACCCTTAAGTACAGCCCCGATGGCCTGCTGCTCTGGATGACCGGTTGCCAGTTTCATGGTGATCTTCCCTCAGAATTTTGGTACAGCACTATTGCTTTGGACACCCAGGGAAATGCGTATGTTTCTGGCGGGACGGTATTCGGGAGAGGCTTCCTCACCATCAAATACAGTCCTGAAGGCCAGCAGCTTTGGGAGCGTTGGGAAGATTTGGAAGGAAACTATAGTCCACCCAGTGCCGTGGCTGTGGACGGCCAGGGCAATGTCTATGTCGCCGGTACGGTTACATCATATGGCGACCCGAGAAGTCACTATTCTAAGTACATCACGATCAAATACAGCCCCGATGGTCAGACCCTCTGGATACGAGAGGGTTTGTCGGATAGTTATGCCAGTGCTCTGACCCTGGACGGCCAGGGCAACGTTTATATCACCGGCAGCGCCACCATCAAGTACGATCCTGAAGGCCAGATATTATGGGAGCAATTGAACAATTTCGGAGCTTGGCTCAGGGTCATGGCCCTGGACGCCCAAGGGAGTGTATATGTCACTGGAATATCAGTGGATTACGCAGCCGTGACCGGCTTGGGCTTCGTGACCGTCAAATATATCCAAACCCCTCGAAGCGGGCCTTAAGTTTTACTCCGGGGACTCTTTGAGGCACTCCTGCAGCATCCCGATGGCCGGGGAAATGGGCAGCGCCCGGCCGTCCAGGGACGATACCGGCATTATTCCCATTAACGAATTAGTCAGCCAAAGGCCTTCGGTCTGGGCGATTTGACTGAGGGCGGTGGGGAGGTAGGTTAACGCCAGCCCCCGCCGGGCCAGGCCCCGGCCCAGGACCTCCAGGGTCACCCCCGGCAGGGCGCTGGGGGCCTGGGGGGTATAAAAACTGCCGTCCCGGGTATAGACCAGGCTGGTGGCCGCGCCTTCGGACACCAGGCCGTCCGCCTCCAGAATCAGGGCCTCGTTGGCCCCCCGGTCCAGGGCATACTGCCGGGCCGCCAGATAGAAGAGATAATTGAGGCTCTTGTGCTTACCCGTAAAGGTGGTGCGGCGCTCCGGGAAGGTGGCTAGATTCCAGCCCCGGGCGTATTCCTGCGGGCCGGGAGGGCTGTAAGGCTGGGCCCAGATCACCACGGTGGGCCGGGTATCCCCAGGCAGCCCCAGGGCCGGGGCCGCGCCTCTGCTAAGCAAAATCTTCACCCGGGCCAGGCCCCGCTCCAGGCCGTTGGCCGCCAGCAATCGGCCCAGGCGTTCATCCCAGGGAAGATCCTCTGGAAAAGGAATCCGAAAAGCGCTGGCCGAAGCCCGAAGCCGGGCCAGGTGCTCTTGCAGGAATTGGGGACGCCCGTCTTCCACCCGCAAGGTCTCAAAAAAGCCGTCCCCATAGAGAAACCCCCGGTCATTGACGGACACCGCCGCCCGTTCCAGGGGTGTTAACTCCTCATTCAGCCAGACGAATTCCGATTGTCCCATAACCCCATGCCGTAATAGTGATCAGTGATTAGTAATCAGTAATTAGTGATCAGTGAAAAAACTGATCACTGATCACTGGTTACTGATTACTGATCACTTTCCTCGCCGCCGATCACCCCGAACAACGTCCGCCCCTTATGAATGGTCTCTTCGTATTCCGCGGCTTCATCCGAGTCGTAGACCACCCCCCCGCCCACGGAAAAATGGGCCAGGCCCCGGGAAATAACGGCCGTGCGGATGGCCACGTTCAGGTCCAGGTTGCGGTGCAGCCCCAGGTAGCCGATGGCCCCGGTGTAGACGTGGCGCACGTGCGGCTCCAGTTCGTCGATGATCTCCATGGACCGGATCTTGGGGCAGCCGGTGATGGAGCCTCCGGGAAAAGCGGCCTTCAAAATGTCCGCGTGGCTGCAGCCGGCCCGCACCTGGCCGGTGACGATGGACACCAGGTGATAGACGTTCTGGTAGGCCTCCAGGCGCTTGTGCTCCCGGACCTTGACCGTGCGGGCCTCGCAGACCTTGCCCAGGTCGTTGCGCAGCAGGTCCACGATCATGGACAGCTCAGCGTCGTCTTTGCGGCTTTCCTCCAGTTCCCGGCGGAAGGCCGCGTCCTCCTCCGGCGTCTTGCCCCGGGGCCGGGTGCCCTTGATGGGCCGGGTCTCCAGGTAATCTTCCCGGCGATAGAGAAACCGCTCCATGGAGGTGGAGAGGATCACAAAATCCCGGCAATTGAGATACGCGTAAAACGGCGCGGGGTTCAAATCAAAGAGGCGCAGAAAAAGACGGTAGGCCTCGCCTTGGAAAGGAAAGGAAAAGCGCTGGGAGAGATTCACCTGGTAGACGTCGCCCTGGCGGATATACTCCCGGATGCGGCTGACGGCCTGAAGATAAGCCTCCCGGGTGAAATTGCTGGTGAGCGGCCCCACCTGGTATGGACCCGGAGAATCATTACCGGAAAAAGGCGGCGTCTCCGGCGCTTCGGCCAGCCGGCGGCCTTGCGGGTCCTCATAAACGACTTTGATTTGCCAAAAATTCCCGGCCCGGCGGTCGTGCACCAGCATCCTTTTGGGGAAGGCCCAGACCATCTCCAGCAATCCTAGGTCGTCCACCGCGGTCGCAGGCAAACTCTCCAAAAGGTTCTTCAGGTCATAGGCCAGAAATCCGAAGCCTGCGGCGGCGCAAGGCTCCAAGGGAGAAGGCCCGGGCAACTCCAGGGAGCCCAGAGCGTCCGCCAAGACCGTGAAAGGATCAGCCCGAAAAGACCTCTCCCGGCCTCCGTAGTTAACTTCCACCCCAAGGCCTTTGCTCTTGAGAACCAGAAAAGGGTCCCAGCCCATCAGGGAGTAGCCGGCGCAATCCAGACCCCCGCCGCTCAGCAGGAGCATGGCATAGGGCTGGTTTCTAAATGGCGTAAACAGGGCGGCTAAGTCCTCCGCCCCCGGGGGAGGAGCAAAGGGTGACACCTCCAGATCCACGACTCGACCGAACATGGCGCGCAATCAGACCCTGGTATGGTGTTGGGGGTAGGGGTTGGGAGGAGTGGCGATCCTGTAAGGCGGGCGTCCGCGGCCGTCATTATGAGCTATTTTCCCCAATCTTCCCAGCCTTAGAAAATTCTCCGCCAGGGCGTGGCCGTGTTCGGTGAGGAAGGATTCCGGGTGGAACTGCACACCGTGGAGGGGGTAGCGGCGATGGCTGAGGCCCATGATCACGCCGTCTTCGGTCCGGGCGGTGACTTCCAGTTCCGGGGAGTGGGGAGAAGCCATCAGGGAGTGGTACCGGGCCGCGGCGAAAGGGGAGGGCAGCCCGGCAAATATGCCCCGGCCGTGATGGAAGACCTGGTGGCATTTGCCGTGCACCGGCACCGGCGCCTTAACCGTGGCGCCGCCGAAGACCTCGTTAATGGCCTGGTGACCCAGGCAGACCCCCAGGATGGGGATTTCTTGATAAAACCGGGAAATGACCGCCCTACTGATGCCCGCCTGGGCCGGGGCCTTGGGACCGGGAGAGATGCAAATCCAGTCGGGCTGGAGAGCGTCGATCTGAGGGAGGCTCACCGCGTCGTGGCGGAAGACCAGGACCTCCAGGTCGAATTCATAGAAAAGCTGCACCAGGTTATAGGTGAAAGAGTCGTAATTGTCGATCATCACCAGACGCATAGAAGAGTCTTCCGTTTTCCGTAAAAGAGCGGTATCCGCACAGGCTTTCAAGCCTGTGCGGATTACAGCGGGGCGAAGATGCTCGCCCTGTCATTTTTCAGGCTTATCGTGTCGGCCGCAGGCCCATGAGGAACCGCTCCGGGCAAAAAATCTGCGGCTGCCGTAAGACCCCCCCAAAAAAAAGCCACCCAGCGAGTCTGGGTGGCTTTCGCCTGAACATAACTCGATTCTACTTATACCGGGAGCGTCCCGGTGGTGTCAATCTTTTTCTGCCGCATTCTCCGGGAGCCCTGCCGTATAGGGGGCGCCGGCAAGCCTTTGCGACTTTGCGAGAAACCGTTTTTCTTTTTCAAGTCACTTCTTGAAATTCCTTGGCGGGCGATGGGCGACTCGAACGCCCGACCTTTGGTTCCGGAGACCTAAAGGATATATTTACCCCTCCTTACTCGCCTGTCTTAAATACCCTTAATATTTCTACTAAATACGTCTTAACTTTATCCTTGACTTACTCATATTTACCTTTATATTGCTTTTAGGTGTGGGGAATACGGTGGGGAATAGAAGGAGGACCTGTCCATGCCAAGCCTGAAGAGAATAAAGACGAACTATCCGGGCGTGTTTTTCATCGAGGGGACCTCCCCGGCCACCGGCAAGCCTGAGAGAATTTTTTATATTCGGTACCGAAAGGCCGGGAAGATGATTGAGGAAAAGGCGGGGAGGGCAATCGAGGACGACATGAATCCGGCCCGGGCCGCCAGGATACGCGGGGAACGCATTTCCGGGAAACAGGACACCCGCCAGGAGATGAGAGACAAGGCTAAGGCATTGAAAGAGGCTGAGGCTGGCCGCTGGACGATTAACCGCCTTTGGCTGGAGTACACGACACACAGGCCGATTAAGGGACTCGCCCAGGATCGAAGCCGGTTTGAAAAATACCTAAAGCCGGTGTGGGGAAACAAGGAGCCTCATGAAATCCTGCCCCTGGACGTTGACCGGCTGCGGCTGCGCATCCTGAAGGACAAAGCCCCGCAAACTGCAAAGCTCACCCTTGCCTTGCTGCGCCGCATCGTCAATTACGGGGTGAAGCGCCAGCTATGCAAGCCCTTCTCTTTCCACCTGGAATTGCCCAAGGTGAACAACCTCAAGACCGAAGACCTTAACCTGGAGCAACTGGCCGCCCTCCTGGAGGCTATTGACCTGGACCCTAATCTTCAGGCCGCCAACTTCATGAAAATGGCCTTGTTCACCGGCTTAAGGAGGGGAGAACTCTTCAAGCTGCAATGGCAGGACGTGGATTTTGACCGGGGCTTTATCCATATCCGCACTCCCAAGGGCGGCCAGGATCAAAAGATTCCTTTGAACCAGGCGGCCCGGGAGCTCCTAGAGGCGCACCCCAGGACCGGCAGCCTCTATGTCTTCCCGGGCCGTGGGGGTAACCAGCGCACCGACATCAACAAGCAGGTGACCCGCATAAAAGAGGCCGCGGGTCTGCCCAAGGACTTCCGGGCGCTGCACGGCCTGCGGCACGTCTACGCTTCCATGTTGGCCTCTTCCGGCCAGGTGGACCTTTACACCCTGCAAAAGCTCCTGACCCACAAGAGCGCGGCCATGACCCAGCGTTACGCCCACCTGCGGGATGAAGCCCTGCACCGGGCTTCAGAGGTGGCCGGGGACCTGCTGGGGCAGGTTGTCAATGGGAAGCAGCGCAAAGCTGTCAACTTGGAGGAATAAGACATGGAACCGGGAAACCTGGAAGCCCTGGTGGAGAAGGTGAAGGCCATCGCCCAGGGGCCGAACGCTGATTTGCTCAAGAAGTTCATCGACCTGCTGGACGGGCAGGAGCAAGAGCCGGAATATTTCTCGCTGAAGGACCTGGCCGCGATTGAGGAAGGCAAGGCGCAGATCGCCCGAGGGGAAACGTATCCTGGAAGGACTTGAAGAAGGAACTGGATCTGTGAGCTATTGGGTGGAGTTTACCCTCCAGACCGAAAAGGAACTGAAACGTCTGGACCACCGCCCGGCGCATCGCTGGCCGCATTGAAGAATTGACTCGGGACCCCTTTGACCGCCGCCTTTCCCGGCAGATGGAGACGGACCCGGAGTCCCGATATTCCCGGATGGGAGACTGGCGGATCATCTACTAAGTGGAGGAAGAAGGGCAGGTAATCAACGTTACGGCTATCCGGCCCCGGAGCAGGGCCTACAGATAGCGGGCCGGTTCGGGTGCCACAACACCCGGCCGGCCCTAACCACCACACAAACCTTTACAGGCGGTTCATGTCATGGCTGAGAATCAATCTACCATAAACCCTGAAGAGAATGCACTCCAAACCCCGCCTGCCAAAGAAAGTAGGCCCTTATGTGAAATCTGCGTGGAGGAACCGGCCTGTCCAGGCAAGAAGATGTGCGTTTTCTGCGACCGCGAGCGGCAAGAGCAGAAGAGAACACAGGCGGCGAAAGAAAGGTTGATCGAGACGAATACTTCCCCCCAGAGCCTCACAGGTTTGCTTGATGGGGCCACTGGAAGCATTGTGGCACTATCCAAAATGGTCGCTGACATAGAGGAATATAACGATCTTTCGCTGATTCTCAGCCCTCTTGTGGAGCGTCTAGAAACAGACCTGGAGAAAATCGGCGAGGTTATTGCCGATACCCTGGGCGACATCAAGGTTTTAGTCTGCACAGACTTTATAGACGATGATGGCAGGCAGTACGTTCCAGGCACCTTTTATAAGGCTATCCTGGAGCCCAAAGAAATCCCGGGGGAAACTGTTTTTCTTCAATAATCAAGATTTCCGGGGATAGGTACCGGCTGATCACCGGAGCCGAACGGCGATTTTTCCTGGATCGTCTTCCCCGGAACCCCACCAGGACCGCAGCAGGAGGCGGGGACACTTGCAGAACAATAAGCCTGATTACACCCTTGATGATATTCTCAAAAGCGTATCGATTACCCGCAGTGTCCCTAAAGAAAAGTTGCCTATCGAGGCTACTATCTTATTCCCGTCCCTTTCCAGCAAGCAGCAAGATATTATTTCCGACCTCGAAGGCACTTTAGAAAGATTTAAAAAGTATGATGCATTAAGTATACTTACTCAAAAGGAGCATGAACATTATGAAATATTAAAAAGCCAATACGTCAGAGACATTAAAAAAGCTGTCCAAGCTGGATTAATCTACCATCCTTTAGTTTTTGATTTTGTTTACACCCATAAGATACTCGGCAATAAAGAAATATTAAGAATGATAAAACGCGGATGGGAGACAGGAGTTAAGCGTCCACTTACAATTACTGATCTTCGATTTAGTAATAATCTCGAAAAAATAGCCGAATACAGGATAAAAGGTAAGTCATGGCCCCAGATTCGCCGGATTTTAATGCAGAGAAAAATCATTGTAAAGATGACTTGGCAGGCGCTATGAAAGAAATTTAAAAAAGCATGGGAAGAGGAATTCCGAAACTTCAACAAAAAGCCTCCTCTCATTCCTTGATCTCATTTCTACCTTCCCGCCCTATGAACAACTCAAAAATTTTTTGCCCCAACAACCACAATAATCTCCAGTAAAAAAAGAATAACAACCATTTTGGCAGAAAAATCTTTTTGCCAAAATTCCCTGGTATACCTGTGACAAATCAGGGCAAACGCAGGAGGATTAAGGTTTATGGAACAAGACCGTTATCTAACAACGGCAGAGGTTGTGCGGATCACTGGGCGTAAATATCAGACCTGGGCAAATGAACGGCACCAAGGTCGCGGCGTTCCATACTACAAGGTGGGGCGTTCCATTCGCTACAAGCTCTCGGACATCCTTGATTTCATGGAAAGATGCCGTATCGATCCCGAACGGGGAGCTGTGTGATTTTCTTTCCTTCAATCATTAAAAGCATAGTTTGGGAAGGGGCAAATGTCAAGCCGAAGGGATGAAATTCTGCGTCGCCTGGACCTGGTGGCGGAGTTCCAGAAACACGGTGGCAGGATCCCGCCCGGGGTGCGGCCGAACGCCGACGGCTGGCTACCAGTGCATGCGATCGATCGGGAGGATAAGAAGCCCTCGGCGGCACTGAATGTCGGCGATGATCAGAAGCTACGAGGGAAGTTTTACGACCACGGGACCAAACAGGGGTTTGCCTTCTTCGACCTCCTGGCCCGGATGCCGCGGACGCCTTTCATCACCGGGAGGGACGCTTACCGTCACTGCGTCGGCAGACAGGGGTGCTCACCGACAAAAATCCCTCCTCCCATAAAAACTCCGGTGCCAATAAAAATAATGCGAAGATCGTGGAAACTTACGATTATCGGAACGCTGCGGGCGACCTCGTTTTCCAAGTCTGCCGCATGATGCCCAAGTCATTTCGTCAGCGCCGGCCGGACGGGATGGGCGGCTGGGTCTGGAATATGAACGGCGTAGAGCCAGTCCTTTACCACCTCCCGGAGTTATCAACCGCAGCTTTAGTCTATGTGGTAGAAGGGGAAAAGGACGCCGACAACCTTACGGCCCTGGGGCTGACGGCCACCTGCAACGCGGGGGGAGCCGGCAAATGGAGGGCAAATTATAACAAAGCACTTCAAGGCAAGGCTGTTGTTATCCTACCGGATAATGATGATCCGGGCCGGTCCCATGCGCAGACCGTCGCCCGGAACCTTCACGGCGTGGCCGCAAGCGTCAAGGTGGTGGAGCTTCCTGGCCTGCTGGAGAAAGGCGATGTAAGCGATTGGCTTGATGCTGGAGGGACCCTGGATCAACTGCGCAGTTTGATGCAGGCGGCTCCGGAATGGGACCCCGCTAAAGAACAAGCCACCCGTCCATCGGCCTCCGATACAGCCCAAGAATTTTATCGTTCGTGCGGGTCTACCTATTGCGTTAAAGACGGCCGTCTTTGCCTGGTGATTAATCACGAAAGCGGAGTAGATTTCAAACCCTTATGCAATTTTTCGGCAGAAATTAAGGCTGAGATCACCAAAGATGACGGCAGTGGCAGGGTTTCAAAAGAATTTCTGATTAATGGGAAAACAAATGGACAGGACCTCCCTCCTGCCCAAGCTAGTGCCAAGGAATTTGACGGGATGGCCTGGCTTCGCCGGGAATGGGGGACAAGGGTTAGCCTCAATCCCGAACGAAAATATTCCCTTCATTTACCGAATGCCATTTTGGCCCGATCACAGGAACGAGGCGTTAAACAGCGCACAATTTATGCACACACCGGCTGGCGTTTAATCAATAGTGTTTGGCGATACCTCTCCAGCAGCGGAGCAATCGGCGGCGACGATCCAATTGAAGTCAACCTGGGAGGGAACTTGGGGAACTACTGTATACCCGCTCCAGGGGGTTTGGAGGCGGTCCAGGCTAGCTTGAGGTTCCTGGACATAGCCCCCTGGGAAGTAACCGCGCCTTTGCTGTCCTGTGTTTATCTGTCCCCGTTTGCGGATCTTCTCAAAATCGATTTTTCCCTGTGGCTGTATGGCCCCACCGGGTCTATGAAGTCCACAATCGCAGCCTTGGCCCTTTGCCACTTCGGTAATTTTACCCGCACTACTCTTCCCGGAAGCTGGTTCAGCACAGCAAATTTTCTAGAAAAGTTGACTTTTATTCTAAAGGACTGCTTATGCATAATCGATGATTTCATGCCGCCGTCGAACGCCAAAGAGTCTCACCGTATGAGTGAAAGTGCGGCTCGGCTAATCTATCAGGCAGGCAATCGTTCAGGGAGGGGGCGACTGGCGGCGGACCTAAGTGTACGGCCTGATCATCGCCCCCGCTGTTTTATTATCTCCACCGGCGAGATGCTGCTTCCCGGCCAGAGGCAAAGCGCCACGGCTCGTTACCTGGGAGTGGAACTGGACCCCAAAAAAAAAACCCCATAGACCTATCGCTGCTGATAGCGGCGCAGGCGGAAAATCACCTCTACAGTGGAGCTATGTCAACCTACCTTACGGACTTAGCCCCCCGGCTGGAGGATGCCCAAGAGGAATTGCGGGATTTGTGGGAGGGTTATCGCAACGCGTTCCGGGGTACGACCCATAAAAGGATGCCAGAAACTCAAGCATGGCTGGCAGTGGGCTTTGAAATGTTCCTGCGATTCCTGACCCGCATGGGTGCAATTTCTGAAAGCTACGCTTATGAAATGCTCCTGCGGGCCTGGAAGGTCTTTGAGTCCCTGGGGGAGAAGCACTCCCGGATCATCGAAGGCGAGCGCCCCACCCTGAAATTCCTGGCGATCCTACAAGAGCTTTTCCTGTCTGGACGTGCTTATGTACAATCGGCGACCGTGGCCGGCGCTCCTCCACCCCGGAGCGGTGAACTTGGCTGGGTTGGGGGTGATCCGGTCCGGAACTCTGAGATGATCGGATGGGGGGACGGTGACAACCTGTACCTCATGCCTGAGACGGCCTTCCGACTGGTTCATGAAGCCGTTGCCAGACAAGGAAACTTTTTGCCCCTGGGAAAGAACGAGCTACTGGCCACTCTTGCGAGGGAGGGACTGATTGAACCAGGCGGGAAGGGAGAAAATACGCGGGTCAAATGGCTCAACGGTTCTTCGAAAAGGGTGATCTACATGCCTTTGAAAAATTTGTTTCCTGACGAGGAATCCTCGGGGGGTGGAGGAGGAGGAAATGAGTGACCTTTCCCTTCCCCTTACGGTTTTCCTTACGGTCCTTACGGTGTCCTTACGCCTATACCGTAAGGATTTAATGCAGGCCAGACGCGGGCGACAAGGTCGTCTTACGGTTCTTACGGTTTTTTTCCATATAAGACCCTCGCGTGAGGCCCTGACCTTATATAGAGGATCTTCGCGCGCATATAAGGGGTCCTATCTGGGAAAATTCCGTAAGAACCGTAAGGCGGCCTTCTTAGCCAGTAATTACGCGACTTTCAGCCTTACACTATACCCGTAAGAAAGGCGTAAGGCGGCGTAAGGAAACCGTAAGGCGGCAAAATGTCAGGACATTGACCCCTCCCGAGGGGAGAAGAATGACGGAAGAAACCATGACCCGCCAGAATCAACAAACATGCGGTGACTGCTGGAACCTCCACCTACGGCTATTTATTAGCCGTGGCTGGGAGGGCCGACGAAGCGCTTATGGCAAGGGATTCTGTATCAAAGACCCCACCAGGCATCCCGTATTCCTCGGTACGGCATGCAAAACTGGTAATTTCTCTCCGAGAGCCACGGCTCAAAAGATATGAGGCGGGAAATGTGCGGGGAATCTATACCAATTTTGTTGCCACTTTCTAGCGCTTCTACCCTCAATGAAAACTTCAAGATGAGTAAAGCCTTACAAAGGAAAGGGGGAAAAACGTCAGGGATTTTCGGCACATTAATATGGTCATTGGTGCATAACCCATAGAGACATCAAAAACCAAATCCCATCAGGAATAACGGGGTTTCTTGGTGGCGACGTCCTATGATTTTTCTGGAAGGGGCATACCAGGTTCATGTTTGTAGGCATGAGGGATTGCTGCATTGCCACAAAGCCAGAGGAAACGCCAGCGACAAACCTTTGCCGGGAGCTCCGGCCGGGATTGGTACTCCCTGCCCCTGCTTTGACCGCACACGGCGGACAAGGCCAGGCAACGGATGTATGACCGAAACAGAATGGAGGGGGCATAACCCATGACCTTTGATGACATTCTTGTGCGCATGGCGGCCATTTATAAGGCCAAGAATGCAGACTATGGCAGCTCCTACAACCTGGCGCCGGCGTTGCTGGGAATCCCAGCGCATGTGGGCCTGCTGGTCAGGATGACCGACAAGCTGGCCCGGGCCTGCCGATTGGCTCAAGGGCAGGTTCCCCAGGTGGAGGGGGAAGCCCTAAAGGACACCTTGCTTGACCTGGCCAACTATGCGGTCCTGGCGATCCTGGCCCTTGCAGCCCGGGAGGCGGCATGACTGCGAAGGAACTCCGGTTCTTTGAATGCGAGCGCCTGGAGGCCCGCATATCGCCCCGGCAGTGCCTTTTTAATCAGGCCAAAGCGGCAACCTTGCAAGAGCATTTCCGCAGCCTGGGCTTATTGCGGCCCTGTCTGAAATGCGAAATTGGACGGCGAATTCAAGCCTATCTGCCAGAGAAGACCATCACCGTGATGTGCGGGTGTATGAAAAAAGTTTTTAACAAGTGGTGAAAAGGAGGGATGGCCATGACTTTTTATTATCCTAATACAGAGGAGAAGTTAAATGCTCCAGGGGAAGTTAGCCCGTAGTGGGCCGCAACCTGGCGGCAGAGCGTCGAGGCCCCCGCCAGGCAGGAGCCGGACCTTACCGCGGTTGCGCCACCCCGCTCCGCCGGCCTAGTCACCGGACCTTACCACAGCTGCCCGATCTCTTCCCCCCACGGATCAATGGGGCAAACCAACAACCCAAACGTCAGCATTTGATGAACTTGGCCCAGACCTTGGGGAAAGGTCCCGGCGTGAAGGAAAAAGAATACGATGAAGTGGCCCTGGCCGGAAAGGGCTGATGGGGAGAACATGAACAAACTGCCTGATATCGCAAAAGTGGGAACCACCAAGAAAATATCTCTTTCGAGTTTGACCCGGCGCTTTCGGGTAATTCTGGAAGAGAGCTTTACCCACGAGTCTCCCGAGAACCGGGGGCCGGAACATCGGCGCTTCTACGAGATAATCCCCTGCAAGGGTTTCAAGCCCGGGCCGGGGCAATCTGGACCCTACATCGCGCTTTATTCCGAAGAGCCGCCGATTTTGCAGCTTTACACTCCCCGGGTCGGCAACGCCAAGAGCATATGGGATGAGATCAAGAAGCATCCTGGGACCTGGGCCGATTTTCATCTGGACCAAGAGGCGCTCGTTTTCTTTCCCGCTACTCCTGAACTCTTGCAGATCGTAGGGGAGATGGCTGGCGCCAGGCGAAAACGGGTCTTAAACGAAGAGCAACGTGCCGCTCTTATTGAGAGGGGGAAAGTCGGTAGGAATGCCCTAAAAAAATGGCAGGAGCAAAGGGTCCAGGTTCAAAATTCGACCCCAAATGAGGCTCCAGGGTCAGGGGCAAAGGAAAACGATGTTGGGTTAGAGGGCAGCGTTTTTTAATTGGCTAAGAGAAGGGCATGGGAGTAAACGGGGGCCACGTCTCCGCGGCTCCCTGCTTCGGGAAAGGGTTCACCCCCACGGGCGTGGGGACAACGCCGTAGCCTCAAATGAGGCTCCGGGCAAATCCGGTTCACCCCCATGGGCGTGGGGACAACTTGTTTCAAGAGGTTTTTTTCATTAAAGGCGTCACAGCAGGCCTGGCGCACCCGGGTTTCCAATTTTTCCAGACCCCGGCCCGTGGACAGGATTTCCCTTCCCATGGATGATTGAAGACGAGTAGCCCTTTCAGGGGTTTCCTGCGATAACCTCAATCCTGCATCAAAAAAGTTAACCATTTCCCTCACTCATGGCATAATGCTTATGTGAGGGCCTGATGAATCATCCCCTGGAAACCTATCTCAAAGAACTTTCTGAGATCCGTGCTACCGGCGCTGGGGTCAAGGAAACCACCTATTACGGCCCCCTGGCCCACTTTCTCAACGAGATCGGCAAGACCCTTAAGCCAAAGGTCAACTGTGTCATCAACTTGCAGAATGTGGGGGCCGGCCTGCCTGACGGCGGGTTCTTTACCCAGGAGCAATTCCAGAAATTTGCCGATGGTGCCCTTCTCCCCGGCCAGACACCGGCCCGGGGGGTGATGGAAGTCAAGTCCACCAAAGACGACGCCTGGGTTACTGCGGCCGGGGAACAGGTAACCCGGTATTGGGGCTACTACCGTCAAGTGCTGGTGACCAATTACCGGGATTTCGTTTTGGTGGGAGAGGACCCTTCCGGCCAGGCCGCCAAGCTGGAAACCTATCGCCTGGCCGACAGTGAAGCCGCATTCTGGGAAGCGGCCCGACACCCCCGGCGCACGGCCCAGGAGCACGGCGAACGCCTGATTGAATACCTCAAGCGAGTGATGCTCCACGCCGCGCCTTTGACCCGGCCTGAAGATGTAGCCTGGTTCCTGGCTTCCTATGCGCGGGACGCCAAGGCCCGAATTGAAGGCAAGGACCTGCCGGCTTTGGCCGGGCTACGGGCAGCCCTGGAAGAGGCTCTGGGCTTGAAGTTTGAGGGGACCAAACAAGAGCCAGAAAAAGGTGAACACTTCTTCCGCTCTACCCTGATCCAGACCCTCTTTTACGGGGTCTTCGCCGCCTGGGTTTTGTGGCATAAGAAAAACCCCATACCTGACCCGAAAAAGCTTTTCGACTGGCGCCTCACTCCTTGGTTTCTCCACGTCCCCATGATCCGGGTGCTTTATGAACAGGTGGCCACCCCTACCAAGCTGGGGCCCCTGGGTTTGGAAGAGGTCCTGGATTGGACCGCCACAGTTTTGAACCGGGTGGACCGGCCGGCCTTCTTCTCCCAATTCGATGAGGGCCACGCGGTTCAATATTTCTATGAACCCTTCCTGAAAGCCTTTGATCCCCAGCTTCGCAAGGATTTGGGAATCTGGTACACGCCTCCTGAGATCGTGCAATACATGGTGGCCCGGGTGGACGCTGTGCTCCGGCAGGAACTGGACATTGCCGACGGCCTGGCCAATCCCCGGGTTTACGTCCTGGACCCCTGCTGCGGCACCGGGGCCTATCTGGTGGAGGTCCTGAAGCACATCTACGCCACTTTCAAGGCCAACCGGAATGACGCCCTCATCGCCCAGGACCTCAAGGCCGCGGCCCAAAGCCGGGTCTTTGGCTTTGAGATTCTGCCTGCGCCCTTTGTGGTGGCCTATCCGCCACTTCCTGTGCGATCTTTTGCGGTTTTTGTGGTTGGCTTTACTTGCGATTAAAAGAGAAGCGCATGCGTTTAGAATTTCTCAATCAGGAGTTCCATTTGCAGGTGGCCGCCATCAGACACCACTATATAAATTTGGCTATTGGCATTCAAGGGTTCTCGAATCGCATAAAGCGCAAGTTGGGGCAATTGGATGATTCGCTGGGTCAATGTAAAGAGAGGGAGTGGTGCGCAGGATATTGCCAATATCAAGGTTACTTTGGCAATCTAAAGGAAAATGTCGCCATATTGGAGAACACCGCTCAAAGCCTCACCGATACCTTGGGAAAAGAGCTGATGTATTTGCGGGCCTTTACCCAAACCTCTTTGTCCCATGATCCCCAGGATTTGTATCCCTTTTTGATAAATTCCGCAAAGAGCTTAATGCGGCTTCGTTTCCGGGACAAAGATATCAAAGTGGAGATCAACGCCCGCCCTGTGGAAGTTTCTAAGGATTCATTGGTCTTCTCTTTTGAGCCGTACTCCATGGAAGTGATCCTGCAGAACATCTTAAGCAACGCCATGAAATATGGTGACCATATTCAGATTCGGGTAAAAGACTTGGAAGCATGGGTAGCAATTGAAATCCAGGATAACGGTCCCGGATTGGAAGTGCAAAAACTCAAGGAGCATTTAATAATCCCACTTGCTCGACAGGAACCCTCCAGTACTCATCTCGGGCTTGAGACCACCCTTGATCTTTTGAACAAATATGGTGGTCAATTGTTGGTATCTAGTGAGCCTGGTCATGGATCTCGTTTTGTCATAAAGATTCGTAAGCAACTATAGTAACCCAGTGAATATTAATTATAAATTTAAGATGATCTAAATGAAAGGAGTTATCCATGCAGCTTCCAGAGTATATCACCATAGAAGAAGTTCAAAGGATATGCGAGAAACTAGGGTTGAGCGACTGGTCCAAAATGACTAAACCCAAAGTTCTCCCGGAAGAAGCCCGGGTTATACTTACAGAAGTCAATACGGAAGGTATGGATATCCCCCTGGAAGACTTTTGTACCGGCTTAGAAGTGGAACTGGAGCATGGCACCCAATTCAAGGATGCCAACGTGACCAACAACCACCCCATTCTCACAGGGAAAATCGTTCTGGCGCACCTCAAGGAGTCCATGGATTACTACAAGCGCCTGGAGGTGGCCGAAATCGAGGGCGATATCCTCAAGGCCCTGGTGGCCAAAAACCTGGCCAAAGTGGAAGCTCTTCACAAAAAGCTGGCTCAGGCGAAATTGGCCCTTCATCAAGCGGAATCAAGACAATTAGGATAATCTATTTTTATTCTTCGTAAATAATCCGGGGGAGAACTGTTCATGAGGTGGATGAGGCTCGGCAAGATTGTCTTTTGCATCCTACTATTCTTCGCCTTTTTTCTGGGACCGAGGGCAGGCATGGCCGTAGAAGAAGCAAAATATAAGGTACTTGAACGTGAAGGGGATTTTGAGCTCAGACAATATGAAGCCCGAATCGAGGCAGAGACTTTGGTGGAGGGTGACTTCATAGACGTGGGCAACGAAGGTTTCCGTCGTCTGTATGACTATATCTCCGGCAAGAACCGCAAGCAGCAAGCCATCCCCATGACGGCTCCGGTGTCCCAAGAGGGAGCTTCTGAAAAGATCCCCATGACGGCCCCGGTCAATCAGGAACAAGTTGGAGGCAAATGGCGGATCACCTTCCTGATGCCCACTCAATACACGCTGGAAACTCTCCCGGAACCTTTGGATGCGAGAGTGAAATTGACCAAGGTCCCGGGAAAGCTCATGGCTGCCCTTAGTTACTCCGGCACCTGGAGCAAGGGGCGCTATGAAGACAAAGAGAAGCGGTTGAAGGAATTCATCCGGCAAAGAGGTCTCAAAAAAGTAGGTGAGCCTGTCTTTGCCAGATACAATCCACCCTTTATGCCCTGGTTTTTACGCCGCAACGAGGTGCTGATCCCGGTGGCTCGTTAGGAAGATATGGGTCTAAGAGTCTTTACAGGAGTACATGATGACGGCTAAACCTGTTTTGGTCACCGGCTCCACCGGATATGTGGGGGGGCGGCTGGTGCCCAAACTGCTGGAAGCGGGTTACCGGGTGCGGGCCCTGGGGCGATCGCTAGCCAAGCTGAAGGCCCGGCCCTGGGCCCAACATCCGCTGGTGGAATTAGCCAAAGGCGACGTCCTAAACTTTGAGTCCTTGCAGGAAGCGGCCCAGGGCTGCCGGGCGGCCTTTTACCTGGTCCATTCCATGGTGGCCGACCCCAAGGGGTTTACCGAAACCGACCGCACTGCGGCCCAAAATATGGCCCGGGCCGCGGCCGCGGCCGGGTTAGAACATATTATCTATTTGGGCGGGCTGGGTATTACCGAAGACCCCAGTCTGAGCAAACATCTCCGCTCCCGCCATGAGGTGGCTGAGATTTTGCAAGCAGGTCCGGTGGCGGCCACCTTCCTCCGGGCGGCCATGATCCTGGGGGCGGGCAGCGCTTCCTTTGAAATCCTGAGGTATCTAGTGGATCGCCTGCCGGTCATGATCACCCCTCGCTGGGTGCACAACCCGGTGCAACCCATTGCCATCCGCAACGTGCTCAATTACCTGCAAGGGTGCCTGGAACATCCGGAAACCCGGGGCCAAACCTTCGACATTGGCGGCCCGGAAGTGGTGACCTACCGGAAGTTGTTTGATATTTATGCCGAAGAAGCCCGGCTGCGGCACCGTCTCATTATCCCGGTGCCGGTCCTGACGCCCACCTTGAGCTCATACTGGATCCACCTGGTCACGCCGGTACCGGCGAGCATCGCCCGCCCCTTGGCCGAGGGGCTGAGCAACCCGGTGGTTTGCCGGGACAACCGCATCCGGGACATCATTCCCCAGGAGTTGCTGGATTGCCGCCAGGCCATCCGGCTGGCTCTGGAACGGGTGAAGCAGCAGGAGATCGACACCTGCTGGATGGACGCCGGCGCCGCGGTTCCTCCGGAGTGGACCTATTGTGGAGACACCGCCTATGCCGGCGGCACCATTCTGGAGTGCTGCTATTCGGTCCAGATACAAGCCAGCCCTGAAGAAGTTTGGCAACCGATTATGAAAATGGGGGGAGACACCGGCTATTATTTCGGCAACTCCTTGTGGCGGCTGCGGGGCTGGCTGGACCGGCTCCTGGGTGGCATCGGCTTTCGCGGCGGGCGGCGCCATCCTTCGGAACTCCGGGTAGGAGATGCCTTGGATTTCTGGCGGGTCCTGGAAGTGGAGCCCCCCCACCGCCTCCTGCTGCTGGCTGAAATGAAGCTGCCCGGTGAGGCCGTCCTGGAGTTTCACCTCACCCCACAAGGAGAAGGCAGGGTGGAGCTTAAACAAACTGCAAGATTTTTACCACGGGGCTTGGGAGGCATAATTTACTGGTATAGCCTGGTTCCCTTCCACCGCTGGATTTATCGGGGCATGCTAGAAGCCGTGGCTGCGGCAGTGGGGAAGCCGGTGGTAAAAGGTCCTGAACCGTGTGGCTCCGGCAACCGCAAGTCGGCCAGAAGATGATCGCTATCCATTGGCAGCCATGAACCCCAAACGCGTGAGAACCCTGAAGGCGGGAAACCTCAAGAAAGGACCGGCAGTCTACTGGATGAGCCGGGACCAACGCACCCGGGATAATTGGGCACTGTTGTTTTCCCAGGAATTGTCTCAAAGGGAAAAAGTCCCTTTGGCGGTGGTGTTTTGCCTGGCGCCCCAATTCTTGGGAGCTATCTTCCGCCAATACGCCTTCATGGTGCAAGGATTGGCGGAAGTTGAGCAAAACTTGGCAGGGAAAAATATCCCCTTCCATCTCCTGGTGGGCTCACCAGAAGTGGAGCTGCCACAATTTTTAAAAAAATATGGGGCCGGTTGCCTGGTAACCGATTTCGATCCCCTGCGCTTGAAAAGGCAGTGGAAAGAGGCGGTGGCTAAAAGACTGAACATCCCGTTCTTTGAGGTGGATGCTCATAACATTGTCCCTTGCTGGGTGGCTTCGGGTAAACAGGAATACGGGGCTTATACCCTGCGCCCCAAGATATGGCGCCTCTTGACGGAATTTCTGGATGAGTTCCCACCCTTGCAGAAACAGGAGTTATTGTGGGGAGAACCGGCTCCCACCGACTGGCAGGGGATTCTGGCGGGATTGAGCGTGGACCGCTCCGTGCCCGGAGTTAGTGGCTTCAAGTCGGGGGAAAGGGCCGCGTGGGCCGTGTTAAAAAATTTTTTGGATAATAAGCTCTCCGATTATGCCGATGGGCGCAATGATCCCACCAGGGAAGGGCAATCCAACCTTTCCCCTTACCTGCACTTCGGTCAGATATCGGCTCAAGGAGTTGCCCTGGACGTGGAGGATGCCCCCGCCGGACAGAAGGCGAAAGAAGCATTTTTAGAAGAACTGATTGTGCGGCGGGAGCTGGCTGACAATTTCTGTTATTACAATCCCCACTACGACGCCTTTGCCGGTTTTCCCTTTTGGGCTCAGAAGACACTCGATGAACACCGCGATGATCCCAGAGAATACCTCTATACCCTGGCACAGTTCGACCAGGCTCAGACCCACGACAACCTCTGGAACGCGGCGCAAAGGGAGATGGTTAAGACTGGCAAAATGCACGGCTATCTGAGAATGTATTGGGCCAAGAAAATCCTGGAATGGACCGGCTCGCCGGAGGAGGCCCTACAGGTCGCCATTTATCTCAATGACCGCTATGAACTGGACGGCCGGGACCCCAACGGCTATACCGGCATCGCCTGGAGCCTGGGGGGAGTCCACGACCGGGCCTGGGGGGAGCGCAAGGTCTTCGGCAAGATTCGCTACATGAGCTACACGGGTTGTAAATCCAAATTTGACGTGGCAGCTTATATTAAAAAATATCTTTAAGATTGAACCAATGTCTAAGCTGGCGAAAATAAAATTGGGCATCAGTGCCTGCCTGTTGGGGGAGAAAGTCCGCTTTGACGGCGGGCACAAGTTGGACCACTTCATCACCGAGACCCTGGGGAGGTTTGTGGAGTTTGTGCCGGTCTGCCCGGAAGTGGAGTGCGGCCTTGGCATTCCCCGGGAGGCCATGCACCTGGTGGCGGCTCCCAAAGGCCCCCGTCTGGTTACCGTCCTCCGCCAGGTGGATCACACCGAGCGCATGCTGGCCTGGGCCCGGAAACGGGTAGTGGAGTTGGAGCAGGAAGATCTTTGCGGCTTCATTTTCAAAAGCGACTCCCCCAGCAGCGGCATGGAGAGGGTGAAAATTTATTCCGGCAAGGGTGGAGGAGCGGCCAAGACGGGGGTGGGCCTCTTCGCCTGGGAGTTTTTGAGGCATTTCCCTTTATTGCCCGTGGAGGAAGAAGGGCGCCTGCATGACCCCGGCCTGCGGGAAAATTTCCTGGAGCGTCTCTTCACCATGCAGCGCTGGCGGGACACCCTGGCCCTGGGGTCCAAGCCGGGGCACCTGGTGGAGTTTCACACCCGCCACAAGCTGCTCATCATGTCTCACAGTCCAAAACACTACCAAACCCTGGGAAAGCTCGTGGCCCAGATGAGAGAATTGCCCCTGGCCAAAATCTGCGAGCAATACCAGTCACTGCTCATGGAAGCCCTGCGCCTCAAGACCACTTGCAAAAAAAACGTCAATGTCCTGCTCCATGTGATGGGCTACTTCAAGAAGAATCTGTCATCCACCGAAAAAGAAGAATTATTGCAAATTATCAACGATTACCGGCAGGGCTATATTCCCCTGATTGTGCCGATAACCCTCCTCAATCATTTCGTGCGGAAGTATGACCAGGCTTACCTGCAGAGGCAGTATTATTTAGATCCCCACCCCCTGGAGCTGAAATTACGGAACCACGTTTGAAGATTCCAGAATTGAGTGCTGTCCGCCCTATGCATTAACGCCTGGTCAGCACTTGATAGACCGTAAGCAGCAAGGCGCTCCACCATCCGGCAAAGGAAAGCACGAAAGCGAGGGCGATCTTCTTTTGCATTTCCGGAGGTAAAAGCTCCGAGGCCTGCCCCTCGCGTTCTCGCCTGAGCAGAAACGGGCTTACTTTGAAAGAAAGGAAAAAGCCGTTCATGATCAGCACGATGGCAATTACTGCTTGTAAGCCTAAAGAAAAAGTCCAGCCATGATGACTATGAAAAATCCAGGCTCCCAAGACGGCCAGGGTTATTCCCAGCCATATAAGGGGTTTGGTAACTTTGTGGGTGCGGGTCGTTGCTTCCGTCCAGTAGGGGGACTTTCTGCCAAGAAAGCCGTGCAGGTCAATGACCGTGACCGCTCCCAGGCCGATGACAAATCCTGCCAGGTGAATAAAAAGCCCAAAGAATTCCTTCCAGGTGAAACTTTCCATACAGCCAAGCTCCTCTGCGGTTTTTGCCCGTCACAATCCACGCCGCGAAAATCAGCCCGCCTACCCTTGCAATGATAAGATAGCCGGTCATTTGGCCGGATTGTAGGTCGGGGCGGTGGCCGGCGCCTTGCCTTTGAGAAATTCCTGATAATACCGGTAGGTAAGGGGCCGGCCCTCCTTTAGAACTTCAGCATTCACGGCATCCCCGATAAAGATGGTATGGGTGCCCAGATCGATCTGGTCGATTACTCTTGCCTCCAGGATCGAAAGGGCATGATCCAATACCAGAGGGCAGCCGGTGCCCCCGAGCTTGTATTGCACCTGGCTCAGCTTGTCCACCTCCCGGCCGGAGCGGAAACCGAACGGTCCCAGGAAGATCATGGGCGCTGATTCGGCCAGCACTGAGACGCCAAACAAACCGCTTTGAGAAATGAACTCATGGGTCAGGTTCTGCTTGTTGATTATAACCGCCACCCGGGCGGGCTCGGAAGTGACCTGGATTACGGTGTTGACAATCTGGCCGTTCAACCGCTCGCCAGCCCGTGAAGTAACGATATAAAGACCATAACTTAAATCTCGGAAAGCCCTGCGGTCGAATTCCGGACTCATAGATTCTTCCTCCTACCTCCCTGTGAGCTTAAAACCAAACTTCTTTAAGGGTTGGCGGCGACCACTGGGAGTCCGGCTTGCTGCCAGGCCGCCACTCCCCCCAGGAGCGCCTTGGCATTGGCGTAACCTTGCTGGTTGAGCTCCGCTGCCACCCGGGCAGAAGTATGCTCATTGCTTCAGGCGCAGTAAAAAACTATTTCCTGGTCCTTGGGGAGAGCGGGAAGCTTGGCCCTGAATTCGGAGAGAAAAATGGCTCCATCCAACTGCGGGTTGCGGCATTGCTCTTCACTCTCATAGGCGCAAACGAGCATGGCTCTCCCTGCACGCATCTTCTGAAAGGTTTCTTCGGGAGTGATACGGGTTACCCTGGCCATAGGTTGCTCCTTATTAACAGATGTGGTCACCTCTACCGGGAGAATCAGGGCAACGCGGCGCCCTCTCCGGTCCCAATCAACGGCAGGATTTTGTCTACCTGGAAAAAAACCAGGAAGCGGGGGCCCGGCTTCTCCTGTCCGGGGGCGTAAGTCCGACGGCACAAGGAGCGCAGGATCTCAGTATCCTGTTCTTCCCGCAGTTTAGTCAGGTAAAGTCTCTTGCCCTTATAGCCTGGCCCCTCTTCCGTAAAGAGGTAGGCGGCATGGAGGTTGGACTGGAGGTTGCTGTGAGTCAGGTGGTGGGGCATGATGAAAGCTACGGTCTGGTCCTCAAAGACGTGGGGCCGGGAAAATATCGCCATATTCACCCGGCCTGCCGCGTCGGCAGTGGCCAAAACTCCATGCCCTTTGGTGTTTTCAAAGTAACCGCGTAAATCCACCATTTTTCTCCTGAAAGCCATTTCCTTTCAGATGTTTTTTAGCCTGGGTAGCAGCTCAATCACTCTCGAAACTATCTTTGCCGGCGCCGCAGATGGGACAGACCCAGGAGTCGGGCAGCTTTTCAAAAGCGGTTCCGGGGGCCACGCCGTTATCAGGGTCACCGGCCTCCGGGTCATAAACATAACCACATACCTGACAGGTAAATTTTTTCATACCTTAACTCCTTTTCGGTGAGAAGTTCTTCTCTAGGTTATTTCATCAGCCGCCCTTGGCCAGCTCTTGCAGATATTCCTTGGGAGCTTGGAAGCCGGCGAACCGGTGCTTCTCCTGCCCGTCCGGGGAGAATAGAAGAGTGGTGGGCGCGCCGGTAACCTTAAACTGGCGCACCAGGTCCATGTGATTGCGGCCTTCCAGGCGCACCGGGATGAAACGCTCATTCAAGGCCTGAACCACAGCGGGATCTTGGTGGGTCTCACGGACCAACCGGCCACAGTGAGGTCAGCCTTCCATGAAAAACTCCAGAGCCAGAGGCCGATCGGCCTTTTTCGCTTCCTCCAGCGCCTCTTGCCAGTTAGTGCGCCATTGTATCAACTCTGACATATCGCTTATCTCCTCTCCACCTTTCTCTTAACTAAAGAATTTTATTAAATTTCCCCATCTTGCTCGGAGACAGCCCCGCCGGGGCCGCGGGCTCGCTTTCAGCAACCCGGCTCCCCGGGATGGCCACAGCAATTCTGCAAAGTCCGCAGCTTTAGCCAATTGTTCCGCAGCAGCAGCCACAGTTTACTGGCCCAAGGCTCCGGGCCAGCTAAATTTGTAAAAAAGGCCCTGGGGCTGGGACGGGTTTTGCCTTCATCAAACATGGCCGCGGCTCCCTTCGTTTAGCGCTCAGCCTCAATATCCCCGGCAGTAGGGTAACGACGTCCATTTCCACCCAATCGCCCAGCTCAGCTTGGGTGGCGTTCTTTGCCTTTTTCAGCATGTCCAGGGTGAAAAGCCATTCGTTGCCGGAACTGTCCTTTAACTTCACAAAATGTTTAGCCGCGTGCTCCTGGGTCGGGCTTGGGTATTCGTCATCTTTCAAATCAGCATCATAATTTTATGAATTGTTATTAACTGATAATTATTATCTTAATATTGACAAGCTTTCCGGAGAAAATTTTTTGGTAAAATCAGGTTAATTTTTCGGAAAGGGGATTTTCTCCATCAAGATGGTAAAATTGTTCTAAAATCAGGCCCTTCTAAAAAAGGCCTAAAACGATGCGCAGAAAGTATGCGCCATGGTGAATTATGATTAACCCGATGGAAGTGAACAAGATAGTTCGGGACCTTCTGGACACACAACGCCTGGCGGTGCTTTCCACCCAGATGTCCGGTCGGCCTTACAGCAACCTGATAGCCTTTGCCGCCAGCGGAGACTTGAAGGATATCGTCTTTGCCACGCCGCGAGCCAGCCGCAAATATGCCAACTTGATAGCTGAACCTCAAGTATCTCTGCTCATTGACAACCGGAGCAATCAGGAAGCCGATTTTGGTCAGGCCTCGGCAGTGACGGTCCTGGGAACCGCCGAAGAGGTTCTCGAATTAGACCGGGAAAAATATCTACAGTTCTACCTGCAAAAGCATCCCTATCTTGAAGAGTTCGTCACCGCACCCACCTGCGCCTTCATCCGGGTCAAAGTGGAAAAATTCATTATGGTGACCCGCTTCCAGGAAGTGCGGGAGATTTATCCGGCCTCCTGAACCCCATGCTGTGCCTCGCGAATATTGGCCCTCAACAGCGCCGGTTCGTGGGAACCAAGTGATTTTCCATAGCTCTTTCGGCGCAAAGCGGACTACAATGCCGCGCAACCAAATACATCTTCGGGTCTTAGGATTAAACCTGAGCTAAACCTTCGATCAAAAGCCTAGTTGGCATATCTTTGAAAAATTGAAAAATTTCTGTGGCGATCATATTAGACCCGGGGGGAGGGAGTCCCTGTCCCCGGGTTTCCCTCCTGGGCCGGGAAGAGGGGGACAGTGTACCAGGGACCAGGGCCGGGACGTGGCAGCCAGGGGAATAGGCCCTGCTATCTGCCAGGAGTAAAGCGTTGGTGGATGGACGAGGTTAAGGGCAAAGAGCGTCCAGGTTCCACTGGCAAACCACGGTGATCACCATGCACCCTCAGCCAGGGTATATATGACCGAGGCCGATCTGCTTCGGTGCATTGAGGCCGTAGATAAACGACGGGAGCGGGAGGAATACATAAAAAGAGAATCGGGAAAGTTTCTACCGGCGGCGCCAAATGGCACCACCGGTAGATCTGCCGAAACCACGGCCAAAATAGTCGGCACCTCTCGCCGCAAAGTCGAACGCGCCCGCCAGGTCCTCGCGGACCCGAAGGAAAAAGAGGGTGGGGCAGCGCAAGGCATCAGGCAGGTGGGGCATAGTCCTCTTACTGTGCACCAAGGCCGGCCAACAAAAGGAGGATCGGAAGAATTAGTACTACTCCGACAGAAAGTCTTGCTATTTAATGAATTCTCTATTATGTTAGCCCCATGTCCAAGGAGGTTATCTTTCCGGATATTGCCGATTATTTGGCTCCCTATGCTCCCTACTTCCGCCG
>Ga0233425_10001351_pt1 | contig 55923 bp, 35 predicted proteins | sample Watercolumn_Towu_2_FD_181712 | JGI IMG/M metagenome (GOLD analysis project Ga0233425, IMG submission 181712) | Freshwater microbial communities from Lake Towuti, South Sulawesi, Indonesia - Watercolumn_Towuti2014_140_MG | ecosystem: Environmental > Aquatic > Freshwater > Lake | place... | reverse complement strand
TTGGGCCGTGCGGGAGAGAAACTGGAAACTGGTGATGGACCAAGGCTCCGGTTACTCGACGGAGAAGACCGAGCGAGCGCCCTATCTGAAGTTCGCGCAAGTCGGCATGGTCAACAGCGACTACACATCCGATGGCAAACTCAAGCCCGGCGCGCCGCCGATGCAACTCTACGATCTCGCCGCCGATCCCGGCGAAACGAAGAACGTTTATCGCGAGCATCCGGAGATTGTTGCGCGACTGACCGAGCTGTTCGAGCAACTCCGCGACGCCAAACGCAGCCGCCCGTAGTTTATTTCGCCAGCACGGTGGCCATGCTCTGGCGCAACTCGATCAACTGTTGTTCTTGGGCGGGACTGAACGAGCCAAACTGCTGGCCGTAGGTGTCCATCCACGTGATGAGCCGGTTCCAATCGTCGGAGCTTAACAACACTTTGTTGTGTCCTTGCCGTAGTTGACGCAGCAGCGCGCTCTCGCGGGAAGGACCGGTGCCCGGCGACGAACGACCTTGCCGGTGATAAGTCACAACGTGCGTCTTCAAGCTGGGCGCGCCGTGGTTGGCGAGCGACTGATACGATTTCGCCGGCGTGAGGTCGAACTTCGCGCCTTTCGCGCCGGGCTGGTGGCACTGGACACAATGCTTGTCCAGCACGGGTTGAACCAACGTTTGATAGTTCAGCGGCCAGGAACCGTCAGGACCGGGCTGGAGACGCGATGGGGCGCGGCGCAACGCCAGCGGAGCGCGGCTGGGCGGCGCGGTGTGGCGATGCTCGTGACAACCGACGCAACTGGTTTGTTGCCCCGGCTGAAGGTAGGTCGCGCTGCGCATGGTTTGCACGGCCATGCCATCGGCGTCGAGCGCTTGCAGGAAGAACGGCACACCCGATGGGGCCTCGAAATACGCCGAGCCGTCCGCCTCGACGGACACAGTGCCGAGCACGAATTTGCCGGGATCGTGTCCTGTGAGTCCCATCACGGGACGATTCATGCGCGGATGGTTTTTGGGCGGTACACCGACGAGCCGCAGACTGCGAATGGTTCCTTGCGAGACAGATTCCAAGCCGCGGTAAACGTCCAGCACCACCATGCGGCCTGTCTGCGAGCCGTCCCACGCTGTCGTCGCTGCGAGTTGCGGCGGGACAGCACGCGGACGAACCGGGATCGGATACATGCAGGAGAGTTTCGCGTCGCGCCAGAGCAGGTTGAGGTTTCCAAACGCATCGAACAGGTAAATGCCCATCGCGGCTGCGCCAACCTCGTGACCGGTCTGGCGCAAAGGCTGATCGCTCCACGCCGTCAGGTAGTGTTCCTCGGAGAGCGGATACGGATTCGCGTAGTAGGTGTCGGGCCACGCTTCGATTTCGGGAAACGGCACTTCGGGCGTGAGCCGCGTCATCGGCGCGTTGCCATCGGTGCCTTTGCGCGGGTCGAGCAACACGAGGCTGCCCGCGGTGTTGGCGTGATGCGCCGACGCGGTGAAGACGAACTTGCGCGAGCCGGGTACTGCTCGCGGCTCGAACATGCAATGCGGATTGAGCGTGTAGTTGCCGAAGATCGCCTGCGTACCCGTCCCGTCGGGGAACGTTGCCCAGAGGCTCATGTACGGCATCGCTTCACGGTCCACGTAATCCCAGCGCGAGTAAATGATGCGGCCTTCGTGGTCCACGCTCGGTTCCCATTCGAACATCTCGAACGGCGAAATGGGACGGATGCGCCCGCCATCGGCGTCCATCACGTGCAGCGTATAGACGGCGACCGGACGGAATTCGTCGCCACCGCAGCGGACATAGCTGTCGCAACGGCCCGCGCGCGGCTGACGCGCCGCGACCTTCGTGTATTGCGGGTCTTCGCCGCGGCGCGTCGAAAGAAACACGATCTCGCCGTTCGGAAGATAGTGGCCGTCGAAGTTGTCGTACTTGCCGTGCGTGAGTTGGCGCAGGCCGGAGCCGTCGAGACGCATTTCGTAAAGCTGGAAGAACGCATCTTCGGAAATCCGCGACTTGTCGAGTTTGTCCGGCAGATCAATCAGGCCGGGATAATGTTTGCTGTAGGCGAACAAGACCTTCTTCGCATCGTAGGAAAGTTCAGGGCGGACAATCGTGCCCGGCTCGAATGATGGCGTCAGGCAGCGGACGATCGGTTGCACGGTCTTGAATCCCTCCAGAAGATACAGCCCACCGCCCGGTCGTGTGAACCAGCCGTAATACTGGTCAGACATGTGAGTGTACCAACTCGACTTGGCGCTCGTCTTGAACCGCGCCGACTCGCGCTGGACAAAGAGCACACGATCAAAATTCAGCAACGGATTTCGTAGAGCAAGTTGCCGCACCGTCCACCGGACGCGGAAGTAAAGCTCGCGATTGGGTTCTTTCCCGACCTGCCGGAGTTCGTTTACCTCTGCGTCAACCGCGACACCCAAGCGACGGAGACTCTCGGCCAACTGCAACCCGCGCTCGACCACATGCCCGACTGAGAACTGCTCCGGCTTGAGCAACTGCGGTCGGATACGTCGTGACAGCTTGCTGACACTGCTCTGTGTGGCCGGCATCGCCAAGGCGAGATTGCGATGGTTGTTGACCGGATAGATTTCCACCTCGTCGAGGTGCAGGCACGCATCGCGTTCGGGCAATTGAATGCGAACGTAGCGCGCCTTCACTTCAGGCAGCTTCACCGATAACGGGCGCGCATCGCGATACCCATAGAATACCGTGCCATCGTGGCGGTAAACCTCCTGCCATTTCTTGGCGTCGTCGGAAACGAGCACAATCAGTCGGGCGGCGCGTTCGGAGTGTTCGTCGCAACGGTTATAGACTAACACTTGATCCAGCGGCCACGAGCGTTTGAGGTCCACCTGCCACCAAGGTTGGTCTTCCCGTGCCGTGTGGAATCCGAACGATCCTTCGCGCACACCGTCGCAGCCTCCCGCCGCGTCCTCCTCTACCGTGACCGGCCCACCCGGCACCGGTATTCCGCGCACTTCATCCTGACGCAGCCAGTCAGTCTCGATCCGCTCGCGCGTCAATGTTTCTGCCGCCGCACCGCAGGACAACGCGGCGGCCAGCACACAGAAGAAATGTACACGGCACATGGATGAGTCCTCTTCTTGGCGGCACGATAAAGATGCTCACTCGCCGTGTCAAGCACAGCGACTGTGCGCTTGCCTCCGCCCGACACGCAGGCTACAACCACCATTGATGAAGTTTGGCTTTCTACTCCTAGTGATTGCCCTCGCCGCCCAACCTGATCGGGTGAAGCCGCCGACGTGGCCGCCTCCATTCATGCAGAATCTCCCGCCTGATTATCTGGATCGCGTGCGGGCGAGCTTGATTGCAGGAACCAAGAGGTTAAACACGCTCCACTATAACGACACGAAGAGCGAGAACTCCATCACGTGGGTGCGCTGCGGAATGCCTTCCCTGATTCTTGGTGAGCGAGCAGACGAAATCAACCGGTTCTTCGAGTCGGACAAGTTTGTTGTGTCATCCAACTCCAAATTTGGATTCGGTCTTTTCGGTGTGAGTTACGTGCGCATGTATGGGCTAATGAACCAGCACGCCGGTCCGATGAAAGGATTTCTTTCGCAGAAAGCGGAAGGGAATTTCGAGAAAGGGCTATGGGCTGTCGCCAAAGCGAACAGCCGGCTTGCTGAAGCAAAACGGGATGTCTGGGACATGGAAGGCTCCGAAAACCATCATCTGGCGAGCAAATCATGCGACTTTCTTGTCGCGCAATTCCTCCGGAATCTTCCAGCGTACGCGAACCAGAAATACGACGACGGCTCGACGCTGATAGAACAGTACGAAGCTCGTCGCACCTATTTCCTGAAATGGTTCGATGAGCGGGCCAAACGTGGTCAGTTTGTGGAAGCTGGCTCACCCAGTTATCAGGACGACAGCATCAGCGCGTTACTGAACCTCCATGATTTTGCTGAGGATCCGGTGTTACGCAAGAAAGCGGAGATGTATCTCGACCTAACCTATGCCGTCCTTGCCGAAGAAACGTTGCTCACCACGCGCGGTGGCTCGAAGAGCCGTGTGAAAGTGGGCCACGAATATGACGGAGGATTCTGCGACCGTGGCTATGACCTGTTGTTCAACGCGCCCGGTCGCACGTTCGTACCGATGGGGGTCGGTGCACAATCCACAAGCAGTTACTATCCTCCGCCCGTCGTGGTGAATCTTGCCAAAGACACGACGAATCGTGGCATCTACGTTTTTGCGAAGCGCTGGCCAGGACCAGTGGCGGAAGGACGGGGGCAGCGCCCGGAAGATCCGGATGGACCTCTCTGGCGAACGCTTGATCCGGAGCGAAGCGTGCTGCGCTACGGATTTGCCACGCCGAGCTACGTGATCGGTTCGGCAGGACTCGATCCGTCGTGGCTGGACGACGCGAGCATGGGGTATCGCTGGCAAGGAGTCGTTTTCGCAAGCAATTCGCTGGCCCGAATCGGGTTTGAGGTGAAACCAGCAAATGAGAAGGACTGGCACGGTTTCAATCCGTTCTTCAGCGTGCAAGACTGCAACATTCTGGTTACGCAGAAATGGGCGCCCGTGCCGCCGAATCCCAGCTCATCGGAGCCGTCCTACCTGCGAGTGTACTTCAGTCCGACGCTCGACGAAGTGCAGGAAGAAGGAGGATGGATTTTCGTCAAGGACGACGGCGCCTTCGCCGCGGTCAAAGTAGTGGCCGGCGGCTACAAATGGACGCCGGCATGGAAACATGGCGACCGTTTGGAAAGAAACAACAAGGCGTTCATCACACTGAACACCGAGAACGCACCAGTGATTTTGGTCGTCAATCAAGCCAGTGATTACCGTCACGACTTTGCGGCGTTCAAAACCGCGGTGACGGCGGAGCCTGTCCGCTACGCGCACGGCGTCCTGCGTTTCGCGACAATCACCTTCTACGGCCACTCTCGCGCCGGCCTCGTCAATCTCGCTCCCCCTCGTGGCTACGACTCTCCTTTCATCCGCTCCGATTGGAACAGCGGACTCATCTACATCCGGAAAGGAAACGACACCGAACTCCTCGACTTCAGGGATCCGGGTAACCCGGTGAAAATGATCGGCGTTCCTATAACGTCCGCGTTTCCGCCCGGCATCGGCTCCGACCAACCCGTCATCCTTAACAAACTGCCATGAGAACTGTTTTGCTTTTGACGTCCTTGCTGTTTTTTGCAGCCGATGCGGCTCAAGCTTCAAGACCCAACATCGTTCTCATCCTCACCGACAACCTCGGCTACGCCGACCTCGGCTGTTACGGCGCGCGCGACATTCGCACGCCAAACATTGACCGGCTGGCGTCCGACGGTGTGCGTTTCACACAGTTCTACTCCAACGCGCCCGATTGCACTCCCTCGCGGACAGCGCTGTTGACCGGCCGTTACCAGCACCGGGTCGGCGGATTGGAGTGCGCCATCGGCATCGGCAACGTTGGCCGTTACGAGGACGCGATCCGACTGGCCGAACGTCACGACCTCGGCCTGCCCGCCAGCGAAACGACCATCGTCCGATTGCTGAAGCAAGCCGGCTATCAGTGCGTCGGCTTTGGCAAATGGCACCTCGGCTACGAAAAGAAATTCCTGCCGCCCGCTCACGGGTTCGACTATTACCTGGGCCTTCTTAGCGGATGCGAGGATTACTTTTACCACCGCGATCCCAGCGGCGCGCCAGTCCTGTTCGAGAACGATCAACTCATCACGCGCGAAGGTTACACGACCGATCTGTTCACCGACAAAGCCGTCGAGTTCATCACCACGCGCGGACGAAAGCAGCCCTTCTTCCTCTACCTGCCCTACAATGCTCCCAGCGCGCCGTTTCAAGATCCGCGGCACAAACCTCCCGTGCCGATTCCGCCCGGTCCTTGGACCTCGCCGGCGTGGCAGCACGGCACCCGCGAGACGTTGGCCGCGGTCATCGAGCGACTCGACGACGGTGTTGGCCGCGTGCTCCGCTCGCTCGAAGAGACGAAGCTGACCGACAACACATTGGTCATCTTCGCCAACGACAACGGGGCCTATCCCATCGCCGCCAGCAACGGCCCGCTCCGGGGAAATGCCCATGAGCTGTTCGAGGGCGGCATTCGCGTGGCCTGCATCGCGCGCTGGCCCGGCCGATTGCCCAAGGGTCTTGTCTGTGACCGGCTCACCATGATGTTCGACCTGACTCGCAGCATCGCATCGGCTACGAATGTGAAACCGCCGCCAGAACAACCTTTCGACGGAATAGACATCCTCGACGACATTATCCGGCAGCGTCCGGAACCGGCGCGCTCTCTCTTCTGGCGCGCCAAGCGCGGCCATACCACGTGGGGCGCTGAGCATCCGACCGCTCCGACAGGCGACCGCATCTGGCGGGCCGTGCGTCAAGGCCCATTGAAATACGTCTCCCGGCAGGACGGCGACCAGTTGGAGGAGTATCTGTTTGACATCCCAAGCGACGTGTCAGAGAAAAACAACTTGATGACCAGCCGCCCACAAGATGCGCAGCGGCTGAAAAGATTGTTGGCTGATTGGGAACGCGACGTGCGCCCGAAACGATGAACACGAAAATATTGATCGTCGCCATGCTCGCGTGCGTGGCCGCCGAAGCCGCGCGCCGGCCCAACGTGCTGATCATCATGACCGACCAGCATCGCGCGGACTTGATGACCTGTGCCGGCAACCGACTTGTGCCCACGCCACACCTCGACCGGCTCGCGGCGCGCGGCGTGCGGTTCACGCGCGCGTATTGCTCGTTCCCGGCCTGCGCTGCCGCGCGGACGTCGGTGATGACCGGGCTTTATCCGTTCCGCCACGGCGTTCTCTCCAACCAAGATCAACTCGACTGGCGAGTGCGTACCGTGGCACATGAGTTCGCCGAGCGCGGCTATCACACCGCGTTGCTGGGCAAGATGCACTTCAACGGCGGTTCATTGCACGGCTTCGATTACTTCGTCTCGATCAACGATTGGCTCATGTATCTCGGCCCGAAAGCGCCGCTCTTTGCCAACGAGATCGCCAACGATCCCTTCGCGCCGCAAGTCTTCAACACCGTCTATGACGACGGCTCCGGCTTGCCGGAAATAAAGGGCGTCTGGCCCAAAGGCAATCCGTGGGTCGGCAAGGTGGAGCGTTACGACTTCAGCAGCACAGCCTCCAAGCTCGACGCCGACGATCACCTCGATGCGTTCCTCGCTCGTGAAGCAGTGAAGTTCCTGCGCCAACACCGGGACCACCCGTTCTTCCTCGTCGTCGGTTTCATGAAACCGCACGCGCCGTTTTTCCCGCCGCGCCAATGGGCCGAACAGTATCCGCCGGACAAAGTGGAGTTACCTCCCGTAGGCGACACCGCGACCTATCCCAAACACCTTCGCGACCGTATCGCCTACATTCAGAAACTCGGCGAGCAACGCTTGCGCGCACATCGAGCGGGTTATCTCGGCAACCTCGCATTCGTTGACACGCAGATCGGCGAAGTCTGCAAGGCGCTCGAAGATGAGAAGCTCGCCGACAACACCATCGTCATCTACACCTCCGACCACGGCGAGATGATGGGCGACCACGGCATCCACGAAAAGATGTGCATGTTCGAGCCATCCGTCGCCGTGCCGTTGATCGTCAGTTATCCGAAGCACGTCGCCCAAGGCAAAGTGGCCAACAGCATCGTCGAGAACATGGGCATTTACCCGACGTTGATGGAACTGCTCGGCTGGAAGATACCGCGCAACATTGACGCCCGCAGCTTCGCCCCCGCATTGACCAATCCGGACTGGGCAGGCCAGCCGGCGGCTTTCGCGCAATTCAATCCGACCCCCAAGGCAATCGGCCAGTACATGATCCGAACGCCGAAACATAAGTACATCTACAACGTCGGCTCCACACCGGAACTCTACGACGAGGAAGCCGACCCCGGCGAATTCGTCAACTTGGCCGGGCGTCCTGACCTCAAGAAGATCGAAGACGATTTGCGTCGGCAACTTCTCCGCTGGCACGATCCTCACCGGCCATAGAGCGCGTGCGTTCCGGAAAGTGAGTTACCAAGAACATGGAAATCGTCCAACCTCGCAACATCATAAAAAGTTTCGCGATTCTGGCGGTGGTGTTTTCTGTCGTCAACATCTGCCTCGCACTGGGGCCGGATGCGCCGATTAACACACCGCTCTGGCCGGGGAAAGCGCCGGTAGGCGACGGCACTTTTGAGACGTGCACAAATGCGTTGAAAGTTTATCTGCCTGCGCCGGACAAGGCCACGGGCGCGGCAATCGTGATTTGTCCTGGCGGCGGTTACATCCGGCATGTGGTGGACCGCGAAGGGTATCCCATCGCCGACTGGCTCAACGCGCACGGCATCGCCGCCATCCTGTTGCAGTATCGTCTGCCGGAGGGCCGCTCGTTTGTGCCGTTGCTCGATGCCCAACGCGCCATCCGCGTCACGCGCGCGAAAGCTGCGGACTGGAAGATTGACCCGCACCGCATCGGCATCCTCGGCTTTTCCGCCGGCGGTCACGTGGCTTCGACCGTGGGCACGCACTTCGACGCGGGGCGCCCCGGCGAGCGAGTGAGTTGCCGGCCTGATTTTATGCTGCTCGTCTATCCGGTCGTCACCATGGGCGAGAAGACGCACGCGCTGTCGAAGACAAAACTACTCGGCGAAAACCCCAAGCCGGACTTGGTGCGGTTGTTCTCGAACGAAACGCAGGTCACCGACCAGACGCCGCCCGCGTTCATCGTCCATGCCGCGGATGACAAACCGGTGCCGCCGGAGAACAGCCGCGACTTCGTCGCGGCAATGAAAGCGCATCATGTCCCGGTGGAATACCTCGAACTCCCCTCCGGGGGCCACGGTCTCAACGGCTGCAAAGGCCCGCTCTGGGAGGAGTGGAAAGCAAAATCGCTCGTGTGGCTCACGGCGCAGAAGTTCATTCCCGCACACTCACAATGAAAACCATACTGCTTACTCTCTCGCTGGTTTTCGCCGCAGACACAGCGAGACCGGTCGTCTTGCCGCCGTGGACGCCGGTGGAAGTGCGCGAGCAAAACGTCGCTGTGTGGGGACGGCTTTTTCGTTTCGGCACCGGACCATTACCGGAACAAATCGAGTCGCAAGGTCAACCGTTGCTCGCCGCGCCCGCGGAAATTCGTTGCATCGTGACCGGCGAATCGTTCGCGTGGCAACGCGCCATCCCTGAGCTTACCTCGCCGGCGCATGCGGTCGTGACTGCCCACGGCGAATCGGCGAACTTGGAAATCCACGCGTCTGGATGGATCGAGGCGGACGGCTTGTTCTGGATGTCGCTGGAGTTGAAACCGCGCCGGCCCGTGACTATCGAGCGACTCGATCTCGACGTGCCGTTGCGCACTGAAGTCTTCAGCCTTTACAGCCAGCACAACGTCAGCACGCGCAACCTGGCGAACTGGCGGTTGCAGGACAAAACACCTGACCGTCTCTACTGGGCCGGTGCGTTGCCGGCGACTGGCTGGCGCGGCGAATTCACGCCTCAGTTGTGGCTCGGCAACCCGCGCATCGGACTGGGCTGGATTTGCGAGTCGCCGGCGGCATGGTCGGTCGGCGACAAAGACACAGTGCTCGAAGCCGGCGCACAGCATTTTCGCGCGCGTTTTGTGACGCAACCGTTGCGACTGGATCAACCTCGCACCATCGCGTTCGGATTGATGCCGACTCCGGTCCGACCACCGGCACGCGACATGACCATCGCCCGCGTGGCGTCCACCGGCGGCATGGACATGGCAAGCCTTCGCAAGCTCTACGTGACATCTCCATCGGGTCTCGACAAGATGGCCGCCGCCGGCGTGAAGACGGTGGTGCTCTGGAACAACTGGTCCGACCACTGGGGATTTCCTGCTGCGTTCGATGCCGACCACATCGCTTTCGTCCGCCAGTTCGTCGCCACCGCGCACCAACGCGGTCTGCGCGTGCTGCCTTACTGCACGCCAATGACGATGCTGCCGGACACGTTGCCCGATTTCGAGAGTTTGCGGCGTCGCTTCAAGGTTCACCCGACCCGTTTCATCGCACGCGGTGCTCACAAGAGCTACGCCGTCGAGTTGAGCGATGAGTTTATCGAGTGGTGGACCGGTCAGATGCGCGAGTTCCTCGCCAAGTGTGATGTGGACGGCTTCTACGTGGACACGATCCAAGTGCCCGACCCGTTCAACAAAGGCCCACGCATCAGCTACGATCTCCTCCAGCGCCGCAAGCTTTACCAGCGCATCTACGCGTTGCTCCACGGCGAGGCGCGCAAGGACGGGCTGGTTTATCTGCACAGTTCCGATCCGCCCGTGCTGACCTCGGTGCCTTACGCAGACATCCACCTGACCGGTGAAATGCTGCCGATGCTGTTGGCCTACCGCAATCTGGTGCGAGAGCATCATCCGTTTCTGGAGGCGATGCCGCTCTCTTTGTTCCAAGCGTGGAATGCCGAGACGATCATCGGCTGCCCTACGACGTGGTGTTGGAAAGAACCGTCACTCGCCCACTACACCATCGGCGCGGATGTCGAGAAGCGAAATCTCACGCGCGAGCAGTTGATGACTGACAACGAGATGCTTTCGCTCTCGCGATTGTTCCGCTGGCCAATCTTCTCGTCGCTGTTTCTGGGCGGAAAGGTGAGCCACCTCCGCACAACGCACGCTGCGCAATGGAAACTCGAAGATGAGTTCGGCATCCGCGACGCGGAATGGATCGGCGCCGACCGCAGCGCAACGTTTGTCGAAGTGTCGCCGCGCGGAGTCGTCGCCTCATTGCAACGGAAACCCGGCGCCATGTTGCTGAACGTGGCGAATCTCACCAGTGAGGATGTCACAGCCACGATCCGTTTTCTCCCGCCATCCGGCTTGGCTGACAAACCGCTCACCATTTGCCGCGACCTCGACGCAATCAACCCTGTGACCAATGCCGGCGCTCTCACACTGCAACTGCGCAAAGGTTCATCCGCCGTTCTCTGGTTGACGAATTTCAGATGAATCCCCTATCAATTGGCGCCATGAACAAGCCAGTTCTCACGATGCTCACTGCGCTGTCGCTCGCCCTGCAATCCGCATCCGCCGAAATCATCTGGCTCGAAACCGAGCGGTTCGAGGATCACGGCGGCTGGGTCAGTGATACCCAGTTCATTGACCAGATGGGGTCGCCGTATCTGCTCGCCATCGGCCTCGGCACGCCGGTCAAGGATGCCGTCACGCGAGTCACCCTACCCCGCGACGGCCAATGGCGACTCTGGGCGCGCACGCGCGACTGGGTGCCACAACATCATCCGGGGCGATTCACAATCCTGCTCAACGGCAAACCGGCAGGAGGCGACTTCGGCGTGAACGGCAAGCCCGGCTGGCATTGGGAGAATGGCGGCTCGCACAAGTTGTCCGGGCGCATCGAGATTCGTCTACACGATCTCACCGGTTACTACGGACGCTGCGATGTGCTCGTGCTCACCGATGACAAGAACTGGACGCCACCCGATGACAAAGCCGCCATCGCGGCGCTGCGCGAGCGTCACGGTGGCATCAGCCGCGAGATCAAATCCGCCGGCGAATACGACGTGGTTGTGGTCGGCGGCGGGCTGGCCGGTTGCACCGCCGCGGTGGGCGCGTCGCGGTTGGGGGCGCGCACGGCATTGATTCAGAACCGGCCAATCCTCGGCGGCAACGCGAGCACGGAAATTCTCGTCCCGCCCGTCGGCATCTGGCCGAGCAGGCAGCTTGATCCGCTCGATCCGCGCGAGACGGGATTGGTGGAGGAATACCGCACGCTCGGCAACCAGCGCGTCGTCGAAGGCATGCTCTACAGCGAACGCCTGCTGCGTTGGGTGCGACTCGAACCGAACCTCGACCTTTACCTCAACACTCACGCTACCGGCGTCGAGCTTCAGCCGTCGTCCACCAACCGGATCGCCACCGTGCTCGCGCACGACGCGGCCACGGGACAACGCCTGCGGTTCCCCGGCAAAATGTTCATTGATTGCACCGGCGACGCGACCATCGGCGCGGCGGCGGGCGCGGCGTATCGCACCGGCAAGGAGTCGAAGGCGATGCACAACGAGCCGTGGGCGCCGGAGAAACCGAGTAGCGACACGATGGGCTGCGGATTGAAGTATTACCACCAGAACACCGGCAAAGCGCAGCCGTTCACCACGCCGCCGTGGGCGATGAAGTTTCCGACCTGCGACGCCTTCGCCCCCGGCCGGCATCCGCGCTTCATCAACAACGACATCGAAATCGGTGACCAGTGGAAGAACGAACTGGGCGGCTTGCAGGACACGGTCGCCGATGCGGAAGAGGTTCGCGACAAACTTCTCACGCTTATCTACGGTCTCTGGGACCACACCAAGAACCATTGCGAACGCGTCCAGCCAAAAGCCGCCACGCATGCATTGACGTGGGTCAGCTACGTGATCGCCAAGCGCGAGAACCGCCGATTGCTCGGTGACGTTGTGCTGACGCAAAACGACATTGCCGGCCAGACGTTGTTTCCCGATCGCGTCGCGTATGGCGCATGGATCCTCGACGATCATCATTCGGAAGGTTTCTTCCACAAAGGCTCTTTCGGCCAACATCAAGACCGCATGGCGGAAGCGTGTAAAGGACTGCCGTTCTCCATCGCGTTCCGCAGCCTGTACTCGACCAACATTGTCAACCTCCTCATGGCCGGCCGCAACATCTCGGCCACGCACCTTGCGATGTCCGACACGCGCGTGATGCTCACCTGCGCCGTGATGGGCCACGCCGCCGGCGTCGGGGCCGCCCTTTGCGTCAACCACGGCGCTCCACCCCGCCGCGTCGCCGACGAATACATCGAGGAACTCCAGCAGCAGTTGCTCAAAGACGGCGCCTACATCATGAACCTGCCGAACCGCGACCCGCGCGACCTCGCCCGCAAAGCAACAGCCACCGCGTCCAGCGAGGATGGCGCCAACGTCGCCGCGAACGTGATTGATGGTTTCCATCGCTTCGAAAACGGCAAGACGTATGCGTGGGTTCCGCGCGCCAGAGACACGGGACCGCATTGGGTCGAACTGGCGTGGAACGCGCCCGTCGCGTTCAACGTTGTCCACGTCGTTTTCCAGACAGCCGCACTCGCGCCGAAACGTTTCCGAGTCGAAGCATGGAACGACGGCGCGTGGAAACCGCTCGCAGAAGTCACCGACAACCGCCACCGCCGTCACTCGCTCGGCCTCGACCGCGTCACGACAACAAAACTTCGCGTCGTGCTCACCGAACCGCGCGGCATCTGCGAAGTCCGTGTGTATGACGAACCTGACCGCGTCGTCGCCATCGCGCGACGCGCCCACGCCAACATGCGCCAACCCGACCGTGGCCCATGGCTGCCGTGGGACCAAGGAAAGCCGCCCGAACAATGGAGCACACCGAAACCCTCGACGTTGCACAAGAAATATGGGGGCATCATTCTCGACGCCGCGGACGCCGTGATCACCGGCGAGTGGGGCGGCTCGACACACTCGACACCGTTCATCGGCGACGACTACTTGACCGACGGCAACAGCGGAAAAGGCGAGAAGACGATTCTTTTCCAACCGAACATCCCGAAAGCCGGCGCCTACGAAGTGCGGCTGGCTTACACCGCGCTCAACAACCGCGCCACCAACGTGCCCGTGACCATCCGCACATCGCGCGGCGAAAAGAAAGTGACGGTGAACCAGCGGCGCGCACCGAAGATCGAAGGTCTGTTCCACTCACTTGGCCTGTTCGACCTCGACGCCGGCGACACGACCACCATCACCATCTCCAACGCCGGCACGGACGGCTACGTCATCGTGGACGCCATCCAGATTCTGCCATCACAACCATGAAACCGCCAGATGGTCAGCACGATGGATTTGTACCCGACGTTCTGCGCCGCCGCGTTTTCCCCTGTTCTCATTTCCCCAAGTTTGTCATCCTGAGCGAAGCGAAGGACCTCTGAACCGGACACCCCTTGCAAGATTCGATTGCGAGGTTCTTCGCTTCGCTCAGAATGACACTGCTTAACGTTTGAACCACCAATTTCCGGCTTGAACTTTGTAGGCATTTCGCCGTCCAATCCGACAACCATGAAACACATCCTCACCGCCCTGTTCCTGACCACTCTCGCCACTGCCGCGCCAACATTCTACGTCGCCACCAACGGCGACGATGCCAACACCGGCACAAAGGTGAAACCGTTCGCGACCATCATGCGCGCCCGCGACGCCGCACGCGGACTGACAGCGATCGTGCAAATTCGCGGCGGGACGTATCGGCTGACGGAACCGATCGTCTTCACGCAAGCGGACTCCGGCACTGTTTACGAAGCGGCACCGGGCGAGCGTCCCGTCTTCAGCGGCGGGCGTGTCATCTCCGGTTGGCAGCGCGGCGAAGGGAAACTGTGGAAGGCGCAGGTTCCGGACAAATTGTTTTTCAATCAACTCTTCGTCAACGGCGAACGACGCCGACCGGCGAGCATTCCGAACGAAGGTTATCTCCGCACGCAAGGACCGCTGGCATCGTACACGAAGGACAGGAAAGCAAATGCCGGCATCCGCGAGATTCGGATCGGATTCAAGTTCAAGCCCGGCGACCTCAAGAGCGCGTGGCACAATCCCAACGACATCCGGTTGTTCCTCTACCATTCGTGGACCGCCTCGCTACACTGGCTCGACCGCGTGGACGAAGAGAGCGCGACCGTTCGTTTCACCAACCAGTGCGGCTGGCCGGTCGGTTACTGGGAGAAGGAACAACGCTACCGGCTCGAACACGTCCGCGAAGGTCTCGACGCGCCGGGCGAGTGGTATCTCGACCGCACGACTGGCCTGCTCGAATACTTCCCGATGCCGGGTGAGAACATGAATAAGGTCGAAGTCGTCGCGCCGGTGTTGACGCGGCTGATAACGATCGAGGGAACGCACGACATCACGTTGCGCGGACTCTCGTTCCAACACGCCGACTGGAACTTCGCCGACAAGACGCAGAGCGCCGACGGCCAAGCGGCGGCGTTTCTCGACGCCGCAGTGCAGGCACGCGACGCGCAACATGTGACGTTTGAGAATTGCGAGATTGCCCACATCGGAACCTACGCGCTGTGGTTGGAGGCCGGTTGCAAGAGCAACCGCGTCGTCCACTGCGAAATCCACGATCTCGGCGCCGGCGGCGTGCGCATCGGCGAAACGATGAGGCAAAAGACCGCGTCGAAAACGAATGTTGTGGTCGCCGTGGCGGTTCCCGAATTGACAATGGAGGGTACGGGGGCGCGCGACACCGGACACAACGTCGTTGACAACAACTTCATCCACGACGCCGGACACGTGTTTCCCGCCGGCATCGGTGTGTTCATCGGCCACAGCGCCTTCAATGAAGTCACGCACAACGAAATCTGCGACCTATTCTACTCGCCGATCTCGGTCGGTTGGGTCTGGGGATTCGGCAAGAGCGTCGCGCACCACAATCGCATCGCGCACAATCATCTCCACCATTACGGCTGGGGCGTGCTCAGCGACATGGGCGCCGTCTATACGCTCGGGCCGTCACCGGGCACCGTCGTCGCGAACAACCTCGTGCATCACGCCAACTCCTACAGTTACGGCGGCTGGGGCCTTTACACCGACGAAGGCAGCTCGGACATCGTGCTGGAAAACAACGTCGTCTTCGACACGAAGACCGGCGGGTTCCATCAGCACTACGGCGCGAACAATATCGTCCGCAACAACATCATCGCCTTCTCTCGCGAAGCGCAGATCCAGCGGTCGCGCGAGGACGTGAAGAATTCGTTCAGCTTCACCCGCAACATCGTCTATTGCGACAACGACCAAGTCCTCACGCGCATCTGGAAAAACGGCGACTATCTCGTCAACTCAAACGTCTATTGGAGCATCGGCAAGTCAGCGCCGCTGTTCGCCGGGAACGACTGGGACGACTGGCGCGCCACCAGCGGCCAGGACAAGGATTCGCTTCTCGCCGATCCACTGTTCGAGAACGCGGCGCGTCGCGATTTCCGGCTGAAAAAGAATTCGCCGGCGTTCAAGATCGGTTTCCAGCCGATTGATCTCAAGGACATCGGCCTCTACGGCGAACGCGACTGGGTAAACAAACCCAAGCAGGTCAAACGCGCCGAGTTCGTCCTCCCGCAGACCGCCGCGCCGACGACCATCGGCCTCGATGAAGACTTTGAACAGACGCCCGTCGGCGAGAAACCCAAGCGCGCGCACATCAGCGGCGACGACGGCAACGCTTCCTGTCGCGTCACCCGCGAGACCGCGGCGACCGGTAAACACTCACTGAAGTTCACCGACGCACCGGGCCTCGCGCAGGTCTATCAGCCGCATCTCTTCTATCAGCCGCGTCCCCTGCGCCGCAGAGTCCGCGTCTCCCTCGACCTCCGCGTCGAGCCGGGCGCAATCGTGGTGGCCGAATGCCGCGATGCCGGCAAACCCTACCGCGTCGGTCCCAGCATCCGCGTGGACGGCACCGGCCAGATGACCGCCGGCAAGAAACCGCTCCTGACCGTTCCGCAAAGCCAATGGTTCCACATCGAGATGACGTTCAACCTCGGAAAAGATTCCACCGGTGTCTACGATCTCGCCGTCACGTTGCCCGGACAGAAACTGCAGACGTTCCCCGCGCTGCCGTTTGGCAACAAACAGTTCGATTGTCTCCAATGGTTCGGCTTCATGAGCATGGCCAACGCAAAAGCCGTCTATTACCTCGACAACCTCAAGATCGCGCCGGTGAAGTAAACAACCTGCTTTGTGTCAACGATTGTGTTCCAAGTGTCCCTCCCGTTCATTCAGTTCGAGCGTCAACTATTTTGAGACGATCGTCTCAAAATAGTTGACGGCATTCCATGCCTTCCTCTGCGTGGCTTGCGACAAACCCGCGCCCAGAAGCCTGTCCTCCTTCTCACTTCCCTCCAAGGTTGAAACTCATCAGTAAGTCGGCTATCACAGCCACGATGAAACGCATTGTCACCCTCATAGCTTTGCTGCTGACGTCTGTAGCCGCGAACCCTGTTCGCGGCGGGTCTGTGACGGCAAGCCAAGAACCGCGAGCAGGCTCGCGGCTACAACAACGTCCGAACATCCTTCTGATCTTGGTGGACGACATGGGGTTCTCCGACATCGGTTGTTACGGCTCGGAGATCCCGACGCCAAATCTCGACAAGCTTGCGGCGGCCGGCATCCGGTTCACTCAGTTCTACAACACTGCCCGTTGTTCCACCACGCGTGCGTCGTTGATGACCGGGTTGTATCCGCACCAAGCCGGCATGGGGTTTCTGGACGGGATGCGGAAACCGGAGTCGAAGGGCACGCATGGGCGGCTGCATGATCGCTGCGTGACGATAGCCGAGGTGCTCGGCGCGGTGGGGTATCATACGTCCGTCGTCGGGAAGTGGCATCTCGGACAGCAGAACGGCACGCCGCCGTGGGAACGCGGTTTCCAACGCACCGCCACGACGCAGTTTGGCGAACTCTATTTTCCGAAGGAACGTTCCCCCGAAGCCGCCAAGTGGGTCTATCTCGATGGCCGCAAAGTCGCCTCTGACTCGCCGGAGGTCGGCACGGGCGAATGGTATTCGACGTTCATGTTCACGGACTGGGCGTTGAAGTTTGTGGATGACGCGAAGGCGCAGAACAAACCGTTCTTCCTCTACTTCGCCCACGGCGCGGTGCATTTCCCACTGAAGGCGCCGGCGGAGATGATCGCGAAGTATCGCGGGAAATACAAAGTCGGCTGGGACAAGCTGCGCGCGGAACGTCACCGCCGTCAGATCGCGATGGGAATCGTGGACGCGAAATGGCCGCTCGCGCCGCGTCCGCCGGACGTGCCGGCGTGGGACACCTTGAGCGCGGCGGAACAAGACCGGTTCGACAACATCATGGCGGTCTATGCAGCGATGCTTGATTGCATAGACCAGAGCGTCGGGCGAATGGTTGCGGGACTCAAGGAGCGCGGGATGCTCGACAATACGTTGATTCTGTTCCTCTCCGACAACGGCGGCAACGCTGAGGGCGGGCCGCGCGGCATCACGGAAGGCGAACCGATTGGCGGCCCGGACAGCCGGGTCTTTCTCGGCATGCCTTGGGCAACGCTGAACAACACACCATTGCGACGCTACAAACATTTCACCCACGAGGGCGGCATCTCGACGCCGCTGATCGCCCACTGGCCGTCGGGCATTCCAACGGAACGCAACGGCAAACTGATTCACCAGCCCGGCCATCTCGTTGACATCATGGCCACCGCCGTGGACGTGACCGGCGCGCTCTACCCCGCCGAGTTCAAAGGCCATCGCATCCTGCCGTTGGAAGGGATCAGCCTCGTGCTGGCGTTCAAGGGAGAACACTTGCACCGGGTGAAACCGATCTTCTGGGAGCACGAGGGCAATCGCGCGATTCGCAGCGGGCCGTGGAAACTGGTGATGAAGTTCAAAGGCGAGTGGGAGCTTTACCACATCCCCAACGACCGCACCGAACAGCACAATCTCATCGCCAAGAAACCCGACATCACCAAGTTGCTCGCTCGGCAATGGGATGACTGGGCCGCCACCAGTTTCGTGGACGACTGGATCGGCAAAGCGCACACCGATTGGGGCGAAGAAATCCATGCAAAGAAGAAGCTAAAAGGAAAAACCAAATGATTCCAATAACAAGAGTCGTTTCACTCTGCGCTGTGTTCGTTCTGTCGTCCGTTGCTGACGCCAGCGACCGTTGGACGAAGGAGCGCGCCAACGACTGGTACGCGAAACAACCGTGGCTTGTTGGGTGCAATTTCATTCCGAGCACCGCCATCAACCAACTCGAAATGTGGCAGGCCGACACCTTCGACCCGGTTACCATTGATCGTGAGTTGGGCTTCGCACAGAAGTTGGGCTTCAACACCGTTCGCGTCTTCCTCCACGACCTGCTCTGGAAACAGGACAGCGCCGGGTTTCTTAAGCGCGCTGACCAGTTTCTAGCCATCGCGGACAAGCACGGCATCAAGACGATGTTCGTGCTGTTCGACAGTTGCTGGCATCCGCTTCCACAACTCGGGCCGCAACCGGCGCCGATTCCGTTCACCCACAACTCCGGCTGGGTCCAAAACCCCGGCATTGAAGTCCTGAAGAATCCCGCCGCCTATCCGCATTTGAAAGAGTACGTGCTCGGTGTCGTCCGCCATTACGCCAACGACCCGCGCGTGATCGTCTGGGATGTCTGGAATGAGCCGGACAATTTCGACGGCGGCCAGCCCGCGCGTCCCGGTCTCGAACCGAAGAACAAACCCGATCTGGTCAACGCCCTGCTACCGCAGGTCTTCGCGTGGGCACGCAAGGCCAAGCCCAGCCAACCGTTGACCTCCGGCGTCTGGAAGGAATCGCACGTCGTTGACCGTCTCGACGCCTGCAAGCAAATCCAGATCGCCAACAGCGATGTCATCAGCTTTCACTGCTACGGCGACGCCGCGAGCATGAAGCTTTGCATTGAGCGACTTCGCAGCTTTGGCCGGCCGTTGCTCTGCACCGAATACATGGCGCGCCCCAACAAGAGCACCTTCAAGCCACATCTCGAAATCATGAAGTCGAGCAAAGTCGCCGCCTACATGTGGGGTTTTGTCAACGGCAAGTCCCAAACCATTTTCCCGTGGGACTCGTGGCATAAGAAATACACCACCGAGCCGCCGCTTTGGTTCCACGATGTGTTACGCAGCGACGGCACGCCTTACGATCCAGCCGAGACGGCCTACATTCGCCAGATCACAAGCAGGTAAGCATGACCACAAACGGCAATCATCTCCTGCGCGCGTGGCTGGTCGTTGGACTGTTGTGGATCGTCGCGCTCCTGAACTACCTCGACCGGGTGATGATTACGACCATGCGCGGCTCGTTGGTGGCGGCAATCCCGATGACCGACGCGCAGTTCGGGCTGCTCACATCGGTGTTCCTCTGGGTGTACGCCCTCCTGAGTCCGTTCGCCGGGTTTCTGGCGGATCGGTTCAGCCGGAGCCGCGTGATCATCGTGAGCCTGTTGGTCTGGTCGGCGCTCACGTGGCTCACGGGACACGCGAAAACGTTCGAGCAACTTCTCGTCGTCCGCGCGTTGATGGGGATCAGCGAGGCAACTTACATCCCCGCAGCGCTTGCGCTCATCACCGATTATCATCGCGACAAGACGCGCTCATTGGCAACGGGTATCCACCTGAGCGGCATCAGCGTCGGCGCTGGGCTGGGCGGTCTGGGCGGGTGGCTGGCGGAACGGCACGGATGGAGTTACGCATTCAACCTGTTCGGCATCATCGGCATCGTGTATGCCGCGCTGCTGATGCTCTTGTTGCGTGACGCGCCGCGCGAGGGCGCGTCGGACTCAAAACCAAACGTCGGTTTCGGCGAGGCGCTTGCCAGCTTGTTCAGTCGCGGCACGTTTTACATCATGCTCAGTTATTGGGGGTTGCTCGGCATGATGGGCTGGGCGGTGGTCGGCTGGTTGCCAACCTACATGACAGAACACTTCCATCTCTCGCAAGGCGTGGCCGGTTTGTCGGCAACCGGCTATCTGCAAGCGGCGATGTTGGTCGGGTTGATCGTTGGCGGCGCGTGGGCTGATCGCTGGAGCCGCACCAACGCGCGCGCGCGCATCCTTGTCCCGTTCATCGGCCTGTGCGTGGCGGCGCCCGCTTTGTTTGTCATGGCCAAGACCAACATGCTGGGCATCGCGATTGGCGCGTTGATAATTCACGGCCTGACACGCACGTTCACCGACGCGAACATGATGCCAGTTCTCTGTCAGGTGGCTGACCCGCGGTATCGCGCAACGGGCTACGGCGTGTTGAACCTGTGCAGTTGCATCACGGGCGGCGTGTCGCTATATGTAGGAGGCGCGTTGCGTGACGCGCACGTGAACGTGAACAACCTCTTCATCTGGTCGGCGGCGAGCATCCTTGTGAGTGCCGGGTTGATGTTATTCGTCAAACCATCTCCCAATGTCTCCTCTACCCTACACTGACATCAAACCGGTCGGCGCGGCAGATTTCTATCTGGCGATCAACGCCACCTTCCGGTTCGTCTTGAAGAAGCTTGGTCACGACGGCCTGCGTCAATACTGGACCGACCTCGGCACGCGCTACTTCGCGCCGGTCACCGCGCGATGGAAGGAGGGCGGTCTGACGGCCGTAGCCGAATATTGGCGGGCGTTCTTCGCCGCCGAACCGGGCGCGGAAGTCGAAGTCATCCAATCATCGAACGAAGTCTTACTCGACGTGAAAGTCTGTCCTGCCATCAAACATCTCCGCGCGCACGGACGGGAGATCGTGCCCTGCTTCTGCGAGCATTGTCACGTCATCGGCAACGCGATGGCCGCGCCCGCGGGGCTGACGGTGCGCGTCGAGGGCGGCAACGGTTCCTGTCGCCAGAGGTTTACGTCATGTTAGGCTGCTACGATTTCTGTGGCCACTACGAGTGGACGTTTGAGTGGTTCCGGCAGCAAGGCGGCGAACCGTTGGTGCGTCAATACTGGGACGAGGCAATTCATCAGGATTCACAACGTCACGCCGCGGCGCTCATCGCCGCAAAAGGCATCGAGGGAATGAAGGAATACTGGGGCCATACGCTGGCTGACGAAGGCGCCGGTTACCACTGCACCGCCACCGACGCCGTGTATCGCATTGACATGCACGAGTGTCCCTCGAAAGGCTTTCTCATTCGCAACGGTCTCCATCAATACCATGATTACTGCGATCATTGCATGGGCTGGATCGGGCCGTTGCTGAAAAAGTCCGGTTGGGTCGTTGACCACGAACACAACCACTGCGGCCAATGCTGGTGGGAACTGCGCCGCGCCAATGATCCCACGCCGCCCAGCCAACCCGGCAAACACGATGTCCGTCTCCGTGCTGACTGGAAAGGCCCTACGCCGCATGACACCTATTCACGTGCGAACCATCCTGACGACAAAACTGTTTCTTGATTTATTGGGCGCTGGTAGCATAGGCCTCCGTGCCTGTGTTGTCTTGGCTGTTATCAGTTGCAGCACAGGCAGGGACGCCTATGCTACCGGATTCCCGGTCCCACCCATTGACCTCGGCCCGGCAATCGGCGCGACTGTCACGTTACCCGATGGCACGCTCGAAACTTTCTACCGACGATCTGCGAGTGGACATGTCTCGATCTTCCGCACGCGTTCCACCAACAACGGTCGCAACTGGTCCGAACCAGAAGCCATCGTGCATCTCACCATCGAACCGTGGGGCGGCCCGATTCCGTTACTCGACCGCGACGGCGAACTGCACTTTGTCATCTCCAAAGCCCGCGGCAACGGACGCAAACCTGCCGTGGATAGATTCATTGACCTCTGGCATCTCCGCTCCACTGGCGGACGCACGAAATGGTCCGAGCCGCAACGCATCTTCGAGGGCTACTGCGGTTCATTGCAAGGAGTCTTCCAACTCAAGAACGGTCGCATCATTGCGCCCTTCGCGGACTGGCTGCCGAATGTCCGCACCGGGCCAAGCGTCACGACCTGCGTCTATACCGACGACGGCGGAAAAACTTGGCACCGCTCACCCGCGAAACTCACCGCGCCGTGCCACGACGGCGCCAATCTCGCAAACTACGGCGCGTGCGAGCCGACGTTGATTGAACTCAAGGACGGTCGTGTCTGGATGCTCATCCGCACGCAGGACGGATTTCTCTACGAGTCCTTCTCGCCCGACGGCGCCAATTGGTCGCCGGCGAAACGTTCGCGCTTTCACTCCTCCAACTCGCCGGCGTTTCCCGTTCGCCTGCCCGATGGCCGCATCGTCGTCTTCTGGAACAACTGCGAACACTGCCTGCGCCTCGGCAACGAGGGCGTCTATTCCGGGCGCGACGCCTTGCACGCTGCGATTTCGAGCGACGAGGGAAAAACGTGGCGCGGTTTCCGCGAAGTCTATCGCGACCCCACACGCAACAGCTCGCCACCGAAGGACGGCGACCGCGGCACCGCCTACCCGCACGCCACAGTAACGAAAGACGGTAAAATCCTCCTCACCTCCGGCCAAGGCGCCGAGCGTCGTCGCCGTTTCCTCGTTGACCCCGACTGGCTGCTGGAGACATCGCAGTCAGAGAACTTCGCGAACACCGACGCGTGGCATCTCTTCAAGGGCGTCGGCCCCGCAAAACGTTTCTGGCGCGACCGTGTGCAAGGCCCAAAACTCATTCCCGGCAAGAATGTCCTTGAGATCCGCGACAACGACAGCGCCGTCTGGAACTTCCCCGCAGCCATGCGCGGCACGATCACGCTCCGGGTTCGCGGCAACGGGCAACTCAGCCTCACTGACCGGATGTTCGAGCCGAGCGACGACACCGGTGAAAAGCTGGCCGCCTTCACAATGCCCATCAACACGGAATCGTGGCAGACACTCCGAGTTGCATGGAATGAAAAGCAGTGCGCTGTCTCACCGGACGGCCTGAATTACCTTCGCCTCCGTTCCCCCGCTGGACTCCTCGTCGAATCAGTGAACTTCACCGCTGTCGAATGGGAACCCGTCGCCTCGCTGCCGGAACCGAACGGTGGATTGATCTGCTATGCCGACGGCGAAAACATCATCGTCGCCGGCGGCACGAATTGGGAGAACGACACGAAACAATGGCTGACAAAACGCTGGCGGTTTCACTCGACATGGAAGCCACTGCCACCATTGCCTGCACCGTTCGCGTATGCGACCGTCGCCGGCAGGTTTACCGCCGGCGGCAACGTCGGACAGAAATCCTCCGACTCGATTCTGGAATGGAACGGTGACCGCCTGCCCCGGCAGGTTGCGCGGCTGCCGCAAGCGGTAACTCTCGCGGGAACATGTTTCACCGACGGTCGCCTATTCATCATCGGCGGCACAGGAGAGGTCGCGGACTTCAGCAGGGTCACAGCGCATTGTTTCGAGTGGCGCAATGGTTTGAAGAGTTTACCGGACTATCCCGCCGGTCCGACCGCCATGCTGTCGGTGGCTGCCGGTAAACGCGCTGTCTTCGCTTTCGCCGGCGCGACGTGGGACGCGGCCACTAAGCAAGTGCTGAATCGCAACGCTGCATTCTCGCTCGACCTCGCGACGCGAGCGTGGAAACCGATTCGCTCGTATCCATTCGCCGCGCGCGGCGTGGCCGCTGTGGCGCTGAACGAGAAACAGATTCTTCTCGCCGGCGGCTACAAGGACAACGGGTTCACCGACGAAAGCTTCATCTACGACATTACGTCGGATCGTTACGAACCAAGCGTGTGTTTACCGATCAGCGGAATGGTCCACCTCGTGAAGACACGCGAGTGGTTGTGGGCACTCGGCGGCGAAGACGCTCTGAAGCATCGCTCCGCCGCCTGCTGGCGACTTCGGCTCTCTGACTAGCCGCGTTACTTCGCCGTGTAGCCGCCGTCCACCGGCAGGTTCGCGCCGGTGACGTAGCGCGCCGCCTCGCTCAACAAGAAAACCACCGGCCCGCCGAGATCGGTGCTGTCGGCCATCCGACCGAGGAACGTCCTCTCGCAGTAGCGGCTCAGGAACGGTTCCGGTTGGTGGTTGAAGAACCCGCCGGGCGAGACGCAGTTCACTCGGACATTGCTTCTCCCAAACAACGCCGCGTAAAAACGAGTGAGATTGACCATGCCGGCTTTGTGAAAGAAATAATCCGGCGGCGGGTCGCCCATGTTGGTGCCCACGTAGAGTTCGAGGCTCGGCCCGACGTTGCCCATGAGGGAACTGATGTTGACGATGCTGCCGCCCTTCTGCTTGCACATCACTTCGCCGAACGCGCGCGTCATGAGAAACACGCCGGTCGCGTTGACGCGCATGGATTCTTCCCACGCGGCCACTGGCGCGTTCGGTGATTTCATCGGACGCGCCACGGAGTTGTTCACGAGTCCGTCCACGCGGCCAAAGCGAGCCAGCACCCGGTCGCGCAGGGCGAGCACGGATGCTTCATCGCCTTGGTCAAGTTTCTCCGCGACGACGGAGCGACCCGCGGCGTTTTCCTCGGCGGCGACCCGTTCAAGTTTCGCCGTGTCGCGCGATGCGATTACCAGCTTCGCACCTGCTCCAGCAATGGCAGCGACCAATCCGCGTCCAAACAATCCCGCGCCGCCGGTGAGGACGACAACTTTGTCTTGAAGGCTGAATGAGTTCATCGGTAAACCGCGTCCGTCTTCTTTGCCGGCGCTACCTTGTTGAAGTTGGCGATGATCTGTTTGAAGTACTCGCCGATACCGATCACGTCCGCGCCGAGCGTGAAGATGGTGACACCTTCTGCTTCGAGAGCTTCGCGGGTGTCGAGCATCCCGGCGGTGACGACGTATTTGCCGTGCTTGCGCGCCGCGGCAGCGACACGTTTGCGCGCGGCAACAACTTCCGGCAGCTTGATCTGCGCGACCTTGCCGATCCGATGACTGAAATCGCCGGGGCCGAACAGCAACGCGTCGTAGCCCGGCACGGCGGCGATCTCCTCGACGTTTGCCAGTCCCTCCGGCGATTCGATCTGAAAGATGAGCATCCGCTCCTCGTTAGCATGCTTGGTGTATTCCGGATACGGAATCTGACAATACACGCCGTCCATGTTCCCGCCATCAATCGGTCGGCGGCCCAGCGGATGGAACCGTGTCATGTCAACGATGCGCCGCGCCTCGTCCGCGGAGGCGACGTGCGGCACCATGAGCGCCGTCGCGTCGGCTTCGAACGGTTTGATGTAGTCGCTGTAGGAGCCTTTCGCGACGCGGACGATGGTGTCCATGTCGAAGAGTTTCGCAGCGCGGATCATGTGTTCGAGGTTGAGCCAATCGTTCGGCACGTGCTCATTGCAGAGCCAGACCGCCGACGCCCCGGCCAGACCGGCCAGTTCGACGACACGCGGATCAATGAGGTTCAGTTTCAACACCGTCGGACACTGTCCGGCGCGGAGTTCACGAAGCATACGGCTGGATCGAAGTTTCATGGCCGGCAGATTACGAAAGAAACAGCGCAACGAAAAGAGCAAACTCCTCCCAACAACAATTGTAGGGCAACCGCCCCGGTTGCCAACCCACAACGACGGCAAGCGAGGCGCTTGCCCTACAACTTGTAGGCCACGCTTGTCCGCCGCAGGCGGATAAACCCCCACGTGGCGAATCCCCCGCCGCGTCAGGAGCCGAGTCCGACGAGACGCCGAGGACGAGGGCGGCAAACTCGGCCTACAACTTTCCCGGCGGTTCCCAGACGACCACGCCCATGTGGTAACGGTCGTGGTTCTCGGCACTCTTGGAATAGTATGCTGTCACGATCTTGTCGTCGGCGCGCTGGACGCTGCTGGGGTCGTTCATTTATTGAGGAAAATCGGCGCTTCACAGAAGCACCGCTACATCACATTCGACGGATTTCGATTTGGGCAACACGCCCTCAGGACTCGACCCCGGCGAGAACTCGGTATCTGACAGCACTACTTCGCACGCCATTCTGACTATTCCGCCTTCTTCCTTCCTCATTCTTCCTTCTTCCTTCTCTGCCTCAAATCGGATATCACCACCACGATGAAACTCACAGTCATCATCCTGCTATCATTTCTTTCGTCACTCTGTGCCGCACCAACACCCAACCTACTCTGGCTGCCTCTCGACGAAGGTTCAGGCACGTTCGCCGCTGACCGTTCACCGAACCGGCTCGAAGCTGAGCTTACCAACGTCCAATGGGCAAAAGGTTCTTTTGGCACCGCCGCCCGGTTCGGCGGCACCAACGCGTTTATCGAACTGCCGCCGGTTCCGTCGTTGAACGGCGCGACGCAATGCACTGTCTCCGTCTGGGCCACGTGGGAAAGCACCGGACGTTATCCGAACCTCCTCACGACGCACACGTGGAGTCCCGGCGGCCTGATGTTCTTTGTGAACAACGATTCCTGTTCGTTCCGTCTCGGTCGCCCCGGCCACCGCGCAGGCGCACCTGACCACGCATGGACCGAAACCAGCGCGTTGTTCCTGAACACGCTGCCGCTCCGACGATGGACGCATCTCTGCGCCGTCTTCGCGTTGCCAAACATCACCACCTACGTCAACGGCAAGCCTGCCGGCAAAGCGACATGGCGCTACCCGATCGAGGCCGACAGCCTTCGCATCGGCAGTTGGGGTGGTCCTCTGTCTCACAACGGCCTCATCAGCGATCTGCGCATCTACAGTCGCGCGCTGACGCCGTCGGAAATAAGCTTTCCCGCGCGCGGCAGCGCCGACTACACGTTGGTCAAGGAATCCCCGCAACTCGCAGCGACGTTCGAGAATCGACGGGCGACGTTCGCCGTTGACACGCGCGGTCGTGTCGTCTCGCTTCGCAGCAAAGCGTCGAACCGCGAACTGCTGGCGCACCCACAGGAGTTGGTCTCGGCGAAGCTAAAAGACGGACGACAACTCACCGCCCGCAAAGCGTCGTTCAAAAATGGCGCGTTGACATTCGAGTTTCCGCGCGGCGCGGGCACGGCGGTGCTGGCAGTTGACACTCGCAAAGATCATTTCACCTTCACGATCCGGTCGTTGACTCTGCCCGATGTCGCCTCGCTCTCGTTCTTCAACCTGCCGGTGACCACGACCAAATACCGCGGCAGCATGGCCAACATGCTCTCCGACGACACCGATGCCGTCTGTCTGCGCGGCTACGATTTGCCGGTCGAGATGTCCACGGAGTTGAAGGTCTGGACCACCGCCGAACACGGTCTCACCGGCTGGCGCGCCGGTCTCGCCGCCGGACCGAAGAAGGAAATGCCGGTGATCTTGCGTGCAATGGCTGCCGACGCCGGCGTGCCAGTCTCAAAACTCGGCGGCCCGTGGTCGCTCGGCGCCGAGGCCAACCGCGGCTCGTACCTGTTCGCCGACCTCTCGCTCGCTTCGGTTGACGATTGGATCGAGTTGGCGCGACGCGGCGGTTTCACGCACGTCCACATCCACGGTTGGTGGAGCACGCTCGGCCACTACGGCGTCAACACGAACCTTTTCCCGCGCGGACTTGCCGACATGAAGGACACCGTCGCCCGCATCCATGCCGCTGGCCTGAAAGCCGGCATCCACACACTCACTGCCTGCATCAGCACACGCGACCCGTGGGTGGCTTCCGAAGCCAATTCTAACCTCATCGCCTCTGCGACCTACACGCTGGCGCGCGCCATATCGCCAACCGACACCGTGATCTACGTAAACGAAAAGCCGGAGCCGCGTCACGACGTCGTCTTCACGTATTCCGGCAACGGCAATGCCATTCGCATCGGCTCGGAAATCATTCAGTACAGCGAAGTCGCCAGAGAACCGCCGTATGCCTTCGCCAAATGCCAGCGCGGCGCGTTCAAGACAAGCCCCGCAGCGCACGTCGCCGGCGAGCCAGCCGATTATTTGCAGCAGCGTTACATGGCGTTCTACCCCAAGCCCGGCTCGCCGCTGGCCGACGAACTGGCCGATTGCATCGCCAACGTCTTCAACACCTGCAAGCTCGACCAGATTTACTTCGATGGTTCTGAGGGCATGATGAACCGGTACGGCATTGATTTCATGCGGCACGCGATCTTCAAGCGCCTGCGCGGCGAGGTGCTGGTCGAGGCGAGTTGCTGGGGCGCGCACAACTGGTGGTTCCATTCGCGGCTCGGTGCGTGGGACCATTCTGTCTGGGCCGCCAAACGATTCCAAGACCTGCACATCGCTTCCGACGAGAAATTCCGCCACACCGATCTACTCGAACCGCAAATGGGCTGGTGGGCACCGCGCGCGCCGACTACGCAGGCGCGCGGCCATTTCCTCGACGAGATGGAATACTTCGCGGCGAAGAATCTCGGCCTCGATTCCGCCATGTCCATCCAAGGCGTGAATGTTACCCGCCAGCCGCTGCCATTCCACATCGAAAAACAAATGACCGTTCTCGGTTGGTATGAACGCCTCCGGCTCGCGCGCTACTTCGATACGCAGACCGTCGCGCGCGTAGCCGTGCCCGGCGACGAGTTCCGCCTCCGACAAAATCGCGACGGCCTGTGGCAGTTCACGCCCGTCAACATGTCCGCTCACCGCATCACGCACCCCACAAGCTGGACAACAACGAACCCGTTCGGTGAACAGCCACTCTCCGCCCGCATCGAAGCGCTCTACGCCGCCGCACCGTACGACAGTCCAAAACGAATTTGTCTGAGCGGTGATACCAACCTGTGTTTACGCGCCGAGAACAAAAGCACGACTCGACGCAGCGCTTGGACCAAGACTACTCTCACGTTCGCGCCACCGTACCGGAATATTTCCGGAACAGGAGCCTTGGGTGTGTGGGTGAAAGGCGACGGCAAAGGTGCGTTGTTGAACATCCAACTCGCCAGTCCCCGCGAGTACATGGGCGGACGTTCGGACCATTATGTGACACTCGACTTCACCGGTTGGCGGTACTTCGAGCTTCTGTTCCGCGAACGCGACGTGGAACAGATGCACAAATACCAGTGGCCGTACAGCGGCGGTTACGGCGTCTATCGCACCGGTCTCGATCTGGCGCACATTTCCGAACTCAACCTCTATCTGAATGAGTTGCCACCCGGCGAAACCACCGAAGTCATCATCCGTCCCATCATGGCACTCCCCGTCCAACCTGCTGAGTTGAAGAACCCATCGCTCAGCGTCAACGGCCAGACGCTCACCTTCCCCGTCACGTTGAAGTCCGGTGATTTCCTCGAACTCGAACCAACCGGCGACTGCACGCACTACAATGACAAAGGCGATCCGCTGTCGTCGCTCCATCTCCCTGTCCTGCCGATGCTGCGCCCCGGCGAAAACACAGTCGCCCTCGACTGCGCCCGCGCCGAAGTCACCGTCAACGCGTTCGGCACGCCATTCGGCACACTCAACCCGCGTCGAAAACAGATCGCGCGCGAATACGACATGCCCCGCTGGATCACCGCGCCAACGGAGTGGGACCTGTCGGTTCGTCCCCGCGAAAAAGCCCGTCTCGAACTCGAACTCACCGGCGGCATGGACACGCCTGTTCTGACTGTAAACGGTCGCGAAGTTCGTTTCCCTGTCACGCTGAAACCCGGCGAAAAGCTGGTCTGCCGCGATCAACGTCACTGGATCGTCACGGACGCCAAACGCAAGACAATCGCGGAAGGCAACTTCGCCACCGCGTTGCCGGTTCTGAAGGGCGGACCGAATCGCATCGCATTCACCTGCGCCGCACCCGAACGCGCTCAAGTCAAACTCATGAAGATGTACCATTGATGAAAGCCGCCATCTTCACTCTTGTCGTGTTGCTGTTGGCACCGCTACAGGCGGCGGAGAAAGTGCGCCTCATTTACAACGATGACGGGTTCAACTTCCTTGATTCCGGCGACGATCTCAGCGTGAAGGATCTGCGGGCTTACCTGTCGCGATTGCGCGGGACGCAGGTGGACTTGATCGCGTATTCCGTGGCCGAAGGCGGTTATGTGACGTTGTATGAGAGCGAGATTGCCGACACCTTCGGAAACGGATTCACGACCTGGGACAAGGTGCGGACGAAACGATGTATTCATAATCGCAAACGTTTGCAGGCGGAAGCGGGTGACTACATTGGCGCTGTGTTCTCGATCCTGCGCGAGATGAAACTGCCGGTCGTCGCCAGCATCCGCATGAACGACGCCCACATGAGCAGCGATCCCACCGGGCCGTTGGCCGGACAGTTTTGGAAGAAGCACCCCGAATGGCGGCTCGGCGCGCCCTATGGCTACTACGCCAGTTGCCTCAACTACGCCGTGCCGGAAGTTCGCGACTACCTGCGGCGCGTCGCGCAGGAGATCATCGCAAAGTTTCCTGACATCGCGGGTATCGAACTGGACGGGATGCGTTCGCCGTTCTTCTTCAAACCGAACGAAGGCGCGAAGAACGCTCCGTTGATGACGGAACTGTTCCGCCAGATTCGCGGCGATCTCGACGCCGCGGCCCGCGCGAAAGGTCGCAGCCGTTATCTGCTCCGTGTGAACGTGCCGCGCACGCCGGAGTCGGCGCTGGACTGGGGCATGGACGTGAGCGCGTGGGATCGCGAGCGGCTTGTGGATGGCATTTCACCGGGCTGCTACAACACCGATTTCCAGCCGGCCATCGAGGCGTGGCGGGAATTGCTGGGTAACCGTGTTCCCATCCATGCCTACATCAACGTCAGCCCGGCCTCGGCCATGTATCTTTCGCTGGAACAATACCGCGCTGTCGCAGCCAACGCCTACGGCGCCGGGGCGGACGGCGTGTATCTGTTCAACTTCCCCTGCCTCGACGAATTGTCCCGCTTGCTGCCACGCACCCTCAATCAACCAGCCATGCCGCCGCTCGACTTTCGCGCGCAGGGTTGGCACCCCGATCTCGTGCAAACGCGTCAGGCGTTGCGAGAACTCGCCGACTCGGACAGGCTGGCGCGCAAGGACAAGCACTACCTCTTTTACACCGGTTCGCGGACTGATTACCGCCATTACACGCAAGACATCGCTTACATTGACCGGGTTGCGGCGAAACCCGCAGAGCTTTCCTTCCGCTGTTACCACAGCGCGAACGCGAGGGAGGCGACATTGAAGCTGAAAACAGTTGGCGTCACTACCCGTGAGCAATTCAGCTTCACTCTCAACGGCAAACCCATCCTCGCCAAACGGCTGCATTCGCCCGGCGGACGCGACGCGCGTATCCACAGCATTCCGCTACAGCCTTACTCGCAGTTTATCTTCACGCTCGCGCCCGACATGCTGCATCGCGGTGACAATCAACTCACTGTTTCCCTCGTCGAGAAAGAGCCGGACGTGACCGGCAAGATTGACCTCGTAGAAATGGAACTGCTGCTTCGTTATGGAGTTACCCCATGAAACGACTCACCACCCTCATTGTTCTGCTGCTGGCTCCACTGACCGCGCTCTATGCCGCCGAGCCGACGCGCGTGGCCGCCGTCACACTCTCGTGGGCCGACAAGGACCGGACGTTGGCACACACGCTGGAAATGCTCAACCGCGCAGCAGAACAACGCGCACAGATTGTTTGTCTGCCACAAGAGTGCGCTCCGCCAGACGCGTTGGGGGCGATTCGACAAGCGGCAGCGAAGGCGAAGTATTACGTCGTGGCTAATCTTCAGGAGCAGGCCGATGGGAAAATGTTCCTCACTTCCTACTTGATCGGCCCCGATGGCGCAGTGTCCGGCAAGTATCGCAAGTCGCACCGGCTACCCGATGAACCGATTGCGCTCGGCGATGAGTTGCCCGTGTTCGACACGCCGTTCGGCAAGGTCGGGTTGATGATCGGCACTGACCTCTATTGGCCGGAGATTCCGCTGGTGTTGGCGCTCAAGGGCGCAGAACTCGTGCTTTGTTCGAGCGCACCGGAGCCGGTGCCGCAATCGGCGCCGACAGACGTGTTGATGCGGACGCGCGCGTTCGACAATCACATCACGTTCGCCTGCGCCAATTACGCCGGCGAACTGCCGTATCTGTGCAGCAATCACCCAACCTACACAGGTTCGCCGCTCGGACGCGGTTGTGTCATTGACCGGTCGGGTATCGTCGTGGCGGACACCGGCATCCGCGCGGGCGTGGCCGTCGCAGCGGTGGATTTGAAACGAGTCGCCGACCTTTACCGGTTGACGTTCCACGAAGACCGCAGCTTGTTTCACTATCTCGTCAAGCGCGACATCAAGCCGCTCGTCGCCAAACCGCAGAAGCGCCGGATCATCGTCAGCATTGCGCAGGTGTTCGCAAGCCACGGCCCCAATCCGAAACCAGACTCGGAGTTCGCTAAGATTCTCGACGCAGCCGGCGCGCGCGGTTCCGACGTGATCGTGATGAGCGAGTTCAGTTTCCCGACCGACACGCCGGTCGCGGAGAAGACGTTTGCGTTGGTCGCCGAGAAGGCGAGGAAATATCGGAGCTACATCATCATCGGGGGCCTGCGCGACCCGGCGATGCCGGGCAAGAGCGGCAAGGCAACCTCATGGGCCTACCTCTGGGACCGCGCCGGTCAAGTCGTTGGCAAGTATCGCATCTCGCAATACGGCGGCAGCAAGGAACTGCCTGTGTTCGCGACCGATTTCGGCGTCATTGGCATCATCCTCTGCGGCGACATCTACTCACAGGAGATCGCGCGGGCGATGGCGTTGCAGGGCGCGGAGATTGTCTTCTGTCCGTCGCAATCGTGGGGACCGTCCGGCGTCTTCAACCGCTGGATGCAAGAGACGCGCGCGCTCGACAACGGCGTCTGGATGGCGGCGGCGCATTTCCCGATGTCCGACATCAGCCAGCGCAGCTACGTGATTGATCCCTACGGCCACCTCGTCACCGCCACGCCTTACTGGACCGAAGGGGTGGCCACGACGGAGGTTGATCTCGACGCCGGTCGTGTCTGGTTTGCGCGCTCCGACAAACCCGGTCCCGCCGGCAAACCGGGTTACCTCCACGCCTACTTCCCCCAATTTGTCCCCGAACGACGAACCGACTTCCGTGCCGTACTCTTCGCCGGTCGCCGGCCCGAACTCTACCAAGCGATCATCAAGAAAACGCTCGCTGATCGCGACATCCCGCTCGAACTCAAAGACCGCATGGGAGTGCCGCGATGAAGCCGCGTTGGCCCCACCCAAGCCGAAATCCCTATTACACCTAATATTCCTACAAGTATCTTCTTGATGGAGTTTGGTTTTCTGGTAGGATTACTACGTATGAACGCAACAACAAAGACTGATTCCGTCTGGTTTACCACGAAGGGCCAAGTCGTCATTCCGATGCGGTTGCGCAAGCTGTTCCACATTGAGGACGGCACCCGCGCCATCGTCTCGGCGACGCCGGAAGGTATTCTCTTGAAACCCGTCACCGCAGCGCTCATCAAGCGCGGACGCGGGATCGCCAAGCGCAAACCCGACGACAAGCCGTTCCGTGAGTGGTGGGCCGAATACAAGCGTGAGGAAAGAGCCATGGAGGAAGCCAGGTATGCCCGCCATGGTTCTTGATTCCTTCGCGCTGGTCGCCTACTTCCGCAACGAACCCGGTGCCGAGACCGTCGAAGCTCTCCTTACCAAGGCTGCCGGGAGCGACCGTCCGCTACACATGACGGAAGCCAACTACGCGGAAACCAAGTACACGCTCATCCGAAAAGATGGCCCCGACGCATGGGAAGCCTCCGCTCGCATCCTCGAAGGGCTTCCGATCGAGTTTCACCCCATCAACCGCGCGCTGGCTGACGTGGCGGCCGATTTCAAGGCGCGTTCCAAGCTCAGCCTCGCCGACGCCTTCGCAGCCGCGCTGGCCAAGGAGAAAAAGGCCGAACTGCTCACCGGCGATCCCGAGTTCAAGGCGTTGGAGAAAGAAATCAAAATCAATTGGATCACCGCCAGGCAGTGAAACTGTTGCTGAGACTTTCTCTACTCTCCCTGCTGCTGGCACCGGTGGCCGGTGTCGCGGGGCAACTTCAAGCCGGCGTCGCCAAAGTGGAGATCACTGACCGCACTGTGCCTGTCAACGACCCTTTGTTCGCGAAGACGTTGGTGCTGCGGAGTGACGACACGACCGTGGCGATAATCACCGTGGACGCTGTCGCCATCGGCGAGATCGGCAGAATTAAAAATGACTTTCTCGTGAACGTGCGCGCACAACTCCAAAAGGAACTCAACATCCCGCCGGCGCACGTCCTCATTAACGCGAGCCATTGTCACGGCATCGTGTGCGCGGATGTCGAACGACGGACCGTGCAGGTCGTGAAAGATGCCTGCCGGAACTTTGTGCCCGTGAAAGTCGGCGCTGGACGAGGACACGAAGACCGTATCTCCGAAAATCGCCGGCTCAAGCTGAAGGACGGCACCGAGACCGATGTGCGCCACGCCTATTCGACGGCTCCCGACGAGGAGATTGTCGGCGCCGGGCCGATAGACCCGGAGATTGGCCTGCTGCGTCTCGACAGTTTGCACGGAAAGCCGTTCGCTGTCGTTTATAATTTCGCCGTCCATCCCATCCAAGGCGTGCCGAACCGAGGGAACACGGCGGACATCACTGGTTTCGCGTCGAAGACCATCGAGGACGGTCTCGGCGCATTCGCCATCTTCTTGCAGGGATGCTGCGGCGACATCAATCCGGTGCGCTACAAGGACGTCCACAATTCCCGCGATGCCGAGCCGCTCGGAAAAACGCTCGGCCTCAGTGCGCTGCAAGCCCTGAAGAAAATTCGGACACGCGAGAATAACGACCTGCGCGTGATCAATGAAGTGCTGGCGTTGCCGCGCGCCACCGATTTCGAGCGGCGCATCGCGGCGCTTCAAGCTGAGCAGACCAAGTTATTTCAGTCGTTGCGAGGCACGAGTCTCAACCTGAAGACCTTCACGGAGTTGTTCCCGCAATACAAGGAAGGTAAACTCGACGCGGAGAACCGGGCGAAGGTGGAAAGCTACATTCGGAACGTCCACACGATGGAGAAGGTCACACGACTCCAAGTAAACCTCGATTTGCTCAAGAAACACCAAGCACGGAACACCGCCGCCAAGAGCGCGACGGTTGACGTCGAGATCATGGGCGTGCGGATTGGCGACTTCGTGTTGCTGACGTTCCCCGGCGAGTTGACCGTCGAGGTCGGCCTCAACATCAAGAAGCGCGCCCCCGCTCCGTTCACGTTCGTCGCCGGTTACACCAACGGCTACATCTACTACGCGCCGACCGCGGAACGACGGAACAACAAGGGCTACGCGCAGGAAGATTGCGATTGCCTGCTCGCTCCCGAATGGCAGGAACTGTTCGAGGACAAAGTGGCTGCGATCCTCAAGAAGCTGTGATTCGACGAAGTGTCTCATCCAGATGCTCGGCGCTGCGAACGCTGAAACGCTTTACAACGGCATTGCCTTCGACTTCTTCGAGTCCCCTTCCCTCACTTCACTTTCAAAATCTTCACATCATCAACCCACACGGTATTCGGCACGAGAAAGCTGAACCAACGCTTCATCGGATGCGCGAAACCTCCGGACCGATGACGGGCGAGTAGTTTGCCATCTATGCTGAGGCGCATCTCGTCGCCTTCGGTGACGAGAACGAGATCGTGCCAGGCGTTGTCGGCTTTCCACGAGACCGTCATCTGCTTCGTCTTCAACAACGCATCGAGGTTGACGGGCAGTTTTGCTTTCCGGTCCAAGTATTCCTGTCGTCGTTTGCGGATTTCGAGGTTCATCACTCCGGTCTTGTGATCAATGAGCGTGATGCTAGTTCGCGAAAGGATGCCGTAGCAGAGATGGCCAGCGTGGACGTCCTTCAACTCGCGATCCACAAAACCGAGTTGGAGCGACTCGTCCTTGTTCAAACCGGGGAACCGGAAACGCACAACCACGCCGCCGTCGGTGAACCCGGCCTCGTGATGAATGTGTGCCGCATGCCCAGCTTCCTTCGACGCGCTCGAGATCTTCAGGATGCCGCCATCGAGATCAGCCTGTTTGATCTGCGGCACACGGTCTGCCGTCGCACTGTTCCAGCCATTACCAATGGCTTTGGCGAGATTGCCGGTCTCCTCGCGCTCGAAGGCGTCATGGAAGATCAGCTTGCCCTTTTCACGAAGCCAAGCGGCGTCATTGGTTGGTGGGGGAGTGTCAGCAGCGTGCAGCAGGGAACTCCAGGCACAGCACAAACTCAAGACAAGCGTTTTCATCTGCGTCTCCATTCCATCAAACATCCTCAATTCAAACTGTTGTGATAACAGTCATCATACTCCTTTCGGCACGGCCCAGTGGCCGGGGCGGTATTCGCGACGGACGAGTTTGTTGGCGTCAGCGTCGCCGATGCACTGCTCCTTGAGCGGGTCGAACTGGAGCGTCCGACCGAGGCGCGTAGCGATGTTGCCGAGGTGACAGAGACAGGCTGAGTAGTGATGAGTCTCCACGTCGGCGTTCGGGCGCGCGCCGGTCTTGATGCAGTCGAGGAAGTTGCGGTTGTGCGCCGCGAGATCGAGTTTGCCCTCGCCTCTTTCCACCAGCTTATTCTTCGCGGCGAACAGATCCCAACCCTCTCCCTTGCCGAGAATCATGTAGCCCTTGGTGCCGTAGTAACCGTCGCCGTTCTCGTGGCCTTCCTGCACGTAAGGCGCCCAGATGCGTTGCTCGTAGATGAGTTGCTTCTTCTTGCCGGCGTCGAGGTCGTATTCGAAAACCACCGTCTGCGTGTCGGGAAACTGCTGGTCGTCGTCGAAGAAATACTTGCCGCCGAGCGCGCAGACGCGGCTCGGATGACGCTCGCCGGCGCCGAGGCCCCAGCGACCAAGATCGAGGTCGTGAACGCCGTCGTTGCCCATGTCGCCGGTGCCGAACGCAAACCACCAGCGCCAGATGCCGGGCAGAAGGTTCAATTGATAGCGTACCATCGGCGCGGGGCCAACCCACGCGTCGAAATCGAAGTGCGGCGGCGGCTCGGAAGGCTGCTGCTTGCCGATGTTGCGACGCAACTGGCTGTTCCAGACGCGCACGGTCAACACATCGCCGATGGCGCCACCTCGAACCTTCTCGATCCCCGCGCGAACCTGTGCGCTGCTGCGACTCTGCGTACCGACTTGGACGACGCGTTTGTTGCGGCGCGCGGCCTCAATCATCAGGCGGCCCTCGCGGATGTTGTGTGAGCCGGGCTTCTCGACATAAACGTGCTTGCCGGCGTCGCACGCAAGGATGGTCGCCGGCGCGTGCCAATGATCCGGCGTGGCGATGACGACCGCGTCCACCGATTTGTCCTCCAAGATCCGGCGGAAATCCTTTTCAGCCTTTGGGGTCTTGCCCTTGAGTGTCTCGACGTTCTTCACCGCGGACGCGAGACGGTTCGCGTCCACGTCGCTGACGCTGGCGATGTTCACGTCGGCGAACGCGGCGAACGACTTCAACAAACTGGTGCCCATGCCGCCGGGGCCGATGATGCCGAGCGTGAACTTCCCGTTCGCGCTCTGGGCGCGCAGCCCGGTGGCGACGTGAAACGCCGCCGCGCCGGCAGCGAGCGTGGTGGACTGTTTCAAGAATGTCCGGCGGGTGATTGTGTTCATGGATGTGCCTCCAGATTTACGATGGGGTCAACCCGGCGCAACGGAGCGCGGTGGCGTGGACGGTGATGTCGTGCTCGGCGGACCACGCGAGACGTTTCTCGCCGCGAAGGACGCGCGCGAAGTCCACGAACTCGCCGTTGTAACGTCCCGGTGGAACTTCGAGTGCGAGGGGGTTCTCGCCTTTCTTGAAAAAGCCTCTTGCCTCCGTGAGGTAAAGCGTGCCCCGTCCCGATTCGAGCGGCTGAATCTCCATCGCGCCCTTGGTTCCCACGACGTGGAACCGCCGATGCGGCCCGCCGAACGGGTCGCCGTGATTGCAACGGAACGTCACGGTCGTCTTCGGATATTCGAGAACCGCCAACTGATTGTCGGGCAGCCCGGCAGGAGCAAGCCCGGTCGGTTTGCCGAACGCGTGCACCGCCGAGGGCGCGCCGAGCAGAAAGACGACCGCGTCAGTCAAATGACAACCCAGTTCAAACATCCCGTAGCCGGGGATAGCGGCGATTTCCGCGTGGAGCCGGGCATCGGCCAGCTTGCCCATCGAAGCGCTAATCTCGGTGATCTGGCCGAGCCAACCTTCGCGGTGGGCGCGGAACAACAACTCGAACGCCGGATTGTAGCGGAGCATGTAACCCATCTGCACCGTCAATCGCCGGCGTTCGGCTTCCAAGCGCAACGCTTTGAAGTCCGAGTGGGTGTCCGCGCCCGGTTTGTCGAGGTGAATGTGTTTGCCCGCGCGGAGACAAGCGAGAGCCGCGCGCGCCGAATCGCCAAGCGTCGTCTCGACCACAACGGCCTTGACCGACTTGTCCGACAACAACGCCTCCTCCGTCAGCCATTTCAGCCCGGCGTAAGATTTCTGTTTTTCCGCGCCCGCCCGGCGACCGGCAATCGGCTCGGTGATGCCCACGACCTCGTAGAGATCGGTCAGCGAACGGACCGCCTCCATTTTACCGGCGGCGTGTGCGTGCGAGGTGCCGATCTGGCCAATGCGAATCCTGGCGGGACTGTCCGCCGCGAACGCGCCAGCGAGGGGCGTGAGTGCAGCGGCGGCGACTGTCTTCAGTGCATGACGGCGGGTAATGGGTATATTCATGGCTGCGTTATTGGACGCCAGAATACCCCCAAAGTTCAAGCCGGAAACGGGCAGTTCACAGCGAAGGCGCGAAGACGCGAAGAAATGAGTGGGGACGATTCGGTTGAAAGCCGGCGACGCGGCAAAGCGAGAAGATTGCAGAGTTAGCCAACTCCGCAATCTTTGTGCAACGGTGTTGTTGCTTGCCAGAGCGCACTGCCCACGTCTGCCACATCAGTGTAACACCTATTACACTGATGTGGCCGGGAGCCAGAGATGCTGAGAGGTCGGCCGACTCTGTGAGTCGGCGCCTGTGCCGCCGGCGATGCAAGCCGAGACGCAGTCTCGGCCTACAATCCGGCGCTGACCGAATTCGCGAACTGCACCCTGTCTGCCGGGTTTATCTTGTTGGGATTCGGTAGGTGCGTTTGCCGGCTTTGACTTCGACGGTGGGGAGCGGGTTGCCGTCGGGTGCTTTCGGGTTGCGGTCGCTTTGCGTTTTGAAGTCGTCCTGACAAAATGCTTTGTGCACCACCGGCGCGGTGCGCATCTTGGACGGGAAGCTCAGCCCTTTGTGGACAGACTGTGCGAAGTAGTCTTGCGGGTCAATGTCCGGCAGGGCGAGAATCTCTTCCAAGCCGAGATATGGACAGAGCGCGTCCACCCACGCCACCAAGCGCGCTTCTTCTTCGGGCGAGACGCGGACGTCGTGATGTTTGCCGCTGGTCACTTTCTGAATCAGGCGGCTACGATAGGACATGGCGGTCATCGCCGGCACGACGGTGTCCTCGGTCGGGAATTTCACTTCCGGGTTCGGATAGACGTGATACGGGAAAATCGGCCCGGCGATGCTCGTGCGCGGCAGATCAGCAATCGTCTTTGGTTTGTCTCCGAACACCAGCAACACATACGGCCAACTGAACACTGTGCCCGGCTCGGTCCGGTGCGTCAGGTCCAGCCCGGCTTTCGGCTCCTTGCCGCCGTGGCATTTCACGCAATGTTTGTCGAGCACGGGCTGGACGAACCGCGGGAAACTCACCGTCTCGTCGCCCCACGCCGGCGGCGTGATGTCACTCGGTGGACGGTTGAGCGCGAGGCACGGTTTCACGTCGGGCGTGACGCCGCGGGTCTGGTGGCAACCGACGCAGCCGCGTTTCTCGCCGGGCATGACGTGCGTGAACGAGCGCATCGTCTGGAGGCAACGCCCCTTCTCGTCGAGCAACTGGAAATAGAGCGCCTGCACCGGCGGCACCTTGAAGTTGACACTGCCGTCAGCCTCGACCGGCACGGTGCCGAGAATCCGTTTCGTCGTGTCGTCCATCAGGAACGACGTGGGCGTCTCGCCGGCCAGGGTGTAACGCGGAAATGCTCCTTTCGAGCGGTACCGATCGGCTTCGGCGGCAGTCGAGCGTTTGCCGTCGCACCAATTCTGGCTTTCCAGTTCGAGGATGCGCAGCGATTTAGCGAGGCCGCGCGGGATGCCGGAGCCTTCATACACGTCGGCGCTGAAGAGCACGCCGGGTTCGGCCTTCTGATTGGCGGCGATCATCTTGCCGGGCCACCGGACATTCGGCGGAATCAGGCGCGGCATCGGGCGGGAACGGATCGGCTGCGCGTGCAGGACATTGAACGCGCCTTTGTAGAGCAATTCCATGTTGCCGTCGTAATCCATCAGGTACAGTTGGAAGTACGAAAGATCGGGGTCGCGCGGGGTCATGACCGGCTGGCCGATGCGCGCCGAGACCAACAATAAATCCTTGCCGATCGGGAACGGCGTATGAAACGCCCCGTAACAGGTCGGCGCTTGGAACTCGGCGTTGTACGGTTTGTCGGCCGGGCCGTTGCCGACCTCGCACCACGGGACGTGTGGCGTGAGATTGTAGAGGCCGTCGGGATAATTCATTCCCTCGCTCGGCACGATGATGCCGAGCGGTCCGCCATAGGCGTCGTGGTGGCCGGTGGCGTTGAAGATGACTTTCGTGGTGCCGGGGATGGCGCGCGGATTCAGCAACATGTCCGGCCAATGGCTCTGGTTACCCCAGAACGCGTTGAGGCCGGTGCCGTCAGGGTTGACCGTCCAGAGGCTTTGGATACGCAAGACTTCCTTGTCCACGTATTCCCAGCGCGTGTAGATCAGCCGTCCATCCGGCATAAACGACGGCAGGTAATCCACTTCATTGTTGGCGCTGATGAAATAGATGTTCTTCCCGTCGCGGTCGCAACGGGCGAGGATGAACATCCGGAACTTCGACCCGCCGCAACGCAGATAATGATTGCACCGGCTTGTCGAGAAAATGATCCCGCCGTCGGGCGCGTAGATCGGGTCGAGGTCGTTGTAATCGCCGTCGGTGATCTGTCGCCAACCGCTGCCGTCCACGCCGACTTCGTACAGATGATACGCCGGCTTGTCCGAGGATTTCATGCAAAAGAGAATCTTCTTCCCATCGAACGAAACATCCGGCCGCCAGAACGCCGCCGGCGCGCTCTGCGGCGCGAGTTTCCGCACCGCCGCGTCCGGCCGCAGCCCGTCGAGCACCAGCAATCGCCCGCCCGTCGTCGCCGTGTCCTCGTTGCGGTGACGCACCTCGTGAATCGCTTCCGAGCCGTGGACGTACGGGTTGTCAATGCAGACGATCCGGCTGAAATCAATCGCCGGGTCGCCGAGCAACAGCTCGCGTTTCAACCGGCGCAGTTCGAGATACGACGCCTCGCTGCCGTCGGTTTTCAGCTTCACCGGCGCGGTAATGTTGCGCCGCCGCGCAATGCGCTCGATCCGCGTCAACTCTTCCTTGCATGCCGCTTCCCAAGACTTCGCTCCGCGTTGTGCCAGCCAATCACGTTTCAGCAACTCATCTGCCTCCGCTGATGCCAGCGCGACCGTCGCCGGTTCCGGGAACGATTCCGGGCCGATCAACGGCGACGGCTTCACCACCGGCGCCTTCTTCGCTATTGCCGTTTTCCGTGCCGGTTTCGTCCGTGGCCCCGGGACGCCTCCGCACGCCGCGCCGCGCTTGGCGAGCGCGTCCGCACCACGCTGCCACTCCGCTTTCACCTGTTCCGCGGAAAGCGCCACGGTGAACATCGCCACTTCGTCCAGCCCGCCTTGGAAAAACTCGCCGCGCCCGCCCAGCGAACCGATGAACGCGGTTGCGGACGGATTGTAGCGCACCACGCCTCGTCGCGGCTGCGAGCCGATGAGCTTGCCGTTGAGATAGACCTTCATCGTCGCGCCGTCGAAGGTGGCCGCGCAATGATGCCACGCGCCGTCGAGCAGTTCGTCAGGATCAATCTTCGCGTCGCACTCGACGTAGCCGCCGATGTTCAGTCCCAACGACAGAATCGTTCCGTGCTCCTGAAATGAGAAGAGCAGCCGGTCCGGGCATTCTTGACGGAAGATTTCGTTGTAGCGGTCGAACGTCTCCGGTTTCACCCAAGCCGAGAACGAAACCGCCTTCACCTCGCCGGCAACGGCGGGCATCTTGGCTTGAATCTGGTGCTTGTCCGACAGCAGCACTCCGTTCCCATACACGCCCTCGGCGCGCGACGGTTCAGTGTCGAACGACCACCGCGCCACCGGCTCCGCGCGCAAAGTCCCCAGCATTGAAAACAGACAGAGTGTGAGGACGCTTTTCATGATTTCCTTTCGTGCGCAACTACACGACGGTTGCCGGTTTGGTAGAGGGTGGCGACTTCGGCGTCGGTCAATGTTCCGCGATAGAGGCGAACGTCATCGAGCGCGCCGTGGAAGTTGTTGGCGGGATTTCGTTCCCAGTTCTTCCACGCGCCGAGCCGGTAGGCAGCCATGTCGAGCGGGACGCCGAGGTCCATCGGCTTGCTGCCGGCGGGCTGGCCGTCGAGATAGAAACGGATGACGCCGCCGATGCGCGGGTCGCAGACGACGGCGACGTGATGCCAAGCGCCGGGCGCGACGGCGGTGGTCGCGTGATTGTGGACCCAGAACTTGCCGCCGAAATTGACGGCGACGTTGGGCGTGCCGTTTTTCAGCAGGCTGAAATGAAATGATGATGCGCCGGAGCCGTCGGTGAAAAGCAGCGGACTCCAAGTGTTGATGAGTTCGTCAGCGCGAACCCAGAGCGCGACGGAGACGGCCTCCTGCGCGCCGGCAGGTTTGCCTTGGACGAAATTCTTGCCGTCGAAGTTGTTGAGTTTCCACGACGCGATGAGTTCCGCCGGCAACGGCGGCGCCACGTACGGCGGCGGCGGGATGTCGCGCGCGGAATCCAACGTCGGCACCGGCCGGAAATCGGGCCGGCCTTTGGCGGCGATGTTGCGCCGGCCAAAGTAGGAACCGTAGAACGGCGCGTTGGCGTCCACCCACGTGACGAGCTTGATGAACTGCTCTTGCGGGAGCACAACCTTGTTGTGGCCTTTGCGCAACACCTCGATGAGCCGGCTCTTGTGCGAGCCGTAGGTGTACGGCGGGACGGCTTCGATGTGCGACATCGAACCGTTGCTGACATACGACGGGCCGGACTTGTCGGGTTCGGGGCTGGTCCATTCCTGAATGAAATTGACGAGACCTTTGCGCAACAAGTTCTCGTAGGAACGGCTGAAGTGTTCGGTCATCTCGCCGGTGAGATCGAGGTTGGCTTTCGGTTTGTCGCCGCTGTGGCAACTGACGCAATGCTTGTCGAAGACCGGTTGCACGTCGCTCGGATAATGAATCGGACGCGGCCCGGCGTCGCCGGGTTGCGGGCCGATGGCGCGCGGCGACTTGGACATCGCCAGCGGTCGCTCCGGCGCGAGCGTGCCGTCGCGCGGGTCGTGGCAACCGACGCATGAACGCGTTTCGCCGGGCTGGAAGTTGACGAACGTGCGCATCTTCTGGACTTCCATGAAATCCTTGTCGAGCGCGGCAAAGAAGATGTTGCGGCGCGCCGGCACTTTGAACAGCGCCGAGCCGTCGGCTTCGACGGGCACGATACCGAGCAACACGCCGACCCAGATGTGCGTGTGCAGCGAGATCGCCGGTGCTTGGCCCCGCACCTCATCGCCGGGCTGGATTTGCGAGGCGACCCACGAACGCGGAATCTGTTCCATGACGCGCAGGTATTTGATCGTGCCGGGCTTCACGCCTTTGAGGCTGCGGTAGAGGTCAACGAGCAACACGGTGGACTCGCCCTTGTCCGCATCGGCCACGGTACCCAACGCCGGCAGCTTCGGCTCGACGGGGCGCGAGGTGAGCAGCATCGGCTGGAAACAGGACATTTGCGGGTCTTGATGAATCAACACGCGGTTGCCGAACGCGTCGAGCAGCCAGATGCCGTAAGCTTGCTGGTCGTTGTAACGCTTGTCGGGATTGTGCGAGACGAGGAAGAATTTGTCCGAGAGCGGATACGGGTCGCAGTAGAACGAGCCGAACACGTCCTCGACCAATCGTCCGTTGCGAAACTGGAAGAGGCCGCGCAGCCCGCGCGTCTCGACTTCGGGCGTCAACGTCGTCATCGCGTCTTTCGTGCGGCGGTCTTTGTTGCGGTCAATCACGCGGATCGAGCCGACGGCGAGCGGTTCGTGGCCGACACCGGCGGCGACGACGAGGTCGGGTCGGCCGGGAATCTGGCGGCCGGCGAAGAAGACGCCGGGATTGTCAATGTTGTGGCCGTAGATTTCCTCCGTGCCGGTGCCGTCGGGGCGCATCGCCCAGAGCGACTGCACGGCGGCGATGCCTTTATAGACGTACTCCCAACGCGTGTAGATAATCCGCCCGTCGTCGAGCATCGTCGGTGTGGACTCGGTGAGCGCGCCTTGTGAAAGCTGGTGGAAGTTTTTGCCGTTGGCGTCCATCCGGTACATCGTCGTGCAAGTCAACGAATGCCCGCCGCACAACACCGTGCATTCCGACCGGCTGGAGACGAACACAATCCGCCCGTCCGGCAGGTAACACGGGTGCATATCATCCGTCCAATGGCCGTAGAGGCGTGGATCTTTTTCCAGCGCGACCTTCGAGTAAGCCGAGTGGCGCTCGACACGCTTCGGCTCGTCGTCAGGCGGAAACGTGAGTTGACGCAGCCCCGTGCCGTCGAGGTTCTGTTCCCAAATCCGGTAACCGTCAGGCTTGCGGGCGCGATAACCGAAGATGATGCGCTTGGCATCGTGCGAGATATCGTAGCGGTCGAAGATGCCGCCGTTGAGTTTCGGAACGATGTCGCGCGTCTTGCCCGTGGCGAGATCGAGTTCGGTGAGATTACCGCCCCACTCCGTCGGTCCGTGGTAGTAATCGTCGTAGTAATGTTGCGAGTCGTAAGTGTAGCGTCGCGTGAAGATGATCTTCCGTTCCTTCAACAGCGGATTCGCCTCCACAAGCATCTCGCGCTTGCAGCGTTCGAGTTCGGCGAACGTCTCGACCGCATCGAGCCGGCGTAGGAATTCGGCGGCGGGATACCCGCTCGATTTTCCCAACTCGGTCACTGCCAGCCGGAGCTTGGCGAGATCGTTGCGCAACGCAGCAGCGTCTGCTGCTGCGACGCAGTCTTGAAGTAGAACGGGCGTCCCGCCCGTTCGGGCCGCAGGGATTCCGGAAGAAACAGGCGAGACGCCCGTTCCACTAGCAAGGAACTCCGTTTCCAACCGCGTGTCGTTGGCCGAATCGAACCAACCGCCGGACTCGAACCAGTTGAAGTTCACCGCCTCCAACAACCGGTTGCTAGCCGGCGGAAAATCTTTGCGCAGCCGCGCCCACAGTGCCGGCACCGGGTTCGGTGTCGTGGAGAAAAAGAATTGAAGCGACACACGATGCGGCACGATGACTTCCTGACTCACGTTCACCACCAACCGGTTCTCGCCTGCTACCAGCGGCAAGTCGAGCAACACCTGATTGCGACGGTCGCCTTCGAGCCTCATGCCGGTGCCGTAGCGTTTCAGTTCGAGATGCGTGTCCAGCGTGGCGACCGGTTTGTCGTTCATCCGCACTTCCATCTTGTCGCCGCCGCCGAGGCCGACCGTCAACGTCACCGCCTTCTTTGCTGTGATAATCCCGCTGACTGTCGCGGATTTCTTCGACGGATCGTCGCTGAGCGTAATGAGCGCCCCGTTCTTCCATCCCGGACCGCACGTGACCGCGGCCCGCGCCATCTTTTGCTCTGCAAGCCATGCCGTATAACGCGCTCGCGTCGCCAACATCGTCTCCGCCAGTGTCGCCTTGCGTTCATAGAGGCGGTCATCCGCCGCTGACGCGCTCAACACACAGCACAAACTTAGGATAAACGTTTTCATTTTCATTGAATCTCTGGCATGCCAACGCGGTGGCCGGCAAGTTGTTTCGCTTGCTCGGCGGAATCAGAGACGCCGAGGAAGATGGCGTTGCAAACCATCCATGTCGCCAGCGGCGCGAGCAGCAGGGCGGTGAGGAGGGTGAGGGTGGGTTTCATCGAGCGTTCGTTATCGGGACTGGAGAGCAGCCAAGGCGGCGAAGGTGCCGGTGTCGGTCAAGCCTTGATAGGCTCTTGCGTAGGCAGCATACAAGTCGTCATACATCCGGTGACGGGCGGGGTCGGGTTGGATTTCGGCGCCCACTCGCACCATCGCTTCAACACCTTCGTTCACCGTCGCAAAGACACCGGCGCCGACTCCGGCGAGAATGGCGGCGCCCAGCGCGGTGGTTTCGTTTTCTTCAAGGGTCTGGACAGGGCGACCGTACACGTCGGCTTGAATCTGGTTCCAGAGGCGCGACTTGGTGGCGCCGCCACCGATGCGCAACACCTCCAACGGCATTCCCTGCGCCAACCAGCGCTCGGTCATGTCGCGGATTTCCAGACACACGCCTTCCATGACGGCGCGGGTCATCTCGCTGCGACCGTGGGACAGCGACATGCCGATGAACGCCGCCCGCGCGTTGGGGTTCCAGTGCGGGGTGCCGGCGGTGGCCAAGTATGGCAGGTAAAGCAGGCCCTTGGCGCCGGGGACGGACTGGGCGGCGAGTTCGTCGAGCCGCGCGTAAGCGGAACCGGCGGGATGTTGCGCGCTGAGTTCCTGTTCGCCGAGCAGGTCGCGCCACCAACGGTACGAGGCGGCGGCGGCGTTGGAAAGTCCTTCCACTTCCCACATCGCCGGCAGGACGTGGTTGGTGACCATCATGCCGCCAAAACCGGGCACGGGTTTGTCAACGGACAGGATGGCCAACCCCGCGGTTCCGAGCGTGACCGTGCCGATGCCGCTGCGGATGGCGCCCATGCCGATCACCGCGCAGTTCTGGTCGCCCGCGCCCACACAGACGGGCGTGCCGGTCTTGAAGCCGGTCTTGGCCGACACGGCAGCGGTGATCGCGCCGACGCGCGTGCCGGAGCGCGTGGGCAATCCGAAGAGCGATTCGTTGACGCCAAAGAGGTCAAGCAGTTTGCGGTTCCACGCGGCTTCGCGCACGTCCCAGACGCCGTAGAACGCCATGTCGCTGAGGTCGGTGAAAAAACCGTCCGCGCCAAACGCGCGCAGCATGATGTCTTGGACTTGGAGGATCTTGTGAACGCGCGCGAGTTGTTCCGGCTCGTTGGCGCGCATCCAGAGGTACTTGGTGATGATCCACGTGGTGCCGAGCGGCAACCCGGCGGTGGCATAGTAGTCCGCCGGGTCCACGAGCGCGCGCATCTGCGCGACTTGCGCGCCGGTCCGCGCGTCCTGCCAGGAGATGGCGGGGCGCACGGCGCGGCCATCGTCGAGGACGGGACAGGTCACGCTGCGTTGCGTGGAGAACGCGACCGACAAGATGCGTTCGGGAGGGATTTGCGACCGGGCGATGGTGGTCGCGCACGCTTCCATTGTCTTGGCAATCAAATCGTCGAGGTCCTGCTCGACCCAACCGGGTTTGGGGTAACGGGCGCCGTACTCGCGATACTCGCTGGCCACCCGTGTCCCTTCGAGGTCGAAGAGGGCGCACCGCACGCCCGTGGTTCCCACGTCAACGCCGGCAAGATAACCCGCGCTCATGGTGTTCCTCCTCAGCAAAGCCCAATGGCGCGCAGGGTGTCAAGCGACTCGACGATCTCGATGGCCGCGCGCGTGCCGATGCGTTCGGCGCCGGCCTTGATGAAGATCAACGCGTTTTGCGGACGCGGGAACTTGACGCCGGCGACTTTCAGGCGCACGGGCGAGCCGGCGAGCGTTTTCTTCATGACGAGGAACTGTTCCAAGCTCGGTCCCTCGAACTGGCCGGTGGATGTCTTGGCAAACGCGATCCCGGCCTCGGCGATCATCTCGCAGCCCGCGGCGATCTCGGCCTCGGTGAGGTAACAGGTTTCCAGAATGGCCTTCGTCAGCGCCGGGCCGGCTGCTTTGCGGAACAATCGCAGTTCCTCGCGGATGACGTCGTGGCGCTGGTCTTTGAGCGCGCCGACGTTCATCACCACGTCCACCGTCGTGCACCCGCGTGCCACCGCGTCCTCGGTCTCGAACGCCTTGACGGATGGCGGCGCGCTGCCGAACGGGAACGAGATGCCGGTGCCGATCTCGATGTCGTCGAAGCCTTGCAGCTCGGCTTTGACGATGGGCGTCCAGTAGGCGCTGCTGGTGTAGAACGCCGCGAACCGGTATTGCCGCGTCTCGGCGCAGCCTTTGCGGATTTCCGCCTCGCGGCTTTCTTTTGGCAGGATGGAATAATCCATCAGCTTCGCGAGGGTTGCTTTGGTCAATTTCGTCACGTCTATCATTGTAGTTCTCCTTGTGTGCGGAACGCTTCCAGCGAGATGCCCCGCTCGCCCAGCGCCCGGCATTTGTTGGTGCCTTTCTTGTGGTCGGCGTGATAGTCCGAGCCGCCGCTGATGAACCGGAGCCGGCCCGCGTACAACCGGCGGACCTCGGCCTCGATTTCCTCCGGCGTCTGGACTCCTTTGTAGGAAGTCTTGTCGTAGCTGTACGACGCTTCGATCCCGTCCAGCCCTGCGGCGATCAACCGGTCAATGTATGCCGACCGGGACATGGTCGTGCCGTCCTGCCGATGCACCGTCTCCTCGATCAAATACGGATGCGCGAGGACCGCGGTGCCGCCGCAGGCGTGGATGAGTTCGATGGCGGCGACCGGGTCAATCTTGCGCCGGCGCACGTTGAGGGTGGGATCGCCCTGCACGAGAATTTTCGCGTCGCTCCACGTCGCGGTGTGGCCTTTGGCCGCCATCGCTTCGAAGATGTGTTTGCGCTGGACGTTGTCGGGGTCGCGCCGCGCGGGCGTGCCATCCGGTTGCCGGTACGACAGGATGTCGCGCTCCCAATCAATCGCCATGCCGCGAGCCGTCAGCAGTTCGCAGAGTTCTTCGTACGCTCGCGACTTGCTCCGCTCCGCCGCCGCCACCTCCGCCAACACGGCCGGGTGACGCCAGTCGAGGCGATAGCCGCAGATGTGGACATCATCCACCCACGTGTCGCACGAGAACTCGTAACCGGGAACCAGTTGCACGCCGCGTTGCCGCGCGTAGTCCACCGCCGGCATCTCCGTCGCGTCAACCGTGATGTTCTCCGGCGGCACAGTGTCATGGTCGGTGATGGCCAGCACCGCGAGGCCGGCGCGCGCGGCGTTGTCAATCAACTCACGCGGTGAATCGTTGCCGTCCGACCGCGTGGTGTGGCAGTGCAAATCGCAGGGATAACGGGCCGGGGTCATGATGCCTTTCCCGCCCCGCCAAGCACTTCGATGTACTCGCTGATCATCGCGATCAGTTCGCTCCGGGCGTGGGCCAGGACCTTGAGGATGTCGTACTCAGTGCGTTTGGCGGCGATGTAATTGTACAGGCCGTCAATGTAGGTCTTTTTGATCTGCGTGGAGAGATTCATCTTGCTCGCGCCGGCCCGGACCAGTTCGCGGATCACCTCGAACGACAGCCCCGTCGCGCCATGCACCACCAACGGAAACGGCGCCCGCGCATAAATCACCCGCAGCGTCTCGATGTTCAGCTTCGGCTCGACCTTGTAGAACCCGTGCGCCGTGCCGATGGCCGCCGCCAAGAAATCCACGCCGGTCTGCTCCTGAAATGCCAGCGCTTCCTCCGGCGTCGTGTAAATCGCCTCGTCCTGGTTCACAACGATGTCGTCCTCCACGCCGACCACCCGCCCCACCTCGCCCTCGACCGACACCCCCGCCGCGTGGGCCTCGGCCACGACGCGTTTCGTGATGGCGACGTTCTCCGCAAACGGATGTTCCGAGGCGTCAATCATCACCGAGGGATAACCGGCCTTGATCGCTTCGCTGATGATCTTCGGGTCGGTGCCGTGGTCCAGGTGCAGCGCGACCGGCGCGGGACTCTCGCCCGCCACCAGCCGCGCCATGCCGACCAGCTTGCGGACGCCGAACCGCTTGATGACGCCGGATGATGTTTGCAGGATGACGGGCGCTTTCTTGGCCTCCGCCGCCGCGACGACGGCTTCCATCGAGAGCATGTCCACGATGTTGATGGCGCCCACACAATAACCGCCCGCGCGGGCGGCCTTCAGCATTGCAGTCGGATTGACGAGTGGCATAAATATCCTCCAAAGTTAAGTGGTAGGGGCGAGCCGGCTCGCCCGCATCGTGAAACCAAACGGACGCGCCGGCGGCACGTCCCTACCTGCCGGCTCATGCGGTTCCTTTCGCGGCGCGGCGTTGACCGAGGGAATCGGCGGCCATCATCGCATCCACAATGTCCCCGGCCGAGACGGTGAACGGGTGATTGTGCACGAACGATCCCTCCCCGGAAACGCTTTCGGCAAACGCCAAGAGCCGTTCCCGTGAAACGTCCTGCATCTTCATCGCCGCAAACGTCGCCGGCAGCCCGACGGCAACGAGAAAATCAACCACCCGATACAGTTCGTCCGTCTCCAAATCCTGTTCCAGGCAAAGCTGGGTCATCAGCCCGAAGGCAACCTTCTCGCCGTGCATCAAGCCGTGTGTCTCGTGAATCGCGGGCAGCGAGTTGGCAATCGCATGCGCCGTCGCCAGCCCGCCGCTTTCCCAGCCGACGCCCGAAAGCAGAATGTTGGCTTCCACCACTTTCTCAAGCGCGGGCGTCACGACGCCGCGCTCGACCGCCGCTTTCGCTTCGATTCCGTATTTCAGGATCGTGTCGAAACAGAGCCGGGCCATCGCCAGCGCCGTCAACGTCTGGGTCCCGCCCGCGCAGGAAACGGCCCGGCAATTGTAGGCCGCGTTCGCTTCCGGCCAAGTTGCCAGGGCGTCGCCCATGCCCGCGACCAGAAACCGGACCGGCGCTTTGGCGATCACTTCCGTATCCACGAGAATGAGGTTCGGATTTGCCCGCCACATGTCAAAGCCTTCGTACTCCCCGGCTTCGTTATACCAGACCGTGCAGGCACTGGTCGGCGCGTCGTTCGACGCGATCGTCGGAATGATGACACACCGAACCCCGGACAAAGCCGCCGCCGCTTTTGCCGTGTCAATCGCCTTGCCGCCGCCAATCCCGACCACCACATCGCACCCCAAGGATTGAATCGTCGCAACCAACGCGTTCGCTGCCGCCCGCGTCGTTTCACCGGCGAAAAGCGCGTCGTGAAACTCAAGCCCCTGTTCCGCGAACGACCCGGTCAGCCGCTTGCCGATGGAATCGCGCAAAAACTTCTCCCACAGCACCAGCGGTTTTTTCCCGCAGGCCACAACCCACTTCCCCGCTTGGCTCAGCAAGCCTTTGCCCTGGCAATATTTTCCCGGAAAACCGATTGAATTGATCATGTTCTTCTCCTTATTGATTCTCTGGCATAGCGACGCGGTTGCCGGCAAGCTGTTTCGCTTGCTCGGCGGAATCATAGACGCCGAAGAAAATTGCGTTGCAATCTATCCACGCGGCGAGACGGCGGATGTCGTCGTCGCTGAGTTTGACTTTGTTGTGGCCGGGCGGCTCCAACAACATCCGCATCAGGCGACTGCGGCGGGCGCTGCGGATGTCGTCGGGAGGCGTGATTTGAATCTGGTTGCGCATCCAGTAACGCGGCACGAGGAGCTGCGCATCGAGTTCCGGGTTCCGATGGCTCTCCTGCCATCCGTTGGCATTGCCGCACAACGACCAGTAGGACCGCGTGAACTCCTTCTCCGGCGTGCCGGTCAAGTCACGTTTGCCTTTCGGCGTCGCGCCGCTGTGACACTTCACGCAGTGGCGGTCCAACACCGGCTGGACGACCTCGACAAACGAGAACGGCCGGCCGCCCAGCGGGCCGGGTTCGATGGCGGAGGGCGGACGCCGCATGGCAAGCGGCGCGTTGCTTTGGTTCGGGCGCGTCGTCCCGGCGTACTCGTGGCAACCGGTGCACGAAGTGACTTCGCCGGGCTGGACGTAAGTCGAGGAACGCATGATGCGACGGGCAAAGCCGTCCTTGTCGAGGGCTTGGAAGAGAATCTTTTTGCCAGCCGGGACGAGGAACCGCGCGGAGCCGTCTGATTCAACCGGTACGGTGCCGAGTATGGCGCGGCCGTTCTCCTCGCCGGCCAGCCCCATGGCCGGTTTGTTGGCAACGAATGTTGTCTTGGGGAAAAGCTGGACGATGCGGATTGCGGCGATGCTACCGCGCGGGACGCCGTCGAGTCCTTGATAGACATCGTAGATCATCATCTCGCCACGCGGCGGCGGATTCTCCGGCAAATGACTCGCGAGGACCGGTGGTGCGGGCCGCGCGGCGATGGGGATGGGCGTTGTCGCGCCAATCTTCGGGTCGCGATAAAGCAGTTCGCGATTGCCGCGCCGGTCGAGCAGATAAACGCCCAGCGCAGCATCGCGATTCGGTTCCTTCGCGTGCTCGCCTTGCATCCGCAAACGGAACGGACTGTACGCCACGAGGAAATGATTTTCCGACAGCGGCCACGGCGATTCGTACCATTCGCCCAGTTGACCGCGCTCGGCTTCGGGGTAGATCAACGGCGTGACGCGCTCGACCGCTTCCGGCGCGTTCAACCCAATCCCGGTGTCGAGCAGACAGACCGGCCCCGCCGTGACCGCATGATGCGCCGCCGCGATGAAGACGAGCTTGTGCGAACCAGGAATCGGTTTCGCTTGGAACGTGCAATGCGGACTCGGCAGACCGTTGCCCCAGACCGCCATCGGATTCGAACCGTCAGGCCGGCACGACCAGAGGTTCTGGTGCGTCACCGCATCGCGGTCAATGTAGTCCCACCGCGCAAACAAAATCTGTCCTGCCTCCGAGACTGCCGGGAACCATTCGCTGACATCGTTGTAGGACAGCGTCCGGATGTTGCGCCCGTCGCGATCCGCGCGGTGCAACGTGTAGCTGTGCCAACGTTGGCTGTACTCCGGGCCGAAACAACGCGAGTGCGCCTTGCGACGCGACGAACAGAACACGATGCCGCCATCGGGCAGATACTCCGCCATCAGGTCGTCGTACGGTCCGCTCGTGAGCTGGCGCAAGCCGGTGCCGTCCACGCCGATCTCGTACAAGTGATAATAACGCTCGTCCTTTCCCTCCTCGTTTGGCGGCAGCGACGTGGGCACCGGCGTCGTCGAGTCGCAGGCGACGAACGCAAACAGAATCCGTTTCCCGTCGTAGCTCAGGCGCGGTTCGAGATAACTTCCCGTGGGCAGTTGTGTTCCGGTAATGTTCCGGGTAGCCAGCGAAAAGCCCGGCTTCGGCAACGCGAACAGTCCGCCGCCGCCGCGTTGACGCCAGCCGAAGTATTGCGCGACGAGGTGGCTCCACGACGGCATCGCGCGTTTGCAGATCAACAGTTCGTCGAACTTCAACAGCGGATTGCCCAGCATCAACGCCCGTTTCCGCAGCCGCACCTCAAGATATCGCGAACGCCAAGCGTCGAGTGTGTCCGGCGTGCCGTCGCCGAACGCCGCCGGGTCCTTCGCCAGCGCGCGGGCACGCGCGAGATGATTGGTCACGGCGCTCTCGTAGGACTTCGCGGTGTCATCCAGTTTGTCCTCGCGCCACCAAGCCTCCAACACCATCGCCAACAACGCCGGCTCGATCTGCGGCGCCAGTTGCGGGGCCAGCTTCGTCAACGCCGCTTGCAGCGCCGGGCTGACGGTGACTTCCTCCGACACCGCCGGCGCCGCGACAATCGCGGGCGCAATCGGGCCTGAGCCTTCCATCTCGTAGAACCAGTTGCCCGCGCCCTGTTTCTTCGCCGCGAAACTCGCCGACGCCTGAAACTTCTCGCCGTCGGTGTACGTGACGACCGGGTCCCAGCCCGTCGTGTCGCACCCGATGTTGCCTCGCTTGTGAACGACGAACCGCAACGCGTCGCCCTTCTTCACATCGAGCGTCAACTTCGGCTCGACACCCTTGTCGTCCTTGCCCTCGATCTCGGCTTTCCAGATTTCGCTGTCGTTGTGGCGGATGACGGCGCGGATGCCGTCACCGCTGAGATGCAGCTTGAACACGCGCCCGGAGATCGTCACCCGTCCGTCGCGCGGCGCCGCGAATCGGCGCACGCTCGGCGTTTCCTGGCCGGGATGATGCCAGTCCTTGCCGACGCGCGTCCAATCCGGTCCCGTCCAGAACGTCGAGCCGTACCACTGGGCATCGCGATAGACCAGCGGCGTGTATTTGGTTGGGGCTGCAATCGCAGCCGTGGTCAGGACTAGAAGAAGTGTGAGTGTGTGTTTCATGGTTGCTCCTTTCATTTTCATTGATTCATCAGCGCGGCCAGCGGCGCGAGCAGCAGGGCGGTGAGAAGTGCGAGTGTGTGTTTCATGGTTTTGCTCCTGTAGATATCTTTGCCGCCATCTTGTCAATCTCGCTCATCTTGAAGCGGACGCTGACGATGGAACAGCCGACGTCCTCTTGGCGGTAGTTCGCATACGTCGTGGCGACGATGGTGCCGTCGGGGAGGAGATGGATGCCGGGATAGAAGCCGTCTTTGAAGGTCTTCAGCAGGCTCACGCGATACTGGCCGGGCTTGCCTTGCTGGATGTCGTCGTAAGTGCCGACCCAGGCGATGAAGCCTTTGTCCTTCGCATTCGGCGAGGCGTTGCGGAAGACGATGACGAGGCGGCCATCGGGCAGGCGGATGCCGTGGTGGCGGTCGCCGCTGAGTCCCCACGGGGCGTCCACGGCCTTGCTCCAGGTCTGGCCTTCGTCGCGGCTGAACATGACGAGGCTGGTGCCGCTGCGTTTGTTCTCGCGCATGAGGCAGCCAAGTTCGTCGCCCTCTGGCGAGCGGAAGACATACGGCTCGCAGGGGTGCTTGCCATCGAGCTTCGTGCCATCGCAGACGATGACGGGCGGCGACCAGGTGAAGCCGCCGTCGCGGGTGATGGATTGCAGGACTTGCAGCGTCCCTTCCTCGCCGATGCCGGAGCCGCGATGGAACAGGCCGAGCGATGAGCCGTCCTTCAGCCGCACCATGCTGGAGAAGGTCATGATGTTGCGAAACGGATCGTCCTTCGCGATGGGGCCGCCGATGGGAGGCAGCTCGCGCCAGGTCTTGCCGTCGTCCTCGCTCACGATGCGCGGCATGTAGCCCTGATGCCGGCCTGGGATGGGCTGGGGGTTCTCTTTGTCCGTGAGCGTGCGGGCCGCGAAGACCCACAGCCGCTCTTTGCCCTGCGGATCGGCGATGCGGTAGATGCTCGGGCAGTTCTTGAAGTTGACGTAGTTCGGCGGCAGCGCGTCGTCCATGCGCGTCCACGTCAGCCCCGCATCATCGCTGCGCGCCATCGGTCCCGCGTGACCGCCATGGCCAATGTTCCAGACACAAAAGATCGTCTTGTTGTCCGCGAGCATCGCTGTGGTCGGATGCGCATGATAAGCCCCCGGCTCCGGCGAACCGCGCGCGATGATGACCTGTCGCTGCGTGTCGCCGGAGAGATCAATGTGCGTCAAAGCCTCGCGTTGCTGCAGCCACAGTGTCTTCTTTTCAGCAGGCGCGGATTCCCAGGCGCGTTTGGCGGCCTTGGTGGCGTTGGCGACTTCCGGCTTGGCTTGGGCAAAGACGGCCAGCGGTGCAAGCAGCAGGATGGCGAGGAGGGTGAGGGTGAGTTTCATGGCG